>Ga0134126_10006912_pt1 | contig 14271 bp, 16 predicted proteins | sample KB31752_FD_96881 | JGI IMG/M metagenome (GOLD analysis project Ga0134126, IMG submission 96881) | Terrestrial soil microbial communities with excess Nitrogen fertilizer from Kellogg Biological Station, Michigan, USA - KB3-175-2 | ecosystem: Environmental > Terrestrial > Soil > Unclassified ... | reverse complement strand
CCAGCATGCTGTCGAAAAGCGACGGCATCATGATGATGGCTCCCCCCGGGCCCGCGAAAGGCGACATGGTGGGCATCAACGACGCCAACGAGATCGAAAGCCGCAAGGAAGCGGAAGACGGTGTGCGCACCATCGAAGAGCTTTACAAGCGCTTCCCACCCCAGTCGGCCTGAAGGAAACCATCATGACCCGCAAGATGATGCGCACCGGATTTGCATTGCTCGCCGCCGCCGTGTTGGGCGTGGCGCTGGCGCCACGTCCAAGCCATGCCCAGGCCAGGCAATCGGTGTGGGATGGTGTCTATACCGACGCGCAAGCCGATCGCGGCAAAGGGCAGTATGCCCAACATTGCGCCGTCTGCCATGGCGCGGCGCTGGAAGGAAACGGCGAGTCACCACCGCTGACCGGCGAATTCATTCCCGATTGGGCTGGAACAACGCTGGCCGATCTTTACGACAAGATCGAAACCACCATGCCGTTGAACGCGCCGGGCACGCTGAGGCCGGCGATCGCCGCCGACATCCTGGCCTATCTGCTCAAGGAAAATAATTTCCCCGCGGGCCAGAAGGAACTGGACGCGACGCCCGCCGCCTTGAACGCCGTCAGCTTCGATGTGACCAAGCCCAAACCGGCCGCCCGACCTTCGCGCGCGCGGGTGCAATAATGGGCCGATGACGCGCAGGCATTTGTGCCCATATCGTGGTCCAGTTGCTGAAAGAAATGGCCCCCCCGGCTTGCCGCACCCGTACGAATTGTATGGCCTTTTGTCGGCCGAATGCTCTTTGCGGATTGCTGGAAGGATAAAAAGCTGGTAATTTTTACGTCGTTCTTTCGGAGGGGTTCCGAAGAATATTGATGGGTAGGCCTTTCCGCGTCCGTACGTGGAAAGCGGTTGGTTCGCGTTCAAGCAATTACGAGGTTCATCGCAATTTAAAAAACACAATCGGTGGGGGGATCATGCTTAGCTTGAAAAAAACCTTATTGGCCGGCATTTCGGTTTCAACTTGCGCGATATTCGCGCAGTCCGCCCTGGCGCAAAGCGCGGGCAACAGTACCGAAACGGTCATCGTCACCGGCACCCGTGTCCAAGGAATGACCGCCGCCGACTCGGCCGCCCCCATCCAGGTGCTCGGCACCGATGCGCTTGCCCATGGCACCGGATCGACCGATTTGCGCCAACAACTGGGCCAGACCGTACCCTCTTTCACCGCTCAGCAATTCGCCAACGATACCGCGAACCTCACGCTTTCCGCGGCGCTGCGCGGCCTGTCGCCAAATGACACGCTGGTCCTGGTGAACGGCCACCGCCGCCACTATACCGGCAACCTGCATGTGGACGCCGGCGGCTTCGCGGCGGGCAGCAATTCCCCCGACCTCTCCATGATTCCCTCGGCGGCCATCGATCACGTCGAAGTCTTGCTCGATGGCGCCGCCGCCCAGTACGGCACCGACGCAGTGTCGGGCGTGGTGAACATCATCCTCAAGAACAAATCGGCGGGCGGCGTCTTCTCAGCGACCGCGGGCGATTACTATGACCGCGGCAGCTTCTCGGGCGGCAAAGCCAATGGCGACAAATACGACCTCTCCTTCAACATGGGCCTGCCTTTGTTCGACAAAGGCTTCGTCAATTTCACCATCTCGAAGCAGTATGAGAATGCCACCCAATATGGCGGCGACGACGCGCGCATGGTTGACTATCTGCACCAGCCGGTGGCGCAGAACACGGTCACCAGCGTGGGCTCGAATGGTGTCGCCAATCTTTCGACCGTGGGCAACGGCATTCCCAACACTTTGATTCCCGGCCAAGTCGGCTATCCGCGCGACAACGCGATCAACGGCAATCCCGAATTTCAGTTGACGATGGCGGAAGTGAATGCCGGCTATGATTTCAGCGACAATCTTTCGGTCTACGCCTTCGGCACGATCGGCCACAAATTCGGCCTGTCGGCGCAAAATTATCGCCTTCCCAACCAGGTCATCGCCACCATGGGCTCCGATCAGCCCTGCAGCGCGGCCAATCCGGTAGGCTACAACACCGGCTCCAGCACCTCGAACGGCCTCACGGCGTCGTGCACCGGTCCCTTTGCACTTTCCACCGCCAACGGCTTCAGCGCGCCACCCGGCAGCCCCGGCGCGGGTCTCAATCCCGCCACCGGCACCGTGATTTCCTCCGGCAACGCGGGCAATCTGTTCAGCTCGACACTGATCAATGCCAAGACCGGTGCGCTTCTGCCGTCGGCCACCGGCGCGGGCACCTTGGGCACCATGCCGGAACTGGTGCTCTATCCCCAAGGCATGCGGCCCTCGGAAGTGCTGAAGGAAGACGACTACCAGTACAATATCGGCGAGAAGTTCAATCTCGCCGGCTGGGCCTTCGACATCGATGTCGGCTACGGCAAAGACATCGACTTGATCTATACTTGGAATTCGGGCAACCGCTCGCTGTTCATCGATACCCACACCACGCCGACCAATTTCTATGACGGCAGCTTCACCGCCAGCCAGTTGAACGGCACCATCGACGCCACCCATCCCTTCAATGTCGGCATGGCGTCGCCCTTGACCGTGGCGATCGGCGCGGAAGCGCGCGAAGATCTTTATGGCATCGGCTCGGGCGAGCGGGCTTCCTATTACAAGGAAGGTCCGCAATCCTTCCCAGGCTTTTCGCCGGCGGCCGCCGGCGTCCACAGCCGCAAGAACTATGCCGGCTATGTGGACTTCGCGGTCGCGCCCATCGAGTCCATCCAGCTCGACGTGGCGGGCCGTGCCGAGCACTACACCGATTTCGGCGACACCGAGATCGGCAAGATCACGGCGCGTTGGGACATCACCCCGCAATACGCGATCCGCGGCACGGTTTCGACGGGCTTCCGCGCGCCCACCCTGGCGGAAGAATTCTATACCGCCGTCAATGTGTCGCCCACCGCGGCCACCGTTCAATTCCCCGCCAACTCGGCGGCGGCCAACCTGTTGGGCCTTCACAATCTCAAGCCGGAAACCTCCACCAGCTACAGCCTGGGCATCGTCGCTCATCCGCTGCAGGACCTCAGCGCCACCGTGGACGTGTACTCCATCACCATCGGCAACCGCATCACCACCTCCTCGACGGTAAGCGCGACCGGAGGGGCGATCAACGCGCCGACAATTGTGGGTCCGGCGATCGCCTTGTTCGGCGTCACCCTGGATCCCACCGCGACCCAGCAGGGCGTGACCGCATTCCTGAACGGCATCAACACACTTACCCAAGGCGTGGACGCCACCATCACCTATCCCACCGATTTCGGCGATTACGGGCTGATCAACTGGACGGCGGCCGGCAACTTCAACGAAACCTCGATCGGGCGGATCAATCCGGTGCCGGCGGTGCTGTTGGCGGCAAATCCCAGCGCGACGTTCTTCAGTTTCGGCACGCAATATGGCTTCACGCATGGCCTGCCCAATTGGAAGATGGGGCTTACCGCCGACTGGACCTTGGACCAAATGGGCGCCACCCTGCGCGAGACCTATTATGGTCCCGACCATGGCTATAGCAGTCCGTCGGGCGGCATTGGCGGCGAGGAGATACCCAACAACCAAGCCGGTGTGGGAATCACCGACCTGGAATTGCGGTATAGCCTTACCGACCAGCTCCAGCTCTCCTTTGGCGGCAATAATATCTTTGATATCAGGCCCGGCGTGACCGGCGCGGCCCCCGCCAGCGCAAGCGGCGGCACCGCTTGCGTGGGCGGTGGCGTGTTCCTCTTGCCCGGCACCACCTGCAAGCAGGCTCCCAACCAGGCCAACGGCGAGGTCGAAACCATTAGCAACGGCGTCGTCTATAATACGCTGAGAGGCACGTCTTTCGATCCCAATGGCGGCTATTACTACGGCCGCGTCACCTTCAACTTCTGACCTGGAGTCCCCTCTGGGCAGGCGCGGCTCGAACCAACAATCCGAGCCGCCTTTTTCAGGAGAGTGCGATGATCGTCATTCGCGTTGGATTTTTTCTGGCGGTTTGGACGAGCATGGTGGGGGCGGCTCAGGCCCAGGCCCAGGCCCAGTTCGATGGGTCTTATCACTCCGTGGATTCAAAATCCTCCTGGAGCAACGGCAAATTTCCCAAGGACTTTGACGGAACCATCACGGTCCAATTCAAGGGCGGCAAGCTCATCTATCATTCCATCAACGTCCATAACCCTTCCGCAGGACTGGACTATACGGCGCCTTTGGACGGTACCGTTGTGCCTATGCTCAACAACAAGCGCTTCAACCAGGTGGCGGTGAAAAAGATCGCGCCCAACGAGCTGGAGATCCTTGAGATGAAGGACGGTGATGTCCTGGTGGGCGCCTATTGGATATTCGCGCGCGATCGCAAGAGCTTTGTGCGGCGCGGGATCGCCAAAGGCGATGACGGTAAATCGTATGAGTACGATGAGACCTTTGCCCGGCAATAATGAAGGCGGGTCCCATCGCTTAAGCGGCCATCAGCGCCCGGGGTCAGCGCTTTAAGAGAAGCCGGCTGCGAAGCACTTTCATAAACATGATGAACCGGCGGGCATTTCTCGGACGAACGGCTGCAACCGGCCTTGCGGCGGCAATGTCCAAGCCTGCCGCCGCCGCCCTAGTGGAGCGGATTTGACATTCGCCACCCTGCTTGGCGCAAACACAGCCAAGGCGGCCGTGATGATAAGAGGCACACCGGAGTTATGACCCTCACCGTGGCCGGGTGCACCCGGGACGATCGCCTCGACGTTGGGATCGCCCGGTACCTGGGACACACCCCGCAGATCATCTTCGTCGCTTCCCAGCGCGATCAGAGGTCCGCCGTCGCCCCATGTGGCGGTCCATGCCGTAGGGATGCCGGAAACACCTCTGGTGATCTTGAAGCCGTTCTTGGCCAGGATGCCGGTCAAATAATCGCTGGTATGGTATTCTTGAAAGCCCGGCTCTCCGAAGCTGAAGACCGTATCGACCATGACCTGCACCAGCTTGGCGTTTGCGTCCACGTCCGCCATCGCCGCCTGTTTGAGCTCCAGGGGCACCGACGCGACGGCTGGAATAGGTGCCGCCACGGCGCCTGAGAGCAAAAGCGACATGAGCGAAATCTTGTCGAACCGAATCATGTTGAGCCCCCGCCAATCCCAGTTAGCAAGCAGAACCCGCGCGAACGCACTTGGCAATCCCTTTCGGTTAGAGTCGGGCCATGCGGCAGCGCCCTCGCTGCTCCCGCGTTGTCGACCTGACACATTTTTTGCTATCATGCTTCCCATGCAACCCGGCTGATGGCCCGCACGCGAGAGGATACCATGAACAAGAGAGCGATTTCGGTTGCTGCGGTTTCGGTTGTTGCGATTCTCGCGGCATGGAGCGGCGCCTCCCTGGCGCAGAGCGCCGCCACGACGCCGGTGATGGCCACGACCCTGGCGCCGGCCAAGGGCGATCACAAACTGACCGTGGCTTCCAGCGCGTTCAAGAATGGCGACGCTCTTCCTGAGATCTACACCCAGAACGGCCAGAACATCTCGCCGCCGCTGTCCTGGAGCCGGGGCCCCGCGGGGACAAAATCCTATGTGATCCTCACCGAGGATTCCGGCGTGGCCCGGCCGCAGCCCGTCTTCCATTGGGTGCTTTATAATGTGCCGGCCAGTGTGACCAGCTTGCCGCAGGCGCTGCCGACCGATGCCAAGCTATCCGCCCCCGCGGGGGCGATGAACGGTCTCAATATCAGAAAGGCTGCCGGTTATATGGGACCTAAGCCTCCCGCCGGACAAAACCATCCTTACCACTTCGAGGTCTTTGCCGTGGACGAGACGCTGGACCTGGATCCGGCAACCGCGGATCGCAACGCGGTTGTTACGGCCATGACAGGCCATGTGCTGGCCGAAGGCGAAATCGTGGGAACTTATACCGGCAAATAGCCGGCCTCTCTCGACACAAGCGAGTGGGTGGGCGCTTTTGAGCGACGACGTTTGCGCTGGATCACGAGGTTGGGTTTGAAAGCACATCATCCGCGCCGGCACCACTTGCGCGTGGTCCGGACACTCGACGCCGACGCAAAGCTAGCGGGGCCTTTCATCCAAAATCCCAACTCATTCGGGATATACCAAAAACACCAGAAGCTTTTGGATTGCGGTAGGAAAAACGACAAAGTGAGCGTACCACTCTAACCCATTAATCGAGAGTACGCAGTAGGGAATGAAACTGAACCCGGGCGAGCTAAAGGTGATTGCCGATCGGACCCTTCGGCATTACGACGACCACGCTCAACAATTTTTGAAAGCCACCGAAGATCACGACGTGAGCCAGAATATCCAGGCTCTGCTTCAACATATCGAGGGTTCAAAACCATTCACGATCTTGGATTTCGGTTGTGGCCCCGGACGAGATTTGAAGGCCTTCACTGAGCTCGGTCACGTTGCTGTCGGCCTCGACGGATCGTCCAAATTCGCTGCAATGGCCAGGGATCAAGGATTTGAGGTCTGGGAGCAGAATTTCCTACAGCTCGATCTGCCCACTGAACACTTCGATGGCGTTTTCGCCAACGCAACATTGTTCCATATACCGGGTCAGGAACTATCCCGCGTCCTAAAGGAATTGAATGCCGCGCTGAAGCCGCGCGGGGTCCTATTCAGCTCAAATCCAAGGGGATCAAACCAAGAAGGGTGGTCGGACGACCGCTACGGTGCTTTCCACGATTTGGAGGCATGGCGACGGCATATGACCGGAGCTGGGTTCACCGAGCTTGCGCATTATTATAGACCCGCAGGACTACCGCGCCACGAGCAACCATGGTTGGCCAGTGTGTGGCGAAAGGCTTGATTGCGGCGTCCATTTACAGCGCGTGAACGCGGGCGCATGAATTCTGTATAAAATCGACCAACTTTGCCTCGCGGCAGAGCTCTTCACGCCCTTACATCCGCTCGTCCGCCATCAGGCGCAGGTCGGCGCGGTCCAGATTGGTCATCACAATGCGGCCAGCGCGGTCGTAGCGGATATCGGCCTGGTCGATCCAGACCACTTTGTCGTTGTCGAGTTTCACCCGCAACGCCTCGACCCGGCCACCCGCCGAAACCGCTACGTCGATCACGGTGCCGACGCGGTCCCCATTGACGATCTCAACGCGCTGGCCGGTCAAATTTCCGCTGTTCTCTTCCAGCGTCCCGTGCGCGTAGCGGCTGGGCCAGAGAGCGCGATGATATGCTGAACGCTGGTCGGCATAGCGGGCACGAAGCGTTTCATAAGCGATGGTCTGGTCCTGAAACCGGCGTTGCGCCGCTCCATTCTGCTGCAACTGGTCCTGATATTGTCGTTGCTGCTCCCGATACCGGGTATCGTTCTGGTCAGCTTGGTTGCCAGCCTTGGTGTTGGCGTCCGAGGCTTGATTGTTCAAATCCGCGGTAGCGGCATGTTCGGCGGGCGTGGAAAGATGTGTCGGCATGCCGTTGGCGTCAGTGTGGGCCGGCATGGAATTGTCCTGCGCCACAGCGGGAGCAGCCAGGAATGCGCAGAGTGCGAGCGCACTCGCGGCCAGGCAAAAGCGTGATCTCATCGCGTGCTCCGAATTGTGGGAAATTGCTGCTACAGGAACGGCCGGGAAGAACCGTTGTTCCGGTATATTTCCGGATTGGCGGATTTATCTTTTGAGCCGGGCGCAGAAGAACAAGTTGGTCAGCGAGCATGAGTCTATGACCGACCCTTCTCCCGTCTGTTCAATATTGCTCAGGATCAGCGGGGGCTTTGCGAAATAGGTGTCGGACTATCGGAAAGGAAGTCGACAGTTCGTGCAAAGACTAAGATCAAAACCGGAATCAGTATGGCCAGCGCGACGCCTTGGGCGCCCATGTAATTCCAGAGATGCTTTGTGCCCAGACCCCCAATCGCGAGAAAGGCGAGTGACCAGCACAAAGCCAATAAAGACAAAAAGAAAAGGATTGCAATCAACGCCGCCTTATCGGCCCAGATTATTTCGAACTTCTTGCCTGTGTTCTGCATCATGGCGTTTCTCTCCCAGTACCAATAAAGGCTCGATCGACTGCGTTCGCGGCCGTCATGCGTCATGGCCGGTTCGAAGGGGTGAATTTGTTGGTGATGTCCGGTGGCGCTGAGATGTCCCTCTGCCCGGATAAAGCCCACATCGAGAACGCCCCAGACGCGAAAAAACCCAAATTATCATGCCCGAGCATGGGAGCCATGCGCGCATGGGCCGATCGGCTGCCCAGCGTCAGGTCCGAAAGGTCATTTCATCGCGCCGCGGGCGGCTCCTGATCAGTCTTTATCCCTGCCAGATCCCGATAAACCGCAACCGCACGATTGACATAAGACGCCGCATGACTGTCGGCGAACACGCTGGTCCCCGCGCCGGTCCGATTGAGGATGTAAACGCCGAAAATGCCGGGCGACAGACGTTGGATGAATATCACCGATTGAAGCGCCCCGGGTTGAAACAGGGTGACAAGATATCTGCGGATAGGTGTGACATTCTCGCTGGCGATAACCGCCCGCTCCGGCGTGCTTTCGTAAACGTGCAGGCGGTAAACGGCCTCGCCCGAGCGCGAATCGTTTTCCGAGTAATAGAGATCCGCGTCTTTTGTCATTTCCGAAGCGGAAAAATCACTTCGGTGATTTTGCGCATCCGGGCCCGCCAGTGCGGATGCGCCATAGGCGAGAGGGCGCCAGCTTTCGTCGGTGGCCGACCAATATTGAACTTTTGGCAGGGCGGAAATCATCCCGACACGCGCCAGCAGGCCGCCGATATCGCCGTCAAATCGCACGCTGCCGGCCAGGACGATGACCAGGTTTGAAGGCGAAGACGACGGCCAGCCCGTGCAAGCGGGCGGCTGCCACTTGCCCTGTTCGAGATCGGCGGCATGCCAAATGGCGATGGCGGGCGCGGCCCCGGGAGCGGGATAGGCTGGTGCCACGCCGCCGCAAGGCGGCTCAGGCAGTGCTGCGTGCGCGCCGGACCCCAACACCAACATCGCGCAAGTCAGGGCAATACCAATCGCTTTTATAGCCACTTCTCCCAGGCAACGGCGTAAACTTCCTTCAGCCGGTCGGTCAGGGAGCGGGATTTCCAGGTCGCGATGTCTATCGCCGTCGAGCCGTTCTGGTCCTCGCGGAACATCGCCTCAAGATCCTGGCCCGTATCGCTGCCCAGCACCACGACATCAACCTCGTCATTGAAGATGATGCTGCGGTGATCGAAATTCGACGAACCGATCACCGACCACACGCCATCAATGACCACCGTCTTGGTATGAAGGACGATGCCATGGGTTTCGAATATCTTGACGCCCGCCGCCAGCAGATCGGTGTAATGAGAATGGGCCACGCCGATCGAGAGGCCGGAGTCGCTCTGGTCAGGCGTCAAAAGCCGGACATCGATGCCGCGCCGCGCGGCGTCCATCAAGGCATCCATCTCCTGATCGGTCGGGACGAAATAGGCGGCGCTGACCAGCACGCTTTCCTCGGCGTTTTGGATCGCGGACAGCAACGTGACATAATATTGCGGAATCGTTTCACCTGGCGTGCTACCCAAGACGCGCGTGACCGCAATTCCAGCGGCCGGGATGGTGGGAAACATGCCGGATTCGTCGAGCGCCGGTCCCTTCTGCGTTTTCCAGTGATCCAGAAAAAGCGTTTGCAGTTGCGCCACCGCCGGTCCTTCGATTTGAAGGTCGGTATCGCGCCAATGTTCGCCGGCCGATCCTTTTGGGCCGCCCGATTTGCCGAGGGGATTGCTTTGATAATCGGTGCTGAGATTGACCCCGCCCACGATCGCGGTTGTTCCGTCGACAATCAGGATTTTGCGATGATCGCGGTCGTTGAGGGAATAGCCGATTTTGGCGTCCAACGGGTTGACCGGATTGAACGACACCAGGGCCACGCCCGCCTGTTTCAACCGGTCGAAGAACGCAGTGGGCGTGCTGCTTGAACCATAGCTGTCGTAAATGACATTGACCGCGACCCCGGCTTGCCGCTTGGCGACCAGAAGGTCGCCCAGGCTCGTGCCGTCGGAATCGACGTCCTCGAAGATGAAATATTCCAGGTTGATGCTGGCGGAGGCGCTTTTGATCGCCGCGAACATGGCACGAAATGTTTGCGGCCCGTCGCGCAGGACTTTGGTGTGATTGCTTGCCAGCAAGGGCGTTTCGGCCACCTCCTGTTCGATCGCCAAATGGCGCTGGAGCATGCCGGCGTCACCGGGTTCGGTGCTGATGCGGAGAAGGATTGCCTTGCCTTGCTGGGCGCTGAGAGGCCCACGCGTTCCCACGATCTGGAGCTTGGTCCCCGATGCGTTGGCCGGGGCGACATGCGGCACGGAGGTGCAGCCGGCGCCGAGCACCAGACAGAGGGCGATGAGAATTCCATTTTTCGTGAGCAATTTTAATGTGCCTCGCGCCATCCGTCCGGCGGCCTCGTGCGGTGAGGCACGAGGCGCCGAACGGCAACAATTCACGTCACGGCGTCGGTTTATTTGTGCTCTTTGGCTTCCTCGGAAACTTCCGATCCGGCCTTGGCCACATCCTTGCCGGCGCCCTCAACCGTGTTGCACGCGGTCAACATGGTCGAGGCTCCGCCCAAGACGACGAGAGCGATAAAGCCCATGGCTAATTTGCTGCGCATGATAATCCTCAATTTGTTGGACGATAAGAACGACGCTTATTCGTCAGGTTTCGAAAATCGCATTCTTTGAACGATGGTCTCAATCGAAGCGCCAGTTTCCGTCCTGGGCGCGACAGGCCGTTCCGCCATGAGACAATTCGCGATCGCCGCGATAGGTTGTCTCGGTAAAGTCGCGGCAAACTTGGCCGCCCCTGCGATACTCGCGGGTCGGGATGAAATAACCGCGCGCCTGACCATGATTCCAGTCATAGCGCCGGCCCATGTCCCCGTTCAGCCCGTCGGAATAGACGCGAAACGCATAGGGCTGGTCGTCGCAGCTGATGTCCTTCGACACGGTGTTTCCGAGCAACCCGCCCAGGACCGCGCCGCCGACAACCGCGCCGCCATTGCCATGGCTGGCCGCGCTGCCGATCAGGCCTCCGGCCAGAGCGCCGAAGATGGTTCCCGCCGCGACATTGCCTTGGCGGCAGTTCTGCTCATAGGCGCCCTGCTGGTAATGGCTGCCCGAATATTCACCTTGACCACGACCGGCATTGCCGCGGGCTTGGCGCTGATCGAACTGGCCTCCCATGCGCTGATATTGGCCATCATGGTTGTAATAGCCGTTCTGATCCGATGGGCTGTAATAGCTGTTCGGGTCGCGCTGGCCATAAGATTCGCGCTGGTCATACGCGTTGCGCTGGCTATACGGGTCGCTCTGCTCACGGCCCTGCTGGGCACCATAAGTCTGTGCCGATGCGCCCGAAATGGCGATTGCGGCAGCTGCGCCTGCAGCCGCCAGCATGGACTTCAATTTCATGGAATGTCTCCTGGAGTCGGGCGGCCGAGAGCAGAAATCTGCGTTGGCACCACACCCAACAGATCTCAAACGCGCCGAGGGCAAAAAAGTTCCCGCGGCGGCAAGGGGCGAGACATTCTGTGGCGCCGCTCACAAGGAGTGTGAATATCGTCCTGACCCTCGTTTTGGGAACGCTGGAAAATATCCGGGTAGGCCACACCCCGCGTAACGCCCGCGTACCCGCCATTTCGCCCAGTTCAAGAGGCTAGTCCTGGTCCGCCTTCGACACCTATTCCCTGTGGTTTATCAGCCATTTGCTGAACCGCCTGAAGGACGGTGCCGTGGTCGGGCGCGCCCGCCATTTCCATGGCCACCACATCCACGCGGTCCCTTACGTCCGGGCTGTCACGCCTGAATTCTTCAATCAGTTCGACCAGCTTCGAGGTTTTCTGGTTGGTGAGTAGCGCAACTTCCAAAGTCATTTGCTGCCGAAGGTTCGCCAATATGTCGGCGCGTCTTTGGCTGGCGAGAATGAGAACCGCGATGAAAAGCGCGGCACAGGATACGAGAAGCTCAAGCATCGCAAAGGGCGGCGCATCGAGCACAGGCAGCCCCGCGCGCGCCAAGAAGGCATTGGCGCCGATCCACGCCATCACCGCCGCGCCCACATAGATCAGAAAGACCGGTTTCGCGGCCGTCGCAGTCGTCCGATCCACCAGCCGCGCCAAAAAGGATGCTTGTTCCTGATGGGCAATCTGCATGTTGGCGATGGCTTGAAGTGCTTCACCGACATGCGGCGGTAAGGCGAGCGGTTCTTTTGGTACTTCCACTATGAGCTTCGCTTTCCGGTAGCCGGTATTAAGCGTACGGCCCTCGCGCAAGCGGAAGTTCCCGCCGCGTCTCGATAGGTTGACGTCACGGTTGCGCAAACGAACGAGTAGGGGCGGAAAATCGATACGTCAACGGCTCAAGCTGCAGCGGCTCAAGGCTCTCCGGCAGATTACTCGATCTTGGTTTCTGTAACGGTGGTTTTTTCGGTTACGACCTTTTCGCTCTTTCGCGGTTCGGGAGTCACGACAACCACATCGGGCTTGGCAGGCTTGGGTTCGTCCTCGGTAATGATAATTGTGTCAGCCATATTTGTCTCCCTGAAGAATGCTTCGGATTATTTCGCTTGTCCGGTTGTGACGACGATCGCTTTCGGTGCTCCGCCGCTTTTATAATTGTCCCACATGAAAAATCCGATGACGGCCACGACGACCAGTACGGCTCCCAAAATGAGGCCAAGAAAGGTATAACCGCCGCTCCCGCCGCCGTTACCGTCCTTGTTGATTATCACTGCCATGGCGATGATTCCTTATTAACGCGCATACGCAACGAACGCCGGCCGGCAATGTTCCATCGCCCATCGTGATCCGCGCGCTGTCGGTGACAATGTGCGAGCGCAGTGATACGCACGATCAGCGCGACATCGAAAAGCATGTCCGCTTGGATAAAAAGCTGTCGAGACTACTGGAGACTGGATCGACCGGCCCTGCTACCCCAGCCACTCGCAACTGATCGATCTTTCTCGACCAGGGCTGTGGAGCGCGCGCGTCCCAGGCGGATGAGCGGACGCTCCACGAACGCGAACAGCGCGAGACAAGCCGCGATCATCGCCGCGATCGCCAGGACCTCCGTCCATAGCGGCACACGGGAAAGCAACCCCCCAGTGAAAAGTTCCTGCCAGAGATACATCGAGTAGCTGGCGCGGCCGAGATAGCTGATAAGCGGCGTGGAAAAGAGCCTGGTCAGAAACCCGCCGATCGCTCCCGAGGCCAGGACCATCACCGGGATGGTAGGGACATAAAACAAGTTGGGCGTCGAGGAGGGCACCGAAAACACGATGGCCGCCGCGCCCATGCCGGCGATGGCCACCCATGCCTTCCCATGAACTGCCGAGAGCAATTCGTCATGCTTGGCAGCGATATAGCCTGCCAGGAACAGACCATAGACGAGCACAAACCCGCCTTTTCCAATCCAATGGGCATCAAAGAGGAATGGCAGGATCACGAATGGCGCCGCGACCGCCAAGCCAAGCCACCGCTTCTGGCCAAGCTCAATCAGGGAAAAGACCAGTGGGAAGCCGAGATAAAATTGCTCCTCGAACGCCAGGCTCCAGGTGTGGCCCACGTACCAGCCGCAATCGATGAAAGAGAACCTGGTGTTGCAGAGGTATAGGGCGCCGAGGATCGACCTGGGGGAGAAATCGATCATCCCCATGAGGCCGAGCGCCGAGCATCCCAGAAGATAAAACGCCAGCGGCGGCAAGATCCGATACAGCCGTCGGATGTAGAACCCACCTGATGAAAAGGTGCCTCGGGCCGCCTTCTCGTCCAAACACGACCGGCTCACCACGAAGCCGCTGATGAAAAAGAAAATGAACACGCCGAGCCAGCCATATTCGCCGATCGCGCGCAGATGCGCGCGGGCAAGGGCATCGGCGATTCGCGGGTCATGCGATTTCAGATGATAGAGGATCACCAGCGCCACGGCGACGAATCGCCATGTATCGATAAAGGAAAGCCGCCTCGACATCGCCTGAGCTTACGCGCAGCGCCACGGTTTGTGCCAGCGCCTTGTCTGCTCTCAAGCTCTTGGACTGGATGTCGCTGCACCAGGGAAGCTTTATGCGCCAATAAAAAAAGCCGGTGGAGTGATCCCCATCGGCTCTTTCCAAGAGTTACGCCTGTCGTGGCGCAACTATAGTCGTCGCTTTATTTCGCGGCGATCGTGGGATTGACCCAACCGGCCTGCATGGTTTCCTTGGTCGACATGCGGAAGGTCAGATAGTCCACGTGATCGGGAATATCGGCCCAGCCATGCACCGCGGCGACCGGGACCACGAT
>Ga0134126_10006911_pt1 | contig 14273 bp, 11 predicted proteins | sample KB31752_FD_96881 | JGI IMG/M metagenome (GOLD analysis project Ga0134126, IMG submission 96881) | Terrestrial soil microbial communities with excess Nitrogen fertilizer from Kellogg Biological Station, Michigan, USA - KB3-175-2 | ecosystem: Environmental > Terrestrial > Soil > Unclassified ... | reverse complement strand
GTATAAGCAGGAAAGCAAAAGCTGATAGGGGAAGCGTGGCAGGGGATAAGTGGGGTAAAAAAAATAACAATAAGCCGATAACGGCTATTATAATAGTGATAATCCAAAGAAATTTCTTTCCCAAGTGATAGTTAAATAGAATACAATAATAATCAGAATAGAGGGATTGTTTTTTGATTTTTGCTTGTTTTGATAATAAAATATTGTTAATTTTGAGTCGAAAGGTTAGAAATACCTGAAGCTTAAGAGGGGACGAAAGTCCCCTCTTTTATTATTGATACTTTTGGAATGGAGTTAAAGGAGAAAATCATTGAGCTGATTAATAAGTACTTACCAAATCAGGATTTTTTTATAGTAGAAGTAGAAGTAACAGGAAACTCAGGAAAAAGGAAAATATCAGTACTGGTAGATAGCGATAAAGGCATTACTATAGATGAATGCTCCAGGCTTAGCAGGAATATAGGGAATGAGATTGAAGAGAAGAATATAATAGATTCAGCCTATTTGCTGGAAGTTTCTTCTCCGGGAGTTGATAAGCCGCTACAGTCTAAAAGGCAGTACCTGAAAAATAAGGGAAGAAAGCTGGCAGTAGCCTTGAATGATGGGAAAATAATAGAAGGCAGACTGGAAGAGGTAAAAGAAGAAGTAATAGTAATAGCAAAAGAAGTAAAAAAACAGGGAACAAAGAAGGCAGAGACACAACCTTTGGAGATTCCTTTTAAAGAGATAAAAAAGTCAACTATTTTAGTATCGTTTAAATAACAATGGAAACAATAAACTTAATTGAGTCGTTTGCAGAGTTTGCGAAGTTCAAGAACATTGACCGTCCTACAATGATCAGGATTCTGGAAGATGTTTTCAGGACTATGATCAGGAAAAAATTCGTGAACGATGAGAATTTTGATGTAATTATAAATGTTGATAAAGGTGACCTTCAGATATGGAGAGTAAGAGAAATTGTTGACGACGAGTTTGCCGAAGACAGCTTTGACTACGATGAAAACAAACACATCGCTCTTACAGAAGCCAGAAAAATACAAGCAGACTTTGAAATAGGTGAAGAAGTAGCAGAAGAAGTAAAGCTGGAAGACTTTGGCAGAAGGCTTGTAATGACTGCAAGGCAAACGCTTATACAGAAAATAAAAGACCTTGAAAAAGATATTCTTTTCCAGAAATACAAAGAGCTGGTAGGAGAAATAATTTCTGGAGAAGTTTACCAGATACTAAACAGAGAAATACTGCTTATAGACGCAGAAGGCAACGAACTTATATTGCCAAGAAATGAGCAGATACCAAAAGACAGGTTCAGAAAGGGAGATAACGTAAGAGCTATAGTACACAGGGTAGAAATGCACAATGGCAACCCTCGCATTATACTATCAAGAACATCACCTTCATTCCTTGAAAGACTATTTGAGAGCGAAGTACCAGAAGTATACGACGGACTTATCTCTATAAAGAAAGTAGTAAGAGAGCCAGGCGAGCGTGCTAAAGTAGCAGTAGAATCTTATGATGACCGCGTAGACCCAGTGGGTGCTTGCGTAGGTATGAAAGGTTCACGTATACACAGTATAGTACGTGAGTTGGAAAATGAAAATATAGACGTAATTAACTTTACAGATAACTTAGAGCTATATATTCAGAGAGCGCTAAGTCCTGCAAAAATTACAAGTATTAAAATAGACCAGGATGAACACAGAGTTTCCGTTTACCTTCGCCCTGATCAGGTATCTCTGGCAATAGGTAAAGGCGGCCAGAACATTAAGCTGGCAAGCAAGTTGGTAGGGATGGAAATAGATGTATTCAGAGAACTTGAAGCTGCTGAAGAAGAAGATGTTGATCTTAAGGAATTTAGTGACGAGATCGAGGAATGGGTTATTGAAGAGTTGAAGAGAGTTGGTCTGGATACAGCCAAAAGTGTTCTTGCACTAAATAAAGAAGATTTAGTTAGAAGAACAGAGCTAGAGGAAGAGACTGTAGAAGACGTATTAAAAATATTGAAACAGGAGTTCGAATAACAACTAAGTTATTCGGGCAGGATAGATAAAGAAAGGAAATAAATGTCAGAAGTAAAAATGATGAGGTTAAGCCAGGCGGCAAGAGAGCTAAATGTGGGCACATCCACAGCTATAGACTATCTTGTAGGCAAAGGCTTTGCAGACGTAAATAACCCCAACTCAAAGATTACTGGAGAGCAGTATGAAATGTTGAGGAAGGAGTTTGCTGCGTCCGGGCAGGATAAAAAGGAAGCCTCTGGCCTCACCATTGGTAAAAAGCATTCAGACAACGTTGTTCATACTGCAGAACAAACAGGAAAGAAGGGGAAGGATGAGGATGAAGAAATTCTAATAAAAAATCATAACGATAAGGTAAAAGAAGCGGTAGTAGTAGAGGATAAGAAGAAAAAAGAAGAGCCAGTAGAAGAAGCTATCAGTTCTCCTAAACTGCAAGGCATAAAGGTTCTGGGTAAAATAGAACTGGAAACTAAGAAGCCATCAAAGAAAACTGTAGCTACAGAAAAACCTAAAGCTGAACCTAAAAAGGAAGAAAAAAAGGCACCGGTAGCAGAGAAAGAGCCAGAACAAATTAAGGTAGAAGTAAAAGAAAAAACACCTGTAGCAGAAGTAGAGCCGGAGGTAGAAGAAGAGAAGAAACAAGAACTGGTAGGCGGTAAGGCTGATACCTTAAAAGGACTTACTGTACTTGGTAAAATTGAATTACCTACCAAGGCACCGAAAAAACCTGTTGCCTCATCGGACATTAAAAACGATGATTCTAAGAAAAAGAGAAAGCGTGTAAGACTTCCGCAGAAACCAGGTGAAAACAATGGTGCTCCAAATCAACAGCAAGGTGGCGGACATAATCCTAACCATAACAGGCCGTTCAACAAAGAAAGGTCATTTAATAAACCATTTAATAAGCCTGCTACTGCCGTAAAAGAAGAGGTTAGCGATAAAGAAATACAGGATAAAATTAAAGCCACTTTAGCAAAACTAAGTGGTAACAAAAACCCGGTAAACAGGGCTAAATACAGAAAAGATAAAAGAAATGCCATAGCCGAAGCACATGAAGAAAAAATGCTTCAAGAGCAGGAAGAGGCAAAAGTACTTAAAGTTACAGAGTACATTTCAGCAAATGACCTTGCAGTGTTGATGGGAGCTTCAGTAAACGAGGTAATTTCTGCATGTCTTGGCTTAGGAATGTTCGTTTCTATAAACCAGAGATTAGATGCAGAGGCTATTACAGTAATAGCAGATGAGTTTGGATATTCTGTAGAGTTTGCTTCAACTGAAGAAGAAGCAGAAGAGGTGGATGAAACAGATGCTCCGGAAGATGTGGAACACAGAGCGCCTATCGTAACCATCATGGGGCACGTAGACCACGGTAAAACGTCATTGCTGGACTATATCAGAAAGAGTAAGATTGCACAGGGCGAGGCAGGTGGTATTACTCAGCACATAGGTGCATACAATGTAATGACCGAATCAGGTAAAAAAATTACCTTCCTCGATACTCCGGGTCACGAAGCGTTTACGGCTATGCGTGCTCGTGGAGCTAAATTGACGGATATAGTAATTATAGTAGTAGCAGCAGACGACAGCGTAATGCCTCAGACTCGAGAAGCTATAAACCACGCCCAGGTAGCAGGTGTGCCTATTGTAATTGCTATTAATAAAATTGATAAGCCGGGAGCAAATCCTGATAAAATTAAAGAAGAACTTTCTAAAGAAAATATATTAGTAGAAGACTGGGGTGGTAAGTACCAGTGCGAGGCCATTTCAGCCAAGACTGGAAAAGGTATTCCTGAGCTTTTAGAAAAGGTATTATTAGAAGCGGAAATTCTTGACCTCAAAGCAAACCCGCATAAAAAAGCTATAGGAACTGTGGTAGAGGCCTCTCTGGACAAAGGAAGAGGTTATTTATCTACCGTTTTGGTACAGGCAGGAACGTTGAATATTGGCGATGTAATGCTGGCCGGCGCTTATTATGGAAGAGTAAAAGCCATGACCGACCACAGAGGGGTAAAGCTGAAAGAGGCAGGACCTTCAACACCGGTGCAGGTACTGGGTCTTAACGGGGCCCCTCAGGCAGGAGATAAATTCCAGGTAATGGAATCTGAAAGAGATGCCCGTGAAATTGCAACTAAACGCGAGCAATTACTACGTGAACAAAGTATACGTACCAAGAAGCATATTACGCTGGATGAAATTGGCAGAAGGCTTGCTATTGGTAACTTTAAAGAGCTTAATGTAATAGTAAAAGGTGACGTGGATGGTTCTATAGAAGCCTTATCTGATTCACTATTGAAGCTTTCAACAGAAGAAGTTCAGGTAAGAATAATTCACAAAGCAGTAGGAGCCATTTCGGAATCCGACGTATTGTTGGCTTCAGCATCTGATGCTATTGTAATAGGCTTCCAGGTACGTCCTTCTGCAAGTGCAAGAAAACTAGCTGAACAAGAAGAAATAGAAATAAGAATGTACTCCATCATTTACGACGCTATTAATGAGGTTAAAGATGCGATGGAAGGTATGTTGGCGCCTAAGGTGGAAGAAGTAATTACCGGAAATATAGAAGTACGGGAAGTATTCAAAATCACCAAGGTGGGTACAATTGCTGGTTGCTATGTAACAGACGGCCATGTTAAGAGAAATTCCAAAGTAAGACTTGTCAGAGATGGTATTGTAGTTCATACAGGCACTATATTGGCTCTTAAACGCTTTAAAGACGATGTTTCTGAGGTAAAGACAGGTTATGAATGCGGATTAAGTATTAAGGACTTTAACGATATAGAAGTAGGAGATACCATAGAAGGCTTCGAAGAAAAGGAAACCAAACGAACCTTATAATATTTCAGGAATCTGATAAATAAAAAAGCCATCTACATGATGGCTTTTTTATTATATAGCTTTAACTATTCTTAAGCATTTACCAGCTTATTCTTCAATAGGTACTGAGCAATCTGTACAGCATTCGTAGCAGCGCCTTTTCTAAGGTTATCAGCCACAACCCACATATTTAAAGTTTTTGGTTGAGTTTCATCCCTTCTTAAACGGCCTACAAATACCTCATCTTTCCTATGTGCATTCATTGGCATAGGGTATTTCAGATTCTTCACATCATCTTCCACTATTACACCTTCAGTTTTAGACAGTATATCTCTTACCTCATTCAGGTCAAACTCATTCTCAAATTCTATATTTACGGACTCCGAATGGCCTCCCATTACAGGTATACGCACGGTGGTTGCAGTAACCTTTATAGAGTCATCACCCATAATTTTCTTAGTCTCATTCACCATCTTCATCTCCTCTTTGGTATATCCGTTATCTAAGAACACATCAATATGAGGGATTACATTAAGGTCAATAGGGTAAGCATAGGCCTTTGGTCCATCTTTAATGCCTTTACGCTCATCCATAAGCTGGTCAACAGCCTTTTTACCTGTTCCTGTTACGGATTGATAAGTAGAAACCACTACCCTTTTAATCTTATATTTTTTGTGCAAAGGGCTAAGAGGCACTACCATTTGAATGGTAGAGCAATTAGGATTAGCAATAATTTTATCGTCTTTAGTAAGCACATTAGCATTTACCTCTGGCACTACAAGCTTTTTAGTAGGGTCCATTCTCCAGGCAGAAGAATTGTCAATTACAAATATCCCTGCTGCTGCAAATTTAGGAGCCCATTCCAACGAAGTGCTGCCTCCAGCAGAAAATATAGCTATAGCAGGCTTCATATCAATTGCAGTTTGCATTGCAACTACCTTATATTCCTTGCCCTTAAAGCTTACAGGCTTACCTACGGATTTTTCTGAAGCAACAGGAATAAGTTCAGTAACGGGGAAATTTCTTTCCTCAAGCACTTTAAGCATTTCGCCTCCTACTAAGCCGGTGGCGCCTACAACTGCAATTTTCATTTGTTTTTATTCTATAAGTGGATAAACAATTAATTAAGGCGTCAAAGGTAAAAAAATATTGCTAATTTTGTATATCATTTTTGCTTCTCTTCCGTATTGAGAAGTAAAACAGAGTGGAGGGGATAATAGTAATAGAAAGCGATTTTAATACAAATGCAGCTTACGCAAAATGAACATTTTTTGTTTATTCTGCTTTTAAAAGAGATTATAAACTATTTATTTTAAGTATTAAACTTTTGAACTAGAACTCGTAAGAAAAACTTTTTAGTATTATGGCCAAAAAACAGGTAAAGAAAAAAGCAGGAGCTAAGAAAGCCACAGGCAAAAAGCAACCTGCAAAAAAAGCTGCAGTAAAAAAAGCATCAGCTAAGAAGCCCACAAAAAAACCAGTAAAGGCAGCTTCTAAACCAGCAAAAAAAACAACAGCTAAAAAAGCTGCTCCAGCCAAAAAGAAGGCTGTTGCAGTTAAAAAAGCTACTTCTGCGAAAAAAGCAGTAAAGAAAACCGTAGTTAAGAAAAATGCAGCACCGGCAAAGAAGAGCACAGCATCGGCTAAAAAGGCCGCTCCAGCCAAGAAGAAGGCTGCTGCTAGCAAAAAAACTGCTCCTGCAAAGAGCGCAGCAAAGAAATCTGTTAAGGCAAAGGCGCCTGTTAAAGCAACGAAGAAGCCAACGGCCGCTAAAAAGGTTGCAAAGAAACCGGCAACTCCGGTAGCAAAAGCAGTTAAAAAAGTAAAGAAAGCTGTTAAAAAAGTTACTAAATCAGTTCCATCGCTTTCCGATGTTGGAAGTAAATTCCACGAAGCAGTAGTAGAGCCGGTAACGCATATGTTTACAGGTAATACAGCTCGTGAAGAAGAGCAAGAGAACCATCACGAAGAAGAAAAAAGCCATAACTCCTTCTATGGTTCAGATAGCCACCACGACCACGATAGAGATGAGCATGGGCATGAGGACGACGAACACAACGAGAACGAACATAATGAAACCGAATAATCAGGACGATAGAACACGATATTCTGACGAAGAGTTAAAAGAATTTGAAACCATAATTTCTGAAAAGCTAGATAGAGCTAAGAAGGAATTTGTTTACATCAAAGAAGTTCTAAGCAGAAAGAATGACGAAGGTACCGACGCTACAGTTGGTACCTTAAAGCTTCTGGAAGACGGTGCTGACACCGCCGAAAAAGAAAACTTTACACAGCTTGCTACAAGGCAGCAAAAGTTTATCCAGCAGTTAGAGAATGCAATGGCCAGAATTAAAAATGGCACCTATGGAATTTGTGTAGATACAGGCAAACTTATCCCTAAAGAGCGTTTGCGCGCTGTACCACACACACAACATTCTATAGAAGCTAAACTAAATAGGAAAAACTAAAATTTTAAAGGAATGGATTTTCTTCAGAACCACATTGAAAGCCTTATCTTTTGCTCTACAGAGCCCATAAAAGCCGAGGAAATAAAGCATACGCTTAACGAGATGTTCGAGGCAGAAGTTGCCCCAGAAGATATTACTACAGCGCTGGAAAATCTGGTTACGAAGTATGAAGATGAGAATTTTCCATTTCAGATTGCCAAAATGTCTGGCGGCTATCAATTTCTTACAAAGCCTGCATACCAGACTAGCATTGGAATCTTACTAAAACAAAAGTCCAAAAAGAGATTATCTACCTCTTCTTTGGAGACTCTGGCTATCATTGCCTATAAACAGCCAATTACCAAAACACATATAGAGCAAATTAGAGGCGTTAACTGCGACTACGCAATACAGAAACTGCTGGAGAAGCAGCTTGTTGAAATACAGGGCAAATCAGACGGAGTAGGTAAGCCGATATTATACGGAACTACAGACAAGTTTATGGAATACTTTGGCATAAATACACTGGCTGATCTTCCATTACCAAAAGATTTCGCAGACGATAAAAACGAAATAGGAGAACTGAACGAAGGAGAACACATACCTTATTCAGAACCTGAAGAAGAAAACAACCAGGCTACAGGCGAGCCTTCACATGAAGAATAATAAAAGAAAACCACAGGACAGCGGAGAGCGCAGACCAAACAAATCATCAGACAACAAATTTTCAAAAGAGGGAAAAAGCGATAGTAAAGGAAGCTTTTCAAAAAGAAGCAGTAAACCCTATTCTTCTCGCGAATCTGATACAAAGCGCAAGTTTACTAAAGCAAAACCAGGCGATGACAGAGCCGGTCGTTCTTATTCTAAACCAGACAGAAAAAAAGAGTTTGGCGGTGAGCAAAGAGAGCGAAAAAGCTATTCATCAGATAAGCCATACCGTGCAAAAAAAGAATTTGGGGCAGATAAACCTTATAGAAAAGAAGGCAAATCAGACAGAGATAGTAGCGAAAGAAAAAGCTTCTCAAAAAAACCTTTTGGAGCTAAAAAGGAATTTGGAAGCAAACCTTTCGTAAAAAGAAGCAGGAGCGAAGGAGATAGTAGCGAAAGAAGAAGCTCTTCAGATAAACCTTACAGGGCAAAGAAATCATTTGGTGCAGACCGGCCTTTTACCAAAAGAAGTAAACCAGAAGGAGATAATAGCGAAAGAAGAAGCTTCTCAAAAAAACCTTTTGGAGCTAAAAAAGAATTTGGAAGTAAGCCTTTCGTAAAAAGAAGCAGGAGCGAAGGAGATAGTAGCGAAAGAAGAAACTCTTCAGATAAGCCATACCGTGCAAAGAAATCATTTGGTGCAGAGAAGCCTTATGCTAAAAGAAGTAAACCGGAAGGAGATAGTAGCGAAAGAAGAAGTTCTTCAGACAAACCTTTCCGGACAAAGAAAGAATTTGGTAGTGATAAGCCTTATACCAAAAGAACCAGAACTGAAGGAGAAGGCAGAGAAAGGAAAAACTACTCATCTGATAAATCCTCAGGATTTAAAAAAGAATCAGGATATTCTTCACGTAAGCCTTATACCAAAAAGGAAGAAGGATCAGAAAAAAGAGAAAGACCAATCTATTCTGATAGTAAGCCGGACAAGCCAAGAAGATATTCTAAAAGAACAGCAGCAGGGCGTGAACCTGCAGAGGTAGTGGTTCCGGAAGAAATACGCCTTAACAGATACATTTCAAATGCAGGTATCTGTTCCCGCCGTGATGCGGATGTGTTGATACAAGAAGGAAGAATAAAAGTAAATGATAAAGTAGTAGATGAGCTTGGCTTTAAAGTAAAACGAAGCGATGTCATTAAGTTTGATGATAGAACATTAAACCCCGAAAAGCTGGTTTACCTGTTGTTGAATAAGCCAAAGGATTACATTACTACTATGGAAGACCCAGAGGATAGGAGAACAGTAATGAATCTTATTAAAAATGCTTGTCAGGAACGTATCTATCCTGTAGGAAGATTAGATCGTAACACAACAGGACTTTTACTATTTACTAACGATGGCGAAGTGGCTAAAAAGCTTACACACCCTTCGCATGAAGTAAAGAAAATTTACCAGGCTGATTTAGACAAGCCTCTTACCGAAAGTGATTTTGAAAAAATAGCACAGGGAGAAGTAGAACTGGAAGATGGTAAAGTAAAAGTAGATAAAATAGCTTATGTGTCTCCTGATGGTGCAAGCATTGGACTGGAAATACACGAAGGCCGTAACCGTATAGTGCGCCGTATTTTTGAGCACCTGGGTTATGAAGTAGTAAAGCTTGACAGAGTGATGTATGCCGGGCTTGATAAAAAAGACTTGCCTCGCGGAAAATGGAGAATGCTTACCGACAAAGAAATAGTAAGGCTAAAGCACTTTAACTGATTTTTTGCAGAACACATAATCAAGTAGTCGATGTCAAAAGTCGAATTTTTACAAATGGTTCCCGCCTTGTTGTTTGGCATCTCGTTGGCGGAACTGGCCCTGTTTATAGGAAAGGCTTCTAAAGGAGAAGGAAGAAAGCTTTACTGGGAACACCTGATATTAATAGCCATCTCCTTCGAAACAATTACCTTCAACTGGTATATATTTTACGATCGCCTTAATACCATTGAATTAAGCTACCATAATTTTCTTATCCAGCTTTGCTCACCTATTGCAGCATTTATTTATGTGGCAAATCTGGTAGTAGATAATAATTATACCGAACAACCTCTCGATTACTATTTCCATAAGTATAGGAAACGTATGTTTCTTTCTCTGGCGCTTTTTGTAGTTGTAAATGTGCTTACCATTTTTTACTTCCAACATCTTTATTTGATAAAGTTAGGCTTGCTTCCTCTTATTCCTATTACAGTAATAATGGTTAATGCCTTCTACAATATTAAATGGCTTCGCATAATAGCTTATACCGTAAAGTTTATTCAGGTTGTAGCAGTGATTGTCTATTTTTAGAAGACTGGAGTTGCTTGTGCCTGTTGGCATTGGTGTTAACATGGTTTTTTTCGTTGTATAGAGTAAATTTAAGCTGATTTTGTAGTGTTTTATGAGGTTTGTGCTAGTTACTACTGCTACTATTTTCAAGTTAGTATTACATGGCACTAACTGACACATTGTTATTGACATTGCAAATAACATTGCTGGCCCCCTGTTAAGTGCATTGCTATGTTTTTTGGATGTAAGGTTTGGGGATGTTTTTAGATGAAGACGTGCCAACCGACACAGTTGTGATATTTAGGTTTAAAGTTTACCACCTCACCTTCGGGTACTCCTCTTCGAATAGGAGGAGAGTTAATGGTAGCATAAGATAGCATACGTAATTGGCATGCAGGCGAGGACGCCTGCAAGAAGGGTAAGGTTTCTCAACTCTAAAATCTATGCTAATCTATTCCCTCCCAATACCTGTCTGCGGTGTGCATCAAGCTTAAGAAATACAAATAGTAGAATTGTAAATGACCACAGCGAAGAGCCACCGTAGCTGAAGAATGGTAAAGGAATACCAATAACAGGGAAAAGCCCCATCGTCATTCCTATATTAATAGTAAAATGGAAAAAGATAATAGAAGCTACTGAGTAACCGTATATACGAGAGAATTTATCCTTTTGTCTTTCCGCTAAGAAAATAAGCCGCATCAGAAATAATACATACATAGTAATAAGCAACGAGCTTCCCAGCCACCCGTGTTCCTCGCCAATAGTGCAGAAAATAAAGTCAGTGCTTTGTTCTGGTACAAAGTCAAACTTAGTCTGTGTACCCTGTAAAAAACCTTTGCCTATAAACTCTCCGGAACCAATCGCAATTTTAGATTGAGTAACGTTATAACCGGCACCCAACGGGTCAGCATTAGGATTAAATAGTACCTTTATCCGTTTTTGCTGGTGCGCTTGCAGTACATTGTTTACTACATAATTCACACTTTGTACTATACCAATAATAGCTGCAGCAAAAAATACTACAATAAGCATCTTCTGAAAGTGTGGCCATAATCTGCGCTCTTTCTTCTTTACTACATTAGTAAACATTTGGTAAGCCATGTAAAGAAGAATAAGCAGACTAATAACTCCTATACACTGTGTAAGCAGCAAGGCATCCATAAGCAGTGTAAGCACGAAAACAGTAATTGCAAGTGCTCCGAAAATTAGGAACAGTGGGGAGAGCCCTTCTCGGTACAGCACAAATATAAAAGCAGAGAATACTAATACAGAGCCGGTCTCATTCTGCAATAGTATTATCACCCCCGGAAGGCCTATAAGAGCTGCACATACAAGTTTGGTCTGTAGTCTTTCAAATTTTACATTTATCCTGCCCAGGTAATTAGCGAGGGCTAAAGCCGTGGCAAATTTTGCGAACTCTGCTGGCTGCACACTAAACTCACCCACCTTTATCCAAGAGTGCGAGCCTTTAATCTCTGTACCTAAGAAAATAGTAGCAATCAGCAAAAGAATCATAAACCCATAAATGGGGTAGGCAAAAGCGCTATAAAATTTATAATCAATGGCTACTATAACTATAATAAGGATAATGGAAGTACCTATCCACAACAACTGTTTACCAGAGTTAATGGTAAGGTCAAATATGCTGCGGCCAGCTTCAGGGTCATAAACAGCGGCAAAAATATTCAGCCAGCCTGTTACTACAAAGGCTGCATACATAAGTACGGTCAGCCAGTCCATGTCAGCGGTAAATTTTTCGTCAGTCCGTCTCAATCTGCGTGATGTTTTTTAACATATTTAGGCTGAGGCCCATGAATAAAATCTTTATCCAATAAATATTTTTCCATAGGTTCCCTGGATATAGAATCTGTAAGATACTTCTCGATCATTAGGTTAGCTACCGGAGCTGCCCACATTCCTCCAAACCCTGCATTTTCTACAAAAACGGCTATAGCTATTTTTGGGTTTTCTTTTGGGGCAAACGCTATAAATACAGAATGGTCTTCTCCGTGCGGGTTTTGGGCAGTTCCTGTCTTTCCGCAAATAGTAATTCCTTTAATCTGAGTCCATGCTGCTGTACCAGCTTTTACCACCATTTCCATTCCATCTATTACCGGAACAAAATACTTAGGGTCAATTTTAGTTTCGTGTTTTATCGTATATTCAGGGCGAGGCTTTTTATCATCACCAATACCTTTTATAAGGTGAGGAATATAGTAGAAACCTCTGTTGGCCATTATAGCCGCAAGGTTAGCCATTTGTATAGGCACAATACCAATTTCACCTTGTCCTATACCTAACGAGTAAATAGTAGAAAACTTCCAGCGCAAATCTCCATACACTTTGTCGAAATATTTATTACTTGGTATTATCCCTGGTTTCTCATTAGGGATGTCAATACCCAGCCGCTGTCCAAGTCCAAAGCTCTTCACATAGTCGTACCACTGATCAAACCCGATTTCTGTATCTTTAAACTTATTGTCCGATTTATCCTGGTTGATAATTTTATGAAATACCTGGTAATAGTAAGGATTGCATGAGTACTGTATAGAACCCCTTAAATCCTGTGGTGAAGGGTGGTCGTGACAATTTACTATTGACTTTATACAAGGAAATTGTGTATGAGTAGTGATAACCCCTTCCTGCTGTGCAATAAGAGCCTCCACCAGTTTAAATATAGAACCTGGTGGGTACATTGCCATCAGCGGGCGGTTAAACAAAGGCACTAGTGAATCTTTTTGCAGAGCTAGAAAGTTTTTAGAAAACTTTCGTCCTGTAAGCAAATTAGGGTCATAAGTAGGTACTGATATAATAGCAAGAATTTCTCCGGTAGATGGCTCTATAGCTACCACACTACCTTTTTTATTCGCCATCAGCTTCTCGCCATACTGCTGAAGTTTAAGATCAATAGTGGAAATTAAATTTTGCCCAGGTACGGAAAGTGTATCATACAATCCTTCTTTAAAGGCTCCTTTTTCAACCCCCTTCACATTTACCATTACATAACGTGCACCTCGTTTGCCCCTCAGATCATTTTCGTAGCTGGACTCCAATCCGCTTATACCAATATAGTCACCCTGCTGATAGTATTTATCAGTCTGCTTCTCAAGGTTCCTTTTGCTAATTTCACCAATATACCCTAAGGCATTTGCCATACTCGGCTGTGGGTAGGAACGTATAGTACGCGCCTGAGGATAAAAACCTTTATAGTCTACTAGATAGTCTTGTATCTTGGCAAAATCTTCTACTGAAAGTTGCTTAAGAAAAGCAATAGGTTTTACCGAAGAATATTCCCGCGCCTCCTTTATATGCTTCATAGTAGCCTTAAACTCTTCCTTCGTCATCTCAAAGCGTTTGCAGAAGGTATTGGTGTCCCCAATTTCCATTTCTTTGGTTACTACCATTAAATCAAATACAGGAGTATTATAAACTAATAGTTTCTCATGACGATCGTAGATAAGCCCACGGTAAGGGTAGTCGGTAATGCGGCGCATTACATTGTCCTGCGCTTTAAATTTATAGTCCTGCTCTACTACCTGTAGAAAGAATAGCCGGATGATGAAGACAAGCCCTACTGTAATAAACAAGGCCTGTATAATAGTACGCCTGATGTTCTTGTCCATTTACTTTGTCCTTGAAAATGCCAGGTACTGAAAAATAAAAAAGACAACTAATGTAAATAATGCACTGCACAATGCTTTAAACAGAGTGTGAAAGAATATATCAAACTCCCAGGCCTCAATCATAAGCAATGCCAGGTGGTGTATAACTACCAGTATAGCTGCATACGTAGCCAGCCATCGGAATCCCATTGAGTAAACAGTAAGTTCAGCCCCTTCGTCGTAACCACCGCGAGGAGTAAGAAAATTAATAACGTATGGCCTCATGAAACCTAATAACACACAAGCGGCCATATGAATTCCCAATGTGTTATAAAAAATATCAACGCATAATCCCATCAAAAAACAAAGGAACATGAGTGGTAGAGGGGCAGTATCTACTGGTAGCAATAGAATAAAGCCCACGTAAATGAAACAGAAT
>Ga0134126_10006910_pt1 | contig 14273 bp, 14 predicted proteins | sample KB31752_FD_96881 | JGI IMG/M metagenome (GOLD analysis project Ga0134126, IMG submission 96881) | Terrestrial soil microbial communities with excess Nitrogen fertilizer from Kellogg Biological Station, Michigan, USA - KB3-175-2 | ecosystem: Environmental > Terrestrial > Soil > Unclassified ... | reverse complement strand
GTCGAGGCGAGCTCGCCGAGCACGTTGCCTTCGGCGTCGAGCCCGCGGCGCTCGAACTTGAAGATCTCCGAGGTGGTGATGATATCGCCCTCCATCCCGTTGGTTTCCTGAAGGCTGACCACCCGGCGCCGGCCGTCCTCGTGCCGCTCCACCTGGATGATGATTTCGATGGCCGAGGCGATCTGGCTGCGCAGCGCGCGGACGGGGAAAGTGATCCCGGTCATGGAGACCATGTTCTCAACGCGACCGAGCGCATCGCGCGGGGAGTTGGCATGAATCGTGGTGAGCGAGCCGTCGTGGCCCGTGTTCATGGCCTGCAGCATGTCGAGCGCCTCGCCGCCGCGCACTTCGCCGATGACGATGCGGTCGGGGCGCATGCGCAGACTGTTGCGCACGAGATCGCGCTGCGTGACCGCGCCGCGCCCTTCGATGTTGGGAGGACGGGTTTCCAGCCGGACGACGTGCGGCTGGCGAAGCTGCAGCTCCGCCGAGTCCTCGATGGTGACGATACGCTCCGTCGGCGGAATGAAGCCCGAGAGCAAGTTGAGCAGAGTCGTCTTGCCGGCGCCCGTGCCGCCGGAGACGAGGACGTTGAGGCGGGCCCGGACGATCGCGCCCATCACATCCGCGATCTGACGGTTCAGGGATCCGAGGCGGACGAGGTCCTCGATCGAAAGCAGCTCCACCGCGAAGCGCCGGATCGAGAGCGATGGGCCATCGAGCGCGAGCGGTGGGATGATCGCGTTGACGCGCGAGCCATCCTTGAGGCGGGCATCGACCATGGGCGAGGACTCATCGATGCGCCTTCCCACCGCGGAGACGATGCGATCGATGACGTTGAGCAGATGCGCATCGCTGTTGAAACGCACATCGGTGAGCTCCAGGCGCCCCCGCCGCTCGACGTAGACCTGGTTGGCGCCGTTCACCAGGATGTCCGAAACGGTTCGGTCCGCGAGCAGCGGCTCGAGAGGACCCAGTCCCAGGATCTCGTCCTCGATGCGCCGGGCGATGCGCTGGCGGGACACGAGACTCAAGGGAAGCTGCTGCTCGATCATCAGCCGCTCGCAGATCTCGCGGATCTGCCGCCGCGCCTCCCGGTCCTCGAGTCCGCCGATGAGCGAAAGATCCATCACCTTGAGCAGCCGCTGATAGACCACCTCCTTGCTCTCGCGCTCCGTGGCCGTCAGGGGCAGCAGACGGTCGTCGGTCTCCTGGGGAGCCTCTTCGGCGAGGGCGCGAAGCGCGCCGCCTTTGCTTTCGAAGGATTTCACTTCGGCTATCACGGGGACCTCGATTTGATGAGGCTGGAGAAGGTTCTGGCGAGAAGGCTCGGGCGGACGATTGCGGCACTACCCCCGAGGCGAGTCTCGAGAGTCATGACCGCCTTCGTGATCGCCGCCGTCCGCGCGTGCTCGAGGAGCGGCCGGCCGGCCGCGATGCACTCGGACACCGAGCGGTAGTCGTTCGGCACGATGGACACGTCCGCGCACCCGAGCGTGCTGCGAATGTCTTCAATGGAGACCGGCGCGTCCTTCTCGTATCGATTGATGACGGTGATGATCCGGTCAGCGCTCACAGCGAGGTCCCGTCTCAGACAATTCATGAGTCGTGTTGCGTCTCGCAGGACCGTAACGGACTGCTGCACTACGAGGACGATGTGCTGCGAGCGATCGATCACGCGGGCGGTGACAGGGTCGATCCGCCGTGGCAGATCGACGATGACGTGTTGGTGGCTGCGCACCGCCACGTTGAGGAGAGTTTGCACGGCCTCTGCCGATACATTTCCGACCGGCAGGGCATCTTCGGCCGCATTTCCCAGGATATCGAGTCCGCTGCCATGGCGGGCGAGATAGCCCTTGAGCGCCGTTTCGTCCAATCCTTCGAGATTCTCGATTGCCTGCAGCAGGCCCCGCTTGGGAAAGAGGTCGAAGTAAAGCGGAATGGTGCCGAATTGCAGATCCAAGTCCACCAGCGCCACGCGCTGCTCTGACTGCGCGACGAGCACATGGGCCACGTTGCACGCGAGGAAGGTGGCGCCGCAGCCGCCTTTCGCGTTCATGAAGGCGGTGATCTTCCCCTCGTGGCCGGAGCTCACGGCCTTGTGATCGCGCTCGATTCGGGCCAGTGCGCTGATCAGGTCCGCCTCGACTAGCGGCGTGGGAAGGAGGTCACGAGCCCCCGCCTGCATGGCGAGGCGCATGGCATTGGTATCGTTGGTCGAGCTGACGACGACGAGGGGTGGGCGGCGATCGGCCGGCCGGGCCGCGAGCGACTCGAGCTCCGCCTGCCAGGTCTGTCCAAGATGCAGCACCAGCGCGTCAGGTGGGCTCGTGACGCCGTGCAGCGGATCGACGTGACCGTTTACGACCAGTTTGCGCTCTATCCTGATGCCCGGATACTTGTGCAGCAGAGCCTCGAGCGAATCGAGCGTCTCCTTGCGCCGGGAGACCAGCAGTACCTTGAGGCGAATGTCAGCGTGCTCTGGCATTGTGTCTCTCGTCGGATCAGCAGGGCTGTATGGCCGCGGCCGTTACGCCGAGGCTCTCGCGGGGAAGGGTCGCCGGGAAACCGGTGAGCGACAGCGTCGGCATGATGAAGGGGATGATGAGCGGCAATGAGAATCCTGTGATTCGCGCGCGCACGTAGCGGATGGAGTTGTAGTCGGCGCCGGCGGGGCTGCCGAGGACGGCGCCGCTGGTATCCAGATACTCGATCACGACATTGCCGGAGGTCAGGCCGCCGATCACCGGGCTGCCATTGGCGCCATTTATGGCAGCGTTGGCGGGCGCTGTGGAGCCGACCGGACATACCGCGGCCATGCGGGCGCCGCGCCGCGTGGCTTCGGTCAGGGTATTGACCACGAAGAGCGTGCGGCCGAACTCGATCACGGCAAAGAGCACAATGAAGAACACGGCGCCGATGATGGCGAATTCGACCATTGCGAGGCCGCATTGGGCGCGCCTGCCGGCGAGAGTGGTATGGTTCATGGGAGCCCTGGCATGGCTTGCGCTGCGCTCAAGGTCACGGCGAGATTGATCGGAGTTCCCAGCCCGAACGTCGGCAGGCTCGCGCCGACCATCGGCTGGTAGGTGTAGCTGGCCGATACGGACACATAGCCGCCTCCCGCATCTGTGACGGCCACATTCGAAGTCGAGAAGCCCGGCAGCAAAGGACTGCCCGTGCCGGCGGTCGAGCCTGTGACGACCAGGTTGGCCACGGCGGTCTGAACGGTGGGCGTGATGTTGATGAGGCCGGTGCCGTTGGGTATGGCGTTCGATGCGGCATAGCGGACCCCATCTCTGACCGCCTTGGTGAGCGTGTTGTACTGGCTGATCAACCGGCCTATCTCTGCGGTTGCGAACAGCAGGAAGAGCAGGGCCGGCAATCCGATCATGAATTCGACCATAGCCGTGCCGCGCTGCCCGCCCGGATTGCAAGGAGAAGTTCTCATCACGAATCCCCGCTGTCCGGGTCGTGGTAGAGCTCGATGATGTAGGGTCCGGGGCCGGTCACAGGGGCCGGACCGGGGTTCCCATTGACATCGCAGCTGCCCTCGAACTGGCCATAAATAAAGTCGACGTTGCCTCCGCCGTTATCCGGCTGAAGGAGAAAGAAACAGGCGAAACCGACGACGGGGATGCTCGTCGTGCCGTTTGACTTTCCGCTGCAATCGCCAACGACGACAGAGAGGACTCGCCTGTTGAATACGCCTGGGCCGCCCGAGCTCACCGGCTGATACTGATAGGCGGAGGGGTTCCCCTCATCCTGGGTGTACTTGTCGTAACTGTAAAGCAGCTGGTCGACGTTAGTCGCATTGACCACCTGGCCATTCGTGCCATCGGTGATATCGCCGTTCCCGTTGAGAGTGAGCGCGGGCGACTGCCCTGTCGTGAGCACGTCGGGCGGGTACTGAGCCATCGTCATGCCGCCTTGATACTGCCCGAAGCGGGTGTTGAGCCCCTGGGAGGTGGGTCCCACGAGATTGCCGGTCTGCGTCTGCACCGCTTGGCTGGCTCCCGCGGTCACGCATGCCTGAAAGCCGCCCGCCATGTTTGTTTTTAGATCGCTACCGCCCGGACCTCCGAGCTGCACGAGTTGGAAGTTGCCAGGCCCCAGTGCGGTGCTTCCAGGAGCGGCGCTCTTCAGGACCTGAGGCGCGTTCTTCTGGAATCCCCAAATCGTGCCCGCCGGTGAGGGGGAAGTGCCACAGACCAGCATCGGTGCGAGGTTGCAGGCGGTATTCAGGCTGGGGCTGGCACCCGCGACCGCGGATGCAGATACGCTGAGCTGTGTGAATCCAGCCAGCTGCACCAGCCAGGTCGGCATGTTGAACCCCGTCGCTTTGACACGAACGTACTGGGCAGGAGCGCTTCCCGGAGTGAAGGGGGGCAGAGTGTTCGAGTACTCGACGGTCACCGTGAGATTGCCGCTGCTGTAGCTCGTGCCGAGCTCCTGGTTGCCGGCCGCCGAGGCATTGAGACCGAACGCCGCCAGGGCCGATGCGGTCGCCCGCGTCGTGCTCGATGTCAAGTTCAGCGTGCTGGCTGCCGAGAGCGCGGCGGCATCGACCGTGTCCTGCAGTCGCGTCTTGTTGAGCATCATATGGGAGATGTCGAGCGCCAGCCCAGACATCAGGATGAGGGCTGTGATGGCGATCACGATCAGCACCAGCGAAATGCCTCGCTGGGCGCGCGGCGGCGCGGGACGTCTGTTTCTGCGGTTCATGACGTGTTGCCTCTCGAGACGGCGGGAGGAGGATTACTCTCCGCTGCCGACATCGAACTTGGTGCTCTGCGAGACTTGCTTGGTCGCCTGCTCCGGAACGTCCTTGCGATGCTGCGCCAGGACATTCTCGAGGCGCTGACCGTCAGCACGCGCCGGAGCCAGGGCGGGCGGATGGGCCGCTGCCTGCGGATCGAGCGTCTGTGCCCGGATCATCTGTGCCTGGGACTTGCCGAATGCGGCGTCCACCTGCGGGTAATCGGTCGCGCAGCCGGCCAGCGCTGTGGCCAGAGCGAGGGAGAGAAGAATGCGAGTCATGTGAGGATCCTCTTGCGGCTCTGGCGGTTCAGGGGTTCTTCGGCGGTTGCGCCGGGGTGCTGCTGCCCGGCGGGTTGGCCGCCGGCGTATTCGCGCTCGGGGCATGGCCTTGCATCTTCCCGAGCAGGAAGAAGTCGACGTTGGAAGGCGGCGTAACGGTGTCGGTCGGCAGCCGGACCTGCTCGGGTGCGATCGGCTTGGCGAGCCGCGGCGTGACCAGGATCACGAGCTCGGTGCGGCCGTTCTGGAAGTCCTGGCTGCGGAAGAGCTGGCCCAGGATGGGCACGTCGCCCAAACCCGGGAACTTCTTCGCCGCGGTATTCATGCTGTCGTTCATCAGGCCCGCGATGCCGATCGTCTGCCCGTCCGCCAGCTCGACTGTCGAGACCGCCCGCCGCTCGCTGAGCGCCGGGACGGCGAAGACCGTCGAGGAGGTGATGGGGCTGATCACTAGGGAGTTGGTCGAAGTCAGCTGGCTCACGCTGACGTTGAGCTTGAGATTGATCCTGCCGCTCTCGAGGATCACCGGCACGAAGTCCACCTTGACGCCGAAGTCCTTGTAATTGATGCCGATGGTTCCATTCTGCTCGGGTACGGGGATGGGGAAGCTGCCTCCGGAGAGGAACTGGGCCTCCTGCCCGGACTGGGTGGTGAGAGTCGGCTCGGCGAGGATCCTCGCCAGACCCTCCTGCTTGTAGGCATCGAGCACCGCGTTGGCAGCGAAAGCCCCGCTGAGATAGCTGCCGAAGAGTCCCGAGGTAGTGATGCTCGGCACAGTTGGCGTGACGAGTTGCTGCAGCGGGCCGGCGACACCGCTCGTACCCGGCCTGCCGAGTGTGGGGACGGGGAAACCCGACGGCTCCCAGATCGCCGGCGGGAAAGTCGTCGTGCCGCCGTTGGCTACGCCGCCGCCCCACTTGCCGCTATTGTTGACGCCGAGGACTTGCATGTTGATGTGCTTCAGGGCATCGCGCTGCACTTCCGCAACTCTCACCTGGAGCATCACTTCCTGTGGCCCCGCGACGCTCATCAGATTGATGACCTTGCCTGCATGCTTGTCCTCGCCACCGGCCCCGCCCCCTCCCTGTTCCTGCTGGAACATGATCTTGTTCTTTGCCGTGGCGGCCTGTTCCAGGTAACCCTCGGCGATCTCGAGCGCCGCGTCCATCTTCTCTACGCTGGAGACTTCTCCGGCAAGGATGATGTTTCGGTGCGCGCTCATGACTGTGATCTGTTCTCCGGGAAGGATTGCGTTCAGCCTCTCCTCCAGTCCGACGACGTCGTGGGTGACGGTCACCGAGATGGTGCTCACCAGCACGCCACCCTGATCCCAGAGCAGCACGTTGGTCGTGCCGAGATCCTTGCCGAGGATGTAGAGCTCGGTCGAGTTAAATATGAGCACGTCAGCGACATCGGGGTTGCCGATCGAGACGCGCTTGGCGATGGCGGGTAGCTCGACGATGCGGCTCTTGTAGATTGGCACGTCAATGCTGGTGTGCGGACCGGCATAGATGACCTGATCACGGGGTGCAACGTCGGCGTGAGCGGACCGCGCCATCATGACGCAGGCGATCACCCCGAAAATGAGGTGCAGTCCGAATGCGGTGAGTCTGGCTGTTTTCATTATTTTCTTCCTGTAACGACCCCTGGTGAGCGGCTCAACCGGAGGAGTGAGACTGTTGGACGTTGGTTCCGCGGATGATGGTGATCGCATCCTGAGGGATGGGACGTTCCACGAAGCGAACCTTGCGCACGACTTTCTTCGGGGCGGGCGCCGGTGCCGGTGCCGGTGGTGACGGCGGCGTGTAGTCATCCGCGGCCGCCATCGGACTTCTGAGGGTGAGCTGTATCTGTCCCTCCGTGCGCGCCTTGACGAGAGTTTCCGCCTGCACCGGTGTCACTTCGAGGGTGACCGCCCGCACGACGACCGGGGCATCCTTGTCCTGCGATGCCGTCTGGTCGACTGCGAGCACGTTGATATTGCGCAGCACCGTCGTGGTCGCCGCCCTCTGTTCCACCATCCGCGATTCGACTACGTCGACGTGATTGCCGGGAAGCAGGAAGCCCGCGACACCCACGACATCGTCCACGCGGACGGCTATGGCGCGCATGTTCGGCTTGAGCACTGCTGCAAGGGTGCTGCCCTCGGCCTCGGATGCGAATTGCTGCTTGAGCAGAATCTCGCCCGGCAGGACTTTCTGCAGGGCGACCAGCCCTACGATGTCCTCGGGCTTGGCAAAATGATCTCCGAGGGGCGTTCCACGGGGCAGCGTGAGCACACGCAGATGCCGCGATTCGACCTTGATCCCGAATGGGATCTCGGTGGCGGCGGCAACAACCTGCATGTCGTTGTTCGTGTTGCCGGCTGCGAGCCGCGACTGCAGCCAGCCGCGAGCCACCCATGCCGCGCCGAACGCGAAGAACAGCGAGAGAACGATCAGTAAGAATCCGCGTCGCTTGAACATAATGGCAGCCTTCAGGGTCGTGACTTGTTGACTCTGTGAATCATGATCGGCTCAAATCGACAAAGTAGTTTTTCCAGGCCCACTCGAGCGCGTCGGGGCTCAGTTGATCGCCGCCGCCGAAATACGCCGCGTGATCGAGCGCCATGTCGATCAGGTCGCGCGGATGACAGGGCAGCAACGGAATCCGCGCCGGCGCGTGCAATCGCTCGATCACCTGCTGGCAGACCGAGGGGTCGTAGAGGACCCCATGCTGCTCGCAGACCTGCTTCCAGATCTCGTGGTATTGGGGCGGCGTCAGCGCCTCGAACTGGATCTTGTAGCCGATGCGCCGCAGGAAGGCCTCGTCCGCCAGCTCCGACGGGCGCAGATTGGTGGAGAAGACCAGGATCAGGTCGAAGATCGCTGCGAAGTGCTGACCGGTCTGCAGGGTGAGGTAATCCCGCCCCTCTTCCATCGGCACGATCCAGCGGTTGAGCACGGCGCGCGGCGGGACGCGCTGCCGGCCGAGGTCATCGATGATGAGCATCCCGTTGGTCGCCTTGAGCTGCAAAGGGGCGCGGTACTGGCGTGTGGTGGGATCGAACTGCACCTCGAGCATTTCGAGATTCAGCTCGCCTCCGGTGACGACCAGGGGACGCCGGCAGAGCACGAATCTGGGATCATGGCCGTGATCGAGCAGCATGCCGGAGTTCGGGTTGGAAACCGGAATGTGGACCGCGGGGTCAAACACCTGGGTGATCGTTTCCCCTATCGCGATCGCGTGCGGGACGAGCACCGCATCGCCGACCAGGCGTGAAAGCCGCTGCGTGATGTACGTCTTGCCCGTCCCCGCCTCACCATAGACGAATATGGCCTTGCCTGAATTGAGCGCAGGTCCCAGGCGGTCGATCATCTCGCTGTCGAGCACGACGTCGGAAAATGCAGCGCGCATGAGCTCTCGGGTGACCATTCGGTCATGCACCGACTGCTCGCGGACGATCTGCGAGTACGCGTCCAACGGAACCGGCGCCGGACCCATGTAACCGCCGCGCGCGAGCGAGTCCTGCGCGCTGGAGCGACCCCGCTCGGTAAGGGCATAGCGCAGGGTCGCCTCATCCGGACTGGGCCCACGCACCTCGATGCGGCCCTCCCTGCGGAGGAATGCCAGCGCCTCGTCGAGGATGGGGCCGGCCAGTGCGCTGCGCCTGCCGAGAGCCGGCAGCGTCAGGATGCCCGCATCGTAGAGCTGCTTCTCCAGCAGATCACACAAGAGGCTGAGGCGCAGCCCGGTATCGGCCATTGACTTCGGGCGCGGCGCCAGAGCCGCGGCCCGCACCTCCGCGAGGCTGGTGCAGTTGGGACTGGCGTTGTTTGCTTGCCCGGACACTGAGCTACCCCCAGAGCAGTGAAGCGGCAGTGCCGCAGGCGATTGCAATTCCGTACGGGAAGCGGCGCCGTGCGGCGTCGCCTTCAGGAGCACTGATGTGTGCGGCTCTGCCGGTCGAGCTCATTACATAACCGACCATTGCCCATCGGCCGAGCATCGACTGCAGGGCCGAAAAGCCGCCGGTGACGAGCAGCACGATCAGCGCGCCGGCGGCGCCCAGGATCAATGTGCAGATGGTGGCCAGCAGGACGCCCTGGGGACCGACGAACGCGCCCACGGCTGCAAGCGCTTTCACGTCGCCTGCGCCGAAGCCGCCAAGAAGATAGAAGGGAAGAAAGACTGCCAAGCCGATCAGCAGCCCGGCGCTGGAGGCGAGGCCACCCGTCACGCCGTGAGATGCGATCGACAGAGTAACGGCCACTGCCGCTGCGGGAACCGTCAACGCGTTGGGTATGCGTTGCGTGAGAGTGTCAGTCACGGCAACCGCCGTGACGTAACTCAGCAGGGCAATGACGAGGAGATTGTGCATATTGCCGATGATGTCCGGGGAACCGAGGGCACCGCCGGCGATGCCCTCGACCCGTGTCCGTATGATCTCAGCTCGCGGCGGGGATGTTCATGTACGTGATCAGGTTGGAGATGGTGCTGCTGATCGCCGACCCCAGGTTGGAGAAGGCAACCGCGGCACCAGCCGCCACCAGACCACCCGCGATGCAGTATTCCACCATCGTGAGTCCTTCATCTTCCTGCCACAGCGCGGCGGCTGCTTTCTTGATATTTTTCATCGAAATCTCCGATGTCGGAAGGCTGCGACCTTTTCGAGAACGAGGGCACCTGTCAGTGCCCTCGGGCTCTTGTCCGTAGGGTCTCAGCTCGCGGCGGGAATGTTCATGTAAGTGATCAGGTTCGAGATGGTGCTGCTGATCTTCGAACCGAGGTTCGAAAAGGCAACCGCAGCACCGGCCGCCACCAGGCCGCCCGCGATGCAGTACTCGACCATCGTCAGTCCGTCCTCTTCTTTCCACAGCGCAACGAGCGCGTTCTTCATGCTGTTCATCGAAATATCTCCGATCGGATGTTGTTATTACACCGGCTCTCGCCGGAGGAGTCGTCGACCAACCCGACGAGTCGGTGTTGGGGCGTATAGGCTCTCGAATTCGCGGCCTGCGGCACTAGGACAGCTTTGCAGAGCGGCCGGACGATTTTGTCGTCGCCGCGGACCTGCGTCACGGAACGCCCGGGCGAGCAATTTTGTCCTGATGGCGGGCAAAGGACTCCTAGCGTCCCCGGGGCCTCGTCTGCGACGGTAACGGCCAAGGGAGTGCATGAAACGGCATGGCAACCGATAGAAAACACATGAGCAGTACGGGCATTCACACAGCAGGTCTCTGGCTTTCACTGCGCCGCAATTTCGGGATCTCGTGGCCCCTGCTACTCGGAGTGGCGGGTTTCGCCGTCCCTGCGATCACGGGCTATGGGCTCGCCGATGGCGATACGTATCTGCACATCGCGGCCGGGCGGTGGATGCTCGCGCATGGAGCCGTGCTGACGCACGATCCCTTCTCCTTCACGCGACTCGCTGCTCCGAGCACGGCTCAGGAGTGGGGCTCGGATCTCATGATCGCCACCGTTTTCCGTGTCGCCGGATGGTCCGGACTCGTTCTCCTCGCGGCGGTCTGCTTCGGCGCGACCCTCGCTTACCTGATGCGATTTCTGCTGGTGCGCATGGAGCCGCTGCATGCCCTGGTACTCACCCTGTTCGCGGCGAAAATGATGGTGCCATCGCTGCTCGCGCGTCCGCACGTCCTCGTCTGGCCGCTGACCGCCCTGTGGGTTGGAACGCTGGTCAGAGCGAGTGAGAGGGATCGCGCGCCGCCCTGGTGGCTGCTCGGGGTGCTGTTGCTGTGGGTCAACATGCACGGCAGCTTCATCCTGGGCCCATTTCTGGCGGCAGCGCTCGGGCTCGATGCCGCCGTGAGCGCCGACAAGGAACGGTGGTCCGTTGCGAAGCGCTGGGCGCCGTTCGTCATCGCGGCATTCGCATGCACGTTCGTCAACCCGCAGGGTTGGCGCCTGGTCCTGTTCCCGTTTCAGCTGGTCGGCCAGAAGGCGGCACTCGCCATGATCGCCGAGTGGTTGCCACCGAATTTCCAACACCCGGAGATCCTGGGCATCTGGCTGGTGGCGATCGTGACCCTCGCCTTCCTCGGCCGGATTCGACTCTCACTCGTGCGCGCGGTGCTGCTCGTGGGACTGCTCTACATGGCGCTGCAGCACGGCCGCAATGTGGCGCTGCTCGGGCTGATCTCTCCGTTTCTGCTCGCGCAGCCGATTGCGGCCTTGTGGCGGCGCGCGCCTTTGGCCGGCCCGGATGCCAGCGCAGTCGACCGACTCTTCCACGCGCTCGCAGCGCCGGCGCGCCGACTCGCGACCTGCACGCTGATTTCGCTCGCCGCTTTGGTCGCCGTCATCGCATTGAATGCCAGGGAGCCGATGCCGCCGGCTAGCGCCAGACCGGACGCGGCTGTGGACGCGCTGCTCGCCAGAGTCCCCCACGGAAGAATCTTCAACGATCCCGGGTACGGGGATTACCTGATGTATCGGAGCATCCCGGACTTCATGGATGACCGGGTGGATGTATACGGGGATGCGTTCCTCACTCGCACGGTCGGTGCGCTCTCGCTCTGGCCCAACAGTGACCTCGAGGGTCTGCTGAAGGAATACAGGATCGACGCGATCCTGATCGGCAATGGCTGGGCGGCCGTCAGGCTCCTCGATCGGCTGCCGGACTGGCAGCGCGTGTACTCGGACAAGTTGACAACCGTTTACGTCCGCCGAGGTAACCCCCAGTCATGAACGCACAGGTCTTCATCCGGGAAGAGTCCCGGCAAGAGTCCGGGCCACAGTCCGGGTACGCCGTTGCGGGCAATGCCAGGGAAGCCTTGCAGAAAGAGCCGGCGGCGGAGCTCGCCGTGGTGATTCCGACCTTTTGCGAGCGCGGGAACGTAATCGAAGTCATTCGCCGCCTGCGCAACGTGCTGGCAGGCATTTCCTGGGAGGCGGTCTTCGTCGATGACGATTCGCCCGATGGAACCGCAAGAATCCTGAGGGCGATCGGCCGCAGAGACCGCCGCGTGCGCTGCGTGCACAGGATCGGCAGGCGAGGGCTGTCTGGCGCGTGTATCGAGGGCATGCTCGCCAGCTCGGCGCCGGTCATAGCGGTGATGGACGCGGACCTGCAACACGATGAGGCCGTCCTGCCGAAGATGCTGGCTCATCTTCGCGCGAGGAGCGCCGAGTTGGTGGTGGCGACGCGCTATGCGGGAACGGGAGGCGTCGGCGAGTGGAGCGCCTCCCGCGCGCGCCTCAGCAGCGGAGCCACGCGCCTCAGCCAGCTCGTGTACGAGCACCCGGTCTCCGATCCGATGAGTGGATTTTTTATGTTGCGGCGCGGCCTGCTCGAGGAGGCCATGCGCGACCTGTCGACGACGGGCTTCAAGTTGCTGCTCGACATCCTGGCGACGATCAAGCGGCCCATCGCCATCAAGGAAGTGTCCTATACCTTCCGCAGCCGAGTGGAGGGGGAAAGCAAGCTCGACAGCGTCGTCGCCTGGGACTTCGGGATGCTGGTGATCGATAAGCTCATCGGCCGCTACATTCCCATGCGCTTCGTCGCGTTTTCGCTCGTGGGCGGTGCCGGAATCCTAGTGCACCTCGCAACGATGACGATGCTGCTCGCTCATACCGCGATGAGCTTCCCGGAGGCGCAAGGCGTCGCGGCCACCGCCACGATGGTGTTCAACTATGCTGTCAACAATGTGCTCACATATCGCGACCGCCGTAGACGGAAGCTCGCCTGGGTCACCGGCCTCGCGTCCTTCATGGTGGCCTGCAGCCTGGGCGCCCTGGCGAACGTAACGATTGCGGATGCCGTCTACGCGCAGCACGCTCCCTGGGTGCTGGCTTCCCTCGCTGGAATCCTGGTCGGCGCGGTATGGAACTATGCGATGACGAGCCGGTTCACGTGGGGCAGCTCGGCCGCCCGGTAAGCCACTAGGTGCTGCGAATTCCCATGCGATGAGAGCTATATCAATCCTCCACGCCGGCGGGGGCATGCAAAAGGCTCTCCGGGTCTTCGCCGGGTTTCCCTGGTCTGCTTTGGTCATTCTGCCTGTTGCGGCCCTGATGGTCCGCTCCCCGGTCGGGGCAATGCTTCTCGTTGTCCTGCTGGCCCTGACGCTCGCGGAGCGCCGCTGGCCGGCCCGCGCCGAGCCCGCGACTCGACTGCTCAATCTGGCGATCTGGAGTGCGCGGGTGGTCTTTCAGCGTACCGCCATACCGCTCCTCGCGCTGGGGCTTGGCGTTTTGTCCATGCGTCTGGGTATCCCCTCGCTGCGGATCGAGCGCTGGCACCTGTGGTTGAGCGCACCGCTGGTAGTCGTGAGCTTTGACCTCGGCGAGTACCTCTACCACCGCGCCCAGCATGCCATCCCTTGGCTCTGGCGCCGGCACGCTCTACATCACTCCGATCCGTGTGTGAACGCCACCACCACAGAACGGCACTGGTGGGGCGATTTGTTGCTGAAGGCCATCCTCTTCGGGACGCCCCTGGCCGTCGTGCTGCGGCCGAGCGCGCTCGACTATTCGATTTACGCTGCGATCTCGCTGTACCACTATTTCGCACACGCGAACCTGCGCGTGGACTTCGGGCGCTGGAGTTGGGTGCTGAACTCGCCCGCCTACCACCGCCTGCACCATGCGCGTAACCCGCAGTACTACGGCGCCAACTATGCAGCTCTGTTCCCGATCTTCGACGTTCTCCTGGGCAGCTATCACCGTGCTCCGGGGTATCTGGAGACCGGGCTCGACGAGGCGCCGCGCACGTTGTTGCAAGCTCTCGCGTGGCCGCCGCCATCCTGAGGGTGGTGAACGCGCATCGCAAGAATGCAGACCTGCGGTGGTCTGCACTGCCGTAAGCGCTACGTTTCCGTTCGGATCGGCGTTCACTTACTACGTCAATTACAACGTCGTCACGCCATGCCGCCGCTCACCGAGATGACCTGCGATGTCACGTAGGAAGCCTCGGCCGAAGCCAGAAAGGCGACCACGTTCGCTACTTCCTCCGGCAACCCCGCGCGGTTCATCGGTACCAGTCGGGCGATCGTCTCGGCGTCGAACAGACCCTCGCTCATTGGGGTTGCGATGATGCCCGGCGCCACGGAGTTGACGGTGATGCCTCGGCTGGCGACCTCGAGGGCGAGCGCCTTGGCGGCGGAGTTGAGCGCACCCTTGGCGGCCGCGTAGTTCACTTGGCCTTTGTTGCCGATCAGGGCCGACACCGATGAGATGTTGACGATTCGCCCCCACCGGGTGCGGATCATCGGCATGAGAAGCGGTTGAGT
>Ga0134126_10006909_pt1 | contig 14275 bp, 16 predicted proteins | sample KB31752_FD_96881 | JGI IMG/M metagenome (GOLD analysis project Ga0134126, IMG submission 96881) | Terrestrial soil microbial communities with excess Nitrogen fertilizer from Kellogg Biological Station, Michigan, USA - KB3-175-2 | ecosystem: Environmental > Terrestrial > Soil > Unclassified ... | reverse complement strand
TTTTCCTACCTTTGCGCCTCAAAAAAATATAATAATGAAAACAATTACAATCGAAGGACAAATCAGGACCGAATTTGGCAAAACAGCCACCCGCCAGCTTCGCTCTGAGGAAAAAGTGCCAGGTGTAATTTACGGAGGTGCAAAGGAAATTAATTTTTCGGCTCCGGCAACTGCTTTTAAAAGCATTGTTTACACACCAGATTTTATGCTGGCAGAAGTTAAAGTTGATGGAGCATCTTATAAATGCGTATTGAAAGATATGCAGTTTGATAAGGTAAGCGACAAACTTATTCATGTTGATTTCCTGGAGTTAGTCGGAGACAAAAAAGTTACCGTTTCTATTCCAATTAAATTTACGGGCGTACCCGAAGGAGTGAAAGAAGGTGGTAAGTTAGCGGTAAAAATGAAAGCGTTAAAAGTAAAAACCATTCCTGAACATTTACTTGAGCACATTGACGTAGATCTTACCAACCTTAAATTGAATGAAAATATTCGTGTTCAGGATGTTAAGGCAAAAAATATGGAAATTCTCAATTCTCCAAGAATTCCTATCGCTTCTGTAGCAATGACCCGCCAGTTGAAACAAGAAGAGGCCACCGTTGCAAAAGTTGCTCCGGTAGCTGATGCTAAAGCTGCACCCGAAGCTAAAGCCGCTACTCCCGCAAAGAAATAAAAAATAATATCCAATTTATAATTAAGACCCTCTTTACGAGGGTTTTTTTTTGAATTGATAAGCTGAATATTCAAAAAAGCAGAACTCTAAAGTTTGTGTACATTTGCCAACTAATTTTTAGTTATGGGAATGGATAAGAATACGGTTATTGGATTTTTGTTGTTAGGCCTGTTATTTATTGGATATATCTTTTATAACAGCCAGGGCAAAGAGGCTTTGGAAAAGCAGCAACAGCATATAAAAGATTCCATTGCAAGTCTGAAGCCGAAGATCGATACTTCACTAAATGCTTTAAAAAATTCTAACAGTAATAATACCAGGCAGGATTCTTCTGTAATAAATATTAAACAAGATACTTCAGGAAAAGAATCTTTTTTTACTCTTGAAAATAAAGTTCTTAAAATTACATTTACCAATAAAGGCGGCCAGCCGAAAAAGGTGGAACTCAAAGATTTTAAAACTTTTGATAAGAAGCCGCTTATACTGCAGGATGGCAACTTTAGTAATATCTCCTACGCCATTAATACCGGAAATAATGAAACAGTGCAAACATCTGATTTGCTTTTTACTTCACCAGGCCCTCAAATATCAGGAGATGGCAAAGAGACAATAACATTTAGCCTGCAGTCAAAAGATGGGAATAAAATAGAGCATCAATACACTTTAAACCCTGGTGATTACATGGTTGGGTTTAATATCATAATGGGTGGAGCAGATAAATTAGTTACTCAAAATACATTAAACCTCAAGTGGCAATCAAAAGCAACGGAGCAGGAAAAAGATATTCTTTGGGAAACACAGCAATCGCATATTGATTATGTTGAGAATGGGGATTATGATTTTGAACATCTTGTTGAAGGAAAGTCCGATGAAAAAAAACTGGATAAACCGGTTGACTGGGTTGCATTAAAGCAACAGTTTTTTGCAAGTTCTATTATTGCAAAAAATAAATTTGAAAATGCTGACTTAAACTGGGAAGTTCCAGCAGATACCGGTTTGCATATAATTGGGAAGCTTACGGCAAATATGAGAATAAAAGTTTCCGAAGGGCCAAACGCCGTAATACCATTACAATTGTTCTATGGACCAGGAGATTATAAAATTCTTAAATCTTATGGAAACCAGATGTATAATATGGTTCCGCTTGGCAGTGGCATTTTTGCTTTTGTTAAATACATCAACAGGGGGTTTATTATGCCCGTTTTTAATTTCTTAACTGGTAAAATAGCAAGCTTCGGGCTTATTATCGCGCTTCTTACTATTGTTATAAGGCTATTGATTTCACCTCTCACTTACCAAAGCTATTTGAGTGGTGCAAAAATGAAACTTTTAAAGCCTGAAATTGATGCGTTAAAAACCAAATATGGTGATGACAAACAAACATTTGGTATGGAACAAATGAAGTTGTTCCGGAGCGCCGGCGTTAATCCTTTGGGAGGTTGTATTCCGGCCCTTTTACAAATTCCGATATTTTTCGCCCTTTATAATTTCTTTAATTCCAATATTACTTTAAGGGGTCAAAGTTTCTGGTGGGCCAAAGATCTATCATCTTATGATTCTATATATAATTTACCTTTTTCAATACCATTTTATGGCAGTCACGTAAGCCTGTTTACGATACTTGCAGTTATTACTAGCCTTCTTATATCCCTGTACGGAATGAGCAATATGCAGGACAACAGCAACCCGGTTATGAAGTATATGCCTTTTATTTTCCCGGTAATATTATTGGGAGTTTTTAACAGGCTTCCTTCGTCCCTGACATGGTATTATACGGTTTCCAACGCCATCACATTGCTTATCCAGTTTGTAATACAAAAATATATTATAGACCATGAAAAAATTCTTACCAGGTTGCAGGAAAACAAGAAGAAACCTGCTACTCAAAACAAGTGGCAGGAGCGGGTGACAGCTATGCAGGAAAGTAATAAGAAGCTGCAGCAGATGCAACAGAAAAAAAATACTAATAAGAAAAAATAGAGCTTCTCAAAATTTGCAACCATTAAAAGTGTAGCGCTGTCTTTATAACTAACGATACATAAAATAAGAATAAGAAATATTGATGAAAATTTTTCAGTTTATATTATTAATCTTTGGTGCGTTTTCTTCAGTGGAAAGTTTTTCGCAGAAGAATTTGTCGGAGGGTAGTCTCGTATACAATATTTCGGTAGAAACGGGAAGCACCCAACCAAAGATGGCCGACATGCTTGATGGGGCAACAACTACAGTATATCTTAAAGGCAATCAAAGCCGCACAGAGATGGTGAGCGGCCTGGGCAGCGAGGCTACCATTTACAACGCGACAACCGGCAGTGGCGTTATTTTGAAAGATTACAGTGCTCAAAAACTAATGATTACCTTAACTCCCGAAGATTGGAGCAAGAACAACAAAAAGTATGATGGAATAACTTTTGAAAATACCGGCGAAACTGCAGTTATAGACGGATTTGATTGTAAAAAAGCTATAGCAAAATTAAAAGATGGCTCGTCTTTTACCGTTTACTATACCACAGATGTGAACGTTGCCAATAAAGATTATGATTACCAATTCAAAACTTTGCCAGGCCTTGCCGTGCAATATGAAATGCAAAGCGGTAAAATGAAGTTCAAGTTTACCCTTTCAAAGATCAATTACAGCCTTGTTCCTGCCTCGAAATTTGAAATTCCAAAATCAGGTTACAGGGTTTTAACGTATGAAGAAACCAAGAATAAATAATACTGCGATCACCTTATGGGGCTTATTGTTATTAGTAAGAAACGAGTAACGGACATTTTCTCTTACTTTATTATTGGGATTTGCTTTAAAATAAAAAACCTGCAAACAATGCAGGTCTTTTTATGGGTTTAAAAGATTTACTAATCGTTATTTTCTTGGCCTGATTATGAGTTTGTAGCCATCTTTTTGCGTGTATTCCGGAATCACTACTTTTTGTTTATAAGGCAATATATAAATAGTATTTCCTTTTTTATAAGAAATAATAGCGTCGGAAATAATATTATTTCCAATTTGCTGGTTGTTTAATAAGAAACTTCCTTTATAAACAACTCCGGATCTCAGGTTGAAGGCAATTGAGTTTTTTAAAGTTCCTGCCGTAGCGATATTAAGCCGTGTTTTGTTTTTCTTCACAAAACCACCTCTATCTGCAAAAGTGATGAGATATAACCCGCAAACTAACAATGCAACGAGGCCTATTTTGGAATATTTATTCATTTAATATTAATAATTAGTTCAATTTTAACAAACTTACTATAAATTTATGAGAATGTAAAGCCTTTCATCATAATTATTAGGAAAACGGTGAAGTACCTTTATTAGTATACACAGAATTTAAAAAAAATCTGTAATTTGGGTTAAGATCATTTTGTATGAAAGAAAATCCATACCGGCAAAATAAAGAGGAAATGAAAGCGCTGCTTTTGCAGTATAACAATTTCAAGAATGGCAGAAAATATAACTTTATTGAAGAAGACTCTTTTGAGCGAATAATTGACTATTTCGATGAAAATGATGATCTCGTCTCGGCGGTAGAAGCCGTTAATTATGCGGTTGAACAATTTCCCTATTCATCAATACTTCATATAAAAAAAGCCGATCTGTTGATAGCGACACGGCGTTACAGAGAAGCCCTTTCCCTGCTTGATAAAGCAGAACTTCTTGACAGTAATGATATAAACCTTTACATATTAAAAACTGACGCTCACCTTGCTCTTGATAACCAGGAGAAAGCCGCGGCATTGCTGGAAAAAGCCATCCATGTTTTCCAGGGAGAAGAAAAGACGGAATTGCTTTTCGAGCTCGCTGATGTTTACGATGACTATGAAGAATTTGATAAAGTGTTTAATTGCCTGAAGCTGATCCTGGAGCAGGATCCGACTAATGAAGAAGCGCTTTATAAAATTTGTTTCTGGACGGATTATACCGGGCGAAATGAAGAAAGCATAAAATTGCATCAAAAAATAATTGATGAATTTCCTTACACACAACTTGCCTGGTTTAATCTCGGTGCGGCTTTCCAAGGGTTAAAGCTGTACGAAAAATCAATTGACGCCTACCAATATGCAATTGCCATTGATGAGAAATTTGATTACGCATACCGCAACATGGGAGATGCTTATCTACGGTTACGCAAATACAAGGAGGCGATAGAAGTTTTGCAAAAAGTTCTCGAGCTGTCGATGCCTGAAGAAGTTATCTATGAAGCTTTGGGTCACTGCTATGAAAAATTAAAGAATTATGCGCAGGCCCGTTTTAATTACAGGAAGGCTTCTCACCTAAATTCCACCGACAGCCATTTGTATTATAAAATTGCGGGTACGTATATCAGTGAGGGGTATTGGGAGAGTGCAGTAAAAAATTTGGAGAATGCCATGCGAATAAATAAATCGCAACCCGATTACCACCTGGCATTGGCAAAATGTTATGTTCAGCTTGACAGAATTAAGGATGCAGTTATTCATTTTTCAAATTTTATTAAGTCACGTCCCAAAAATAATAACGGATGGAAAGAACTGATTAAATGCCTTTATGACGCAGAATATTTTGATGAAGCGCTTGAACAGGCATACAATGCACAAAAAAATACCAACGATAAACCTCTCTTTATCTTTTACAAATCTGCTATACTATTTGCTCTCGGTAAATCCAAAGAAGGTTTGCTGCAGCTAGAACTTGCATTGCAGAAAGCTCCGGCATTAGTTAAGCAATTCATTGAATTAAATCCATCTCTTCTTCAACATCAGCCGATAGTTGAATTGATTTCAATATATAAAACCAAGAGACCGGGCAAGAGGAACTAGCAGTATAATACCGGTTTTGAATAATTGGGTTTACAAAACTATCTTTGCCGCTTCTCAATAAAAGATAACATGAATTTTAATCTCTCTCAAATTCCGGAAAGGGTTCCGAAGCCACGGCAATATGGACTAACCATGATCATGGACAAAGGACTTAGTGTTGAAGAAGCGAAGAATTTCTTAAGTGCCGCACATCCTCATATCGATATTATTAAATTAGGTTTTGGAACTGCATTTGTCACTCCAAACCTTAAAGAAAAGATCGATCTGTATCAGTCGTTCGACATACCGGTTTATTTTGGAGGTACGCTTTTTGAAGCCTTTTTGATAAGAAACCAGTTTAATGATTACATTAGTCTTTGTAAAGAGTTTAATATAAAATATATGGAAGTAAGCGACGGATCTATTACGATTCCTCATGCTGAAAAATGTGGTTACATAGAAAAACTTACGAAGCATGGAACCGTATTAAGTGAAGTTGGAAGTAAAGATGCCGCCCACATTATTCCTCCGTACAAATGGATTGAGTTGATGAAGGCGGAACTTGGAGCAGGTTCATCGTATGTGATAGCGGAAGCCCGGGAGGCCGGTAATGTGGGGATTTACATAGGCACCGGCGAAGTAAGAGAGGGATTAGTCCAGGAAATACTTACCCAAATTCCGCAGCAAAAAATTATCTGGGAAGCGCCCCAGAAAGCACAGCAATTATATTTTTTAGAATTGATTGATTGTAACGTAAACCTGGGGAACATAGCGCCTGCGGAAGTTATTCCGTTGGAAGCCATGCGCATCGGACTAAGGGGCGATACTTTTCATTTATACCTTAATAAAGAAAAGGCGTAATGAAAATTTATGGATTGATAGGAAATCCTTTAAGTCATTCTTTTTCAAAAAAATATTTTACTGAGAAATTCAGCAATGAAAATATAAATGATTGCGAGTATCAAAATTTTGAAATAAAAAATTTGCCGGAAGAAATTCTTTCATTAAAAAAAAATTCATTTCTTTCTGGCTTAAATGTCACCATTCCCTACAAATCTCAAATCATTCAATTTCTAGACACGATTTCCAGAGAGGTAGATGAAATCAATGCCTGTAACTGCATTAAAATAGATGGCGGAAATTGGAGGGGATTTAATACGGATATAACAGGTTTTGAAAAATCATTTATTCCTTGTTTACGGCTACATAATACAAGGGCTCTTGTTCTCGGTACCGGGGGCTCTTCAAAGGCAGTTGCTTATGTTTTGAAAAAACTCCAAATTGACTTTTTATTTGTTAGCAGGAACAAAGATTTATCTAGAGGAATCATTAACTATGAATCGATTTCATCCGCAATTATGAAGGAATATACTATTGTTATTAATACGACTCCAGCCGGAATGTTTCCTAACGCAGACCGTTACCCGCAATTACCGTATGAGCTTGTTTCTGACAAACATTATTTTTTTGACTTAGTTTACAATCCGGCCAAAACATTATTTCTTTCAAAGGCTGCGGCAATGGGCGCCGTAATAAAAAATGGCGGAGATATGCTTTCCATACAGGCAGAAGAAAGCTGGAAGATTTGGTCCCAATAGTTCTGAGCGGAGATTAATTGAGAAGAATCTTTTTGAGTTCACCAGGAACCGGCATTAATTTTTTTTCTTTGTAATCAAAACAAACCATTCCGGTTTTTGCTTTGGCAATTAAAATGGATGATTGGCCTCTTGTTGCATATAAAGAATAAAAAAGTTCAAAACCCACCTTAAAAATTTCACCGGTGAACAATGAGACCTCGAGTATGTCTTTGTAGAAAGCTTCGTTTTTGAATTCAACTAGAAGATCATTCATAATAAGTGACGTGCCTGCAACATCCATTTCTGTGTAATTATGTTGATGGAGAAATTGCATCCGGGCCTCATGAATGATGGCTACCAAAGAATCATTACCAAGGTGATTGCCGTAATTAATATCCGTTATCCGTACGGGTATTTGAAATGCGGCAATACATTTTTCAGGCAATTCAATTTTAATTCTCGCCATAAAAAACGATGTTATTCATTATTATCGAGGGTAGCAGATAGCTGAATTACGTCCAGGAGATTAGTTGACGTTGGCGACAGTGTGCTGCCAAGCATAATTTGCTGCCATTTTTCAATCTTCTTATTCCAAACCGGTTTTGGCGGATACTCATTATCGGTAGATTCAATTAACGTGGCAACTTTGGGAGAAATTTTTACCGGCTGACATTCTGGTCCGGCTACCGTGAGATATTTCTTTCCATAGCGGGAAGACATTTCATAATTCAGCGCAAGCAAATTTTTATCTTTTGCAGAATTGATAATTTCTTTTAAGATTTTATTATTGAGATTCAGAGAATCCTGTATTTGTTTTGGCAATATGTTCTGCGATTGATTTAATAAATTTGAAGCAGTACCCGGATCTGTTTTAGAAGCATCAAAAAATACAGAGACTGCAAAAATGATAATAAGAGATGCAGCCGCAGTAAATCCATAGAAAACAAGTTTCGACCCTTTTCGGAAACCCCTCCTCGAGGCCAATTTGTTATCGCCGCCATCTAATTCCTTAGCTATATTTTGCCAAATTTCAAATGGTGGCTCAGCCTCATAATTGTACAATTTTTCTTTAAACTTTTGCATAAACCGTTTATGTATTTATGGTGTTGTTACCTGCTTTATTTATCATTTTTTCAAGGGATTTTTTCAATACACCTTTAGCCCGTGCCAATTGAGATTTACTGGTTCCTTCAGTTATTCCAAGTATATCTGCAATTTCCTTGTGGGAATATCCTTCAATAACATGCATATTAAAAACTGTTTTATACCCCGGCGATAATTCATTTACCAGGATAATTAAATCTTTTTCAGCCAATGTGTCGAGGATATTCAGGTCAGTATCTTCTATCGTATTTTCCTGAACTTCTGTTACATTATATAATTTAACTTTTTTCCTAAAATGTTCAATTGAAGTATTTACAAATATTCTTCTCATCCATCCTTCAAATGATCCGTCTCCCCGGAACTTCAATAAATTCTTAAATACTTTAATAAACCCTTCCTGTAAAAGATCGTTGGCATCATCAGTATTTCCGGAATATCGTAAACACACACCGTACATTTTAGAAGAGAATTTTTTATATAGAAGTTCCTGCATTTGCCGGTTTCCATCAATGCAGCCTTTTATTAAGTCTGTTTCCGTAGGTATATGGTTGCTTTGTTCGTTCAAGTTTTTGGTTTAATCATAGACTGGCTATGCAATTATGGTTCCTCTCAACCAGCTTATTAATTTTTCAGTGGCCTTTTTCCGGTGGCTGTAAATGTTCTTCTCAGGAAGTGACATTTCAGCAAAAGTCTTTGTCGCTCCGTCCGGAACAAAAACCGGATCATATCCAAATCCATTAACGCCTCTTTTTTCTGAAATGATAGTTCCCGTGCATTCCCCTTCAAATATATTGTGTTTTCCGTTAACCAGTAAGCATATAACCGTTCTAAACCGGGCGCTGCGATCAGTTACATCATTTAAATTGTAAAGTAATTTATCAATGTTATTTTCAAATGACCTTTCATTGCCTGCATACCTGGCGCTTTTTACTCCGGGCTCGCCATTGAGCGCATTCACTTCGAGCCCGGTATCTTCAGCAAAACAATTTATTCCTTTAAGTTTGTAAATAACATCCGCTTTTTCTATCGCATTTTCTTCCAACGTGTTAAATGGTTCCGGAATATCAATTTCGATACCTGCTTCTGTAAGGGATAAAATTTTGAAATTATCATTCAGCAAGCTTCTCACTTCAATCACTTTATTGCAATTGTTTGTAGCAAATATCAACGTTATCATTTCTGCTTTTGAATATTAAATATCTTTTGAAGACAAGCCCATAGCTGTTTTTTTAGTTCTTTGTTCGATTGAATTTCTGCTAAGGAAGGGCTGATTATATATTGCTGGTTCTGAAAATTTTGCAACTGGAAAAAGGGAATTTCGAAAGGCAGATCCAATTCTTTCGCCGATACTCCGAACATCAAAATTTTATCCGGATGAAACTGATCACTTATGTCGGGATAACTGAACCCGGAGCTTTCACGAAAATTCACAAAAGCAATGTCAGCCATCGTTAAATTACAGGCATTTAATAAATCGTTCAAAAATTTCATTTGATCATCGCCAAGAAATTTATTCTGACCATCATTTCCTATAAAGACGATTTTCTTTTTGTTGCCACCCAGGAAATTAATTCTTTTTGATTCTTTTTTTAAAGAATCTGGTTGTACGCACGACTTAATAATTACCAGATTTTTTTTGAATAATGAGCCATATAAAAAACCAGGCAATTGCAGTTTATCCAAACTCATAATTAGATTTACCTTTCTTTTTTTCGTTTCTTTGCAGCAAATTTAATGATATGGTGGCATCCGCTGATTTTAATATTACAAGGGCAGAAACGAGCAAGTTACAATCGATGACTTTGGAAAATATCCCGTTTGGAAAATATTTTACAGATCACATGCTCGAAGTGGATTACGAGGATGGAGAATGGAAAACTGTAGAAATTAAACCTTATCAACCTTTGTTGCTTTCACCTTCGCTGGCAGCGCTTCATTATGGCCAGGCAATATTTGAAGGCATAAAAGCTTATAAGAATATGCAAGGTGAAGTGAATATTTTCCGTCCTTTCGAGAATTTTAGACGCTTCAATAATTCTGCTGAAAGAATGGAGATGCCCAAAATTTCAGAGGAGATCTTTATAGAAGGAATGAAGGAACTTATTAAGCTTGATGCCAATTGGATTCCAAACAAGCCCGATCACTCATTATATATAAGGCCATTTATGTTTAGCACAGATGAAATGATTGGTGTAAGGCCATCCGGCAAGTATAAGTTCATGATTATACTGAGTCCAACCGGGCCTTATTATGCCAATCCTATGCGTATTTATGTGGAAGAAAAATATGTAAGGGCTGTTGAAGGCGGGGTAGGCTTTGCAAAAAATGCCGGAAATTACGGAGCGGCGATGTATCCAACGGCGGAGGCAAAAAGGAAAGGCTATGACCAGGTTCTTTGGATGGACGCTTTTGAACATAAATACGTGCAGGAGTGCGGAACCATGAATATCTTTTTTATTATTGGCAATAAAGCTATAACACCCGATTTGAACTCAGGAACAATTTTGTCAGGCGTAACCAGGGAAAGCGTAATACAACTTTTACAAGATAGCGGATTAATTGTAGAGGAAAGAGCGCTAAGCATTGACGAAATTGTTTCGGCATATAAAGAGAAAAATCTTTTGGAAGTATTTGGCACCGGTACTGCTGCTACAATTTCTATGATTAAAGAATTAAAGTATAAAGATTTTGTAATGAATTTTGACGTGGAAAAATGCGAAATATCGACTGCAATAAAAATCCGCCTTGGCGCTATTAAAGAAGGAAGAGAAGATGACAAATATAACTGGTTGGTTAAAATATAACCTGTGCTGAAATTAGTTCCGGGTTTAGTTCTATTTACACTTCAAATAATTTTGGAAGTTCACAAACCGAAGCTTACCTTTGCCGTCCAAAAAAATCAAGGTAAAAAGTAATGCCTACCATACAACAATTAGTAAGAAAAGGAAGAGCGATTATCAGATCCAAAAGCAAATCAAGGGCTCTTGATAGTTGTCCTCAACGTCGCGGCGTATGTACGAGAGTATACACCACTACTCCAAAAAAGCCAAATTCTGCACTACGTAAAGTAGCTAAAGTGAGACTTACAAATAAGATTGAAGTTATTGCCTATATACCCGGAGAGGGCCATAACCTGCAGGAGCACTCAATTGTTCTAATACGTGGCGGCAGGGTGAAAGATTTGCCTGGTGTTCGTTACCATATTGTCAGGGGAAGCCTTGACACCGCCGGCGTAAAAGACCGTAAACAAAGCCGTTCCAAATATGGCACTAAGAAAGAAAAAGCAAAAAAATAATTCCGAAAAATAATTTATAAATAATATCAATGCGTAAAGCACAAGCCAAAAAATTACCTCTTGCACCTGATCCTAAATTCCAGGACAAATTGGTTACCAGATTTGTAAATAATTTAATGTGGCAGGGTAAGAAAAGTGGTGCCTATAATATCTTTTATGATGCTCTTGAAAAGGTTTCAAAAATATCAGGCGAAGATGGATACGAGGTTTGGAAAAAAGCTTTGGCGAATGTTACACCGGGTGTGGAAGTAAAAAGCCGCCGTATTGGTGGTGCTACTTTTCAAATTCCAGCGGAGGTTCGCCCCGATAGAAAAACATCATTGAGCATTAAATGGCTTATTAAATATAGCAGGGATAGAAACGGAAGAAGTATGTCAGAAAAGTTAGCCAACGAAATTGTCGCTGCAAGTAAGGGTGAAGGAGCTGCATTTAAAAAGAAAGAAGATACGCATCGCATGGCTGATGCGAACAAGGCATTCGCTCACTTCAGGATTTAACTATTCTGGAATCAGCTAATTCTTAGACCCTTTCAACCTGAAAGGGTTTTTTATATCAAAAAGTACCAGAATACCTCAGTTACGATACTTATTGTAACCATAATTTTTGTAACTTTGCGCCTCCAAAAAGTTTTATAAAATAAATACAAATAACAATTAAATAAAAGGCAATGGCCGACTTAAGATTTCAAAGAAACTTTGGTATTGCAGCTCATATCGACGCTGGCAAAACCACCACTACAGAAAGAATTCTGTATTATACCGGCGTTAACCATAAAATAGGTGAAGTGCACGATGGTGCTGCAACTATGGACTGGATGGCACAGGAGCAGGAGAGAGGTATAACCATCACTTCGGCAGCAACCACATGCTTTTGGAATTTCCCGACAGTACAAGGGGTAAAAACGCCTGATACCAAATTATACAAATTCAACATTATCGATACGCCAGGCCACGTTGACTTTACAGTTGAAGTGGAACGTTCGCTAAGGGTTCTTGATGGCTTGCTTGCATTATTTTGTGCAGTGAGTGGCGTTGAGCCCCAGAGTGAGACTGTTTGGCGCCAGGCCAATCGTTATAAAGTTCCCCGAATTGGATTCGTAAATAAAATGGACCGTGCCGGTGCAGATTTTTTAAATGTTGTAAAACAGGTAAAGGAAATGTTGGGTGCTAAAGCAGTTCCCTTGCAATTACCCATTGGAGCTGAAGATAACTTCAAGGGAGTTGTAGATCTCATAACTATGCAGGGAATTATATGGGATGATGCAACACAAGGAATGACTTATAAGGTTATACCCATTCCCGAAGATATGGTAGAAGAGGTAAACGAATGGAGACAACATCTTATAGAGGCAGTTGCAGATTATGATGAAAAACTATTGGAGAAATTCTTCGATGACCCGAATACTATTACAGAAGATGAGATTCATGAAGCAATTCGTAAGGCAACAATAGATATTTCTATTATACCTATGATGTGTGGTTCCTCTTTTAAAAATAAAGGCGTACAAACTGCATTGGACGCTATTGTGAGATACCTTCCTGGTCCTATGGATCTTGAAGCAGTAAAAGGCATTAATCCCGATACCGGTGATGAAATTGAACGTAAACCAGATCCCAAAGCACCATTTGCTGCATTAGCGTTTAAGATAATGACAGATCCTTTTGTGGGCCGTCTTGCATTCTTTAGAGCTTACTCTGGTCATCTTGATTCAGGTTCTTATGTATTGAATACGAGGACAGGAAAGAAGGAAAGGATTTCAAGAATAATGCAAATGCATGCAAATAAACAAAACCCGGTAGACTTTATTGAGGCCGGTGATATTGGTGCCGCAGTTGGATTTAAAGATATTAAAACAGGAGACACGCTTTGTAATGAAGATCATCCAATTGTTCTGGAAGCGATGACCTTTCCAGAGCCTGTTATTTCTGTTGCAGTAGAACCTAAAACCCAGGCGGACGTTGACAAAATGGGCATGGCTATTTCGAAGCTCGTTGAGGAAGATCCAACATTGAAAGTAAAGACAGATGAAGAAACAGGCCAAACCATACTAAGCGGAATGGGAGAACTGCACCTTGAAATTATCGTGGACAGAATGAAGCGTGAATTTAAAGTTGAAATAAACCAGGGTGCGCCGCAGGTTGCCTACAAAGAAGCATTTAAGCAAACCATTGAACATCGCGAAGTGCTCAAAAAGCAAACAGGTGGCCGTGGTAAATTTGCTGATATTGTTTTTGAAATTGGCCCTGCCGATGAGGAATTTTTGAAAGAGGGAAAAGGTAATTTCCAGTTTATTAATGGACTTTTCGGAGGATCTATTCCTAAAGAATTTGTACCTGCTATCCAGAAGGGTTTTGAAACAGCAATGACGACAGGTGTTTTGGCAGGCTACCCTATGGAAAGCATGAAAGTAAGGGTATTTGATGGTTCATTTCACCAGGTCGATTCCGATGCTATGTCTTTTGAACTTTGTGCCAAACAAGGTTATCGTGAATCAGGGCGCAAAGCAAAGCCTGTTTTGCTGGAGCCCATCATGAAGATTGAGGTTCTTACTCCCGATCAATATATGGGAGATGTAACCGGAGATCTTAACCGCCGCAGGGGTATGTTGGAAGGAATGGACAGCAAGCATGGCGTTCAGGTTATTAAGGCAAAAGTTCCTTTAAGTGAAATGTTTGGATATGTAACCCAATTGAGGTCATTATCAAGTGGGCGGGCCACTTCTACAATGGAATTCAGCCATTATTCACCCGCTCCCAATAACATTGCTGAAGAAGTAATGGCAAAACAGAAAGGAAAAGTAAAAATAGAGGACTAAAAAGCAGATATAACTATCATTTGGTAGTTAATATG
>Ga0134126_10006908_pt1 | contig 14275 bp, 6 predicted proteins | sample KB31752_FD_96881 | JGI IMG/M metagenome (GOLD analysis project Ga0134126, IMG submission 96881) | Terrestrial soil microbial communities with excess Nitrogen fertilizer from Kellogg Biological Station, Michigan, USA - KB3-175-2 | ecosystem: Environmental > Terrestrial > Soil > Unclassified ... | reverse complement strand
GTGGCCTTGGTGGTCTCTTTCAATAGCTCCGCCGCCGCCCCCGCGCCCCCACCCGTCCGCAGGAAATTCTCCATCTTCCCCAACGCGATCCGGTACCCTCGCACCTTCACCTGTGCGTCCCGACGACCCAAAAACTCCAGCCGTCCATCCCTGCGCCACCTCCCCCGGTCGCCCGTCCGGTATATTCGCTCCTGTAACTGATACGGATCTGCCACAAACTTCTCCGCCGTCAACTCCACACGGTTCAAATACCCTCGCGACACCCCGGATCCCCCAATACAGATCTCTCCCTCCACCTCCTCTCCGCACAGCCCCCCATCTTTATCTAACACGTATATCCGGGTATTTCCAAAAGGCCGACCCAACGGCACCCGGCTTCCCACCGTCTCCATCTCCACCCGGTACAGCAGCTTGCCGATCGTCGTCTCCGACGGCCCGTAATGATTATATACCACACACCCCTTGCCGCTCCCAAGGATCTGCCCCGCCGTCTCCACCTCCAGCTGCTCGCCGCCAAATACTACACACCGCTGTGGCAGCATCAGCTCTCCTCCGGCCTGCAAGGACTTCCAGTGCGACGGCACGATCTTCACGCAGTCTACGCCCCAGCTCCGCAGCCGGCCCCTGTCCAAAATCTCCGTTGCCGTATAAACCCGCAACATCCCCCCCGTCACCAGCGACGTATACAACACCGTATTGCCCAGATCCGCCGATAGTGTCGACACCAATCCAAAGCTTCGGCACTCCCCAATATCGCTCACCGACATCAATCCATAGACATAGTCCAATATATTGCCATGATCGATCAGCACCCCCTTGGGACTTCCAGTCGACCCTGAAGTATACACCACATACGCCACATCTCCTCTGCCGGGCTCCCGCAACTCCTCTCCCGCCCCTGCCATCCCCTCCAGCTGCAGGTCCAACGCCACTACCGCCCCCGTATAGTCGCCCAATTCATAGATACAATCTGACTGCGTCACCAACACCCGCATCCCCGTGTCGCTGATGATCTGCTGCCGTCTCGAGACGGGCATATCCACCTCCAACGCCACATACGCGCCCCCACTGCGTAGCACTCCCAGCAGCGCCACCACCTGCCACTCCGATCGTTGCAGCAGCAATCCCACCGGCTCATCCGCTTTCACCCCCTGCTCCCTTTGCAGATACCTCCCCAGTCGGCCCGACAGCTCCTCCAGCTCTTCATAGCTCACCCGCCGTCCGTCACACTCCACCGCCGGCTCCTTTCCTCGCAGGCGACTCTGCTCCAAAAACAACCCTACCACACTCTTCGCTCGCCCATACTCCAACCCGCTCCGCCCATAACCAAACAGCCGCTCCCGCTCCTGACCAGCTACATACTCCAGCTCCCTGAGACAAGACTCCGGCCTGCGCACCGCCTCCCCAAGCAACACCTCCAGATGACCCGCCAGCCGTTCCATCCGCTCACGGTCATAGATATCCCGGTTATAGATTAGCCGCAGCAGCAATCCCTCCGGCCGCTCAATGAAAAAAAACGTAAGGTCATATTGACTAATCTCCTCCATCTCTTCATAGTCCCTTATCTCCAATCCCGCCATCCACGGCACCTCTGTCCCAGCCTCCCTCGCCTGGTTGTCCGTATTCTGCAATACCACCATCACATCGAACAACGGACTGCGTCTCTTATCCCTTCCAGCGCCCAGGTCACCTACCAGCTCGTCGAACGGGTAAACCTGGTGATCATAAGCCTCCAACGCCACACGCCTGACCCGTTTCAACACCTCTTCAAAACTATCGTGCCCCTTCAGCCTGCTGCGCAAGGCCAGCGTATTTGAAAAGAATCCGATTTGATCTTCCAGGTCCGGATGCTGTCGGCCTGTGATAGAACAGCCAATGACAATGTCCTCCTGACCTGTATAACGGTGCAGCAGCACCTTCACCACCGACAACAACGTCATGAACAATGTCGCGCCATGTCCCTGGCTCAGTTCTCTTAGCCCAGCACCCAGCTGTTGGCCCAAGCCCCTCGTCACCATACCTCCCTTGTAGCTCTTTACGGCAGGACGCGGACGATCGCCTCTCAGCTCCAGCACCGGAACATCGCCGCTCATCTGATCCAGCCAATACCGCTTGTGCGCTTGCATTCCTATAGCCGTCAACTGCTGCTGCTGCCACACAGCATAATCCTTATACTGGATCGGCAATGGAACCAACTCTTCCCGCTTCCCCATCCGATAGCTGTTGTACAGCTTCAGCAGATCTCTGATCAATATCCCCATTGACCATCCGTCGCTTATGATATGATGCATCACGTACAATAGCACCCACTTATGTTCCGACGCCTGCCACACTACCGCCCGCAACAGCATATCATTCGAAAGATCGAAAGGCTGGTTCATCTCTTCACGAACCATACGGTCCACCTCCTGATCGCCATACTGCCGCAAATCCCGCCAGTCTAATTTAAATTCGGACGGTTCCTGGACATACTGTCTCACCTCTCCTTCCCGCTCCCGGAACACCGTGCGCAACGCCTCATGCCTTGCCACCAACCTGCCAAACGACCACTCAAGCGCCTGCTGGTCTATCTCCCCTTCCATTATGTATACACCAGGCATATTGTACGCGACATTACTCTCCGGAAATTGACTTAGCATCCATACCCGTCTCTGTGAAGATGACAGGGGGTAGCCATTCTCACCATCGCCAGGCCCAAGCGATAATATGGGAGCATATCTTTTTTCCCCAACAAGGTCATTTTTCAAGTATTGTATCAACTCCCGCTTGACACTCTTTATCCGCTCCGATAAGGGTTCCGGGAGTTGAGAACCGTTAAATTTGATCGTCAGATCCTCGCCCTGCAGGGAAAGATGGATATTCTCTCTTTTTAACAACTCCAGTAACTGGCGCATAGTTCTTAAATTTTTATTTGTCCCCTTTAAATTTCAACAAGTACATCTTCCGGTAAACTCATCAGAACATAACCTTAGGATGTGATCAAAGCTTCGCTAAGGCGACTAACATCACCACGGTATAAAGCGAAAACGACCGCTTACAAAGAATAACTAAATGCTTGTTAGACCTGCCGGTCTGATGGGGGTTTGAAAGCTGTAGTTTATGGATCGCTGCTGTTTGGGTCTATTGGGATCGCCGGAGGTAATAATAAAGCTATCGCTCAGGCAAATAACAGGCCTGCAAAAATTACTACAATCAGGAGCTGATTAACTGGCTATTCGATTCTTCAAGGTATGTTCGGACGATCAAGCTACAAATGATGTGATAAATTTATAAAACTAGGATTAAGAAAAAAAAAATAATCAAAAAAAACTAAAAATGCTTTCGCTTCAGGCCGACAAAGCTCGAAAAGACTGCAGTTATTTTGCGTTGTCGTACAATTTCGCTGAAATACGCTACCAATCCCCAAGGTCTTCACACCCGGTTTCTTCCAATTCCTATTTGCCGCCAATCCGCCTGCAGAAGATACCTTGCGCCCAACTATGAGAACCATACGTCGGACGTCGATCCAATATCTGCTATCCCTGTTGCTGCACAACGATCGTCACCAACAATTGCGGCGCCAGCTATCAATACCCGCTGAGCCTTGGAAATTTGCTCGATATGTACCCGACCTACTCGGCGGGTTCCGGTTGTAATAACGGGTACACGTATATGTTCGAAGGGGGTAATAGTCTTTTTATTCCTTTCCCGGCTGCATTGCACCCGCATTACGTATACGCTGGTAAGTCCGGCCGGAGCCGTGCTGGCCACGCAAACCAACAATTCGACCTTCTCGGGATATCCGCCCGGCGCCGGCTACAAAGTGATCAAAACAACCTGTTGTGGCTCTACGGTCTTACGGCTGGAACGTATGATATCGTCACGGTCGACGCCTGTGGCCGGGAGGACAGCGCCATGATCACCATTCCCCCGTCCGCTCTCCGGCATGATGCCTTTAGCGCCATGGCAGTAATAGGGTTCACGCCGCGGGTCGCTGCTTGTCCTCGCTTTTTCGGATGAACTCGCGGTAGGTCATCCTGTCCGCAGGTTTGGGACAGTTCCTGATGAGATATTCGGCGATGATAAAATGAAAGGTCTGGAAAAACAGCACAAGGATGATCGCGCTGGTCCCGGCCAGCAACAAAATGGGGATGACCTTCACAAAAAGGATGGCCGAATGATTCGCATAGCGGAAAGCCGCGACGGTAAGGGCCGCCAAAGGAAAGCTCACCGTCCAGAACGACACCGAGAACTGGAACCGGAGCATACAAAAAAAGATCTTTCGGCCAAACATCGCGGCCATAAACAACGCCCCATAAAAAAGAAACGCGGCGATCATGTCCGCTTTGCCGCCGTTTAAGCTATCATAGATGGAAGAGGTCATGGAGAAGGGCACCGAAAGCAACAGCAGTGTTGGATACATTGGCGCGGCGAGCTCGGCCTGAAACAGCAGCCGGGTGAAGATGATCACCATGAGGATCGCACAGATCAGCAGACCGGTGACAAAAAAGAACACACAGACCTCGCGGATATCCGGCGAGGTATAACGAAGACCAGTAAGCGGCACGTCGAGGATACCCAGGACCGGCACCAACCATACCGGCAACGCGTTTTGCGGGTTTTGGGGATGAGCGAACCACCGGCCGAGCACGATCCAGGCAAACACCGACATCGCCGCCGTTGCCAGAACCCAGATCGCAAAACCCAGCTGTTTGTCGTAGTTGGCTATAAATCCGGAGATGATCAGCCAGGAAATAAAAAGGACACCAAACAGGTTGATGGCGATGGGGTCCTGCGCATCTTTTTTGATGATCTCCGGATAACGCAACCATTTGAGCAGGTAGATGACGCTTATGATGACAAACAAGCCGGTGGAGATCATTCCCAGCAACCCTTTTAGTTGGAGGCCGATGCGCCAGCCGGTAAAGCCCCATGCGGCGGAAAGCGCACTAAGGCTGCTCACTGCGGCATAAAGCGTCAAAGGGAAGAAGGCAAGAAAGCTTTGCTTTTTCTGGGGAGCGGCGATAGCGGTAACCTGGGCCATAGTTTTGGTTTATCCCGGAAATATATTTAATCGGGCCGGTTTTACCAAAGGCCGCAAGCGCAATACCTAGTTCCCCCACCCGGGTACTCGACCTGTGCGATCTTTGCTACCTGCGCGTTCACCAGGCCCATTGTACACACAAGCAGACAAAAAAGAAGGACGCGCATTTCCCACGGTTTTAATCCTATAAAATATGCCTATTTCGCGAGATCGGGGCTAAACGAAAAAACCTCCGAGGCTAATCAGAGGTTTTTCAGAGTGAATTGGACTGGTTTTCACAAGGACGGTAAACGGGCCGGGGTTAGGACTTTAAGTTCGGCTTTCTACGGATATTGGATTATTGAGTTCAAGGGTACGGGCTTTCCAGGGTACGAACGTTTTGCTTTTGACAGAACAAAGATGCTTCGAATAGTTCCCCGCGCCAAACATTGCGGCAGGACATTTCAACCGCTTATCGATTAACTTACCCCTGTTTAGGCACAATTGCTTAGTGAGTCGTATTAGCCGAAGCGGGTATCGTAGATTTACGATACCATTCATTTTACCCGCCCGAATGAAAATTTACCCTTGATATGCCGGTTAAGGAATTCGCCCTTGGAGGTGGAAACCTTCATCTTCTCATATACTTCGGCCGGAACATCGAAATATTCATATACGTTCCCCGACACGTAGACGATACGCAAACACCGGTGCGGGGCATCATAGCTATATTCACGGACGACGCTGGAAGGCATGCCAATACAACATAAAAAATCGTACCGGCAACCGGACCCGTCTACCACCGGTCCGTCCGGAATGGCGCCAGCGGCAAACCATCCTTACCCATGATGGTCGCCAGCCCGGCATTGTCATAGTCATAACGCACCGCCACCGGCTGCTTTACCTGGCGCGAAGACACAATCAAGCGGTCGCCCTTGATCTTCACCTCGGCGGGATAAAAGACCCTGTCCGCACCGGCTATAAGCACGCCGGTCGTGGCAGCGGTTGCTGCGCTGGTCGTGACGCTGGTCGTAGTGCTGGTTGCCGTGGCCGATCGCATCGTCAGTCCGCCAGGTGCATCATCGATCGTCACGATAGCCTTCTCCCCTTTGATCTCCAGTTCCCCGAAAGAAGGGCTCTTATAGTCGATCCCGCTCCGGCCATAGGTCCGCGCCAGGGCCCAGTTCGCCAGCCTGTAGCCCACATCATGTTTATCCTTGGGATGGATATCTATCGTATCGGTGACGAGGTCACCCGTCACGACCATACCGGTGTTTTCCTTTTTTGCCGCGTCGTCTTGCTGCTCCCGCAACAGCGCGGCATCTTCGGTCGCCGAATAATGAAAAGGGGCGATCTGCACATAATAGAAGGGCAGGTTCTCGTCCCATGCCTTCCGCCAGCTGCCGATCATCGTGTCCAGCAGCTGTGCATAGCTGCCCGCCGCCTTGGCATTGCTTTCTCCCTGGTACCAGATCACGCCCGCGATAGCATATTTTGTCAGCGGCGCGATCATCCCATTGTAGCAATAACCCGGCAAATACGGCCACCACGCGGCGGGCGTTTGCTTGGCCTCGGCAGCACGCAACACCGCATCGCTATCGACAGCGCCGGCCGGTGTCCAGACCTCTGCCGCAGTTCCACCCCATGCCGCCTGGATCAGGCCAATGGGAACACCAAGCTGCTCCTGCAATTTCTTTCCAAAGAAATAGCCGGCCGCACTGAATTTCTTCAGTGTATTCGAATCACAGCTGGCCCAGGAAGCCTTACAGTCATCCTGCGGCTGCTCTCCCGTTGTCTTGGGGATATTGAAAAACCGAATGCGGTCATTGGCACAGGTCGGAAGCTCGGCTTTGACATCCGGCAGGCCCCAGGTCTCACACATCTCCATATTGGACTGGCCCGAACACACCCACACCTCGCCGACCAGCACATTCTTCAGCTCGATGGTATTGTGACCACGGATCGTGATGGTATAGGGGCCGCCGCCGGCAGGAGTGGCGACAGCCAGCTGCCAGTTCCCGTCCCTTGTGCCCAGGGTGGAATCCGTATGCCCGTCCCATGAGGTGGTTACAAAGATCTTTTCCGTGGGATCGGACCAGCCCCAGATCCGTGCGTGTGATCGTTGTTGCAAGACCATGCCATCGGATAGGACGGCTGGCAAACGGACTTCGGAAAATGCAAAAGAAGAATAGAAAACCAATAGGGAAAGTATAATCGTTTTCATACCCCTGAAGGTAGCACATTTTATGCCTTCCAAGCTATAAGCCTTATTTTTCGACCCGTACCGTCACCACATCCTGCGCCGCCACCATGATCGCTCCCGTCACCGGTGCGAGCCGATCTTCGCCGGTGTTGCTGTACGAGGCTGTCCCTACCGTGCCGGCCCACCGCAGCTCCGTGCTTTCCGCTTGTCCGCCCGGGTTGTAGAGCGTGACCATGTATGCCTTCCCATCGAGACTCGGCCGGAGCGACAGTACCACCAGACGCTGCGAAGAAAGCTCCAGCTTCGAGGTACCCTCGGCTGCTCCGCTCGCCGGAACGACGATCAGCGGCTGCACCATGCCGGTAGACAGCTTCGTCGAGGCCACCGCATCGTAGACGCCGTGCGGCTGCAAGGCATACCGGAACGTGATGAGGCCCACCTGGTAAGCGCGATAGTTGGTTTCCCAATGGTTGTTCAACGCCCAGGAATATAGTTTTTGTGTCGGTTCGATGTGTTTGCGCCACACGGCGGGGTTGCTTTGCCCGCCCAGTAAGGTTGCCGTGATGCCTCCCACTTCCACCAGCGGCGCATCCAGGCTCACCCAGGTGACGCCATAGTCCTTATTGGAGACATCGGCCCAGTTCCCTACCTCCAGCCAGTTCTTGCAGCTGCCGGGGATCTGGTCTTTCTCGGGTTCCATGATGGCCAGCGGAATATTCAGCCGCATCTGTCCCTCCCCTACATGAAAGGGGAAGCCAATGTTCAGGCTCTCCTTACCATGGAGGTTGGCCCAGGGATAGTCGCCGGGATGCGGGTCGAGCTCCGCCGGCAGCTTGTCGAGGATATCGGTAATCTCCACATGAGCGTCGCCCTTGACGAGCCGCACGTCGCGGACCAGGCTGACCACTCCTGGAGCCTGCGACTCGATCCGCAGCTCCGCGAGCACGGGCCCCTTTTCCTTCACGGTGATCTTCACCGGCCCATTGCGCTGCAGATCGCTTAGCTTATTGCCTTTTAAGAAAAGATAGTCGTTCAACCCGCCGCTGGAATCGGTGTCGACGAATTCGTTGTCGATGCCCTGGCGCTTCAGGCTATTGATCACGCCTGTGGCTGCATCGATGCCCACGTGGAGGATGCCATTGTCGAGCGAGTGGGTATCTACCTGCACGGCCGCGTCCGAGCCGGCGGCGCCGGGTCCGATCCAAAAACGCTGCGCGGCGTATGGCGGCACGTCTTTTATTATAAAGGCCAGTTCACCGGTAGACAACCGCTGCGAAGCTATGATCCGGCCATTCGCATCCTTTACCACGTCGCCTGCCATGGAAAGATCCCGCGGCACCAGCACCAACCCGGTCCTGGGCCACGAATTCGTATTGTAGACATCGACAGCGTTTTCGACGGCTGAACCATCGGCGGAAGCCAGCGCACCCTGCACCAACCCGAGCGAAAGGCTATCGGCTTGCGTCGCATAGGATTTCTTGATGATCCACTGCTCCATGGTCTTTTGGCTCAACGGCCGGGTGATGCTCACATCCGCTCCCCAGGTGTGCTCGGAGTAAAGGATCACATTCTTCCAGGCATCACGATCGGAATCTGCAGGAAAACCCGTGGCCCCTTTCATCACCCACAACGCTTCGGCCTGGCTCATGCGCGAGCTGGTAGCCCTGTTCTCCGCCGTCTCGAATGCCGAGGAAGCGGCCCCGTCCTCCCAATAGCCCGTCCAGTCGCCTTTTTCTTGCGGCAGCTCGCTGGCATAGCGTTGTTCAAAGGCCCTGAAGGCCGTGCTTGTCGAGGAGATGATGAACTTCGGCCAGGTATAGTTCGTATTCCAGTACTTCACGAAATCGCAGATCGACGGGTCCGGCACCGCGTTGTCCCCATGTCCGCTCCAGCGGATATAGGAGATATCATAATTGAAGTTCTTGCGTTTCAGCTCGGCAATGTAGTCGCCGACGAATTTTTTCGTCAGCCCTTCGGGCATGCCGTGCGACAGCGCGTATCCTTTGTAGGGGATCCAGACCAACACCTTCTCCTTGCCGCTGGGGCTGACCCAGTAAAAAGGCTTGTCCTCCCATTGCTGCAGGATGTCCCCTATCCGGTCAAAATAGTTCGGCGCCGCGCTGAAGTATTTGATACCGGCCTGCGCCATCGCCGTCACCGTGCCCCAGGTATAGCCCGGCACATCGCTGATCATCGCCGCGTCGACAGTAGTATCTGCCATGACCGCCACTTCCCTGCTCCGATGGAAAAGCTGTAAGAGCTCTTCGGGCCGGCAAAGCCCGGTGAGGGTGTTGACATACATCCCGTTGAGCGCCACCCCGCCATCCTTCACCGCCGCAATGAACCGCCGTTGCTGCTGCGCATTCATCCGGTGCAGAAATAGATCGGCGGCATAGACCCCTTCGAGATTCCACACAAAACGGGCCCCCGCGGGATAGTCCCTGGTCTTTTCCGCGTAATCGATCCCCTTGAGAAGATTGTTCATCTGCTTCCGTTCTACATTGGTTTGGATCTCGGTATACCCGATATCGTTGTGGCTATGCGGCAGGATATAGATGGTCATCTTCCGCACCGGCTGGAGCCCGACCTTTCCGGAGACGACAACGGCCCCGCCGCTTTTCACGGTATAGCTCACTGTCGTCGGCTTCTTCACCTCGGGCGCCAGTACTTCGATGTCGCGGCTCCCGCTGCCTATACCCACTACCAGGTCGGGCGCACCCTTGACCTGTACCGTCACGGCAACCGAATCACCTGCATTCTCCAGGGAAAGCTGAATAGACTGATAGCTTCGGCCATCGTGTTCACTGAGAAAAGGCAATCCTTTGGCGTCTTTGACGGTAACGCGTGGTCCCTGCGCTTGTGCCGCGAGGAACGAGACAGAACAAAACACATAGATGAATGATCTTTTCATATTCATATAATCAAGACTTAAAAGCTTCCTTTTTTGATATCGATGCTATAGGTGAATTTGTCGCTGCGGTAAAAGCCTATATTGTATTCTACAGGCCGCTCGCCGACATCATAGACAAAGCGCTCCCGGAACAACACAGGAGCCTGTGGGTCCGTTTTTAGTTTTTTGCCGGAGGTTCCTGCCTCCCGGGCGCTGATATTCTCGCTGCTGCGCGAGACCACGACTCCGTACTTCTCTTCGAGCATCGTATACAACGGCCGGTTGAAATCGTCTGTCTCCGCTACCCCGATCCGCGGGTGGAACCAGCTTTCAAAATATACGATGGGGTCTCCCGAGGCCTCGCCCTTGAGCTTAGAAAGCTTCAGCACCTTCTTATCGGGCCCTAAATGAAAAAAATTTCGCACCGCCTCATTGGGTTTCACCCATTCCACTTTGAGGAGTAAATTGATCACTACGATCCCCTTCTCCTTCATCTCCTGGGTAAAGCTATACCAGTGATCCAGCCCCGTCTGCAGCGCCTTCTTTTCCGCCACCCGCGTCCCTACCCCCTTCTTGCGGACGATCAGGCCTTCGAGCTCCAGCTTGTTGGTGGCCTGACGGATGGTGTTCCTTGAAACGCCCAGGCGGTTGGCCAGTTCCACCTCCTTTGGCAAAAAAGCGCCTTTCTTGAACTTCTCCATCGCCATGAGCTTCCGGAAATAGTCCTCGACCTGTACGTGTAGCGGCAATTTACTTTTATGATCGATCACGGTAGTTTGTTAGTATGTTCAGACATATAAAGGAAGCATTATTGCCTGGAACGGCCAAAAAAACTTTTTATGGGCCCCATCATCGCGCCCGAATTTTCTTTATATTGTGTCAAACTAACACTATGATTGACAGAAGGAAATTTATCCGTCTTGCCGGCGCTGGCGCAGCAGCCACCGCATTTGCTTCCTCAACCATCCGCGCCCTCGCAGCGCCAGGCGCGCATGCCATCGGGTTGCAACTCTACACGCTCTTTCCCATCATGGATCAGGATCCCCGTGGCTATCTCAAGAAGGTCGCCGCCATCGGTTATAAGGAGATCGAGTCGGCCTATAGCAAGCTGCCCGGCTTTTACGGGATGAAACCAAAAGAATTCAACGCTACGATCCGCGATCTCGGCATGACCTGGGAGTCACACCACGTCCTGGGCGCACCCTTCCATATGCCCAAGGGCGCCAAGCCCATGCTCGACGCCAACGGCAAGCCCCTCACGTTCCCGCCCATGCGTAACCTCACGGAGAACATGCAGGAGCTGGTCGACCAGGCGGCCGAAGGGGGTATCCCCTTCCTCGTGTGCGCCAATATACCCTTGCATTCCACCGCCGAGATCAACAGCTCTATCGCAGTGTTGAATAAAACCGGCGCGGCCTGTAAGAAAGCGGGGATCACCCTCTGCTATCACAACCATACCGAGGAGTTCGTTCCCATGGATGGCAAGACGCCCTATGACCGGTTGCTGGCCGAGCTCGATCCCAATATCAAGATGGAACTCGATCTCTGCTGGGCCACCAAGGCCGGTGTCGACCCCGTGGCGTTGTTCAAGGCGCATCCCGGCCGCTTCCCGCTCTGGCATTGTAAGGATCTTGCGAAAAACCTTTCGGGTCCCGTCCCCGTGGGTACCGGTGTCGTCGATTTCCGCCGCATCTTTGCCCATGCCCGGGTCGCCGGCATGAAGCATTTCTTTGTCGAGCATGACATGCCCAAAGACGCCTTCGCCAGCATCACCACCAGCTATGACAATCTAAGGAAGATCGTAGGCTAGACTCTTCAGCATATTCGTCAGGAGACGACCGGCGACCGGGTCGGTGACAGCCTTGTCCAGCAGCACCTGGGAAAGGTATAGTATACCCTTGTCACCGATCCGGACCACCGGGAACCCGCGCAGCTTTTCCATCGCCGCTACCCGCTGTTCCATGTCGCCGGAGAGATATCCATGTACCCGCGTAAAGCTGGCTGGTGCGGATAGCTTTTCTCCCGGCGTCACCTTGAATGCGCCCGCACACGCCGTGGGCGCCTCCCGTTGGTTATTGTTGAAATTCCGTATATCCAGCGGCTTCAGCCCTTCAAAGACCGACGACTCGGGAATATCCATGTTCATGATCTCGCCTTTGCTGTCCAGCACGCCTTTGATGTACTCCGGATAGACCACCGTCGCCATCGTACCGGGATTCAACCACAGGACTTTGCCGCCGGTTTCTATGTATGACCTTATCTTTCCCATTTCATCGAGCGAGACATTGCCCGGGTTCAGGCCCGCCAGCACCAGCGGCCTGGCCGCCGGGACGCCTTTGGAACCCGCCGCCGCAGCCCCGGAGGGTTCTGCCGTCGCAGCCCGGGAGGGTTCTGCCGCCAGGGCCGCATCCACGGTCTCATACCGGGTGTATCTCACCCCCATCGTATCCAACCATCCCGCCAACCAGCCGCTGTGATCGACCAGCGTAATAGCCGGTGTCTTGTCGGCTACCCAGCTCCGCGAGGCCAATAGCACCGGGTAGTCATTGGCAGCCAGCACTTGTTCCCCCCTCATCAACCGCAAGACCAGTTTTGCATCTTCCCTTCCTGCAACCGCGGGCAGATCGATCCTTGGCGAGAGCCACCGGCGGCCGGCATAGCCTACCGTATCCACCGGTTCGGTCCCTTTGGCGAGCATTCGGCCATCGGCGTCTTCCACGGCCCATTGCAGCTCGGCGGGCCGGCTAAGCACGGTCTCGTCCTGATCGTTGACGATACAGACCCGCACCGGCAATCGTGTCCCCCCATAAAAATGCCGGCCCCATAATTCCGCCGACACCAGCAAAGGCTGCAACGCCTTCTGCATGGCATAGTACACCGGATAGGGCTGGATGCTGTCCGCCGAATAGACATACCGGAACCACGTGATGCTCGCAAAATGCAGGATACCCGTGGCCTGGTCATTGGTGCGTCTGAAGGCCTCGGCCAGTTCCCTGGTGATGAAGGCATGCGTGTGGAGGAAATAGTCCGGGTCGCTATAATCATAGGCATACTTGCCCACCAGCGCCTGCGGCGTCTGATGCACAAACGTATAGAACCGAACAGGATGCCCCGTCTCGTTGTTGCTATACCCCGTGGACATCTCCTGGCTGATCAACGGCCGCCCCGCGTTCTTGTATTTCGCCTGGAATTCTCCTTTGAATTGGTCGAAGATGGAATTGTCGTACCAGTTGGGATAGAGATGGATGTCGTCGACATCCCCGTCGTCGATGGAATCCAGGAAAGACCCAAACTTCTTTTTGTTGCGACGGTAATTGGAGTCGAACACCACGGGCCGCGTTGGATCGATGGCCCGCATCCCCCGCACAACGTCCGAAATGATCCGCATCTTGAGCCGCGCCCGTTCTATGTCCGGATCATTGTCATAGAATTTCATCTCGTTGTTCACCGTCCAAAGCAGCACACTGGGATGATTGCGATATTTCTTTAGCAACTCGAGCCATTCCACGCGCCATAATTCGATGAGCGCGGAATCAGGCATGGTGCTTTGGATCATCAGCCAGGGCCAGGTGCCTTCGTAGCTTACGCCCAATCCGTCCCGGTCCGCCGCCTCCAACCACGTCTCGGTAAAAGGCACGGTATGCGTCCGGGTGGCATTGACATGCTCGTCATGCATCAACTGGCAGAACCGGTCCGCCAGCCGGGCATCATTTGGTCCCAGCGGCATCGCCGTTTGGTTCGCGCCCCGCAGCCAATATCGCCGTCCGTTCAGATACAGGTATCCGTTCTTTGCCTCGAAGGTTCGGAAACCCGAAGACACCGTGATTGAATCCACCGCCAGATCCCCTCTCCCGATCTCAAATCGAAAATCATAGAGGTTGGGCTCCTCGGGTGACCACAGCCTTGGGTGCAAGCCGTCGACGGTGTATTGCAGTACCCGCTCTTCTCCGGCCTTTAATTGGACATCATGCGCGGACACCCCGGCATAAAGGCTCCCCGGTGCGCCGGCCGCCGAATTGCCGATTTGCATTCGTAACGAAAAAGTTTGCTCCTGTGCGCCATTGTTCTTCACCGTGACCTGGAAAGCGGCACCCGTCAGCCCGGGTTTGATAAACACATCGGAAATATGCAGCGGATCGGTGATCGTCAGCTTCACCGGCTGCCAGATGCCCGCGGGATC
>Ga0134126_10006907_pt1 | contig 14275 bp, 12 predicted proteins | sample KB31752_FD_96881 | JGI IMG/M metagenome (GOLD analysis project Ga0134126, IMG submission 96881) | Terrestrial soil microbial communities with excess Nitrogen fertilizer from Kellogg Biological Station, Michigan, USA - KB3-175-2 | ecosystem: Environmental > Terrestrial > Soil > Unclassified ... | reverse complement strand
GGCGTTGGCGATCGCCGCCGCCACCGGGCGAATCGACGGTTCGCCGGCGCCGCTCGAAGCGATTTCCGGGTGGTTGATGAGAACAACGTCCACTTGTTCCGGGGTCTCGGTGATGTCGAGGATCGGATAGGTCAGCCAATCCACGCTGGTCACGGCCTTGTTGTCGAAGGTGACTTCCTCCCACAACGTCCGGCTGACGCCTTGCACGATGTTGCCCTCGATGCATTTCACCAATCCGTCCGGGTTGATGATCTGCCCGCAGTCGTGCGCGACCGTGAATTTTCGCGCCCAGATTTTTCCGGTCGAGCGATCGATGTCGACTTCGGCGATCACGGCGACGCGCGTGCCGCTGCGTTGCGCATAGGCGATGCCGCGACCCGACACGTTGTTGCCGGTCTGGTCATGGCGCGGTGAGGGCCGCGCCTGCCAGTTGGCCTTTTCCGCCGCCGCCTTGATCACCGCGATGTCGCGTGGGTCCGTGATGTGACGGAGACGGAATTCAATCGGATCGGCGTTCACCGCGGCTGCGAGTTCGTCGATGAACGATTCGCTTGCGAAGTGGATTTGCGGGCCGACCGGATCGCGCAGATGCGAATTGCGCAGCGGCGAGGCACGGTCGAGCAGCGGCGGGATCGTCTCCCATCCGAGCTTCTTGTTGTCGAAAGCGTAGGATTCCGCCGGCACGCCGAAGCCGTCGCCGGACTTCAACGCCACGCCGAGGGTCTGCCCGGCGAGCGTGTCGTAGGGCTTGCTGCCGTTGGTGTTCACGTCCACCCGCGAGAAGCCCTTGCTGTTGAATTCGTAGGCGACGACCTTGCCGGACGCGTCGAGCGCGGCGCGGGCGTGGTGGGTGGATGCGGGGCCTTTCGGGTCCCAGCCCGTTCCCTGATCGCGCATGTATTGCATGCGCACCGGTTTGCCGACCGCCTTGGCCAGCACGGCGGCATCCATGGCGGCGTCATCGGCGTCGTTGCGGCCGTAGGAGCCCGGTCCCGGCGTCCAGATCACGTGGACCTTGTCGACCGGCATATCGAGCATTGCGGCGAGGCCTTGCTGCATGAAGTGGGATTTCTGCGTCCCGCTCCAGCAGGTGGCATGGCCGTCCTTGATCTCGACCAGCGCGCAGCCGGGGCCCATGCTGGCGTGCGACTGGAACGGCCATTCGTATTCGGCTTCGATCACGCGCGCGGCGTTCCTGAACGCGGCGTCGGCGTTGCCGTTCTGCTTTTCGATCTCGCTTTTGCGCACCGGGGCCTTGCGGATGTGATCGTAAAGCGCAGCCTGATCCGGGAACGGCGGCTGAACGGAAGACCACTCGACTTTCAGTTTTTGCGCAGCCTGGATTGCGTCCCATTCCCTGTCCGCGACCACACCGAGGAAGCCCTTGTCCCAGACTACCCTGGCGCCGGGAATGTCCTTGATCGAGCTCTCGTCAACTTTCGTCGGCACGGCGCCGGCGACGGCCGGGCGGAGCATGCGTCCATGCACCATGCCGGGTACCTTCACGTCGGTGCAGTAATCCTGTTGGCAGAAAACCTTGGGCGCGACGTCTTCGCGCTTGATCGGCTGGCCGACAATTTTCAGTTCACTCGGCTTTTTGGGTTGTGCCTTGCCGGGCGCATAAAGCGGATTGCCGTATTTCTTGTTCCAGTCGAGCTGGACGTTGAAATAACGGCCGCCGATCATCTGCGCGTACGAGATGCGCTTCGACTTGTCGCCCGCAACGGTCACGACGCCATCGTTGACGGCAAGCTTGTCGGCGGGCGTCGAGAGCAATCCGGCCGCCATCTCGACGAGCACGCGACGCGCTTCCGCCGCCGCAACGCGCATCTGCTTGCCGCCAAACTGGACACCGGTCGAACCGGACGCGCCGCCCTGATTCACCGACGTGGCGGTGTCGCCCATGAACACCTTGACGCGCTTGAAGGGGACGTCGAGCTCATCGGCGACCATCTGGCCGATCGCGACATGCAATCCGTGGCCCATGTCCATCTTGCCGAAGAAAGCGGACACGCTGCCGTCGGCGTTGACCGCAATGTAGGAGGAAAGCTGGTCGGGCGTCAGCGGCGGCCTGGCGCCTTGCGCATGAGCCGACTGCACGGATGCGAGCATCTCCAATGTCATCGGCGCGCCAACCGAAACCACCAGCGCGCCGCCACCGAGCAGCACCGAACGGCGGGAGAAAGAGGACGTCTTTTCGAGCTTTGTCATGATCGCCTCCCTCAACCCATCATCGTCGCGGCGCGCTTGACCGCTTTGAGAATGCTGATGTGCGTGCCGCAGCGGCACTTCAGTCCGGTCAACGCATCCTTGATCTCCGCGTCGGTTGGCTTTTTGCTGGTTGCCAGGAATGCGGCAGCGGTCATGATCCAGCCGTTGATGCAGTAGCCGCATTGCGGCACCTGCTCCTCGACGTAGGCTGTTTGCAATGGATGCGGTTTTTCCGGCGTGCCGAGTCCGGCCAGCGTCACGATCCTGGCGTCGCCGACGGACGATACCGATGTGATGCAGGAACGGATCGCCTGTCCGTCCATGTGCACGGTGCAGGCGCCGCATTGCGCGAGACCGCAACCGAAGTGCGGATTGTTGAGGCCGAGATCGTCACGCAGCGCGTAGAGCAACGGCATGTCCGGATCGGCGTCGATCGTGTGCGGTTTGCCGTTGACGTTGAGAGTGAATTTTTGGCTCATGGCGGCCAACTCCTTGGACGCTGGCGGCCGCGACGCGCAGTCGCAGCCGGGGTGTTCGTGTGCAAACGCATCTCTGCGGCGCTTGCATGGGGAAGGCTAGCCCCGCAAGCTCATTCTGGGAACATCGTCGCGGATCAAAATTTGCTATGGTGTCGGGAACAAAAGCAAAAACGCTAAAGACGGGGAGGATTATCTGATGCGCAATGCCAACCGTTTACGGGCCATGCTCACGGCAGCCGTGGCCGTTGCCGCGATGGGGGCGATTTCCGCTCCTGCGGTAGCGCAGTCCGGCAAGGTCTGGCGTCATGGCGTGCTCAACGCCAAATCGGACGCCGGCTTCTTCCTGATGGCCGCCAAGCGCGGTTTTGACGAAAAGGAAGGCCTGAAGGTCGAAATCACGCAGGTCAAGGACGACCAGATCGGCCTCAAGGCGCTTATCGCCGGCGAACTCGACAGTTTCGAAGGCGGCCCGCAGGGCGTGATCTCCGCCGACTCCAAGGGGGCCGACGCCAAAATCATTGGCTGTCACTGGGTGGTTGTGCCGCACGGGATATACGCGCGTGAGGATATAAAGACGGTGGCCGACCTCAAGGGCAAGTCGATCGCCGTGTCCGCGCCCAATTCGATGCCGGATATGCTGGCGCGGGCAGCGCTGGCGAAATACGGCGTCTCCGACAAGGATGTGAAGCTTGCTGCGGTCGGCGGCGACCGTGAGCGCTATCAGGCGCTGGTCGGGGGGGTCGTCGCGGCGGCGGTCGTGTCGAACGAATATCAGCCGATCGCGCCGAAGAACGTGCACCTGTTGATTGCAGGGCGCGACGCGGTTCCGAATTTCCTGCGCGTTTGCATCATGTCGTCGGCAAAGGTGCTGGCCGCGCGCGGCGACGATGCCGTTCGTTTCCTGACTGCCGAAATGAAGGCGTTGCGCTACGCCGTGGCGAACAAGGATGCCACCGTCGCGCTGACGCGCGAGATAACGCACGCCAAGGCTGACGACCCGCGCCCGGGCTTCGTGTGGGATGATGCTGTCGCGCATCACGCGGTAGATCCGTCGCTTCCGATCCCGATGGACAAGCTCGAGTGGCTCCAGCAGCAACTGGTCAAAGCCGGAAAACTGTCGAAGCCTATCGATCTGAAGATTGCCGTTGCCCCGCAGTATCGCGAAAAGGCCCTTGCCGCCGCGGGTAAATAGCGCGGCCACGCGAACACGGAGACGGTCATGGGCGAAGTCAAGTTTGCCGATGTATCCAAGGAGTTTTCGCTGCGCGTCGCCGGCGAGCTTCAGCACGTGCGGGCGCTCGATCGCGTGAACTTCAATGTTCGCGACGGAGAGATCGTCGCGTTGCTTGGTCCGAGCGGCTGCGGCAAGACAACGGCGCTGCGTGTCGCCATGGGTCTTGATGCTGCAAGCAGCGGCCGCGTGACCGTCGACGGCAGCGAGGTGCGTGCCTGCGGCTACGACCGCGGCATGGTGTTCCAGCACGCCGAACTCCTGCCGTGGCTCAACGCCTTGCAGAACGTCATGTTTGGCCTCGAGATGAAGGGCATGCGCGGTACCGAGTTGAAGGACACCGCGATGAAATATCTCGACCTGGTGGGTTTGGCGGATTCCTACAACCGCAGGCCTCACCAGCTTTCCGGTGGCATGAAGCAGCGTGTCGGCATCGCGCGCGCCCTCGCCATCGATCCCAAGGTGTTGCTGATGGACGAGCCGTTCGGCGCGCTCGATGCGCAGACGCGCGAAGCGATGCAAGCCGAGCTTCTGGAAATCCACGCGCGCACGAAAAAGACCATCTTGTTCGTCACGCACGACCTCGACGAAGCCGTGCTGATCGCCGACCGCATTGTGGTGATGCGCGAGGGTCGCGTGTGCGAAGTCATGGATGTGCCGCTGTCGCGTCCGCGCGCGGATCTTGGCGTGGTGCGCGGGCTCCCTGTATTTGCCGATACCCGTTACCGGGTCTGGCGCTTGCTGCACGACGACGTGCCGACGGCGCATTAGCGCATGATCATGCGCCGGGAAAAATAAGCATGGCCGACATCGCCGATACGCGTGAAAAGCCTGCTGCCGCGCGGCCACCCGAGCGCCGTCCGTGGCCGCATTGGGCGATCACGCTCACGTCGGTCGTTTGTGCGGTGGCGCTGTGGGAATTCTTCGGCCGCAACATCAATCCGGTATTCGGCTCCTATCCGAGCGCGATCGCGGTAGCGTTCTGGGAGCTTGCGCGTAGCGGCCAGCTTAATGGCGCGCTCTACGAAAGCCTGCAGCCTTTCTTCGTCGGCTACGGTTTGGCCATCGTTCTCGGCGTGCCGCTCGGTCTTATCATTGGCGGCTGGCGCGTGGCGGGTGCGGCGCTCGGCATCTATGTAACGGCCGGATATGCGATGCCGCTGGTGGCACTGGTGCCGCTGCTGATCCTGTGGCTCGGCCTCGGCTTCGCGGTCAAGGTGGCGGTCATCTTCCTGATGTCGGTGTTTCCGATCTGCATCAACACCTGGCTCGGTGTGATGTCGGTTCCGCGAACGCTGATCGAGGTCGGCAAGTCGTTCGTCGCGCCGAACACGGTAATCCTGCGCCGTATCGTGTTGCCTGCGACGTTGCCTTACATCATGGCGGGCATCCGTCTTGCGGTCGGCCGCGCGGTGGTCGGCATGGTGATCGCGGAATTCTTCACCACCATTTCCGGCCTCGGCGCCGTCATCATCAATTCCGCCAACAACTTCGACACCGCAACCATGTTCGTTCCGATCATCATCCTGATGGTGATGGCGATCGGGCTGAACTGGCTGATCGGCTGGGTCGAGCGCAAGATCGCGCCGTGGCAAGCGGAAATCGCGGGGCAGGACCGCGAGTAATTACGCCAGGGCGCGGACGGCGGCGATCAATTCCCGCACCCGGTTTTCCGGCACATTGCGCGTGATGAACACCAGGCGGCTCGTCCGTTCGCTGTCGGGCCATGCTTCCAGTTCGGCCAGCGGATGGATCAGGTGCTGGACCATCTGCATTACCACCGGCCCCTGACAACCCTCGATGTTCAGAATGCCTTTGACGCGCAGCAAGTCCGGCCCGCGCAGCGATTGCAGCGTGTCCAAGGCCTGTGCAAATGCCGGCCATTTGATCGGCGCGGTCTCGGTGATGACAAAGCTGCCGATGCCGTCGCTGTGGCTTGCTTCCGCCACGAACGCGCTGCGCATGTCGGTGGATGGCTCGATCAGGCGGCGTGGATCGAGTGCACCGTTGACGGCCCTGTCGATCGAGGCGCGCGGATTGAGTTCGCGCAGCCTGGCGATCAGCGCGGAGGTCGCGTTCTCGGCGACCAGATCGGTTTTTGTGACGACAAGACGATCGGCGAGGATCGCCTGCTTGCGTGCTTCCGCCGACCAGCCGAGCGTGGCTTCGCCGGTGGCCGCGTCGGCAACCGTCACCACCGCTTCGACATGAAATTCGGTGCCGAGCGCGCGGTCGGTGGCGAAAGTTTGCAGGATCGGCGAGGGATCGGCGAGGCCGCTCGTTTCGATGACGATGCGGCGGAAATCCGGCGCGTCGCCGCGCTCGCGGTCGGCCACCAGCTTGCGCAACGCGATCTGCAGGTCCGTGCGCACGGTGCAGCACAGGCAGCCATTGCCGAGCAGCACGGTGTCATCCGCGCTCGCGCGGAGCAGCGCGTCATCGATGCCGGTTGCCCCGAATTCGTTGACCACGACCGCGGTGCCGCGGCCTTCTTCGGTTTGCAGGAAGCTGCGGACGAGCGTGGTTTTGCCGGCGCCCAGAAAGCCGGTCACCACGCTTACCGGAATGCGTGCGCCGCGCTCGCGCTTGAGCCGTCGTCCAAAAGGGCCGGCCGTCGATGAGGCGAAGAGCTGGTTCATTTTCCGTCACGGCCGGATTTGCCCCGGCCATCCACGTCTTGTTTGGTCAGATCGTAAGGACGTGGATGTCCGGCACAAGGGTTACAAGCGGGCCGGCCGGAGGCCGGCCCGTGTGCCGGGGACGACGGTTCAGCGTCAGAAATCCTTTTCGAGGATATACAGCCCGCCGGTGTGCCGATCGACGGTGTAGACGATCTCGCGCTCGTCCACGAACACGTCGTTGAGTTGCACGGCGCCGACCGGCGTGCCGTTCGGCGCCGGCGGCACGAAAGTTCCGACTTCCTTCGGCTGGTACGGATTGGAAATGTCGTAGGCGCGCAAGCCGCCATTGAAGAAGGTGCCGAGCACGATCTGGTCGGACTGCCACGCCGTCGGCAGCTTCACGTTCTCGTGGATGTTGTGCGCACCGAAACGGCCGCCGCGCTTGGCGAAGGCTTCGACCGGCGGCATCGGGCAAGTCGCGATTGGAATGAGATGTTTCTCGTCGCGCGCGTCGAGTACCCAGATCAGCTTCGGCCAGTCCTTTGCGCCCTCGTCGGTCGACTCGTCGGTGACGATCATCAGGTCGCGGTCGAACAGCGGCAGCGCCGTATGCATGAAGCCGGTGTAGGGCGGCGAATTGGTCCAGTGCGTGATCGGCTGTGGCTTCGACTTGTCGGCAATGTCCATGATGAACATGCCGCCGTCGATATAGGTGAGATAGAGCCGGTCCGGCTTCTGCGGATAGACGTTGGTGTTGTGGGCGCGGAAGCCTTTGTCGACCGGATGCCGTGGCGGCGGCGCGACGTTGTCGCCGCGGCGCGTGCCCGGCAGCCACCAGCGGCCGATCTCGACCGGCTTCGACGGATTGCGCACGTCGATGCAGCGGTAGAACTGGTCATCGAGCGGATTGCTCGGCTCGAAGTCCGGTGCGCCCGACGCCATGTGGACGTATTCGCCGTCGCAGAACCAGAGCGCATGCACGCCGCGCGAATGCGGACCCGAGGTGTCGAAGAAAGCAATCGAGCGCGGATTTTCCGGCACCGAGATGTCGAACAGCTCCATGCCGGCCGGCTGTAATCCGACCTTTTGGGTCTGATAAGCCACGGCCATGATGTCGCCGGACGTTTCCAGCGAGTTCGAGCGCATGTGGCTTTTCGGCAAGTCGGTCTGGACAACAACCTTCGGGTTGCGCGGGTCGGTTACGTCGACGCCGGTAAAATTCTTCGGCGCGCTTTCGTGCGCCAGCCAGATGATGCGGCGGCCATCCTTGGCGATCTGCACCGACATGCCTTCGCCCATGCCGCCGAAGCCGCCGAGTTCGTGCTGCGCGAGCAGTTTGAAATTCCATGAAACCGGTTCGGCAGCATTTTGCTGAATCGGACTTTTGGCGCCGGGCATGTCTTGCTCTCCGTGAGGAACGTTACGTCGTTTCGTGGCAAGGCCGGCGCTTATGCGCCGGCCCCAAGTTTTCATTGCGTGCAATCTCGCGTCGTGGCGTCGTCAGGCGCTCGCCTTTTTGAGGAAGTCCTCGCGCAGCGCCTTGTTCCAGTCCGGGATCGCCTTGATCTTCTTGGCCTTGAGCAGGATTTCGGCATGGTGCGTCAGATAAGGCTTGATATCCGACGGCCAGCCCGGATTGACCTCGACGCGGCTGAGGGCCTTGGCGAAGGTGTCCTTCGACATCTTGTACCCTTTGGACGTGTAGAAGGAAAAGATCGTGTCGGCGACCTTGTTTGGCTCGTTCTTGAAATCCTTCGCCACGTCGAGCCACGCCTTGAGATAGGCGACGATCGTATCGGGACTTTTTTCCACGAACTCCGGCGTCGCCGCCATGAACACCGGCAGCTTGTCGAATTCATAGTAGTCGGCGAGCTGGTTGGCGAGGCCCTCGGCTTCCGCGATCGCGTTGTAGGGCTCGACGTTCACCATGGCGTCCACGGTCTTGGCGGCGAGCGCAGCCACCATGTCGTTGACGTTCATGCGCACTTCCTGGAAGTCGCCTTTGTGCAGGCCGGCCTTGGCCGCGACCTGATTGACAAAAATATTGCCGACTGACGAGCCGGTCTGGTTTGCAACCTTCTTGCCGCGGAGGTCGGCGACCGTCTTGAGTCCGAGGTCCTTGCGCGCCATCACGCGCGCCGTTTTGCCGACATATTCGATCATCGCAATGGCAATGAGGCCGCCCTTGTCGCTGCCGATGGCAAACGACGGACCCGCGTAGGTGCCCAGATCGACTTGCCGCGCCACCATCTGTTGCATGGTGAGATTGCCCGACGGCACGGCAAATTCCTCGGCCTTGACGCCGTGCTTCTGCAGCAAGCCTGAGTGCATCAGGTAGTAGGTCGGCATGCCCCACATGTTGGTCTGGTAGCCCTGCCGGATGGTGTCGAGCGCGAAGGCGGGGCTTCCGCCGAAACCGACTGCCAGCGCACCGGCGCCCGTGGCCGCCAGATACTGCCGGCGGGTGATTCCCTTTTTCAGAATTGTCATTGTCATCCTCCCGTTGTCGCTGTTTTCCCGTTGGTGACGTTTTTTCTGTCGTCAGGCTCCGCGCTGTCGTGACCGAGATGACGCAGCAGCTCTTTCTGGCAGTCGAGAAATTCCACGCTGAGAGGGTCGCGCGGCCGCGGCAGCGTGATCGGCATTACCATCTTCACTCTTCCCGGGTGCGGTGTCATCACCACCACGCGGTCGGCCAGATAAACCGCCTCGGCTACGTTATGCGTCACATAAATCACGGTCTTGCGCGTCTCCCGCCAGACGTCCGCCAGAAGCCGCTGCATATCGTCACGCGTCATCGCGTCGAGGGCGGCAAAAGGTTCGTCCATCAACAGAACCGACGGATTATAGGCAAGCGCGCGGGCGATGGCGACCCGCTGCTGCATGCCGCCCGAGAGGTGGTGGGGATAGGACTCCACGAATTTTTCAAGCTTCACCAGCCGGAGCTGCTCGCGCGCAATCGTCTCGCGTTCCTGCTTGGCGATGCCTTTCATCTCGAGTCCGAAGGCGACATTGCCGAGGGCAGTGCGCCAGGGGAAAAGCTGCGCGAAATCCTGGAACACAATTCCGCGATCCGTCCCGTGTCCGCTGACGGCTTTGCCGCCGATCAGGATTTTCCCTGCGGCCGGGGTCAGGAAGCCGGCGACGATATTGAGCAGTGTCGATTTACCGCAGCCGCTCGGTCCGACGATGCAGACGAATTCGGATGCATCGATATTGAAGTTCACATCCTTCACGCCCGGCACCTTGCCGCCCGGCGTGTCGTAAACAAGCGTCACGTCACGTATTTCGATAGGAACCATTGTGTACCCACTTTAGTGGCGCAGGATCGTGCGCGATTGCCTTTTTTAGCCTTTTGCCGCCCGCACCATTCCCCAGCGCAGCACCGTAAAGCGTTCGAGCGAGCCAAACACCAGCCGCTCGAATACGAAGCCGATGAAGCCAATCACGACCAGCGAGGCCATCATGACGTCGGTCTGAAGGAATTCCTTGGAATCGAAGATGACCCAGCCGAGTCCCCAGTCGGAGGCCGCGATCATTTCCGCGCCGACGACGGCGATCCACGCCCGCAGGAAAGCCTGCCGCATGCCGGTGATGATGAAAGGGGCGGCGCCGGGGATAATGACCTTCCAGAACAGCCGTTGCTCGTCGGCACCCATGGCCCCGGCCGCACGCAGCCACAGCGGATTGACCGCACGTACGCCCGACCACGTGTTGAACAGCATCGGGAAGGTGGCGGCATAAAGCACGATCAGGATCGTGGTCAGGTTGCCGATGCCGAACCACAACATGAACAGCGGCACCAGTGCGAACGACGGGATCGGCATCAGCGCGCTCACCAGCGGCAGGAAAAAGTTCTCCACGTGCTTGAAGCGCGCCATCAGGATTCCAAGCGGCAAGCCGATCACGATCGCCAAACAAAAGCCGACCAGAACGCGATAGAGCGTGTAGGCGGCATGCTCGAGCATGCTGCCGTCGGCAAGCATCGAATAAAGCGTCCCCGCAATTGTCTGGATCGTCGGCAGCAGGACGCGCGGGAACAGGCCGCTGTAGGAAACGCCCTCATAGAAGAGTGCCGCGCAGACCAAAGTGATGGTTGCTCGCACAAGCGAGCGGTTGCTTTTTCCGCGTTCGGTCAAGGCGCTCATGGTGTCATCGATCCCATCATGCCCCAGCGCACCACGGTATAATCCTCGATCTTCTGGAAGACGAATTTTTCCAGTCCGAGCCCGATCAGCGCGATAACGACAATGCCGGCCATCATGGCGTCCGTATTGAGAAATTCGCGCGCGCCGAAAATCAGCCAGCCGAGGCCCCACGGCACGGCAGCAAGCATTTCGACGGCAACGAGAATGCGCCAGGCTTGCGCAAGTCCGAGCCGCAAGCCGGTGAGGATGTATGGCAGCGCGCCCGGCAGGATGACATGCGTGAACATGCGCCGGTCGTCGGTACCCATGGCTTGCGCCGAGCGCAGCCAGATTTCCTTCACCGATTTCACGCCCGTCCAGGTGTTGTAGATGACCGCGAACATGGAGACGAAAGCGACCAGCAATACGGCCGAGACCTGGCCGGGACCGAACCACAGCAGGAACAGCGGCGTGTAGGCGAGGCCGGGGATCGGCGCCAAAATACTCACCAGCGGCAGGAAAATATCTTCCGCCCGGCGCGAACGTCCCATCAACACGCCGATCGTCAGGCCCACGACCGCGGCGAGGCCGAAGCCCGCGAATAGCCGGATCAGCGTGTCGATGACGTGATGAGGCAGGATTCCCGAAATGGTGAGATCGACGAAAGAGCGTGCGATGTCTTCCAGCGTTGGAAACAGCTTGTGCGGAAATATGCCGGCACGGGCAATGATCTCCCAGATCGCGCCCACCACAATGAACGGATAGGCGCTGAGGGCGATCGCCCGCCATTGGGCGCCCCCGGCGGACGCACCGGCCACTCCGGCTGAACTTACGGAATCCTGCACGGCCACGAGACAACTTCCTCCGGTTATATTTTGTTCTTATGCGGCCAGTGAGCCGGTCCCCGGGGCGCAGAATAGTGCGGCTTTCACGTTGCCGACAAGCGTGGGCCGCGATCTGCCTGAAAAGCGACGTGGGACAGGGTAGATGCGAAATTATGGCGCTGGCGAATTGACGCAGGACCGGGTAAAGGCCGGTCCAAACAGCCGTCCGCGCGACGGTATATCGGAGGGAGTTCTGGTGATGACGACAAGCAAGCAAAAGATCGGCTGGATCGGCGTCGGCCGCATGGGCCTACCCATGGCGGAACGTCTGCTCAAGGCCGGCCACGATGTAACGATCTGGAACCGCACGCGTGCCAAGGCCGAGCCGCTTTCGGGCAAAGGCGGCAAGATCGTGGACAAGCCGGTTGAACTCGCCGACTGCGACATCGTGTTTGCCATCGTCTCGACCGGCAAGGACGTCGAGGAGGTCATCTTCGGCAAAGACGGCCTGCTGAGCGGCAGCAAGAAGCCGAAGATGATCGTCGATTGCTCGTCGATCTCGGTCGAGGAATCCGCTGCCATCCGCACGCGCCTGCAGGAAAAAGGCGTGAGCTTGATTGCCGCGCCGGTGTCGGGCAACGCGAAGGTCATCAAGGCCGGCAAGTTGTCGTCGGTCGTGTCCGGCCCGGAAGCGGACGCCAAGCTGGCGATGCCGCTGATCGAGATATTTGCGCCGCAGGGAGTCTCGTACGTCGGCGAGGGCGAACTCGCGCGCATTTGCAAGATCGCGCACAACGTCATGCTGGGCGTGGTGATCGAGAACCTGATCGAGATCACGTTGCTTGCCAACAAGATGGGCGTGCCGCGCCATGCTTTTCTTGCCTTCATGAACAATGGCGTCATGGGTTCGATGTTCACGCGCTACAAGACGCCGGCGCTGGTCAATCTCGACTGGGCGACGACGTTCACGCCGGAACTTTTACGCAAGGATCTCGACCTCGGTCTCGCGCTTGCCCGTGAATGGGATGTGCCGATGCCGGTGACGGCGGCGACGCGCGAGGTGCTGCAGGGTCATTTCGGCGCCGCGCAGTTGCAGAAGAATCCGGAAGAATATCTTCAGAAGGATTTCGCCGCTCTCGCCGAAACCATGGCGCTTGCCGCGGGCATGAAACTCACGTCCGAGAACAAGAACGTGCCGACCGGTTTGGAGAGCTAACCAAATTTTGCGTCATGGCCGGGCTCGTCCCGGCCATCCTGCTTGAGAACGGCCTGTCTTTTCCCAAAAGTCATGCGCGGCTCAACCCGCGCATGACTTTTTTATTGCGTCCGGGCTGATCGGCGCATGCAAGAACAAGGCTGCGTTCGCCGCGTCGCGTTCCTGCTTTACGAAATGCGCAGACAAAAAAAGGGGTCCCGCGAAGGGACCCCGTGTGCATAAGGTGGAGGATTCTCACCGCCGTAGCCAAAAGGGAGGAAAACGGCGGCAGCGCACGAATGCAGTCAATCGGGATCACGCAAGTCCCACAAGTAAATTGACCGTAAATTCACGTGCGGTAACAAGGAGCTGGTATGGAGTATACAAGCCCGTCCCGGAGCCCGGAAAATGCCATTCACGTTATACAACGCGCCCCAATCGACGTGCAGCCAGCGCGTCCGTTTCTTACTGAACGCCAAGAAACTCGCCTTTGATGAAATTCGTCTCAATCTGCTGGAAGGCGATCAACTCAAGCCCGACTATTTGAAACTCAATCCCAATGGGGTTGTGCCCACGCTCGACCACGACGGATCGATCGTCACCAATTCAATCGTCATTACTGAATATCTCGACGAAGTGTCTCCTGCCGACAATTTCACGCCGGAGCATCCGGTCGAACGCGCCCGCATGCGCGGGCTGTTGCATTTCGCCGACGAAATGCCGGCGCCGGCAGTGCGGGTGCCAACGTACAACCTCGCGTTCCTGCCGCGCTTTCAGGCAATGAGCCGCGACGAATTTCTGGCGCTGGCCGAATCGAAACCGTTGCGGCGCGAATTCATGCTGGCGATGGGACAGACCGGATTTCCGCAAGCGGAGATGGATGCATCATTCAACCGGCTGCGGCGCACTTATGAGCGCATGGATGCCGAAATCGAAGCAAGTGGCGGCCCGTGGCTCATGGGAAAGAAAATAACGCTCGCTGACGTCGCGATCATGCCGGCGGTGGTGCGCATGGCCGACCTCGGCATGGACAAGCAGTGGCAGGATCTCCCGCGTGTTGCGGCCTGGTTCGATAATATCCGCGCGCAAGCGGCCTTCGCGCCGACCTATTATCCCGGCTCATTGCTGAGCGAGAAATTTCCGCATCTGAAGGAACGGCGCTAAAGACCGTGCGTCGTACCGGGCCGCGCCTTTTGGCAGCGGCCCGGCAAAGCCGGATCAGTACCTGTTCGCGATCGGAAGCTCTTCGGCCGGGAAGAGCGAGATCACACGACAGCCCTTGTCGGTAACGACGACTTCTTCCTCGATGCGCGCGGCGGAGTAGCCGTCGGTTGCCGGGCAATAAGTCTCGATGGCGAACACCATGCCTTCCTTGATCTCGGTCGGGTGATCCATCGACACGACGCGCGAGATGATGGGCCGTTCGTGCAACGCAAGGCCGAGGCCATGCGCGAACTGCAGGCCGAAGGCCGACATTTCGTCGGGGAACCCGAACTCGCCCGCCTTCGGAAACACGTCGCAGATATGTGCCGTCGAAGCGCCCGGCTTGATGCGTGCGATCGCATTGTCGAGCCACTCGCGCGCTTT
>Ga0134126_10006906_pt1 | contig 14275 bp, 10 predicted proteins | sample KB31752_FD_96881 | JGI IMG/M metagenome (GOLD analysis project Ga0134126, IMG submission 96881) | Terrestrial soil microbial communities with excess Nitrogen fertilizer from Kellogg Biological Station, Michigan, USA - KB3-175-2 | ecosystem: Environmental > Terrestrial > Soil > Unclassified ... | reverse complement strand
TCCCGCAGTTTTTCATTACTATAAGCAGCCGCTCGTGGTTTCTCATGCGAAAAACCAGTATGTCTGGGATGCCGATGGAAACCAGTACCTCGATTTTTTCGGCGGCATCGTCACAGTGAGCGTCGGCCACTGCAACGACAAAGTGAACGCCAAACTTCACAAGCAGCTCGATACCTTGCAGCACGTCTCCACCCTGTTCGCCAATGAGCCGCAGGCCGCGCTCGCTCAGAAGATCGCAAGCCTCACCCCAGGCGGCGAGCTCACCAAGAGCTTCTTCACCAACAGCGGCACGGAAGCCAATGAGACGGCCATCCTCACAGCGCGCTGCTACACGGGAAACACGGAGATTGTCGCGCTTCGCCATTCCTATCACGGCCGTTCGGCGAGTGCCATGGGACTCACGGGCCAAGGCGCGTGGAAGCTCGGACCTCCGCAGGCAGGCATTGTTCATGCCCACAACGCCTATTGCTATCGATGCCCGTTCGACCTGAAGTACCCCGATTGCGGCGTGAAGTGCGCCGAGGATGTCGAAGACCTGATCCGCTCGACCACCAGCGGCAAGGTAGCCGGTTTCATCGGCGAGCCGGTACAGGGCGTCGGCGGCTTCATCACTCCACCCAAGGAGTATTTTCCGATCATCGAAAAAATCGTCCGCAATCACGGCGGCATCTTCATTTCCGATGAAGTGCAGACCGCGTGGGGACGCACCGGCGGAAAATGGTTCGGCATCGAGCACTTTGGCGTCACGCCGGACATCATCACGAGCGCCAAAGGCTTAGGCAACGGCAGCCCGATCGGCCTTACCGTCGCGAAGCCCGCCGTCGCCGATTCTCTCGGCGGACTCACCATCTCCACCTTCGGCGGCAACCCCGTCACTGCGACAGCGGCGAAGGCCGTGATCGACCTCATCGAAGAAGAGAACCTGCTCGCCAATTGCACCACCACCGGCGCTTACCTGCGCGCGGGTCTCGAAGACCTTCAGAAAAAACACACCATTATCGGCGACGTTCGCGGTATGGGTCTGATGCAGGCCATTGAGCTGGTGCAGGATCGCAAGACTAAAGCGCCCGCGGCCGCCGAAACAACGCAACTGCTGGAAGCGGCGCGCGAGAATCGCCTGCTGATCGGCAAGGGCGGAATGTACGGCAACGTCATTCGCATCTCGCCGCCCATGAACATCGCGCGCAGCGATGTGGATCAGTTCCTGTCCCTCATGGACAAGTGCCTCACCTCGTGCACAGCGAAGGCGGCGGGAGGCGTCAAATGAGCGCGCACGCCTTGCCGCTTCAGCGCAACCTGGAGCGCTTTCCGGAACTGCATCCGGCGTTCGATAACCAATCGGCGCTCGCCGAAGCCCATCGCTGCCTGTTCTGTTTTGACGCGCCCTGCACGGCGGCGTGCCCGACGCACATCGACGTGCCGCGCTTCATCAAGAAAATCGCCGCCAATAACCTGCGCGGCTCCGCGCTCACCATCCTGGACTCCAATATTCTGGGGCTGAGCTGTTCGCGCGTGTGCCCGGTGGACGTGCTGTGCGAAGGCGCGTGCGTGATGCATCGCTACAACAAAAAGCCCATCGAGATCGGCCGCCTGCAGCGTCATGCGATGGACTGGTTTTACGATAGCGGCCGCCGCCTCACTGCCGGAGAGTGGACCGGCGCAGGCAAGGCTCCGCGTGTCGCCTGCATCGGCGGTGGACCCGCATCGCTCTCCTGCGCCGCCGAACTCCGCCGTCACGGCGCGAGAGTCACCATTCTGGACAACCGTCCGCTGCCCGGCGGGCTGAACACCTACGGGGTTGCCGAGTACAAGCTGCGTCCCAGCGATAGTCTCCGCGAAGTGGAGCTCGTGCGCGCGCTCGGCGTGGAGTTCAAGCAGACTGAGGTGGGCGCGGGCATCTCGCTCGATGACCTGGAGCGGCAGTTCGATTTCATCTTCATCGGCGTCGGCTTGGGGGCGATGGAAAAGCTCGGTATTACAGGTGAAGATGCGCCCGGCGTCATCGACGCGCTGCGGTTTATCGAGCGCTACAAAACGGAACCCGAGTTCACGGTGGGCCGCTGCGTGGTCGTCATCGGCGGAGGCAATACCGCGATTGATGCCGCCAATGCCGCGCAGCGCATGGGCGCTGAGGAGGTGCATCTCTTCTATCGCCGCGGCGAACGCGAAATGCCGGCCTTCCCCTTTGAATTCGAGCACTCCAAAGTCGAGGGTGTCCGCTTTCACTGGCTCGCGCAGCCGCAGGAAATTGTGGTTCGCGACGGCCGTGCCGCCGGCGTAAAGTTCGCGCTCACGGAACTCGGTCCGCCCGACGAGAGCGGCCGCCGCCGTCCGCAGCCGATTCCAGGCTCCACATACGAATTCCCGTGCGATATGGTGATTCCCGCGCTCGGGCAAACCCGCCTTACCGAAATGCTGCACGAATCGCGCGGCATCGCGCTGAACGGCGGCTGTATCGCGGTGGACCGGCCCACCGGACGCACCGGCAATCCGCGCTATTTCGCGGGCGGCGACTGCGTCAACGGTGGACGCGAAGTGGTGGACGCCGTGGCCGATGGCAAGCGCGCGGCGCTCGCCATGGTCGCGCAGGCAACTCAAGCCGCGGAGGTGGCCCATGGCTGACCTCACCACGAATTTCGCGGGCATACGCTGCCCGAATCCCTTCTGGCTGGCCTCCGGACCGCCGGCGAACTGCGGCGACCAGGTGATGCGCGCCTTCGACGCCGGCTGGGGCGGCGCAGTCTGGAAGACCATCGGCGAGCCCATCGTCAACGTCTCCTCGCGCTATTCGTCTGTCGATTGGAACGGACAGCGCATGATGGGCTTCAACAATATCGAGCTCATCAGCGACCGGCCGGTTGAAACCAACCTGCGCGAAATCACGGAAGTGAAGAAGCGCTATCCGAAGCACGCGGTCATCGCGTCGCTGATGGTGGATTCCACGCGCGAGGCGTGGCATTCCATCGTGAAGCGCGCCGAAGACGCGGGCGCGGACGGCCTGGAGCTGAACTTCGGCTGCCCGCACGGCATGAGCGAGCGGGGCATGGGCAGCGCCGTCGGCCAGGTTCCCGACTACGCGTGCATGATCACCGAATGGGTGAAGGAAGCGGCGCGCACCCCCGTCATCGTGAAGCTCACGCCGAACATTACCGACATTCGCCCGGCAGCGCGCGCGGCGAAACGCGGGGGTGCGGACGCCGTCAGCGCCATCAACACCATCAACTCGATCACCGGAATCGATCTGAATACGTTCACGCCGCGGCCCAATGTCGGCGGCCTCTCCTCGCACGGCGGCTATTGCGGACCGGCTGTCAAGCCGATTGCGCTGCACCTGGTGCAGCAGATCGCATCCGATCCGCAAGTCGGCATTCCGATTTCCGGCATCGGCGGTGTCGGCGGATGGCGCGAGGCCGCGGAGTTCATCCTCCTCGGTTGCGGCACCGTGCAAGTCTGCACCGCGGCGATGCACTACGGCTTTCGCATTGTAGAAGACATGATCGACGGCCTTTCAAATTGGATGGACGAGAAGGGCTTCCGCACGCTGGACGATTTCCGCGGACTCTCCGTGCCGAAAGTCACCGAGTGGAAGCATCTCGACCTCAACTATAAGATTGTGGCGCGCATCAATCGCGACCTTTGCATCGGCTGCGATCTCTGCTACGTGGCCTGCTGGGACGGCGCGCATCAGTGCATCCACATCGAAGGTCACCCCAAGCCCGAAGCCGTGGAAGCCGCTTCGCGCGCGCGCCTTGCCACCACGCCCATCGCCAAACTGGACGCTGTGCAGGCAAGCAACCGCGCGACTCCGCCGGCGCGGATCCCGCGCGTCGACGAAGAGGAATGCGTCGGCTGCAATTTGTGCTGGCTGGTCTGCCCCGTGGAGCACTGCATCACCATGGAGAAGATCGAGACCGGCCGCCCGGCCGAAACCTGGGAACAACGCACCGCCCGCGCCGCCCAAGGAGGCGCCGCATGAGCACTCTCATTCAACACGGAACCGTTGTGACAGCCGCCTCGACAACCGCGGCCGACGTTCTGATCGAAAACGGCATTATCAAGGAAGTTCGCGCCGGTATACCCACTGACGGCCACAACGTCATCGACGCCAAAGGGATGTACGTCATCCCCGGCGGCATCGACGCGCATACGCACCTGGATATGCCGTTCGGCGGCACCACCAGCGCCGACGATTTCGAGACCGGAACGCGCGCCGCCGCCTTCGGAGGCACCACCAGCATTGTGGATTTTGCGATTCAGGCGCGCGGCACACGCATGCGCGACGCTCTCGACACCTGGTGGAAGAAGGCCGAGAACAAAGCGTGCGTCGACTACGGCCTCCACATGATCGTCACAGATCTGGGCTCTTCCGGCCTGGAAGACATGGACGAAATGGTGGACGAAGGCGTCGCCAGTTTCAAGCTGTTCATGGCGTACCCCAACGTGCTGATGGTGGACGATGCCACTATTTTCAAAGCGCTGAGCCGCACCGCGAAGAATGGTGCGCTCATCTGCATGCACGCCGAAAACGGCAGCGTCATCGACGTGATTGTGGCCAAGGCTCTGGCCGAAGGGAAGACCGCGCCTATCTATCACGCGCTGACGCGGCCCACCCGCGCCGAGGCGGAGGCCGTGCACCGCGCCATCGCCATGGCGGAGATCGCCGGCACGCCGGTCTACATCGTGCACCTTTCGAGCGAAGACGCGCTCAACGAAGTTCGCGAAGCGCGCGACCGCGGCGTTCCCGCGTTCGCCGAAACGTGCCCGCAGTATCTGCTGCTCTCTATCGAAGAATTGGAGCGCCGCAATTTCGAGGGCGCCAAGTACGTTTTTACGCCGCCGCTGCGCACGAAAGAAAATCTGCCGAAGCTCTGGGACGGCCTCAAGCACGATCATCTGCAAGTAGTCTCGACGGACCATTGCCCGTTCTGTTTTGAAGACCAAAAGGTGCTTGGCAAAGACGACTTCACCAAGATTCCCAACGGCGGCCCAGGCATCGAAAACCGGCTGCAACTGATCTGGCATCACGGCGTCAACACCGGCAAGGTAAGCCTCAACCGTTTCGTGGAAATCACGTCTACCGCGCCTGCGCGTATCTTCGGCATGTATCCGCGCAAGGGCGAGATCGCGCCCGGCAGCGATGCCGATATCGTGATCTGGGACCCGAACGCCCTGCACACCATCAGCGCCAAAACGCATCACATGCGCGTCGATTACTCCATGTTCGAAGGCTTTCAAGTGAAGGGGAATGCGCGCACCGTGCTCTCGCACGGCGAAGTGATTGTGGACCGCGGCGAGTTTCTCGGGAAGGCCGGCCGGGGCCAATACCTGCGGCGCACCGCGAGAGGTGGCGCGTGGAAGTAGTGCGCGATCCCGGTCTATACAACGAAGACCTGGCGCCGATTCCGAAATCGCACCGCACCTGGGGCACTTACAATTACGCGTCCCTGTGGGTTGCGATGAGCGTCTGCATCCCGACTTACATGCTGGCCAGCGGCCTGATCGCGGGCGGCATGAGTTGGTGGCAGGCCATCATGACCATCCTGCTGGGCAACCTGATCGTGCTGATTCCGATGCTGCTCAACGCGCACGCGGGCGCGAAGTACGGAATCCCGTTCCCGGTGCTGGTGCGGGCTTCTTTCGGCGTGCGCGGCGCGAATCTGCCCGCCGTGTTGCGCGCGCTGGTGGCGTGCGGATGGTTCGGCATACAGACGTGGATCGGCGGCCAGGCCATCTACTCCATGCTGAAAATCGTGTGGCCGGCCGCCGCGGCCGTTCCGGGCGGCGCTTGGATCTGCTTCTTCGCGTTCTGGGCGCTGAACATCGCGGTGATCTGGCGCGGCATCGACACCATCAAATTCCTCGAAGGCATCGGCGCGCCGTTCATGCTGGGAATCGGACTGCTGCTGCTCTGGTGGATCACGGGCAAGGCCGGCGGCATGGGCCCCGTGCTCAGCGCTCCCAGCAAATTTCACACTACGGCCGAGTTCATGCGCTTCTTCATCCCCTCGCTCACCGGCATGGTGGGCTTCTGGGCGACGGTCGCGCTCAACATTCCCGATTTCACCCGCTACGCCAAATCGCAGAAGGCGCAAGTCGTCGGGCAAGCTCTCGGGCTGCCCACGGCGATGACGCTGTACTCGTTCATCGGCGTCGCCGTCACGTCCGCATCCGCCGTTCTCTTCGGCCAGGCGATCTGGGACCCCGTCGCGCTGCTCGGCAAGTTCAACCAGCCGGTGGTCGCCTTCATCGCCCTCATCGCACTGCTGGTGGCCACGCTGAACACGAACGTCGCCGCTAATGTCGTGTCGCCGTCGAACGACTTTTCGAACCTGAACCCGCGGCTCATCAGCTTCCGCACCGGCGGACTGATCACCGGAGTGGTCGGCGTGCTGATGATGCCGTGGAAGCTGCTCACGGACTTCAGCTCGTACATTTTCGGCTGGCTGGTCGGCTACTCGGGGCTGCTGGGCCCGATCGCCGGCGTGATGATCGCGGATTACTTCCTGGTTCGCCGCGCGCACCTGAACGTTGCCGACCTGTACCGCCGCGGCGGAGCTTATGAATACGATAACGGCGTGAACCTGCGAGCGGTGGTCGCGCTCGCCGTGGGAATCGCCGTCGCGCTGCTGGGCCTGTTCGTGCCCGCGCTGCGCCTGCTTTACGATTACGCCTGGTTTGTGGGCTTCGGAGTTTCCGCGGCCGTGTATGTCACACTCATGCAGCGCGCGCAGGCGCCTGCTTTGGAACTGGAGAGGGAATCATGATTGCTGCCGAATCCGCAGTTGGAACAGTCTCGTTTTATATCAATGGCGCTTGGGAAAAGCCGCAAGGCCGCACCACGCAGCCGGTAATGAATCCGGCCACCGGGAGCACCATCGCCGAAGTGCCGTTCGCCACGGACGCGGATATCGATCGCGCGGTACGCACCGCGCACGATGCGTTCCTCAAGTGGCGCAACGTCCCGGTAGTGGATCGAGTGCAGGTGCTCTATCGGTACAAGTCGCTGCTCGAAAAGCACACTGACGAGCTCGCCGCCATATTGACGCGCGAGAACGGCAAGACGAAGGATGACGCCTCGGCGGAAGTGCGCCGCATGGTCCAGATGGTGGAAGTCGCATGCGGCATGCCGACGCTCATGATGGGCGATTCGCTCAACGACGTGGCCGCGGGCATCGACTGCAAAACCATCCGCCAACCCATAGGGGTGTGCGTGGGCATCACGCCGTTCAACTTCCCCGCGATGGTGCCGATGTGGATGTGGCCGTTCGCCATCGCCTGCGGCAACACCTTCGTGCTGAAGCCTTCCGAAAAGGTGCCGCTCACGCCGACGCGCGCCATCGAGTTGCTGCACGACGCGGGACTGCCGCCCGGAGTGCTCAATCTGGTCCACGGCGGCAAGGAAGCGGTCAATGCACTGCTGCACCATCCGCAGGTGAAGGCGGTATCGTTCGTCGGCTCGACGCCGACCGCGAAATATGTCTACGCAACCGCCGCCGCGGAAGGCAAGCGCGTGCAGGCGCTCGGCGGCGCGAAGAACCATCTGGTGGTGATGGCGGACGCCGACATGCCGAAGACGGTGGAAGCGATCATCGGCTCGGCGTTCGGCGCGGCGGGCGAGCGCTGCCTGGCGGGCAGTGTTCTGGTCCCGGTGGGCGATGCGGCGGGTCCGCTGCTGGACCTGCTGGTGAAGCGCACGAAAGGTCTCACGGTCGGCGATGGATCGAAGAACGGAGTCGAGATGGGTCCGCTGGTGACGGGCGATCATTGCGAGAAGGTCGGAAGCTACATCGATAAGGGTCTCGCCGAAGGCGCCACGGCGCTGGTCAACGGCCGCGAACACAGGGGCGGCGATGGTTACTTCCTGGGGCCGACGATCTTCGACAATGTGACGCCGGAAATGACGATCGCGCGCGAGGAGATCTTCGGACCGGTGCTCAGCGTGATGCGCGTCCAGACGCTGGACGAGGCCATCGACCTGGTCAACAGTTGCCCGTTCGGCAACGCGACCGCGATCTTCACGAACAACGGAAAGTCCGCGCGCGAATACTCGTCGCGAATTGAAGTGGGGATGGTCGGGGTGAACGTCGGGGTGGCCGCGCCGATGGCGTTCTTTCCGTTCGCGGGCTGGAAGGCGTCGTTCTTCGGCGACCTGCATGCGCACGGCAAAGACGCGATCGGTTTCTACACCGAGCAAAAGGTGATTATGAGCCGCTGGTTTTAAAGCACTTGGTTAATGACGTACCATAACACCCCAGTACTCGAAGATTTGGGGATTGGGGTACGCTCCGGTACAATTGTTTTGCGGTCCTGCACTCGTTCAAGTTCAGGTTCAATTGCTCAGCGCTCCGCCCTCCGTGGGACCGCAAACTCTCCCCAATCGCGTGCGGTAAACTCGAAAATACGGGCCCGTAGCTCAGCCGGATAGAGCATCAGCCTTCTAAGCTGAGGGTCGCGCGTTCGAGTCGCGCCGGGCCTACCAATTCAAAATAAAGTGTTTGCTTTCAGAGGCGCTTTTCCACTGCGTAAGGGAAAACTGAGGGAATCCGATGGCCTGTGGGGGTGTCTGTGGCTCTCCGTTACTACAAAATCATCTACAGCGGGCTTGGGACTATCTCGATGCGCACGTGTGGCTTCAGTGGAATCATGAGGGTTCTTAACTGCTGCTTTTGTAGCATCGTTCCGTAAAAGAAGTAAGAAGCTTTTGCCGCGTACGGGGTCCTGAATGCCCGAACATTATACGTCGCGACCTGATCCGCTCTCTGCCTCGCCCGCGCTGCAATAAACGCATGTCTGAGCGTAAAGGGCAGCTGAGCGTACTTTGTCAAAGCCGGACGATCAACCCGCCGCTAACGACGAGACGGTGAAGTTCGTCAAGTGCGAATGCGGACGGCAGATTTTCGCCGGGCGGACGGGACCTTCTTGCAGGAGTGTCCGCGAAGCTACATCGTCGAATTGCATCTGTCATGTAGAATGACCGGTTTGAACAATCCGCAAAACTTGCTGCCCTTGCGCTCCCAGCAGCGTGTCGTCATTGTGGCTGAGGATGACGTTACGATTCAGAACATTGCCCGGATCGTACTCGAAAGAGACGGTTTTTTCGTCCTCACCGCTAGCGACGGCCAGGAGGCTCTTACCATTTCGGATCAGTTTCCCGGCAGGATAGACGCTCTACTCACTGACGTAAATATGCCGCGGCTGGACGGATTGCAATTGACTCAACGAATTCTTGTTAGCCGCCCGAATATCAAAGTACTGATTATGTCAGGGCAGATCGAGGACCCCCTGCTCTCGGGTGTCTCCTTCCTCCGCAAGCCGTTTGGCCCGCCCGTGCTTCGGGACCGGGTGCGCGAACTCTTCTCCGCCCCTTCGCCGGCGCCAGAGCCACTATGAAGACTGTGCTGTTACTTGAGGACGATGAAATAATCGCGCGCGCTCTATCAGCGTGTTCTCGGTCGGCAGTGGAGCATCCTGGTGGGCGAATCCCGAATCAAGCGCTCCAACTCTGTGAGCAGGACTCAATAGACCTTTTCGTCGCCGACCACCTCCTTCCCGGGGCCCTGTCCAGAATCGAGACTCTACACTGCGTCAATGCGGTCCGCCCGGGGCTCCGGCTCCTGCTGGTGTCTGGTACACCTCCTGAAGGACTCACCGATGGCACCTTCAAGTGCTTCGAGGATCTCGTCGCTACATGCGTTTTCGATTACCTGGAGAAGCCCTTTACTCCTATCGTGCTCAACGAGCGTGTGGCGGCGCTAGTGGATGGCCAGCACAACCAGGAAAGCATCCAGCGGCGGCTCGCCGACGCTCAGGCATACAGGCAGAGGCAAACAGAGGGCGAGCACGCTTAGGAGGACCTAGGCCGCAGAAGCAGGCGATTTTTCAAGAGTGCCCCGCCTCCAGTTCTTCGATGACAGCACGGGAGTCAGCCACTGGAACGGCTAGGACTTGTTCCGCGTCTGTCGGCAAGGTTACAATGCTTTCGTTACTCATTGAGGGTTACGCGCGGCGGTGTTCATAACAACCCGCCGCGGTTGCTTGACTTGCATAGAAACACAAACACTTCACTGACACGAAGGCGTTCTGCCAGCGGAGTGCGGCCCGAACGCGTATCCTGATCCGCTAGAAGCTCAGCAACGCAACGACGCGCCACACCGTTTCAAGCAGCAATTCCGGTATATCGGTTTTCCCCAGAGTAGCTACAGCGCCGAATAACTCAGCCGCTCGAAGCATCGATCCACTCAGAAACCCTGAAATGACAAGTACCGGCATGTGGGCTCACGCTGGCGCAATGCCTTCAGCACCTCGAAACCATCCGGTTCTGGCATACTTAAGTCCAAAATGAGCAGGTCAGGACGGCTCGTTGCGACGGCCTGCAAGGCAACGCCGCCGCAAGTCGCGGTTCTTACTTCGTACCCGCCACGCTCCAAAATACGCGCAATCAACTTCAGAATTTGGGGTTTGTCACCAATAACGAGGATTCGCTTCAAAGACATAGAGGATAGTCCGACGATGATCGTATTCGGAAGGTTTCGTAGCGCTCACGCAAAAAAGACGCCACACGGATCACGGCCGCTTCCGTGACCTTGCCAGGGCCTCTTCACCGGCGGCTAGATCCCGCTCGGCGTTGTGGGCTGCTTTCATGTGGGCAAGCAGTTCTTCCCGCAGGGAAACGCACGTTGCGGACACCTCTCGCAATCTGCGATTGATCGTTTCCTCTGTCTCGGCCGACGGCACCACGGCTGCGAGTTGCCGCTTGGCTTCCCAGTTCAGTAGTTGATTCGTGGCTTCCGAATGCTTGTTCTGGAGACGCGCACATATTTGACATTCCATTATTGACTTCATACTGCTCAGACTCACGCTTAAGGTAGGCGCACAGCCGTGCTCTTGGATGTGTTTTAGGAGCGATTGCTTCGCTTCGTGCCGTCGATTCGCCGCGCCCATGATCCGGGAATCAAGTTCCGCAAATCTACTGGAATCCGACGCGATTGCCGCAAGCATCTGGTCGTTGAGAGAGCGAGTAAATTCTACGGTAGCAGATAGAAAGTCATCTTGAAGTCGAAGCCGTTCCGGGCAAATCGCTGCGGCCACAACCTATTCTGGTGTCAAGGTGAGAGTTTTGGCAACTGTATTATTGCCGAATGCCAGAGAGGGAACCGAAATTGGTCGCTGATGCCGGTGGCTTTTTTAGCCCCCGACCTTCGCCCATTACCATTGATTCGCGTCAGGCAAAGATTGCATCATGGCCACGAAAGCGGGCCCCGACGCTTCGGCGCACTCTCTTTGATTATCGACCCCGGCGCACCCCAAAGACAGCGGCTTCGGGCTGTTGACTTCCCAAGGCCCTCCGATAGACTGATATATAGCAGCATGCAAAAATCCTGCTCCGCACGCGACCGACTCCTCCTGGCTCTCGCCCTTGCTGCGGACCGAAGTCAAAGACACCCCGGCTCGGGCTTTGAAGATCCCGCCGAGAAGACGCAATCCGCGCCGGAGATTCGCGAACTGCTTCTGGAACATTGCAAGGTTCATGGTTGCTAGGCGCGCCAAAAGAATCGAACGGGCTGAACGACGTAGAAGCAACAACATGCCTGAAAGCCTCGATGAATCGCCGGATTTCAGATGCCGCCGGGCCGAGAAACGCTTTCCACTCGCCCTGCCCCTCAAATGGCGCCAGGTTTATCGCAGAAGCGTCGTAGCAGAAGGCGCTGGCAGAACATTGAACCTGTCGACCGGCGGAATGAAGTGTATTTTGGATCGTCAACTCCCCCCGGGTTCTGGAGTCGAAGTGTCCCTTAGCTGGCCAGCTCTTCTCCACGGCTCAGTTAGCATATCGCTCTCAGTCGAAGGAACCGTGTTGCGGACCGATGGCACAGGGACCGCGATTAGAATACACCGCCACGAGTTCAAGACGTCAGGATCGACTGGCTAATTGGAGTGCCGAGTAGTTTCTCTATTCCTGTTGCCAATCGGAGCCGCAGCAGTTGTTCGGCCCCATTCTGAAGCAAGCGTTGAAGCATTGCGCGCAGCGGTTGGTCGGCGTGGTTGGAAAATACCAGGTTGCCTTCACCGGACGCGAAGATCGGCGGGCGAAGCCGTAGGCCAATGATGCAACTGCAACAGAAACGCGGCGACGTCGCCAGCTAAAAGGCCGAAGCGCTTGGGCGGTGTCGGCAACATTGCGTTAGCCATTATATTAGGGTGCTCGCGCTGGGCACCGACAACCACAGTTGGCGAGCGGAAACGCTGCTGCGGTCAAGCCTTGAACGTCGGCTCGCCCGAACTGCGCGGCCTGGGGTTCAGAGGCGCCGACGGTCGCCAAAGCACATTATAATCCGCGCTCACGCTGCGATATCAGAGTGCAAGCCTAGTAGCCTCTGCGGCAATCCTGTCGATTCATGGGGGTGAAGCAAATCGTTAGAATAGCTGCACAACAGAGGGACCGAGTACATTTCGATGGTCTGATTCCAAAGATCTTCTAAATGAGCCGCGCCTTCGAGATCACTTTTACCGCAGAGGAGGTTCACCATTTCGCCGTAAAGTCGTACCCGCCCGCTGGGAGCCTTCGCCTTCGCTGCGATTATTATTGGGCCCACAATAGCCTGGAATTTGGCGAGATCCGGACTCTCGTACCCTAGCAGTTTCGTCAGGAGCACGTCCGCGTTCAGAAATGTGAGTCTGCCCTCCCTTTGAAGCTCCTCAACGTCGAACGCCTCTTCTCTGAGCCGCCGTTCGATCGCATGCTGTTTTTCCGCAGTCGCGATCAAAACAACGGATTCGTTGCTGCTTAGTCCTGCTGCTGCGAAAATTCCGACGGCCTCGGCGATGTGCTCTTCATCTCCATATGGGTACACGATGTGCGACTTAGGATGCGGGTTTTTCAGAATCGATATCGTCTTCGGGGTCACGGGAATCTCGCTCCTGTTGATGGAATATTCTCAGCGTATCACCTAGTGGCGAGTCGCCCGGGTGGTAAAAAGCCCTTGAGTGGCGTCCTCCGCGCCGGCTGCTTCGTTCCAGTCACCGAATTAAGTACCGCCACCCGACAACGCGCGACTTAGCTGATCAGCCATGTGGTATCGCCGGCGGGCTCAAGATGTCTGCTCCGCACGCGGATGTGATACGATCTGGCGAGGAGAACTGATGCGAGAAACCGGTACGGTCAAGTGGTTCAACGCGGCAAAAGGCTTCGGGTTTATCGAGCGTCAAAACGGCGAAGACGTGTTTGTCCACTTTTCTGCTATTGTCGCGAGCGGCTACCGCTCACTCGACGAAGGCGCCCGCGTATCGTTCGTGGTAAAGAAGGGTCCCAAGGGATTACAGGCGGAAGACGTGAATCTCGCCTGATTCCAGATCGCGAAGAATCTAGCCCCGGAGCAACGCCGCCTGATTGATAGTGATCCCGAACTCCTACTGCCGTGCCATCTGCCACTCGCGGCCTCTTCCTCGTGCGTCTATCAAGCCTCGCTGTGGACCGCGGCACCTCACCTCCCGCAAGCTTCAGTCACTCAGAGTTCCAGCCGCGCTCGCGCATAACCCGGCACACCGCAGCAAATATTAAGTGAGCTTCACATTGGCTGTTTGCGATTTCCCCGGCATCCGTCGCTGCCGCAGAGAGTTCGATTCGCTTGCAGACCGCCGCCAAACGCTCTGCCCCAACCTCCGAGGCCGCGCCACGGATTGCGTGGGCCTCGGCCCGTAATGCGGCAAAGTCCTGCTTCCCAATCGCTTCGTTCATCAGCCGCAGACGGCGCGTAGTATCGCTCTGGAAATCGGCAATCACCTCGGCGACAAGGGAGCGGTCGCCGGTCATCGCGAGGTGCCGTAGAGTGTCCGGTAGCGCCCACGAGAGCGCCGCGGCTGTAAAGACGTCGGGCGATGCGTAGTCCATATGGCAAAACTCCTATGACAAGGGGCTCTCCGTAAGGCAGCCATGTTGACCGAGGTTGATACCGTTTGCCCTATGACGCTAGGCTCAGATACGGTACGAATACCGGCGGCCATCCGTTCACTACCCGCTCCATTTTGATGCGCCGTTGCCGCATCACCACGCCGAAAGACCGACCGGCGACGTGGACAGTGGCATAACCCATGTTTCAGACTGATCCCGCTTTGTCGCACAGGCCGGCTTCGCGACGCATCTGTGCCGGGCGGGCTAAAGGGCGCATTCGCTGCTTCGCGAGGGTCCGGGTCTCGGCGGCGCGCAGGTAGGCGGCGAGTCCGCGATTGACCCGGTGTTCGACTCGATCCCGGCGGGCTACCAAGGACGCGATGGATA
>Ga0134126_10006903_pt1 | contig 14278 bp, 11 predicted proteins | sample KB31752_FD_96881 | JGI IMG/M metagenome (GOLD analysis project Ga0134126, IMG submission 96881) | Terrestrial soil microbial communities with excess Nitrogen fertilizer from Kellogg Biological Station, Michigan, USA - KB3-175-2 | ecosystem: Environmental > Terrestrial > Soil > Unclassified ... | reverse complement strand
GCGATCGCGTCATGCAGGAGTTCGTGTAACGCCGGGAGGCGCAAATGGCCGCTGATCAGGCCGCCGCTGAGCAGCGCGAAGGCGCCCATGACCGCGGCCTCGACCGCGTAGAAGTCCCCAGTGGCGACGCCGCCAAGCGACACCAGAAGTGCTGCGAGTGTGAGCGCGGCCAGCACGATCTCGCACGGCGCCGGGCGATCGCGTGGCGTGCGCGGGTTTGGCTGGCTGCGGCCGGCAGGCCGATCGACACGACGCCGACCAGGAACAGTAGCGCAAAACCACTCCATTCCATCAGGCGTCACCCGGACGCCAGGGATGGAAAATGTCGAGGATGGCCTGCCCGATCATCGGGATCGCCATCAGCCAGAGCTCTGCCTTGATGATGAAATAACCGGGAGTGAACGTGTCGGGAACGATTCAAGGCCAAGCACGGAGCCGACCACGAACGGTTTGCTAGCGATCATGATGAATAACGCCCAGGATAGGGCAGCCAGCACTGCGCCGCATTGCCGCAGTCGGTGACGCGCGCGCGGGGAATAACGGTGCGCCAGCGCGTCGGAGGCGAGATGGGTGGCATTGCGCGTTGCCGCGATAACGCTGGCCGCCACGAACAACGCAAAAATGATTTGTCCGAGATCGTTGGCTTCGCACGAGCAGCAGCGCACCAGATCGCGCAGCGGTCATTGCAGGAACAACAGCAGGATGAGTGGCAGCGCCTGCCATTGCGCAGCGGCGATGATAAGGCCGATCAGGCGATCGAGACGTTGCAGGACTCGCATGGGATGTACTTTATCACTCCCGGCGCGCCTTCCTTGCTCATTGCCCGCGTTTGGCGGCGCTGGCGAAGCGGCGGGCCTCCTCGGCGGCGCGGAACAGGGCCTTCGCTTTGTTGATGCATTCCTGTTGTTCGACATCGGGATTGCTATCGGCGACGATGCCGGCACCCGCCTGGACGTACATTTTGCCGTCCTTCACCAGTGCGGTGCGCAGCACGATGCAGGTGTCCATGTCGCCGGCGGCCGAAAAATAGCCAACCGCACCGGCATAGAGTCCGCGCTTTTCCTTTTCCAATTCGTCGATGATCTGCATAGCACGCACTTTCGGTGCGCCCGACACTGTGCCGGCGGGGAATCCGGCGGCCAACGCGTCAAGCGCGTCGCGTCTGGGATCGAGCTTGCCTTCGACGTTGGAGACGATATGCATGACGTGGCTGTAACGTTCGACAAAGAATTGGTCGGTGACGTTGACGGTGCCGATCTGCGCGACGCGGCCGACGTCGTTGCGCCCGAGATCGAGCAGCATCAGATGCTCGGCGCGCTCCTTCGGATCGGCCAGCAATTCCTCCTCCAGGGCCTTGTCTTCATGCGGCGTAGCGCCGCGCACGCGTGTGCCGGCGATGGGGCGAATGGTCACCACGTCACCGCTCACTTTGACCAGGATTTCGGGGCTGGAGCCGGCGACCGCATAGCCGCCAAAATCGAGATAGTAGAGATAAGGCGACGGATTGGTCCGCCGCAGCGCGCGGTAAAGCGAGAACGGCGGCAGTGTGAACGGCGATTCGAACCGCTGCGCCAGCACAATCTGGAATGCGTCGCCGGCGGCGATGTAGTCTTTGGCCTTGGCGACCATCGCCTTGTATTCGTCCGGTGTGGTGTTCGACCGCGGCGGCAGGTCGAGCGGACCTTCGTCGGAATCGGCCAACGACATGTCGAGCGGGCGCTCGAGGCTCTCGACGACGCCGGCCAGGCGCTCGAACGCACGCGTCAATGCGGACTTGGCGTCGACGCCCTTTTCGGGATGCACTGGCGTAACAACCGTGATCGAATCCTTCACCGCATCGAACACAACGATGATGGTTGGACGCACCAGCACCGCGTCTGGGATACCGATCGCATCGGGATTGGGCGGCGGCAGATCTTCCATCTGCCGCACCATGTCGTAGCCAAGATAGCCGAACACGCCCGCAGCCATCGGCGGCAGGCTTTCGGGCAATTCGATGCGGCTTTCCGCGAGCAGGCTGCGCAGCGCCTTGAGCGGCGGCTCGGAACACGGCGTGAAAGTGTCACCTTTCGTGCGTGCGCTGCGATTGATTTCGGCCTTGGCGCCGTTGGCGCGCCAGATCAGATCGGGTTCGATGCCGATGATCGAATGGCGGCCGCGCACCGCGCCGCCTTCCACCGACTCCAGCAGAAAGCTCATCGGTTTGGCGCCGCCGAGTTTGAGATAGGCCGAGACCGGCGTCTCCAAGTCGGCGACCAGCGTGGTCCACACCACTTGCGCCTGCCCGCGGCCGTAGCGTTCGGCGAATGCGGTTTCCGACGGCTCAATCTGCATGGGGCTAGCTTATTGCTGGGTGCCGCCGCCGATGATCTGGATGATCGCCTGCTGATTCATCGTGACGCCGAGATCGGTTTCGAGCCGCGTGACATAGGCGCCGACGATGTCGTCGGCGTAGGAACTCTGCAGTTTGGCGGATACCTGCTTGGCGGCCTCCGATCCGGGATCAAGTTTGGGATCGGTCACGTCGGTCACGCGAAAGATGTACCGCACGGTTTCCTGATCGCCCTCCGCGGTTGCCGGCACATCCTTCGGCGTCTTAAACGCGGCCTCGACCAGCTTGGCCGGTGCGAAGCCACCCGGCTTGCCTCGCTGCAAGTCAGTGGCGGTTTCCACTTTCAGACCGCTTTCGGTCGCAAGCTGCGCCAACGCGGTGCCGGCCTTGAGCTTGCCCAGGATGTCGTCGGTCTTGGTTTGCAGGCGCTTGGCGACCTCGTCGTCGCGCCAGCGCGTCGCGACCTGGTCCTTCACCTCGTCGAGCGAGCGTTCGCGCGACGGTGTGATGCCGGTTACGTCGAACCAGAGGTAGCCGCCGTTTGGCTGCTGCAGCGGATCGTTGTCGACGCCAACGTCGCTGCCGAAGGCCGCGGCGACTACATCCGGCGATTTCGGCAAGCCGGTAATCGGTTTACCGTCAGGGCCGCGTCCGGAACGGTCGACCGCCTCGATGCTGCGTGACTTGAGGCCAAGCTTCTTGGCGGCCTCGGCTAGTGTGGAGCCGGCGGCGCGCTCGTCCTCGAACTTGTCGCGCAGGTTGCCGATCTCGGTCTTGGCGCGGTTCTCAGCGATCTCGCGCTTGATCTGTGCCGCGACCTCTTCATAGGTTTTCTGGGTGCTCGGTTCGGTCTTTCCGATTTCCAGCAGTACGGTGCCGAAACGGCCTCGAACCGGCGCGCTGACCTTGCCAGGCTTGAGCGCGAAGGCGGCATCGGCGACCGCCGGATCAATGATGTCGGTCTTGGCCACCATACCGACATCGGTGTCGGTGTCCTTTAATCCGCGTTCCTTGGCCAAATCGGCAAAGCTCAAGCCCTTGACCATGCGATCGTGCGCGGCCGTGGCGTCTTCCGGTTTGGGAAACACGATCTGGCGCAGCTCGCGGCGTTCGGGCGTGCCATAGCTGCTTTTGTGCAGTTCGTAATAGGCTTTGGCGTCGGCATCGGTGACCGCGTCCGGCTTGGCGAGATCGGCCGGCGCCATCGAAAGCAGGGTTACCTTGCGATACTCGGGCGCGCGGAACACGGCCTTGCGCTCTTCGAAATATTTGCTGAGAGCGTCAGCCGTTGGCGCCGGAATGTCGCCGGCCTGAGCGGGACCCAAAGTCAGGTATTCGATTGCGCGTTTTTCATTTTGATATTGATTGACGGCATCCATCGCGGTCGCCGGCACGCGAATGTCGCCGCTCAGGCTGAGCACGATCTGCCGGCGCAGGATCACGCGCCGTTGTTCCTCGACAAAGCGGCCTTCGGTAAAGCCGGCTTGCCGGATGATCTGCTGGAAGCGGTCACGGTCGAATTGGCCGTTGATGCCACGGAAACTCGGATCGCTGGTGATGCGGGTGGCGATATCGTCGTTGCTGACCCCGAGCCGCAGCGCCTTGGCTTGCTCGTCAAGCGTGGTCTCGGCGACCAGCTGGCTTAGCACTTGCCGGTCGATGCCGAGTGCGCGCGCCTGGTCAGGCGCAATCGGCCTGCCGGCCTGCCGGCTGATCTGTTGCAAGCGGTCGTTGTAATATTGCCGGAACTGATCGATCGAGATTTCGGTGTCGCCGATTTTGATCGCCGAATTGAGACCGAAGCCGCGGAAAATATCGCCGATGCCCCAGATAGCGAAACTGACGACCAATCCGCCCATGATTACGGCCATCACGGCCCTGCCGAGCCAGGTCGAGGAGGCTTTGTGGATGCCGCGAAGCATGCGCGCGTTTTCCCAAGGGTACCGTGACATTCCAAGGAATGGGTGGCCGCGCCCTTATAGGGAGCGGGCCAACTCCCTGCAACTCAAGAAGGATCGGCGTAACCGCGGCCCGCTCTGGCGCCTCGCGAGCGGGTCTGATAACCGCACGCGGGTAGGGACCAAAACATGGCGCCGACCGAGATAACGCCGCTGCTGGCGGGCAATTGGAAGATGAACGGGCTTGCCGCTTCGGAGGGCGAACTTGCCCGCATTGTCCATGGTGCCGGCCCGTTGGCGGACAAGGTCAACCTGATGGTGTGCCCGCCTGCTACCCTGATCTCGAGTTTCGCGGCCGCAGCGCGCGGCTCGGCTGTGACAATCGGCGGACAAGATTGCCACGCCGAGGCCTCCGGCGCCCATACTGGCGATATCGCCGCCGAAATGCTCAGGGATGCCGGGGCGGTGGCGGTGATCGTTGGCCACTCAGAGCGTCGTACCGGCCACCATGAAACCGACGCGCAGGTGCGCTCCAAGGCCATGGCGGCGTGCCGCGCGGATTTGATCGCCATCGTCTGCATCGGCGAACAACGCGCTGAGCGCGAAGCCAAAAAGACATTGGATGTGATCGGTCGTCAGCTCGACGGTTCGCTGCCTAATGAGGCACGCAACCTTGTTATCGCCTATGAACCGGTCTGGGCGATCGGCACGGGCCTCACACCGACGCCGGCCGACGTGGCCGAGGCGCATGCTTTCATTCGTGCGCGGCTGGCGGCGCGTTTCGGCGCCGAAGGCGGCAATATTCGCGTCCTCTATGGCGGCTCGGTAAAACCGGCCAATGCCAAAGAACTGCTGACGATTGCTCATGTGAACGGCGCCTTGGTCGGTGGCGCCAGCCTGAAAGCGGCCGATTTCCTCGGTATCGCGGCCGTTTACCGATAGTCCGGGGAAGGGTGGAAAAACCGCTACTGATCGTGTAGAGACCGCGGCGAATTCCTATATAGGTCGCGACGGCCCGCTGGGCGGACAGCCCGGACCGGCTCGTTTGAATGGATTGAGACCGCATGCAGCACGTCGTTATCGTCATCCACCTGATGCTGGTGCTCGCCTTGATCGGCGTGGTGCTGTTGCAAAAATCCGAAGGTGGCGGGCTCGGCATCGGCTCGACTGGCGGTTTCATGAGCAGCCGAGGTACCGCCAACGTGCTCACGCGCGCGACCGCGATCCTCGCCGGCCTGTTTTTCGCGACCAGCCTCATTTTGTCGATCCTGGCCGGCATGAATCGCAAGCCAACTTCGATCCTCCAAGGCGGCCAAAGCGCACCGGTCGCACCCGGAGCGCCGGCGCCGCTGGATTCGAGCGGTATCCTCAAGCAACTCCAGGGTACGCCTGCGACACCACCGGCGGCCCCATCCGGGCCGCAAGTGCCGCAATCGAAATAAGAGCTGATGAAGGGCCGGGAAACCGGCCCTTCCGCGTTAGGGACTCGGTGTGAATAAAATGGCTTTGTTGGGTTTCAGGTAAAAAGTAAAAATGCCGATGCAACAGTCTATAATTACGATAGTTTGTCGATTTGCGCACAGGCGCAGACCAAGCATGAGTTTTTCGCGCTCGTCGAATCGATTCGCGGGGGTTAAAGGATAGGGCCCATGGCGCGGTACATTTTTATCACCGGCGGCGTGGTGTCCTCACTCGGTAAAGGTCTCGCATCCGCAGCGCTTGGCGCATTGCTGCAAGCGCGCGGCTACAAGGTCCGCCTGCGTAAACTGGACCCCTATATCAACGTCGATCCCGGCACCATGTCGCCCTATCAGCACGGCGAGGTGTTCGTGACCGACGACGGTGCCGAAGCCGATCTCGACCTTGGTCATTACGAACGTTTCACCGGGCGTCCGGCGACCAGACAGGACAACATTACCACCGGCCGCATCTATCAGGACATCCTCGTCAAAGAGCGGCGCGGCGACTATCTCGGCGCCACCATCCAGGTCATCCCGCACGTCACCAACGCCATCAAGGATTTCATTCGCGACGGCAATGACGGCTTCGACTTTGTGCTTTGCGAGATCGGCGGTACCGTCGGCGACATCGAGGGCCTACCGTATTTCGAGGCGATCCGGCAACTTGGCAACGATCTGCCGCGTCACCACGCGGTCTACATCCATCTGACGTTGCTGCCATTCATTCCGAGCGCGGGCGAACTGAAGACTAAGCCAACGCAGCATTCGGTCAAAGAACTGCGATCGATCGGCATCCAGCCTGATATCTTGTTGTGCCGCACCGATCGGCCGATCCCCGATAGCGAGCGGCGCAAGCTCGGGCTATTCTGCAATGTACGCGAAAACGCCGTGATCGAGGCGCGCGATGTCGACAATATTTATGCGGTGCCGGAGGCCTATCACGCTGCCGGTCTCGATCGCGAGGTGCTGGCCGCCTTCGGGCTCGATCCGGCCGCCATGCCCGATCTGGCGCGCTGGCGGCTCATCAATGAGCGCATCCGCAGCCCGGAAGGCGACGTCACCATCGCCATCGTCGGCAAGTATACGGGCATGAAGGACGCCTATAAATCGCTGATCGAGGCGTTGTCGCATGGCGGCATCGCCAATAAAGTGAAGGTCAATCTCGACTGGATCGAGTCAGAAGTGTTCGAGAACGAGGATCCAGTGCCGTTCCTCGAACATGTCGACGGCATTCTGGTGCCCGGCGGCTTTGGTCAGCGCGGCGCCGAGGGAAAAATCCGCGCGGCGCGTTTCGCGCGCGAGCGCTGCGTGCCGTATTTTGGCATCTGTTTCGGCATGCAGATGGCGGTGGTGGAAGCCGCGCGCAATCTGTGCGGCATCGAACAGGCCAATTCCACCGAGTTCGGCCCGACGAGCGAGCCTGTGGTCGGCCTGATGACCGAATGGCTCAAGGGCAACGAGTTGCAGCGGCGCATGGACGGCGGCGATCTCGGCGGCACCATGCGGCTCGGCGCCTACGAGGCGATGCTCACGCGCGGCAGTCGCGTGGCCAAGATTTATGGCAGCACCGACATCTTCGAGCGCCATCGCCATCGTTACGAGGTCAACACCGCCTACAAGGGAAGACTCGAGCAGCACGGCATGCGTTTCTCAGGCATGTCGCCCGATGGCATTCTGCCGGAGATCATCGAATACGAGGACCATCCCTGGTTCATCGGCGTGCAATTCCATCCCGAACTGAAATCGCGCCCGTTCGAACCGCATCCGCTGTTTGCCTCGTTCATCGGCGCGGCGGTCGATCAGAGCCGGCTGGTGTAAGTTGCTGCAAATTTCAGGGGCCATAAGCATACGATGTCAGAATTTCGATCGTATGCGCACGATAGAAATATAAGTAACGCAAAAACAAGATAAAACCAACAAATAGAAACGCCAAGAATTGCCAGCCTCGGTTCTGTAGCCATGCCGGCAGGCCAAACGCAACCGGAATGTTGGTTTCCGAACTACGTGGCTTGCAACGCAACTGAAACAACACACCTGCAGCGGCGAGGAATGAGGCAAACGACATATTACGGCTGAAATTGTACATCTGATGAAACGTAACAATCCGTTCAAAGGCGCTTTCATCTTGTTTTGACGTGTCGTATGCCTCCCAAAACAAAGTTTCCCCCTCGAGATTTCGGTCTTTGTTGTCCTTCTTGGTCCTTGCGTAGATTTTGTCCTGCGTGTCGCATTCTAAAGGTGCGAAATACAGAAAGAATGGCGGTTGGGATGACTGGCACGGTCGCGACGTAAGGAGATGGACGATCGGCTGCTTCATCCAAGATCGAACGACTTAACCTTCGACAACCACAGTTGAGAGCACTGCGATGATGTGGCCGGCAACACAGGCTGCGATGACGATGGCGGTGCCGACACTAAGGCTTTGATGTCCCAGTCGCCGCGAAAGAAGATGCGCTTACTGTAAATTAGATCGCATGCGGCAATCGCGGCGAGCCCAACAATGAGATAGGCCAAAACGTCGTACTGCGGCAGTGCAACGAAATGTTCCACACCAATCCCCCGCGACTATAAGTATATGATAGGAACTTGCACGCCAATGCCCCGCGGTCTCGATCATATCGTCCATGCCGTGCGTGATCTCGACGCGGCGGCTGAATTTTATCGCAGCCTCGGCTTCACCGTCGGCGCCCGCAACCGCCATCCATGGGGAACGCATAATTATATCGTGCAACTGCCTGGCTTTTTTATCGAGCTGCTGACGCTGGCCGAGCCGGACAAACTCGGAAGCGATGGTTTTTCCCGATTGTTCGCGGCCCATACGCGCGATTTTCTCAAGCACGGTGAAGGTTTTGCGCTGCTTATTCTGGAATCGCATGATGCCGGCGCCGACGAGACCGCATTTCGCGCCGCGCACATCGCGGCCTCCGAGGTGATGCGCTTCGAACGCGAGGGCACACGGCCGGATGGCGCGCCGGTAAGGGTCGGCTTCTCGCTGGCCTTCGCCGACGACCGGCTTGCGCCGGACATCCATTTTGCCGCCTGTCAGCAACACTATCCGGAGAATTTTTGGAATCCGTCGTTTCAAAAACATCCCAATGGTGCTGAATCCGTTACCGGCGTCGTGGTGGTGGCTGAAGAGCCGGCGCGCCACCGCGATTTTCTGCTGGCCTTTTCTGGCGCTTCAACCGCCCGCGCCACCAGCGGCGGCTTTACGATCGATCTGCCGCGCGGGGCGATCGAAATAACGACGCCGACCGCGTTTGAACGTCGCTTTGGGCCGCCGGCACCGGATGTTTCACGTGGCGCGCGGCTGGCGGCGGTGCGCTTTTCCGGCCGGACGCTCGGCGCGGGACGGCAATCTGCCATGGGCGCCGTGCTGTTATTCGAGCCCATTTAAGGCTTTAACGCCCGTTGACCGGACGGCTTGCCCGCTTCATGGTCCCGCCCGCGAGGGCAAAAACATCTTGGATACCGGCCAGAAACCCAACGCCACCGTCACGATCGGCGCCGTGCGCATCGGCAATGCGCTGCCGCTGACGTTGATCGCCGGCCCCTGCGCGCTGGAAAGCCGGGCGCACGCGCTGGAAATGGCGGCCGCGCTCAAGGAGATCGCTGGCCGCGCCGGTATCGGCCTCGTCTACAAGACCTCGTTCGACAAGGCCAACCGCACCTCTGCCAAAAGCGCACGCGGCATCGGGCTCGACGCTGCGCTGCCGATATTCGCCGAAATCCGCGCGACGCTGAAAGTTCCGGTGCTTAGCGATGTGCACGATGCCGAACAATGCATGCGCGTTGCCGGCGAAGTCGACGTGTTGCAAATCCCGGCGTTTTTATGCCGGCAGACCGATCTGCTGGTCGCCGCCGCCAAGACGGGAAAAGTCGTCAACGTCAAGAAAGGCCAGTTCCTGGCGCCGTGGGACATGCAAAACGTGGTCGAGAAAATCACCGGCGCAGGAAACAAAAACGTCCTGGTGACCGAGCGCGGCGCCTCGTTCGGCTATAATACGCTGATCTCCGACATGCGGGCGCTGCCGATCCTCAAGCGCACCACGCTGGCGCCGGTGATCTTCGATGCCACCCATTCGGTGCAGCAGCCGGGCGGGCGGGGTACCACATCGGGCGGCGAGCGCGAATTCGTGCCGGTGCTGGCGCGCGCGGCGGTCGCAGTCGGTGTCGCTGGTGTCTTCATCGAAACCCATCAAGACCCTGACAAAGCTCCTTCCGACGGCCCCAATATGATGCCGTTGAAGGAGATGGAGCCACTGTTGCGCACGCTCGTCGAGTTCGATCGGCTGGCGAAGCGCTGAGCGCATGATCCCGAAAGGTGGGAACCGGTTTTCGGATCAGATCATGCGCAAGCAAAAAATACGCGGCGTCCGCTGATAAATGGGACGCGTCCTCAATCTCATGGCGTTCGTCGTGTTTGCCACGTCGCTGTTCATGCGGTCGGTCGATCCCGTCATTCCGCAGATCGCCGGCGGATTGAACGTCACGCCGGCAACCGCCGCGCTGTTGTCGACCGTCTTCACCTTGCCATATGCGCTGATTCAGCCCGTGCTGGGTGCGCTGGCCGACATGTTCAGCAAGGCCCGCTTGATTGCGGTGTGCATGCTCATCGGCGGCGTCGCCACGCTTGCCTGCGGGCTGGTGACAAATTTCGAGACGCTGATGGCTCTGCGTGTGCTCGCCGGAATGACCGCCGGCGGCGTCTTTCCGGTCGCTTTTGCCTTGATCGGCGATCAAGTGCCGGTAGCGCAACGTCAGGTCGCTCTCGGCAAGCTGCTGTTTGCGGCCATGAGCGGCAATCTTTTGGGTGCATCGGGCGCCGGTGTGATCGGCGACTTGATCGGGTGGCGCGGCGTGTTTTTCGCCACCGGCGCCATCGATCTGATCGCGTTGGTCGCGGTGATTCCCGGCTTTCGCGGCATGGCGGAGCCGACGGGACGTTTCGATCTGTCGACGTTTATCCCGAACTATCGTGCGGTGCTGAGCAATCCGCTGGCAAAATACTGCTTCGGCGCCGTTTTCGTGGAGGCGATATTCCTGTTCGGTGTATTTCCCTACGTGGCGGTGCTCCTGCACAGCGAAGGCGTCACGGGCGCCTCCATCGCCGGCGTGGTGATCGGCGGCTTCGCCGTCGGCGGCATTATCTACACCATCTCCGTGTCGCGCCTGCTCAGCTACTTCGTCGAACGCCAATTGATGGCGGCCGGCGGCATGACGATGGCGTTTTGTCTGGTCGTGGTCGCGTTGCGCCTGCCGTGGCCGGTGGAGTTCGCTAATTTCGTGCTGGTCGGCTTCGGCTTCTACCTGCTGCATGGCTGCATCCAGGTCTACGTCACTGAGCTGGCGCCCGCAGCGCGCGGATCGGCGATGGCCGGCCACTCGGCCTTCTTCTTCCTCGGGCAGGCGGCCGGGCCGGTAGTCTATGGCCTCGGCCTTTCCAGCGGCATTGGCATCGTCCCGGTGCTGCTGCTTGGTGCAGTGGTTCTGACCGCGACAGGATGGATCTGCGCTTTGCGCCTGCGCCGAAAAACCTAGCCACGGCCAGAATAGGGCACGACGCCCTGATCCGCCATCCATACGTCCTTCGGCAATTTGCCCTTCTGCCAGAATACGTCGATCGGCATGCCGCCGCGCGGATACCAATAGCCGCCAATGCGCAAATATTTGGGCTTGAGCAGCGCGACCAGCCGCTTGCCGATCGCGACAGTGCAATCCTCGTGGAAAGCACCGTGATTGCGGAAGCTGTTCAAGTAAAGCTTGAGCGATTTCGATTCAACGAGATATCGCCCCGGCACATAGTCGATCACCAGATGGGCAAAATCGGGCTGGCCGGTGATTGGGCACAGCGTCGTGAATTCTGGAGTGGTGAAGCGCGCCACGTAATTCGTGTCGGCATGTGGATTGGGCACGCGGTCGAGCCTGGCTTTGGCGGGCGAGGCGGGAATCGGACTCGGACGACCCAGTTGCAGCGGTTTTTTGGCCATGGCCCTTTATCGCATATTTCGGCGGCTAGATGACAAGGGGCCGGTCCATCCTGTAGAAGCCGACTTATGACCGCTATTATCGACATCGTCGGCCGCGAGATCCTCGACAGCCGCGGCAATCCGACCGTCGAGGTTGACGTCGTTCTCGACGATGGTTCCAAAGGCCGCGCCGCGGTACCCTCTGGCGCTTCGACCGGCGCCCACGAAGCCGTCGAGCTGCGCGATGGCGACATGGCGCGCTACGGCGGCAAGGGCGTTACCAAGGCAGTCGATGCCGTCAACGGCGAGATTTTTGACGCGCTCGGCGGCATGGATGCCGAAGCGCAGGCCAAGATCGACGAGACGCTCATTGCGCTCGACGGCACCCCGAACAAAGGCCGGCTCGGCGCCAACGCCATTCTCGGCGTATCGCTTGGCGTCGCCAAGGCCGCCGCCACATCCAAGAAAGCGCCGCTCTATCGTTATGTCGGCGGCACAGCCGCGCGCACCTTGCCGGTTCCGATGATGAACATCCTCAATGGCGGCGTGCACGCCGACAATCCCATCGACTTCCAGGAATTCATGATCATGCCGGTCGGCGCGCCGAGCTTCGCCGAGGCCTTGCGCGCCGGCGCGGAAATTTTCCAGACGCTGAAGGCGCAACTCAAATCGATGGGGCTAAACACCAATGTCGGGGACGAGGGCGGCTTTGCGCCCGACCTGAAATCGGCGGAAGCAGCGCTTGATGTCGTCATGCAGGCGATCGCCAAGGCGGGCTACAAGCCGGGCGGCGACGTCATGATCGCGCTCGATCCGGCGGCCAGCGAATTCTTCAAGGACGGTGTTTACGACTATGCAGGCGAGGGTAAGAAACGCTCGCCGCAGCAGCAAGCGGATTACTTGGCCGAGATGGTTGGCAACTATCCCATCGTCTCGATCGAAGACGGCATGGCCGAAGACGACTTCGAAGGCTGGAAGCTGGTCACGCAGAAAATTGGTGCCAAGTGTCAACTCGTCGGCGACGATCTGTTCGTCACCAACGTCGTGCGGCTGGCCGATGGCATCAAGCGTGGCCTCGCCAATTCGATCCTGATCAAGGTCAACCAGATCGGTACGCTGACCGAGACGCTCGCCGCCGTCGAGATGGCGCACAAGGCCGGCTACACCGCGGTGATGTCGCACCGCTCGGGCGAGACAGAAGACGCAACCATCGCCGATCTTGCGGTCGCCACCAATTGTGGGCAGATCAAGACTGGCTCGCTGGCGCGCTCGGACCGCACCGCGAAATACAATCAACTGCTGCGCATCGAAGAAGAGCTCGGCGCGCAGGCAAAATATGCCGGACGTGACGCGCTTAAATCTCAGCATTAGACGTGTCTAATTGGCAACGCAACGGCGGCTTGCAATGGCGTTCAAATCGCCGCAAATTGCCTTTGAATTTACGCCGCCAAGATCGAGACCGCGATGGATCAGACCACCGCCATCACCAGCAACGACCGCCGCCGCGCGGTCGAACGGCTCTCTGCATTTGTTGCGCAGTCGGTCGACATCGCGCGCGCGGTCGAGAAGCCGTTCTTTCATCTCGAATTTAATCGGGTGTTTCCGGATGACATCTACGCGGAAATTCTCAATCTGAAACCGGAAGCGATCGATTACCGGCCGATGCACGGCCGCAGCAAGGGCCATGACCTCTCCGACGGTACCCATACGCGGGTTAAGATCGATCTGTTTCCGGAATACATCCGCAATCTGCCGCCGGAAAAACGCGCGCTGTGGGACGTTGTCGGCCGTGCGCTGTGCTCGGATCCGGTCAAGCAAGCTTTCATCCGGCGTTTGGCGCCCGGTCTGGCGAAGCGTTTCGGCAGCGAGTTCGCGAAAGTCGGCATGTATCCGATCCCGATTCTCACGCGCGATATTCCCGGCTATCTGATCACGCCGCACACTGACACCAAATGGAAGGGCATTACGGTTCAGCTCTATCTGCCGGCCGACGCCGCCAATACCGACATCGGCACCATCTTTCATGAGAAGCTGGCAGACGGTTCGATGCCCAAACGTGCACAGATGCCCTTTGCCCCCAACAGCGGTTATGCCTTCGCGGTCGGAACCGACACCTGGCACTCAGCAGACCCGGTGCACAACCGTGTCAAAAGCCGCGATTCGATCCTGCTCACTTATTTTGTCGACCAGGGTCTGTTGCGCATCTTCCGCAATCGCGGCAAGCGGCTGGGCAATTTCGCGCTCAACGAATTGCGTCAATACGTTCCGGTCTGACCGGCGTCGGCATTAAAGTCGCCTTAACGCAATTATCGCATCTTGCCCGGCTATGGTTTCCCATCGCCGCCGCCGCGCCATCCTGACCGCGCTCGCGCTCTATACCTTTGCCGCGCTGTTCGTTGGCTATTTCGCGGCTAATGCCTTTACTGGCAATCATGGATTGCGCGCGCAAGCCGACCTCGACCAGCAACTGGCCTCCATGCAAGGCGAACTCCAGCATGTGAAAGCCGAGCGCGCGCAGTGGGAGCGGCGGGTGGCGCTGCTGCGCCCCGACCGCATCGACCCCGACATGCTTGACGAGCGCGCCCGCGCGCTGCTCGGCTATGTCGACGCGCGCGACCT
>Ga0134126_10006901_pt1 | contig 14280 bp, 11 predicted proteins | sample KB31752_FD_96881 | JGI IMG/M metagenome (GOLD analysis project Ga0134126, IMG submission 96881) | Terrestrial soil microbial communities with excess Nitrogen fertilizer from Kellogg Biological Station, Michigan, USA - KB3-175-2 | ecosystem: Environmental > Terrestrial > Soil > Unclassified ... | reverse complement strand
TTTCAGAGATGTATAATCAAATGCTTGCTTCTGGTTGGACACGTGTAAGCAATGAACGTGGTTTCACAATTCAGGTAGCTGATCTAAATCGCATCCCTGCATACCTAGATGACTTTATAGCGAAGCATTATCAGAAGGGTGATATCATTCGCATTGGAACCGAGACTAAGATGGTTGAGGTTTCTGATCCTTTTCCTTCATTGCAAAAAGCTGTTAATAAACAGCTACGCCGTGCATCGTTAAAAGAGGCTGATTTAAGTGGCCAAACTGTTAATCAGATAGTTAATGCTTTACATGCAAATGGTGGAGCAACTTGGAATCTTTCCCAGGGTAACATGGTAGGAACAGATAACTACGCAGTTTCTATCTACCCCGAACGGGCCCAGATTTTGGATGGAGCTGATTTTGACAGGATTGAAGAATACATTACCAGTAATAGCGATTTGTTAGATAATCCAGAGAATTCATTTGGTGCGTGGTCACATGATGGTAAGGTCTACCTGGATGTGGTTGCAACCATCCCTGATTTAGAACAAGCCAAGCAATTGGGTGCACAACACAACCAGATTGCAATTTGGGACCTTAAAAATGGCAAGCAGATATCTACTGGCGGCACGGGGGAAGTGAAACAAGCAGCTCAGAATGACGTTTTGCCCCAGCAACTCCAGGATCAGATAGCTGCTGAAACGTCTCCTGCTTACAATATCGCTTTGAACAACTATGCTCAAGCTGTGAGAAGGGGTCATGAAAAAGACCGTTCTCTTGAGTATGCCATTGAATCAGTATCAAATATAGACAAGATTGACCCAAAGAAGCTTGTGGAATTGATCAATACATACCTATAATAAGGGTTGACAAAACGATCAAAATGTGGTATAATTATATAGGCCGTAAAAGACAAGCCAAGGAAGGTAAATCATGGAAAATCCTGCGGGATTAATTGATCACACTCTGCTTCGCCCAGATGCTCCTTTGGGATTGTACACTGAGCTGTGTAGAGATGCTGTAAAATACAATTTTTATTCAGTCTGCGTTAACTCGTTTCATATACCTCTAGTTGCGAATCTTTTGAATGCAAAACCACTTACCGATGTTAAGGTTTGTTCAGTAGTTGGTTTTCCATTTGGAGCTTCAGATATACATACCAAATCAATCGAGATTGAACGTGCGATTTCAAAGGGTGCCAATGAGATTGATGCTGTTATCAATATCAGTCTTGTAAAGACTGGTGATTGGAAACGAGTGAAGGACGAACTCGTTGAAATTAGGGAAGCTTCTGAGCATCACATATTGAAACTCATCCTTGAGGTTGGTGCCTTAACAGATGATGAGATTAAGCACGCGTGTGATATTGCTATGGAAACAAATTTAGATTTTGTCAAAACATCCACTGGTTTCTTTAAAGAGCTTGCCCCAACTGAAACTGCTCGTTGCGTTAAGCTTATGAAAGATAGTGTCAGTGGTTCGAGGATTAAAGTTAAAGCATCAGGATGGATCAGAACGCTCGCAGATTTCAACCTGGTTGTAGAAGCAGGTGCTTCAAGGGTTGGTTGCAGTCGATCCATGGATATTGTTAACGAATTTAATAAGCAAAGTGGTAGATAAATCGAAGTACCCATGCAAAAAATGTGGGCATATACAAAACGAACACAGTAAGCATTACCCCAAATGTTACGCTTGTTTAGATGCAAAGAAACAATCGTGGTGTGATTTTGAACGCATACCCAATTTAGAATTTTTGGAATGGCTTACAAGACAAAAGGAGAGCGACGATGAGTGAAGAGAATTTTGTTGTAAATGAAGGTGATGGAGCGAAACTAGTGCCTGTTGAGGCCAAGGAACCAACCTTTGCTCCAGCTGCTGAAACACCTAAGAAAAAACGCAAATATAATCGTAAGCCTAAATTGGCTCCAGTAGAAGTTAGAACCTCTATTGCGGAACCATCTGCTGTAACTGAATCAATACCAGTTGAAGAAGTTCCTGAAGAACGTGAATGGTATTGTTCTACTTGTCGTGAGAATATCTCGGATAAGAATGTTATGAAGATTGGTGCTGGTGATAATCGTTGGGCTGTGTTTTGCCCCCAGTGTCAGCGTAGTTTTGGATTTCAAGATCAAGAAGTTCTCGACAAAGTTGCTGAGTTAATTAAAAATAACCCAACAGGAAAATAATGAAGCGGCGTCGTCCACAGCCACGATGCAAATGTGGTCATGCTAAGAGTCAACATGGTAAATACTACGCTCAACAGCTTGGTATCGATTATCATAGCTCGTGTGGTTTCTGTTGGACCAAATGTATAAAGTTTGAGATGGATAATTTGGCTACACTTGAGAGATTGAATGAATTCAAAGAAAACAAGGAAAAAGAGACCCAAGAAGCTAGCACGCAAATTTCCTTGTAGTTGCGGCCATGCCAAGTCGTTTCACGTTCGAGAGCATTATAAAGCAGCTTATGAATGGTGTGGAGGATTTACTCCGGCCACTCGAAACAAGTACGGACGTGTTTATAATTGTGATTGTGAAAGATTCGTACCAGATAATCTAGCATATTTAGAACAATGTGCACAAAAGAAAGGAAAAGGAGAATAACATGATACAACTTTCTGAGGTTTCTAATATGAAGATTTATACTGAGGAGCGATATCTTTGTCCCAATTGCAATCAAAACAAAAATTTTATTTTTGTTGTTAAGCAAGTTGAGTCTAAATATTACCTCTTGGAAATGTGTCCACGATGCAATAAGCATTGCGAAGATGTGCGTGAAATCCCATCTAGGATGGCTAAAGACTATCCTGCTCCACAGAAGTAAATAGTAAATCTAATCGTCGTTTTCCCTCTATGAAGAAATCTGCTTCTATCCTTGATTATTCCTATCCCTTTCTTGACCCAGCAGTTTGGGATCACGAGCAGAAACTCTATTCCTACCAAAAAGATTTCATCCTTCGTTTACTCAATAGCATGTATGAAAATTATCAATTAAAACAACCAGAAGCATGGATCACTGATATTCGTATCATTGGTTCACTTACGACCTCTAAATGGTTGTTTACCTCGGACATGGATGTTCATATGGTGATTGACTTAGCCAAGTTTATTGAGATTAACATGCCTGGTACTGAGCCAAAGCTTGCCTTTGAATACCTAGATAGCACTCGAAAAGAATTTGATCGAGCTAAGATCTTAGCTCCTATGACACAACATCCCATTGAATACTATTTTGAGGTACCAGAGTTTATTACTACAAATACGTCAGTGGTTGGTATCTACTCAATTACACAAGACAAATGGTTAAAAGAACCTGTTATATTTCCAGCTGATATTGATTTTGAAGAATCTAAGAAACAGGTAATGACAGAAGCAGAAGCTTTAGCTGCTCAGCTTGACGGAAGTTTTGGGAAGATCGATCGCCAGATCAAGCGTATTGATGAACTTGAGTTGATGATTAATGCTTGGGATGGAGATAAACAACAGCTTTTCTATAATAAGGTTGAAGAGAAACTGAAGGCTATTGAAGCTGAGATCTTAAAGGATCTTGAACTTCGTCAAGCTTTGATTGATTCACGCCATGCAGCGCAAGATCCTATGGCTGATATCGAGATCAAATTTAAATGGCTTCAGCGCTTTGGATTCTTTGGTATTCTTACAAAACTGAAAGCATTGATGCTAGAAACTGGTGGACAGATTACAGTACAGGAACTTCCACTACTTAAGAAGATTGTTACTGAGAGTGAGCTTAAAGAAGCGTTTCTAAAAGAAGCACTTCATAAGCAGACACTTGCGGTTGATTTTGATGACACCATAGCGCATGAGAATGAGGATCGATCTATTGGTGAACCTGAAGATGGTGTTAAGGAAGCACTTACTAAGCTGAAAGAAGATGGATATGTTATTGAGATTTATTCAGCTCGTGCTAATGATGATAAGGGCGCGGATGAGATCAAGCAATGGCTTGACGCTCATGAAATTCCCTATGATAGCATCTTGAACATTGAGAAACCCATCGCTACTCATTATATTGATAATCGCGCGATCAAGTATACGAATTGGAAGGATGTAGTTAATGAGATTCAAAAGTCTGATAAGACTGCTTCCCTTATTGTTGCCGGATTATATGATAAATATTGGCTTGACCCAAGTGGTAAAGAATTTGTTCTTAATGGGGAAGGACATTTAGATTGGGTCTATCAAAATATGCTTGGCCCTTCTCCAGATATGAGTCGTGGAGATATTGAAGCAGATGCTTTAGAGAAAGCTGATGAGATGATCAGTGGCGGTTGGACACGTGTTACTACTGAGACAAGTGGTAATTCTGAATTTGCTCTTGAGGTTGGAAATTTAAGAAAACTTCCTGGTTATTTGGATAATTTTATTGCACAACATTATCAAGAAGGTGTAATTGAACTTGATGATATGGAAGGCAACTTTGTACAAGTCGATGAACCGTTTCCTTCTTTACAACGAGCTGTTTTAAAAGCACTTAGGCAACCTAGAGTATTTTCTAAACTTGATCTAACTGCTCAAACCAAGAAGGTTAAGCAAGGCAATTACTCGTGCGTTATGGCTTTGGTTCCTCATGATTTGGCCCAGGAAATTGTTGCATGGGGTGTTCGCAACGTTCCTGATGAGGACCTTTATTTAGATGGAGAAAAGTTTGGAAGAGAACTTGAATCTCATATTACAATTAAGTATGGTCTTTTAACTGATGACGGTAAGCATGTACGTCGTTCATTCAATGATTCAAAACCCTTTAAGGCTAAGCTTGGTAAGGTGCGTCATTTTGAGCCACCAGAACTTCCATTCGATGTGCTTACAATTGAAGTTATTAGTGATGATCTTCAGAAAGCCAATGCAATGATTTGTGATAAGTTTGATTGTGCTGAAGGCTTAGTTTCTGATGAGTATAAACCTCATATAACCATTGCCTACATGAAACGTGGTGATGCAAAAGAGTATGTGGGTGCTGATGAATTTGAAGGCAAAGAGATTGTTCTTGACACGGTGATCTTCAGCCCTAACAAAGGTAATCGTACATATTTTAGTATTGGTACTGATAAAGAAAGTTCTTTGATTCTTGAAAAGACAGCTGATTTTCTTCCATCATTATTCAACGCGCCAGATAATGATTGGCAAATGGCTGAGGGTGGAGATGATAAAGAGATAGCTCTTAATCCTGACTCTGTTTCAGATGACACAACTGAATACGAACCTTGTACAACTGGTAAGCCTAGAACGAAAGAGGTATGGCGCCAGTTTATCTCTATGTTCTCAAATCTCTTTTCTCCAAAGGATACTCGTAAGATTGAATCTTATGATAAAGAATTAGAGGAAACCGAGAAGAATGAACTTGGTGAAGATCAAACAGCTTTGGAATACGCTAAGGATTTTAAGGATTTGAATCTTGTAAAGAAACCTCATAACACAACTTGGGACTCTCTTACTCAAGATGGTGAACCAAGCAAGCCAACCTCTGTAACGTATTCCCCTCAAATTTCAAATGAAGATAACCTTGACCAGAATTCTCCTGGCGGATTTCCACGCCGTTTTATGGGAAAGCCTAAGGGTGAGTGGTTCTCAAATGAAGGCGAAGCGAATCATATCTTAATTGATATGCTTAAGAATCGTTCAGCAGCTATTGAGAAAATGACTATAGATGTTACGGCTGGGTCTCAAAGTGCCTCTGTCCCCGATTATCTCATAGATGAGTGGAAGACAGATCAGCTCCATGATGACATTTCAGAAGAACCATATGTAAATCATGACCAACGTGATTATCCTTACGGGATGCATGATAGCCCAGAAAACACCGGTTATAATATCGGTTGGCCCAAGGATAATACTAGGGCGGTTGTTCGTTTAGACACCCTTGAGAATCCAGCATTTAGGCTTGATCCTTTTGGTATCGGTGAATACAATGTTACCTACTACACTGGTATGCCAGCAAGTGACGGGATCGAACAGATGAACGAGGAGTAAGTAGGTAACAATCATAAGTAGTTAAGAAAGTATAATATTTTAGTGTATTAATAGGAGTTCTATGCTCCCAAATTTTTTATTATACTCAAACTTCAAAAAGAGGAAGTAAATAACCATGTCAACCTATCAAAAATTTAACGATGCAAAAGAACGACTTGTTATCACTGCGCAAAGAGTTGCAGGGAATTACTTGCTAGCCAAGTATGGTTCTGCGCATCTTGTTGCTGAGCCAGTGGTTGAGCTCACACATGTACAAGATGAAGTTACCTCTGCTTTTAAGTTTAGTGGAAAAATTACTTGTTACGCTTCTGATGGCTTACTAAATCAGGTTGGAGTTAATATGACAATCAATGAAAATGATATCGAAGTAACGTCCGAAGATGTTCAATCTAATGTAACCAACGCGCTGAATGCAGCGGAAGCAAACAAGGATGTATTTGTTGCTTCTTTAGATGGTTTTAGATTGACTGATGACGGCTCAAAATATTTGAAGGTTAGCCACGTTTCTGCTAATGATGCAGTGCTTGGTATCGTCGGAAAAGACGAATATAAAGGCTCAAAAGATAAATCAGCTTTGCTACAAGGAATCTTGAAGGATGCAGCAATCTCCCCCAAGGTTGAATTTACAGGTGAATTTAAAGAACCAGCATTTGAAGTAACGAAAGAAGCAGCCAATCGCTCATGTGTAATGTGTGGCCGTGGTATGCACCAGATGTGCCAAGGTGCAGGATGTGTTTGCACAGATAAAGCAAAGCATTCTGAAGAGTCTTCTGAGAAACATGCAGAGCTAAAAGCTAAGGCTTCTTGGCTTACAGCTGAATTATTTAAAGATGCCGAAGAGATCGAATATTTGCCTTCAGTTGAAAAGCATAAAGAGATCGTAGCTGAAAAAACTATTTCTATTCAAGAAAATATGCCACGCGCAAAGGCTGCAGATCGCCTACTTCAGGCTGCGCAGTCTGATGATCAATCAGCTCTTGAAGCACAGATTAAGGTTGAACATGAAGCAGCTTCGGAGCTCGTTAACTTGCTCCAAGGTATGGGTTATGGTTCAGCTAAAGCCGTTGAAGTTACCAGCTCTAAGGATCAGGTTGATGTTATGGCCGCAATAGATCATCAGGGCGCAATTAAAGCAGTAAGCATCCCAGTAACAATTAAAGCTGGCAAAGTGATTCTTCCAAAGAAATCCCTAATTGCTACCCTAATTGAGAAAGGGCTTAATGTTCAGGCTAAGCTTGCGGAACAATTTGATATTGAAACACTTGAAAAACTAGCTGCTATTGATGAACGCATTGCTTATGAGACAAATGAAGTTAATTCAATCTTGAGCGAGAAAGCAGTTGAAAAGACAGCTAACGAAGGTAAGAACACGATGTTTGAAGGTGACACTGATACTCTTACTGTTCAGAAGCATCTTCTTCCAAATCACGAGAATTTAAAGCTGCATGACAAAGTGTCTGATGGTACCGATCAGTGGGAAATCGTAAATCAAGGCGGTCAACAGAATTCAAAGGGTGAAGGTGATTCAAGCCTTTGGACAATGAAGAAATGCACAAACCCTGATCGTTCGGATGACGAACCTAAAAACAAGATGCCCATCTAAGTACAAGATTTGAACCTCTAGGAGCTACCATGAATTTCTTCCGTGACGTCGTATCACACCTGCTTAAGAATGCCTTCGAAGGACATACTAAGTTCTCAGTCGCTGATAACACAGCGGTTGGAGCTAGTCCTGTTCGTTCTATTTCTTTGGATGCTGTACCTGTTAATGACGAGACCATAATCTCTTTGGCTTGGGATGGTGGAGAGAAATTATTTGAAAAAACCCTTAGTGAACAGGAAGCAGCTCATCAATTTGAGTTAATCTCCAGTGATTTAGCTGAAGTTGCAGCTCTTACAAAACAAGGTGAATATGACTCAGCCAAGGCTCTCATGACGAAGCTTGGTCAGAAGTACGCTGAAAATACAGGCGATATTGTAGATACGAATTTACCAGCCCTTCATAATACACAGGCTTCAACCAATGACGATAAGATTTGGAAAGAAGCTAAGATCACAATGCAGAACCTTTGGTTCTCTACGCCAGATGAATTGCTTGAATATCAAGAAAAACAAAAAGGCGCAGCAAAGCCTGGCGATCAAGATCATATTCCTCTTTGGGATAAGAATAAAGGTGCAAAGCCAGCTGGTGACAGTCTTGCTCCTGCTTCTTTATCGTATGAAGATAAAGAGAATCAGAAAGCCCAAGAGCATGAAGATATGCAGAAGCATATTGATGAAAAAATTAAAACCGAGTTAGAATCAGCACTTCAGCAGAAAGCTGCTTCAGTGTTTGGTCCTGACCAGGTTGAGCTTGTCCAAGTTCTTAAGAAGAACGGACGCAACTGGGATGAAATTAAAAAGATTCTAACGAAAGACTTTAATTTCGATAAAGACTCAGTTAACATATTTGTAGATGAACAACGTCAAGGTTCTGATCCAGCTGGTGTTGAAGTTGAGCCAGTTAAAGAGGATAAGAAAGAAGACGCTCCTCTCACTCCCCCCGAAGAACTAGTTTCCCCTGAAACTCATGATAAATTGCTACAGGATCATGAGGATAAAAAAAAAGGTAAACCTCCAGTAGAAGAACCATTAGAGCAGAATTTTACTCCTAAGGACGTAATGGATATTCCTGAGGATGAAGAGATTCATGATGAATCTGCTTTAGTCAACGAGATTGCTCGTGCTGATAATGATGAGATCCATAAGGTTGCTGCTGAAGAATTTCCTACAGATCCTAAATGGGGTCAAGATCATGAAGTTAGCCCTTGGAAATGTTCTTGTGGTGAAACCCTCAAGACTAAAAATCAAGGTTTAGCTCATTATCGTAAACACCATGGTAAGGATGCCTCTTTAAAAACAGCTGGTCCTACAGATACAAATCCTCTCCAAGAACCAATCGAACAAGCTCCAACAACTCCTCAACAAGATACAATTCCAATGGGTAAGAAACCCTTGGATCATGATGCACCTCAAAAGGGTGATCGTGTATTCGTTGCTTCAGATATGGCTGATGAAAAAGCCGGTTTTGAAGGAACCTTTGTTTCTACATATAAATCAGAGGGTCGTGATCATTACGTCGTTGAGACGGATGAGGGTGATTTGCTTGATGTAGATGCTCATCGTGTTACTAAGATTTCAGAGAGTGATGGTGCACAAACAGCTGAGCCTTCTATGGAACCTCAGATTTCTGGGAATCAACCAGAACAAGCTATTCCTACAACTCCTAAGATGAGTGATTTTCATACAAGTGCCCAGGATGAAGCTTTAGCTATTAAAGCAGAACTTGACGAGATGATGAAGATCGTTAAGGAAGCCGATTCTCATGTTGTTATGCCAATGATGTACGGCATTGATGATGATTCTATTCTTCAGTATGCAAACGGTTCTGTGTATGGCGACAAAATTAAATCTGGTCAGATGCAAGATAAAGACTGGGAAGCCTTACTAAAGGATACAGCTCGTTGGATGACACAAGTTGGTCGTCAAAAAGTATCTCAAACATTTTCTTCAGACGCAGAATGGTTGCTTGATCAAGAACAGATCAATAAGCTTAAGAGCATGTTCAATGTTCTTCCTAAATCCAGTTCTTTAAAGAAAGAAGCTGGTACTACATGGCATGATCTTGGAATGCCTGAACCTCCTCAAGCTGGCTGGAAAGTTAAACACATTAGCGGTTTAACTGGTACGGTAGTTGATGGTAATGACAAATTTGCTAACGTTACGTTAGATAAACCCATTAAGAATGATGAAGCTACGTGTCGTGAATTGGATCTTAGTTGGGTCCAGCTTGAACGTGGTGATCATCAACCTGGCGTTTATGCTATCTATGCAGGCGATGGTTTCGGATCATGGAATGGATCAACTCCTAATTGGACTATGATCGATTCTGGTGGTCAACCAATTCTTCCTCGTGGATATACACCAGCTGCTGCAAAACCAGCTGCTCCTGCTCCAGCACCAAAACAACCTAAGGTTAAGAAACCAAAGATGGAGCATGACAAAAATCCAAACCCAGAACCAGCTATCGATACTGAATCTTCTGTTAAAACAGCGGCTGATCCAGTTGAACCAGCTAAGACACAATTTAAAGATTACAAGATTACCCCTAAATACGCACCTAAAGAAGAGGCTGTTCCTGCAACCCCTGAGATTGATGCTGTTTTGACCAAAATGGCTAACCTAGAGACAAACCTTGCAACCCTAGAGACTGCTAGAAAGCAGATTGAAGCCAAGATGAAGGAAGAGTTGGCCAAGGTTGATCAATCAGGCAATCGTGTTGAGATGGAAGCACAGCTTCAAGAATCCATTGAGAAAGCAGCTGTTTTGATTAGTGCTGTTAACTCTAAGGTAGTTCAATGGAAGGATAAACTTTATACGTTACAGACTGAGGAAGTTTCTTACGTTCCCAAGCTTACACCCAAAGAGATGCTATCAAAGATCTATGCTAAGTTTGATGGAGCTGAAAAATACGTTCAAGATGTACTAAATGGAATGCTTTCTCAAGCCAAGAATGTGATGGAAAATACATTAATTCGCTGGCCCAATAAGAAATCAAGCCTAAATAAAGAAGCTACGATTCTTGATGACATGAACCATTATAATGATGAGCTCATGGCTGCTTTAAAAGAATTGTCTTCACCTCTATAATAAGCGAGTTCATATGGATTTTCTAATCAATCTTTTGACTGATCCTAAGATGTTGTCTGTTTTGTCGCTACCTACAATCTGCATAGCGGCATTGTCGTTTGCTTTATATAAACTATTTCAGAAGTATGACGCTTTGCAAGAACAGCGTCTACAAGAGTGGAAAGGTATGGTGGATGATTACAATCATCTAGCTAAGGATATTAATAATACCCTTGATCTACTCATTAAACTAAGTGGTAAAAATGGTAACGGGGGTAGTAAATAACATGGGTGCTGATAAGCTGAATCAAATTGAAACTGAGGTAAAGGAAATCCATACTCATATCCGAAAGTCTAATCTTGTCCTTCGTGAAAAGATCAAGATGATACAGGAAGAGATGACAGCATGGCCTTCTTTAAAAATTAAAGATGGTAAACGTAAATCTAGAAAGCCAGTGCGCTAATCCAGACTATAAGTTAATTTATTCATTTGTTGTTGGAAATGAAAATTCACTAGGTGGTTCATGGCGTATTTATAAGTGCAGTTCTTGCGAAGAATTGAAATTAGTAACGAACGAAGATTAAAAGAAAAGGTACGAGGTAAAAATGTCTCAATACGATTCGATTATAGAGAATGAAATTCCTTCTCGACTTGAAAATATAGTGCAACTTGCTATGAATCCAAGTTATTGGTCTTTAACGAATCTCGGTATTGATTTGTACGATAATCAAGTTGAGATTTTAGACGCGGTTTGTGATTTGAGCGTGCCATACGTCGGTGTGCTTGCTTCACGCGGATCAGGAAAAACTTACTCAGTAGCCATTGGACTAGTAAAGCTTTGCTTAGATAATCCTGGCTTTCGTATCGGTATCTTTGGACCAAAAGCTGACACGTCAAAACGATTAGTTAAAGAAGATATTCTCGGTCGTATTCTTACTCCCTCCTCACCTCTCTACGATAAAATTGACGCGAACCATACGTCTAACCAATTTATTCAGTTTAAAAACGGCTCTACAATTAAAGCACTTTCAGCTTCTCCTACAGCTACAATCGAATCAGAGCACTTTCATTGCGTGGTATTGGATGAAGCGCATAGAATCTCAGATTTCGTAGTAAAGGAAAAGATTACTCCAATGTTGTCATTGTCGACTTTCAAGACAATCAAGATTGGTATTTCTTTATATAAAAACAATTTTTGGCACAGCTGCAATGATAACGGTACACGCTATAAGGTTATTCGTAAGCCTTGGAATGAATGTAATATTTATTGGAACCAAGGATCAATCGAATATGAGGGAAGAGAATATCCTCGTCGTATCGTAGAGCTGATGCCTAAGATCGTTAAGGAAAGATTGTTCCCTAACGATGTATCCTTACATTTCGATTCTGTTGAAGGCTACTCTGAAATCGAGTGGAATACTCAATATGAAATGGTATGGATGGAAGATATCAACCTCGTTTTGTCAGGCGATCAACAAAAGAAGCTTGCTTCTGGATTGTTCCCTATCTTGAAAGAAGGACGCCCAGAGCTCACAGAAAAGTATTATTTCGGTTTGGATACCGCATCTGGTACGCTTATGCCTGGTCAGAAAGACCTCGACTGGACAGTATTGACAGTCTTGAGAAAGAACCAAGATAATACCAAAGACATTGTTTTCAAAGAGATGTGGCAAGGTGACACAGTAACCCAGATGCAAGAAATTAGGGATATTGTTCATCCTGTTGATGGTCTTTTCAAGTGTATCATGGGCTTGGCTGACTTCTCAAACTTTGCTATCGGTCTCATTGATATCTTTAAGAAAGAAGGTATTCCTATAGCTGGTGTAAGCTTTGGAGCTAAGGAACCTGTTACAGGCAAGAATTTTAAAAACGCTATGATCGATCAATTCGTTTTTGAGCTCGATTCTAGCCGTGTTCAATACCCTAATTTGGAAACAATTAAGAAAACCAAAAACAAAGTATTTATGGAAGGGTTTGAGCAGTGGGGTTTATTAGAGAGACACCGTAGCAAAGCTGGAATTAATGATAAGATCTTCGTTGATCCTGCATCTGGTCACGACGACCATGTGTCTGCTGACGTTTTAGCTGTTTGGTGTGCTGATCAAGAGAAGTCTTTTGCCGGGAAGGTTGTACGTCGCATGACTGATATTCCTTCTCCAATTGCTGGTCCATCAAATCTTAGTGGAATGGGTACACCGATGCCAGGTGAAAACGGTGATCCAAATGCTGGGAAATTCTTAAAGGATCGGTTAACTTAATTATAAAAATTCCATAATTAAAAATGGTTTTATCTATCGATATATTGCGATAGAATTAAGAGAGAAATCCTATGCGACCAAAACAAATCCTCGAAGAATCAAAAAAATATTTGCTGTTTGTTTCAGATGCGTTAAATGGTGCAGCTCAATCTCCTTCAATTGGTAAAGCTGAACGTGAAGTATTTGCTAAATACGCTGCTGACATGCATGAGTATGCCAAAGGATTAGATGCACTTAAAGTACATCTTACAGCCCAGGAAGATGCTGAAAAACGTCTCCAGGTTAAAGCAGATTTACAAGCACGCCATGAGCATCACAAGCAGGTTTTAGGGATAGCAGAACGAAATTTGAAGACTATTAAAGCTCATTTTGCGGATGTTAAAAAATCAGGTACAGAGAATCAGATCGAAGAAGCAAAGTTGAAAGTAGAGTATTATACGAAGCAGCATGCGATTGCGAAGCAAAACGAATTTATAGCGAAAAGAGATTTTGAGCAAGGAGCTTAATCATGGCAAAAGGTAAGAAAGGCATAAATAAGAAAGGTACAATGTCTCCAACTGGGTTTCCTGGTGGAGTCCAAGATCCTAATTCTGGAGCTAACGCTTTCTCAATTGGTATGGGTAAAACAGCGTCGATGAATAAGACAGCTGGTAGTGAGTATTCAGTTAGCCAAACACAATCATTTTTCTATTCACCAGAACTTACCTCTGACTCATGGGTATTGCCTAAATCTCGTCAAGAAATTCTGAAATGGATTCGTATTTTCTTCAACTTAGAACCATATATCCAACAGATTACTATGATGCACTCATTGTATCCATTCTCTAAATTCGATCTAGTTGTATCTGATCCTACAGTTAAGAAGTTCTATGAAGAGATGGCTTCAAACGCTAATTTCAACCTATTTAAATTCGTTTGCCAGGCTTCGCTATCCCGTGAGAAATTCGGTGAAGCTGTATGCTTCGGTAACTTGACTCAGGATGAGAAACCAGCAAAGAATGGCAAGAAGATGTATCGCTGGCACAATTTTATTCTCCTAGAACCTGAGCTTGTTGAAATCAAAACAGATATGATGTCTGGTAAGAAGACCTTTGAGATGGTTCCCACAGAGGAAATCAAAGCCTTAATTTCATCCACTCGTCCAGAAGATATTGAACGCGTTGAAGAGCTTAAGCAGTCTTCTCCAGAGCTCGTTGCAGCTGTCCAGGAACACCGTAATATTAAGCTTGATGAAGAGTGTGTATCTCAGATTGCTCGTATCACTGACCCATCTGCTACACGTGGTACCTCGCGTATCCAGTCATGTTTTAAGGCACTTATTCTTCAGGACTGGATTGGTCTAGCCCAATCAGCTTATGCTAAGAACTACGTGTTCCCCAAG
>Ga0134126_10006900_pt1 | contig 14280 bp, 12 predicted proteins | sample KB31752_FD_96881 | JGI IMG/M metagenome (GOLD analysis project Ga0134126, IMG submission 96881) | Terrestrial soil microbial communities with excess Nitrogen fertilizer from Kellogg Biological Station, Michigan, USA - KB3-175-2 | ecosystem: Environmental > Terrestrial > Soil > Unclassified ... | reverse complement strand
GAGCCGCCGGAGGACGTGTGAGAGGCTGATGGACCTCTCGACACCGGCGACTGCCACGCCCACCAGGGCTACGACCAGCCCGAACACGCCGACCAGGATCAGCGTCCCGGCGGTGCTGCTAGAGCCCTTCCCCGAGAAGAACAGCGACAGCAGGATGATCGCGCCGAACTCCGCGACTGAGGCCGACGCGAGCACGAGTTGACCTAAGCGCGAGCTGGTGACCTTTGCATCCTTCAGGACCGGGAAGATCACGCTGACCGACGAGGCGGCGAGCACGATCGCGACGAACAGCGGCGAATTGACGAATCCGCCTGCTTTCAGGCCGAGGCCGAGGGTGATCGCGATCGCGAACGAGAGCGCGAATCCGATCGTGGTGAGCTTGAGGACCGGGCCGCGTAGGCGCTCGACGTCGATTTCCAGGCCGGAGAGGAACAGCAGGAACGCCAGTCCGATCAGAGCGAGGGTCGAGACGGGCAGGTCGGGCTTGGCCCACCCCAGCCCGGACGGGCCGATCACGATGCCGAGCACGAGCTCGAGCACGATCGCCGGCAGCCGGAACCGCGGGAAGAAACCGAGCACGAGCGGGGCGAGCAGGCCGATCGTGACGACGATCAGCAGGTTTGTGTAGTGCACAGCGGGCATGTCGAGATCCTCGATTCGTTTGCCGTAAAGGGGCCCGGCGTGCGCGGTCGATCAGGCCGCCGCCGCGCCTAGGGGAGTTCGTGGTTCGGTGGTCGAGACCGAGCTCCTCGGTAACCACCCGCGTGTAGCGAGGTTGTTGAGCTCGGTCTCGGTGGGCTGGCTGAACCCCTTGGCCAGGTTGACAGGAGGGTTCTGGAGCGTCACCCGCCAATAGGAGGGAGTGATCTTTCGACCGCCACGGTCGTCGGGCTCTGCATCGATACGCCGTACGGCCTTGCGTCCCGCGACATCTGCTGTGTAGTGCTCATGTGAGCGCGTCCTGACTTTGGACTGAATGACTGCGCTTCTCGCTGACTCCAGGGTGCCGCGTTGCGGTTCGCCGGCGATCGCGAGCGATGATCGGCCGATGCGCAGTCTTGATCGCCCAAACCTGCCTCGACCGATTCTCTAGCCGATAGCGGTGACTCGGACGTCGCACACGATGCGGCCAGCATCCGAACGAGGGTGCTCTGCGCGTCACGCGGCGGCTGACTCGGCCCGCGCCTTGAGCCTCGCCCGGAGAATGGCCGATCCCCGTGGGCGCGGACCGGTAGCGAGATTCTCACCCTTGGGTGCCTGGTCGGGCGCGCGACTCTGCCTGACACTGACGGGGCAATCGTGAGTGCGCCAGGAGGAAGCGAATGGTCGTGGTATCCACCTTGCTAGGCGCTCACTGCATCGCTTAGGCTCGCCGTGCCCTACCAGAAAGACAAAGCGTGACGTCCGTAGGAGCACTCACAACCGCTCCGAGCGCCGGATGGACGGCGTTGGTTGAGCGCGACGGAGAGCGCCAGGTGATCGACGCCGCACTCGACGGCGCCGAGCTCGGTCGAGGCCGGGTCGTGCTCCTCTACGGCGAGGCTGGAGTCGGGCGCACGAGCCTCCTTCGCGCCGCGTCGCTCGATGCAGAGGCGCGCGGCCTCAACGTCCTCGAGGCACACGGCAGCGAGCTCGAACGGGGCTATGGCTTCGGAATCGTCAGGCAGCTGCTCGAGGCTCGAATCGCCGCCCTGAGCTCTGCCCAACGACGATCGCTGCTCAGGGACGCTGGACCCGCGGCCGAGTCGGCGCTGGGAATCGGTCCGCCCGAGCTGCGGGTCTCGGGCAACGGGTTCGAGGCGATGGAGGGCCTGCACCGGCTCGTCGCATGCCTCGCCACGAGCACGCCCCTGCTGGTCGTCGTCGACGACCTGCAGTGGTGCGACCGGCCCTCGCTCGACTTCCTCTGCTTCCTCGGTCAACGTGCAACCCAGTTGCCGGTGACGATCGCTGCCGCGTGGCGACGCGGCGAGCCCGGCGTGAAGGCGGGCCGGCTTCAGGCGCTCGCCGGCAGCCCGGACACCTTCTTCCTGACCCCCGCCGCGCTCGATTACGAGGGCGTGCGCGCGGTCCTGAGGCGCGAGACCCAGGTAGAGCCGGAGGATGACGCTGTCGCCGCCGTCCACGAGCAGACCGGCGGCCGACCGTTCCTCGTCGCGGAGCTTGTCGCAGGCATGCGGCTGCGCGAACTCCCTGCCACGTCGACCAGCCGAGAGGCCATCGAGTGCCTAACGCCGGAGTCGGTCCGCCGCATGGCGGTCGCGCGCTTGGGGCGCCACTCGGAGCCGGTCCGGCGCTTTGCGCAGGCGGTGGCGGTACTCGGCGAGGCCCCGCTCGCCCAGGCGGCCGCATTGGCAGACGTGGATCACGACAAGGCGTGCGCCGCCGCCGCCGCGCTCATCCGCGCGGGCGTTCTCCGCGATGACGCGACCGTCCGCTACGCCCAGCCGCTGCTGAGCCGAGCTATGTACGGCACGCTCTCGTCGGTCGAGCTCGGCGAGCTCCATCGGCGGGCCGCCGAGTTGCTCTGCGAATGCGATCCGGCTGAGACGGAACGCGCCGCCCACCATCTGCTCCTGAGCGAGCCGGGTGGAAACCCGCGCTTCGGCGAGGTGCTGTACGCGTCCGCGCTGCGCGCCCTCGACGACGGGGCGCCTGCCGATGCCCGGCGCTTCCTCGAGCGAGCGCTGGGCGAGGCGGAGGAGCGTTCCGCCCGCGGCACGCTCCTGACGACGCTTGCGGAGCTCGAGTTGCTCGCGGGCGACCTTCCGAACGCCGCGGCCCACGGCTCGGAGGCGATGTCGCTCGTCGCCGACCCGTGCGAGCGCGTGCCCGCAAGCGTGGTCTGCGCCCAGGCGGTTGCCGCCACCGGCAGTCTGGAGCCGGCTGTGGAGCTGCTCAGCCGCGAAGCGGCCGCCATCGACGGGAACGCGCCCGACCTGGGGCTGCGCCTTCAGGCGGCCGCAGCCACCCTGCAGGTGTACATGGGCGCGCCGCTCACCACCGCGCCGGAGGACGTCGAGCATCTGTCCGGCACAACGGCGGCCGAGCGCGCACTGCTCGGGGCGTGGGCATCGTGGGCCACTCTCACCGCCGCCGCAAGCGCGGAGCGCGTCGCCGACCTCTGTGGCCGCGGGCTCTCCGAGGGTGTCGACTACCTCGCCTGCCAAGCCGCGCTGCTCGCCGATGCCGGTGACCTTGTCGAGCAAACGCTCGCCCGCGATTGCGACGAAATGCCCTCCGGCGATGACGGGCTCGTCAGGCTGGCGGTGCGCGCGCAGCTCGCGCTCGCGCGCGGTGACCTCGCGGCTGCCGAGGCAGATGCCCGCGCCGGGCTGGCCGAGCTCGACGGCCTCGCACTCACCGCGCTTCGCAGCAGGGTGCGATCCGACCTGCTCGCCAGCCTGGTCGCGGTAGCGCTCGAGCTCGGCTGGTACGGGCAGGCCGAGCGGATGCTCGCCGAAGCCGGCACCCCGGCCGCGAACTGCCTGAGCGTCGCGCTCGCGCTTGCCAGGTCCGAGCCGGCCGCCGACCTGGCCCTAGAGCTCGAGCAGGCGCCGCCCGGGATCATCGCCCCGGGCATCTCCTGGCGGCCGCTCGCGGCGCTGGCGCATCACGCGTCGAACGACGGCGCCCGTGCTCTCGCGCTGGCTTCCGACCACCTCGAGTACGCGCAGTCTTGGGGAGGCGCCACCCAACTCGGGCGCGCCCTGCTCGTACGCGGGATCATCGATCCGGGTGCCGAGCGGCTGCGGTTCGTCCAAGACGCGTTGGCCGTCTTGGAGGACAGCTCCGCCGCGCTTGACATCGCACGCGCCGCGGTGGAGTTGGGCACTGCGCTTCGCCGCGCGCGCCGCCGCCGCGACGCGCGCGAGCAGCTCGAGCGCGGCGCCGACCTGGCACATCGCTGCGGCGCCGACGTGCTCGCCGCACGTGCGCGGGCGGAGCTGGTGTCCGTTGGAGCGCGGCCGCGGCGTGCCGCATTCAGCGGGATCAGCTCGCTCACCGCCAGCGAACTGCGGGTCGCGCGGCTCGCAGCCACCGGCAAAACGAACCGCGAGATCGCCCAGGAGCTCGTCGTGAGCGTGAAGACGATCTCGGCGCAGCTCACGGCCATCTACCGCAAGCTCGACGTGCACGACCGCGCGGCACTCGCCGAGACGATGCAGGCTGAAGCCGGGCAGGCCGCGTGAGCGCCGTGTCCGAGCTGGCCGCCCGCGGTACGCGGATCGGCCGCTTCACGGTGACCATGCCCGTCGCCCAGGGCAAGAACCGGGTCGTGCTCCAAGCGCGCGACGATGACGCCTCCTTTGTCGCCATCAAGCTCGCCACCACGAACGTCGGCGATGAGCTGGTCGAGCACGAGGAGAATGTGGTTCGAACGCTCGGCGGCAAGCTGGGCGGGGTCCCCCGCTTCATCGAGTCCGGAGCCACCGAGGGGCAAAACTGGTGCGCGCTCGGCTGGACCTACGGCAGCGAGATCCGAGCGGCGGCCACGGAGCTCCGCGTACCGGGGCAGCCGGGCGGGCTGCTCTCCCTCTGTCGCCGCATCGCCCACGCTTACGCCGGCCTGCACGCCGCGGGCGCTGCCCACGGTCAGGTGCACCCGCGCCATGTGCTCGTCGACCACGACGGTGGCGTTGGCCTGCTCGACTTCTCGGTCGCGGCCGCGGGCCCGTACACCCCGCCACGAGTTCGGCTGGAGGCGCGTTTCAACATGCTCAGCGCGCCCGAACAGGCGGAGTCGCTGTTGCGGCAGGAGAAGCTACGCCTCACACCCGCCGCCGAGCAGTACTCCGTCGCGGCGCTGCTGTATCTCCTCTGCACCGAGCGGATGTACGCCCGTCTGCGGCGCGGGCGGTCGGAGCTCGCACGCGACATCCTCGACAGCGCGCCGCTGAGGTTCGCCGAGCCGTGGCCCGAGCTCGAGGCGGTTCTGGCCCGTGCGCTGAACAGGCAAGCCGCCGCGCGCTACGAGTCGATGGCCGATTTCGCCGTGGCGCTCGACGAGCTGGCTCACGGCGCCCGCACCGCCGTTCCGCCGCCGGCGCCGACGGTGCCGGAGCCGCTCGCCCATGTGCTCGAGACGTTTCGGCGTGACGCCGCCGCGGACGACGCGTTCGCCGGCCTCCGAGCCCCAACGTGCTCGGTCAACTTCGGCGCCGCGGGAATCGCTTTCGCGCTGATGCGGTTGGCCAAGGTCACTGGAGAGGCCGCCGACTTCAAGGAGGCGGAGCGCTGGCTGTCGATCGCCGAGCAGCGGCAGCCGGACGCCGACGCCTTCGAGGACGGGGACCAGCTCACGCGTGACGTCGTTGGCTACGTCTCCCCCTTCCACACTCCGAGCGGCGTGGCGGCGGTGCGGGCGTTCCTGAGCGAAGCGACGGGCGACCAGACCCGCCATCAGGCTGCCCTCGACGAATTCTTGGCCACCACCGTCGCGCCCTGCGACAACCTGGACCTCACCCTCGGGCGCTCCGCCGTTCTGCTCGTGGCGGCACTTCTGTACGCGGTCTCCGATCCAGCATGGCCCGCCACCCACAGACTCGGGACCTACGGCGACGAACTGTGCGACGAGATCTGGCACGCCGCCGAGCGCACCGCGATTCCCTACTACGGGGTCGCGCACGGCTGGGCGGGCCTCGCCTACGCCACGCTCATGTGGTCGCGCGCGCGAGCCGCCGAGCCGCATCCCCATGCGCGCGCCGTGCTGGACGTGCTGGCGACTGCGGCGGAGCCGCTCGAACGCGGCTGCTACTGGCCGCTGACCGCGCCCGAGGGCCACGCCAACGATCAGCACTGGCCAGGTTGGTGTCACGGCAACGCCGGCTACGTGTTCCTCTGGAACCTGGCCCGCGACGTCTACGGAGACGATCGCTTCGGAGAGCTGGCCGCGCGCGCGGCCTGGCTGTCGGACGTCCCCTCGGGAGCCAGCAGCCTCTGCTGCGGAAACGCCGGTCAGGCCTACGCGGCTCTCAACCAGTACCGCAGCAGCGGCGAGCAGCGTTGGCGTGCGCAGGCCTTCCGAGTGGCCGCCACCGCTGCCGCGAACGATGAGCTGGCCGGGGACGCGACAAGCCCGCTGAGCCTCTACAAGGGCCACACCGGCCTGGCCCTGCTGGCCGTCGAGCTCGAGGCGCCTGAGCGGGCCGCGATGCCGCTGTTCGAGTTCGAAACGTAGGGCGCCCCGCCCCCAAAGTTGGGGTGGGTGCGGCCGATGCGCGGCTCACGGCGCCGGTTTACGTTCTCCCGGAGCGCAGGACGAACACCAGGAGCGCGTAGAGATGACAGACGAGGAACGCCGGCGCGAAGGCGCCGAAGACGAGATTGAGGACCTGGAGGCCCCCGCCGGTTCTCAGGGCGACATCGTGGGCGGGGCGCACTGCATCAAGCCCAGCTGTGCAAGGGCCAGCGACGTCGTGGTGGCGTGCAGTGACATCACTGCCACCTGCAAGGCCAGCACCTTCGGCTGCGAGAACGCCACGCACGTGATCATCGTGCAGGCGAAGTAGCCGCGATGGACGAAGACGAGCGCCGGAAGGAAGGCACCGAGGAGCCGGTCGAGGACCTCGAAGCACCCGCCGACGCGCAGGATGACGTGGCCGGAGGTGCCGGCTGCCAGGGCGGTTCGTGTGGCCGCCCATCCCTGAAATGCGGCGGCGGCACCTGCGTTGTCACCGAGGCGTACTGCACGGAGAAGACCGCCACTCGCGACATCGTCGTTTACGAGAAATAGGAGCTCCAAATGACAGATGAAGAACGCAAGGACGAGGCCGCCGAAGAGACGATCGAGGACCTCGACGCCCCGGCGGACCAGCAGGAGGACGTGGCGGGCGGTTTTGGCGTCTGCGCCAAGCCGACGACTATCTGCGTCGACCCCACGTGCGTGGACACGGTCACGAGGTGCATCCGCCTGAGCCTTCAGAAGGAACAGCACTTCCGCTAGGTCATGACCGACGAAGAACAGCGAGAGGAGGGCGACGAGGAGCAGATCGAGGACCTCGACGCCCCGGCGGACTCCCAGGAGGACGTGGCGGGCGGCGCTCCCACCAAGGGGAAGTGCTGCATCACACCGTCAATGAGGTGCGCCGTGCCCAGCTGCGTCGACACCAAGGCGCGGTGCATGGATGCGCCGGCGACCCACGACATCGTCGTGTACGAGCAATAGGAGCCAGCGAGACATGACAGACGAGGAACGCAAACGAGAAGGCGCCGAAGAGGAGATCGAGGACCTCGAGGCTCCCGCGTCCGCGCAGGAGGATGTTGCAGGAGGCGGCATGGCGTGCCACCCGGCGCCGAGTTGCGGCAGGCCGTCGGTGGTGTGCGCGCCCAACCAGCCCGGCAGCTGTGAGGTCACTCAGGCCGTCTGCGACCGCAACAGTCACAAGATCGTCATTTTCTTCCAGTAGAGAGCACAGATCGGAGGAGGTGCGCCCTCATGACCGACGAGGAACTGAAACGAGAAGCTGCCGACGAAGCGATCGAGGATCTCGAGGCGCCCGCCGCGGCGCAGGGCGACGTGGTGGGCGGAAAAGTCGTCTGCGCCAAGCCGACAAACGTGTGTGCGCCTGGCAACACCACCAGCGTGGAGACGTACTGCCAGGTGCCGACGTGCAAGGCCACGAAGTCCGCCTGCGGTGGGGCCACGACGGTGATTCTTGTCTACGAGGCGTAGGGATAGGTGCCATGACAGACGAGCAGAAACGCGAAGAAGGCGCCGAAGAGGCGATCGAGGACCTGGAGGCTCCCGCGCAGGCGCAGGAAGACGTCGCCGGCGGCAAGGCGTGCACCGTGCCCAGCTGCAGTTACACGGTCCTGTGCTTAGGCGGCACGTGCAAGTTCACGAAGACCACCTGCGAAGACCACAGCGGGAAGATCATCGTGTTCGACCACGAGCCTTGATAGGGCCGCGCCGACCGGCATGAGCTCGCGGCCGCGCGCTGACTTCTTCGCGCTTCGCGCGCCCCTCCTCGCCCTCGAGACGCTGTCACGCTGGGCCGAGGGGATACGTGCCCTCGATGCAGCCGACGCGGAGCTCGAGGAGGCGCTCGCCGCCGACCGCGCGCTCCTCCGCGTGCGGTTGATGGAGCTCCTGGCGGACGAGCAGATCGGCGACGCGCTGGCGGTCGCCTCGCCCGACCTCGCCGACGGGGTTGCCCGCTGGCGCATCGAGCCCGATACGAAGCGCGGCCGTTCCGCCGAACGCTCCCTGGTCCGGTACCTCACCCGGCTGGCGTCCCGCCCCGACCTCTTTGGGCTCGCGGGTGCTTACCTGACCGGCGGGTTCGGGGACAACGCGAGGCTGGAGCTCCGTCCCCGGTCCGAGCTCGAGGTCCGCGCGCGGGTGGACAGCGGGCTCCTGCGGGAGGTGGTGCGGCGGGCCGCTTCCGAGGCAATCGAGAGCTCGGAGCTCGTCGTCAGGCGCAACCCCGGGATCTACCGGGTCGGCGGACGCCTGCGGGTGGCCGCGCGGAAGCAGGGCTCTAGCGGCCACCGGCTCGTGGAGATGCGCTCGACGCCGGCGATCGAGCTGGCGCTCGAGACCGCCGCAGACGGTGCGTCGATCGCCTCGCTCGCGACCGCGCTCGTGGCCGCCGGCAGCCCGGCCGACCACGCGCCCGACCTCGTCCGGCGGCTGATCAGGAGCGACCTGCTCATGCCGGTCGCGCAGGTCACGGTCACCGGTCCCGAGCCGACCGAGCAGGCGCTGGAGGCGCTCGCTTCGCTCCCCGACGGCGACCGCTATGCGCAGCCGACCCAACGCGCCGTGGCGCTGGTCGCGACCGCGCCGAGGGTCTCACGCGAGGTGATCGAAGCTGCCGCGGACGCCCTCGCCCCCACCGGCGTCGAGTTCAGCCGCCGCCACTGCCTGCAGATCGACGCCCGCCGGCCGGGCGAGGCCCGACTGCCCGAGCGGGTGCTGGCCGAGATGCGCCGCAACATCGACCTGCTCGCGCGCATCACTGCGCCGGAGGGAGCCGCACTGCGATCGTTCAAGGAGGCGTTCGAACGGCGTTTTGCCACCCGGAGGGTGCCGCTGCTCGAGGCACTCGATCCCGACTTCGGCATCCGGCTCGGCACCCAGACGGACGACGGTACGGCGACCGAGCCGGCCACGGACGGCTCTACCACCGGCCGCCGCCGGACGCTGCTCGCGCTCGTGGACCGTGGGCGTGCCGATGGCACCGTGGAGCTGAGCGACGCCGACGTCGCCACCCTCTCCGGCCAGCGCCCAGCGGCACTCCCCGATGCATTCGCGATGCTCACGAGCCTCGTCGGGCGCGACGGGGACTTCCGGCTCGTCGAGCCGGCCGTCACCGGTCCGTCGGGAGCGCGGCTGCTCGGCCGGCTCTGCCGCGGCGACGAGGAGCTCGAGCGGCAAGTGCGCGAGCACCTGTGCTGCGAAGCGGCGCTCGAGCCGGGCGCGATCTTCGCGGAGCTCTCGATAGCACCGGAGACCGAGGTCGGCTTCAACATCACGCAGCGGCCCGTGCTCAGGGAGTGGGAGATCGACTACGGCGGTGGCTCGGGGGCGCCGCCCGACCGGCGCATCGAGCCGTCGGATCTCGTGGTCTCGCTCGAGAACGACCAGGTTGTGCTGCGATCGCGGTCGCTCGGCAGGCGGGTGGTCCCCTGCTGCACAACCGCGATGAACGCGATGTGGGTCTCACTGCCCGCGGCGCGGTTCCTGCTCTCAATCGAGGCGCAACGCAGTCCCGGTTACTTCAGCTGGAGCTGGGACCTGCTCGGCGATGCTCCGGCGCTGCCCCGCGTCACGCGCGGCCGCGCGATCCTCGCGCTGCGCCGCTGGAACGTGAGCATGCAGGAGCTCGCGCAGGTTCGGCCGGGCACCGATGCCGCAGGCTTCCGCCGGCTCCAGGAGTGGCGCGACGCCCGCGGCCTCCCGCGTCTGGTCTCCTTCGACCATCCGAAGAACCGGGTACTCGTCGACTTCGGCAACGTGCTGAGCGTCGATGCCTTCCTCGCGGCCGCCAAGGACGTCGACATCGTCCGGTTCATCGAGGCGCCGGCGGCGGAGGAGAGCCCCGTGACCGGTCCCGACGGGCACTACGTCCACGAGCTCGTGGTGCCGTTCACGCTCGACCGTCTGAGCACGCCCGCTCCGCCGAGGCGGACGCCCAAGACGGTGAACGAATCGAGCCGCCGCTTCCCACCCGGGTCGGAGTGGCTCTACGCGAACCTCTACGGGCCGGTCGGTGGGGCCGATCGCGTGCTCGTCGAGCACGTCGGGCCGCTCGTGCGCCAGCTGCGCGAAAACGGCGTTGTCGATCGCTGGTTCTTCATCCGCTACGCCGACCCGAGCCGGCACCTACGCGTCCGCTTCCACGGGCGCCCCGATGAGCTGATTGCCGAGGCGCTACCGGCACTGAACGAGGCACTCGCGCCGGCGCTCGCGGAGGGCCTGCTGTACCGGATCTCGCTCGACACGTACGAACGCGAGGCGGAGCGCTACGGAGGGATCGAGGGAGTGGAGCTGATGGAGCGCGTGGCCGAGGCGGACTCCGACGCCGTGCTCGCGCTGCTGGAGCAGCGGATGGACGCGGTCACGCGCCGGCACCTGACGGTCGCGAGCCTCGCCGCGCTCTACGCTGACGCGGGCCTTCCGCTCGCGACGAGGCGGAGCTGCTGCGTCCAGCTGCGCACCGCCTGGGCCCCGCCGGGCCGCTCCCTCGGCCGCCTGCTCGGCACACAGGAGCGCTCCGAGCGGGCGCGGCTCATGGAGACCGTCGAGGCGCCGCCTGGCCCTCTGAGCGAGCGCTCGGCCGTGCTCGCCGGGGTCTTCGCCAGCCTGCGCGCGCTCGACGAGGAGGGCGTGCTCGAGCTCCCGCTGCCCGACATCGCCTGCTCACTCGCTCACATGAGCGTCAACCGGCTGCTCAAACGCGGCGCGAACATGGATGAGGTGCAGGTGCACGACGCCCTCGCCCGCCTCTACGAGGCTGAGATGGCGCGCGACCGCTCGCGGCTCGCCTCCGAGCCCCCGCTTGTGGGGTGACAAGGCTGGGCGTGGCTGGTACAGATTCGACATGACCAGCGCGCCGGCGCCCGGCGGAGACATTGCCGGTTACCGGATCGAATCGGTGCTCGGCGAGGGCAGAATGGGCACGGTCTACCTCGCCGAGCGCGCGCAGGGCGGCAAGTGCGCGCTCAAGGTGCTGTCGGAGCGCTCCTCCAACGAGTCGACGTTCGCCGCTCGCTTCAAGCGGGAGGCGGAATACGCCCAGGCGCTCGACCACCCGCACATCCTCCACCTCTACGAGACGGGCCAGACGCCGGATGGCACCCTGTTCTTCGCGATGGAGTACGTCGAGGGCCCGGACCTCCACGTGCTGCTCGAGCGCGAGGGGCCGCTCGACCTCGCCGTGGCGGTCACCATCCTCGCGCAGATCGCCGACGCGCTCGACTCCGCGCACTCCAAGGGGCTCGTCCACCGCGACGTGAAGCCGGGGAACATCATCGTGGCGGCGACGCCCGACGGCCCGTACGCCTACCTCACCGACTTCGGACTGGCAAAGAACCCCACCGAGGACTCCGTGGCGCTCACCGTCCAGGGCCAGCTGATCGGGACGATGCCCTATACCGCGCCGGAGGAGATCCTCGCCCAGCCGCGCGATCATCGCGCGGACGTCTACTCGCTCGCCTGCGTGCTGTACGAAGCGCTCGTCGGCGCGCCCCCGTTCGTGCGGGAACGCGAGATCGACGTCCTGTACGCGCACCTCGGTGACCCTCGCCCGAGCGCGACGGCCAGCCGGCCGGAGCTTCCAGCCGGGATAGACGAGGTCATCGCCAAGGGGATGGCGATCGCGCCGGAGGGACGGTATGCGAGCTGCACCGAGCTCATCGCCGCCGCGGGGGGGCTGGTACCGACCCGGGCCGCCGTGGACGCGCCCGCGGCTGTCGATCTCACCGTCGACACCACCCCGGCGGAAACCGCCGAGGCGACGGGCGCGCTACGGCTCCTTGTCACTGCCGGGTTCGGAGTCGGGCAGGAGCTGCTCGTGGAGGACGAGGTCGTGCTGGGACGCCTCGAGACGCTCGACGGTGCGCTCGCACCCGACGGAGAGATCTCACGCCGCCACGCCAGGGTCTACCGGGCGGATGACGGCTTCCTCGTGGAGGACCAGCAGTCCGCGAACGGCACCTTCGTGAACGGAGAGCGAATCGACGAGCCGCGCCTGCTCCGCACGGGCGACGAGCTGGGCATCGGGACGACCGTCTTCGTAGCCACGGTGTCTCCGGCGATAAACGGGGCGCCGGTTGCGCAGGAGACCGGCAACCGTCTTGTCCTACGGCTCGAGGTGGACCTCGAGGGCGGCGAGCTGACGGTGGCGATCGAGGGCGGCCCGGCAGCGCGGATCGTGCGCGACGGAGACGGCTGGCGGGTGGAGACGGCATGAGCGCCGCGATCGAGGACCTGCTCTCAGCCGTGTTCCTGGCGGCCGACGGTCGCGAGCTGACCGGACGCGAACTGCTGGCGGCGGGTGTGGTCTCGGGCCGCTGGCAGCGGCTCGAGAGCGAGCTCGCGGAGGGCATCGGCCTGATCGCCGCGGAGCCGCCGCCGGACGCCGATGTCGCCGAGGACGTGCGCGTCTTCCGGCTCGAGCGAGGGCTCCTGAGCGCCGAGGACGTGCGCGCCTGGCTGCAGCCGCGCGGACTCACGATGGCCGCCGTCAAGGCTGCGGCCGCGAGGGCGGTCGCGCGCCGCCGCGGCGGAACACCGGAGCCCGTCGAGGCCGCCGAGGTCGCGGAGGCGCTGCCGGCCGAGGCGATCTGCACCGGAGCGCTCAGGGAGATCGGCGCGTGGCTCGCGGATCGCATGCTGTCCGCGGCCACCACGGGCGTCGACCCGAGGCCCTTGCCGCTCGAGAGCAGGCTGGTCCAGCGCCTCGTGTTCGAGGAGGTACGCACGGCTGCCGGTGCCGCGGTCGATGATGCCGGCCTGGAGCGCGCTGAGCGGCTGGCCTGGATGGCGGCGCTCGACGACGCTCACCGCAACTGGGAGACCGCAGTGACGGCCCCCCCTGAGGTGTCCCGCCGCCTGCGCGAGAACGAGCTCGAGTGGTGTCGCTTCGAGCTCGACGAGCTGCGTCTCGTGTCGCAGGGCGCCGCCGCCGAGGCCGCGCGGCAGCTCGCGGAGGGGACCAACCCGAGCAGGGTCGCCGCCGCCGCCGGTGTGGCTGTCACGCCGCAGCGCGTTGTGCTGGCGGACGCGCCGTCGCAGCTCGCGCAGACGCTCGCCGGAGCGGTGGTCGGTGACGTCGCCGGGCCGTGGAGCGACGGCGACGACCACGTGGTCGCCCGGGTCCGCGAGCGCCGGGCGCCGGACGTCGAGGACGACCAAATAGTTGCGCGCGCGCGCGAGGACCTACTGATGGACGCAGCCGCGCGGCTGCGCGCCGGAAGGGTGCGTTGGATTGACAGAGCCTGAGCTGGCCGCATGGGCAGAGCCGACCGCGGTGGTGCGCGCACTGCCGTTCATGGCCCACCTGCCACCAGAGGTTCGCAACCTGGTCCTCTCCGGCTTCGAGGAGCGGACTTACCGCTTCGGCGAGACCGTGGTCTCACCCGAGGACGGCGCCTTCGTCGTGGTGGTGGAGGGCGAGGCGCGGGCGATCGCCGAGGGGCCCGACCACACCGAGGTGTCGCTCGGCGTGCTCGGCCCCGGCGAGATCAGCGGGGAGCGCGGGCTTGTGGAGGAGCACCCGCCCGCGGTCATGCTGCGCGCAGCCTCGAGTGCCGTTCGGGTGCTGAGGCTCGACCGCGGCGTGGCGCTCGCCCTGGCGCGCGCCCACCCCGAGGCAGCCGCGGCGTTCGCCGCGCAGGCACGCGCCAAGCGCATTGCGGCGTTCCTGCGCATGGACGAGACGTTCCGCCAGCTCGACGCGCGGGCCGTGGAGGTGCTGGTGGAGCGCGGTCGCGACGTCACCGCCCGTGAGGACGACGTGGTCGTGCGCGAGGGCGAGGTGACCGATCGCTGGTGGATCGTGCAGTCGGGCCGCTTGGTCGAGTCGACCGGCGAGGGCGAGGCCCGGCGCGAGCTGCGCTTCGTGCGCGGCGGCGATGTGTTCGGCGAGGTCGGCGCCCTCCAGGGCAGCCCACGCCTTGCGACCGTGACCGCCGCGAGCGACTGCACTCTGCTCGAGCTCGATGGCTCCGTGCTGGGCGAGCTGAGCGCGCTCGACCAGGACTTCTCGTCCAGGCTCGAGGATCGGGCCCGGCTTCGCTTGAGCCGTATCGCGGTGCGCCCGCTCGACTTCG
>Ga0134126_10006898_pt1 | contig 14280 bp, 13 predicted proteins | sample KB31752_FD_96881 | JGI IMG/M metagenome (GOLD analysis project Ga0134126, IMG submission 96881) | Terrestrial soil microbial communities with excess Nitrogen fertilizer from Kellogg Biological Station, Michigan, USA - KB3-175-2 | ecosystem: Environmental > Terrestrial > Soil > Unclassified ... | reverse complement strand
CGTAGATGAATGTTCCGGCGGCTCCCGCAAGCATGCCGGCCACCGCGCCGGCCGCGGTCAGCCGCGTCGGCGCCAGCGCGCGCAGGCTCCAGAACAAGCCGGCGAAGACCGGGATCGAGAGTATGACGATATTGCGGGCGCACACCTGCCAGGACGCGCCCATCATTAGGTGCATCCGCTCGGCGTGGTTCAGGCCGGTCAACTGATAGGCGGACAGCGCGATCATCGCGCCAAGCGGCACCAGGATCAGCGGGCCAAACATTCCGCCTTCCCCGTCCGGGCGTGCCAGGCGGTCGATCAGGCCGAAGCCCAGCGCCGCCACGCTCAGCGCATAGGCGAATTTCATCCAGAAGGGGCCGGTCATCATGGCGTGCATCAGATCGGCACGCACGCCGAGCCACAGCACCATCGCGGCGGCGGAAACCACAGCGCCCAGCCCCAGGCCGAGCGCCAGGCGGCTTCCCACCGCGCGCGGCCGCGCCGGTTCAAGATCGCTGGACAGAACGGCGATGAGATCGTCCGTCTTCATTCCTCGTCTCCTGCCTTCGCACCCAGCGACTTGAGCCCGCGATGGACGCCGACCTTCACGGCCGATTCCGTCATGCCATGGCGTGCCGCGGCTTCCGCCGTCGACAAGCCCTCGATCTTGACATCGCGGATCAGCTTCTGCGTCCGCTCCGGCAGGCGGCCAAGCAGGCGCGTGACGTCGAGCCTGGCTTCGGCGGCCCGCGCATCCGCCGCAGAGAACAACATGTCGGGATCGTCCAGCGGATCCTCGGCACGGCGCCTGGTACGGCGGAAGTGGTCGATCAGCTTGTAGCGCGCGATCGCATAGACCCAGGCCGTGAAGGGACGGGAGGGATCGTAGGTTTCGCGGCGGCTGTGCATGGCAATCAGCGTTTCCTGAAGAAGATCCTCAGCTTCGGATGCGCGCCCCAGGCGCCGCGTGAAATAGGCGCGCAGATGGCCCTGCAACCGCTGCAGGAGCGCGCGATAGGCCGCGCCGTCGCCGCCAAGCGCGCGCAGCATCAGCGCCTTCAGTTCCGCTTCCGCCTCGACCACGCGCCTTCTTTCATCACATTCGCGAGAGCCTCGCGAAAGGTTACATCGCCGCAAGCCAACGCGCAAAAAAATCGACGGCCGGTAACCGAACCGCGAACCGATGCGAACTGGCCGACGTACCCAAGCCCAACACTTCGAAAGGACCATCATGAAATCGCATCTCGCCGCGCTCGCGCTCGGCACCACGCTTTTCGCCACCGCGGCGCTGGCGGACAACATGTCGACCAACAGCATGTCGAACAGTCCGATGGCCACCCACGCCATGGCGCCGGCGAGCTCCGGCACGATGGCGGCGCACAAGCCCAAGCCCAAGAAACACACCGCGATGGGTGCAATGAACACGATGGCACCGGCGATGGCGCCCTCGAACGGCGGCGCATCGCACTAAATCCCCCAACGCGATAGACCGCCCGGATGTGGGCGGGGCGCCCCACCCCTCCGGCGCTCCGCCCACGTTTTCAACCAAAGCCGGGCCCTGCGAAGCCATTGCCGAGCCGCCATCCCCACGCCTAGCATGGCGTCATGTTGCAGCGTATCGGTGGCAATCTTCGCGTCCGCAAGGCGCCTGCGCCGGCGGCGTCCGAGCAATTGGAGCGCGAAGGCTACGCGCATATTTCCCGTGTTCTCGATCCCAAAGCGACCGCAGCCCTGGCGGCGGAAATCGCAGCGGTGTTCGAAACGACCGGCACCGACCGCGAGCGCGATGCGAACAACGAATTCCGGTATGGCATGCTCAACCGCTCGCCGCTGACGCAGAAGGCAATCGCGAGCCGGGCGATCCTGGACGCCATCGAGCCGCTGCTGGGCGAGGACTGCCACGTCATCGCCAACACGGCCTGGCGCAATGCGCCGGGTCATCAGGGCGGACCCTGGCATGTCGATGCGGGGCCGCACGTGCCCCGTCCCGACGACGTGCCGTGGCCGAACGCAATCCCCTATCCCGTGTTCGCCATCGGCGTGCACATCTTCCTGGAAGACTGCTCACTGGAACACGGTCCGACGGCGGTGCTCGCCGGATCGCACCGCTCCGGCCGCATGCCGCCGAAGGACTGCCCGCCGGATCTGAATCTGACGTTCGACAACAAATTGCCGGTGCTGCTGCCGGCCAAGGCGGGCGATGCGATCCTGTTCGTCTCCGACGTCTGGCATCGCGGAACGCCGGCCCAGGAAGGCAAGGGCCGCTTCTTCCTGCAGGTCCATTACGGCCGCCGCGATATCGCGCAGCGTATTTTCACGACCGGCGAGGTCAATCACCTCACGCCCGAGGCCATCGCGCGCGCCGAGACCGAGCGCGAGCGCCATCTTATCGGCCTGCACGCGCCGTATTTCTACGACGGCTGAGCGTCCGTCAGATGTGGATCAGCTCGGAGCTCACGCGCGACGTGCGCGGCGGTGCATCGAGCAGCGTGTTGAGGTCACCCGCAAGATTCTTCAGCTGCTGGGCATCGATGAAATCGTCGAGCGCGAGATAGATGTCGAGCTTGCGTTCGCCCTCCTCGCTGATCACGCTCATCTCGCGGATCGGGCACTTCGCGCGCAGGCCCGGTTCGCTGCGGGCAAGATCGTCCTTGAGCGACAACAGACACGCCTGATCGAGCTCTTCGACCTTTACGCGATAAATGAACATGGCCTGCCCTTCGTTCGACAGGCTGCAGCGTGCACCGGCGCGCGCTAAAGACGCGCTAGAACTTTCCTTCGCATTTTAACGAACGGGCGCACGCGCCGCTCCTAGGAGGCGATCGAGAACGCGTCGCGACGCCAGTTCCCGCGGCCCGCTAAGCGACTCAAAATGCACAAGGATTTGAATCACTTGGGCCGAAATCTACCAAGGTTAACGGTTAACCATGCCGCTCCCCACAAACGTGGGGAGCGCATCCAATTGATTTTTCTGACTCTTTCGGCTATTAAGACTTTGTTAACGATCTCTGTGTCGACCGGGCGATTCAACGACCGGCGCTGGGTTCTGGGAAAAGCGTCCGCGAAGAGGACGCGTACGGGGTGCCTTCAGGAGGGGACTCGTTAGTTCTCACAGGGGTACCGCATGCTTGCGTATGAAGAGCTTAAAGGGTCGTCCGGCCGTCAGATCCGCTTTCGCCCACCGCGCTACGATGCGCGCCGGATGTTTCCATCCCTCGCGCCGCGCGTACGCGTGCGCGACTCAGCCTATCGGCTGCACGACATCAGTCTCGGCGGATTGGCCGCGTTGTCGAAGCAAAGCCACGACGAACTTCCCGAAGTCGGCGAGACGGTCGCGCTGAGCATCCAGCAATCGGGACTTCCGATCTTCGAAAGTTCGGCCCGCGTCTGCCGCGCCGAGAACACGGTGTTCGGCTCCAAGCTGGCGTTCAACTTCGTCGATCGCTTCGTCGAGTTCGACAAGCTGCTCACCCGCAACGCCCAGGCGCAGATCGCGGCGCGCGCGCCGGCCTTCGGCACCGAGACCGCCCAGCTCGTGCCGCACGAATACAAGGCCTTCTGCGCCGATGTGTTGCGGCTGCTGCGTTCCTATCGCGCGCTGCTCGAGTCGAACACCGCGGTCGCCAGCGAATTCAAGCACGGCCTGAACCAGGTCGAGGCCTTCGAGACTTGCGAACCGCGGCTGATCCAGCAATGGCGCTCGCTGTGGCGGGCCGGCAACGAGCTCACGCATGGCATGGTCGGCGACCGCGACGTGCGCGAAGCGACCAAGGAATTCACCGAACTCGTCCTGACGCCCGAGCTGCGCAAGGGCGCGATCTGGGACCGTTCCTATGCCAAGCCGCTCGGCTATCCCGGCGACTTCGAGATCATGAACCAGGTCTATGACTGGGAACGGGTCGGCGCCGACGCCTATGAGATGCTGATGCATCGCATCGGCCTGGAAGTCGCCGAGTGCATCCGGACCCGGATGGAAGTCGTTCGCACGCACATCGCCGACGTGGTGCGCGAGCGCGGCCAGGATCGCCCGGCCCGCATCACCAGCCTCGGCAGCGGCCCGGCCCGCGAAATCGAGGCCTTCCTCTCCAGCCATGGCGCCGGCGCCAATCGCGCAGAATTCTCGCTGATCGACCAGGAAGAGGTCGCCCTGCTCTACGCCCATGAGGCGACCTACCCTTTCGTGCTGAATTCCGACGGGCGCATGAAGGTGCAGGGATTGAATCTCTCCTTCACCGACATTCTGCGCGGCACGGACGAACTCTCCGGCCTGCCGCCGCAGGATCTCGTCTACTCCGTCGGGCTGCTGGACTATCTGACCCATCATCGCGCCAAGGCGCTGGTCAAGCAGCTCTACGACATCCTGGTTCCGGGCGGCCTGCTCATCATCGGCAACATGAACGAATGCCCGCTGAGCAATTACTGGCCGATGGAATTCATTTCCGACTGGACGCTCCATTACCGCAACGACGCGGAAATGTGCGACTGGGCGGCCGGCCTCAATGCCGCGAGTGCGTGGACAGAGACTGAGCGGACGGGGCGGGTGCGCATGTTGTTCGTGCGCAAGGGCTGATGCGCCGGTCAGATCGCCTTGAGCAGCCGCTTGACCGGCGCGGGCCGCAGCCGCGCGGCCGGCAGTATCACCGTCACGGTGGTGCCCCGCGCCACCTGGCTCTCGATCTCGAGCCAGCCGCCATGCAGTTCGGTGAGTTTGGCGGTGAGCGGCAGGCCGAGGCCGGTGCCGCCATGGCTCCGCGACAGCACGTTCTCCACCTGCTCGAAGGGGCGGATGACGCGCGCGATGTCGGCCGGCGAGATTCCGATGCCGGTGTCGGCAACGCGGATCATGATGCCGCGCTCGGGTTCCACCGTCACGCTCAGCGTGACATGCCCGCCCTCGCGGGTGAACTTGATCGCGTTGGTGAGCAGATTGAGCACGATCTGGCGGATGATCCGCTCGTCGACGCAGGCATAGATCTCGTCGTCGCCATTGAGGAAGCTGAGCTCGACGCCGCCCGCCGCGGCGCGGCCGCGGCACATGCGGATTGCGTCGTCGAGGCAGCGCACGAGATCGAGGTCGTCCTCCTGCAGCGTCAGCTTGCCGGCCTCCGCCTTCGCGAGATCGAGGATGTCGTTGATGATAGCGAGCAGGTGGTGGCCGCTGTTGTTGATGTCGGCGACGTATTCGATGTAACGATCGTTTCCGATCGCGCCGAACAGCTGCTTCTTCAGAATGTCGGAGAAGCCGATGATGGCGTTGAGCGGCGTGCGCAGTTCGTGGCTCATATTGGCGAGGAATTCGCTCTTGGCCCGGTTGGCCTTGTCGGCCTCGAGCAGCAGCACGTTCGCGGCCGCGTTCTTGGCCTCGATCACCTTCTGCGCGCGATAGCTGCGCCGGATGTACATCTCCTGGATGTAACCCGAGAACAGACCGACCGCCGTCGCCATCACCAGGAAGAAGTCGTTGTTGAGCCAGGAGCGGAACGGAATCGGGTTTATGTCGGTCGCAACGATCTGGTAGAGCACGACGAGCGTGAGCGAGATCACCAGCGAATTCACGAACCGCAGCCGGACCAGCGAGCTGCCGTAGATCACCACCATGATGAGACCGGCATAGTAGTAGCTGTTGAAAGGCGGCGGCATGATCGCGGTCATCGCGACCACGCCCAGTCCGGGCGCGATCATCGCGATGGAAACGACCGCCTGCGCGAACTTCTCGAAAGCGGGCACATAGGTGAGAATGGCGGCGGTAATCAGGATCGGACAGACGACGCCGTAGCGGATGAACCACAGTGCGCCCACCGTCGGCCCGCCCACTTCCGCATCGAGGATGCCGAAGGTGAGATAAAGCACCGCCGCCGCCGCGAGATAGGTGCGGATGAGCGAGCGGGATTCGTTCAGGCTCTCGCGGCGGTAGCGCGCCTCGATCGCGGCGTCGCAAAACCGCAGGCGCAGCTTGTCGAGCTCGAAACCGCCATCGGCCGTCCCTGCCACGTCTTCGATCGGCGCCTGCATCGGGTAACCAGCGGCCTGAGCATGAAATCCCGGTTCATATTCCCCGGCCCGAGTAAAGAATTGCATAGCATCGAAGGTTAACGGGGCCTTGTGCCCTTCACTCAAATGTAAGCGTTGGAACTGAAATGGCACTGTTGAAGTCACAGAGTTCAGTGGAAAGTCCGGGGATGCGCCATCTTGCTTTCGCCGCCGTTGCGTTGTTTTCCATCGGGACCTTGCCGGTCCAGGCTGCCGGCTATGGCCTGAAGGAGCACAGCGCCGATGCGATGGCCGCGGCCTATGCCGGCGCGGCCGCGAGCGACACCGATGCGAGCTATCTCGTCTACAATCCTGCGTCGAGCGGCGGTGTCGCCGATATCGACATGTCGGCGAGCCTGGTCGCGATCCTGCCCGGGTCGCGCGCAAACTTCGGTATCGCGACCACTTCGGCGGGCACGCCCACCGGCGGCAGCAAGACGCCGAGCGGATTCATCAGCGACGCGCTGGTGCCGGCCTTCGGTCTGCGTCTTCGGCTGAACGACCGGCTGACCGCCGGGCTGTCGGTTTCCGCGCCCTGGGGTCTTCGCACCGACTATCCGGCGACCTGGGCCGGACGCTACTACGCGCAGAAGTCGGAACTGCTGACCGTGAATATCACGCCCAGCCTCGCCTACCAGATCGTGCCCGAACTGACGCTCGGCGCCGGACTGCAGGTCGAGTACGCCAAGGGCACGCTCACCAGTGCCATCGACACCGGTACGCTGGCGGCGCTGAACGCAATCCCCGGCGCGGTACCGGGCGGGCAGGACAGCTTCGCCCGCGTCAGCGGCACGAACTGGACGGTCGGCTATACGCTGGGCGCGATGCTGCGGCCGATGGCAGGTCTGACGCTCGGCGTCGCCTACCGCTCCTCGCTGCAGCAGGACCTGTCAGGGCCGCTGACCTTCACGCTCGACAGCGCCGGCATGGGCGCGACGATCCGCAGCCTCACCGGGCTGTTCACCAACACACATCAGAAGACGCCGCTGACCATGCCCGACATGATCACCTCCGGCGCGCGGCTCGACGTTTCGGGCCGATGGACCGCCATGGCCGAGCTCGACTGGACGCATTGGAGCCGCGTGCGCCAGCTCGTCGTTCTCCCCGCCAACCCGGCGCAGCCGAACGACATCACCAATCTCCAATGGAAGAACACGCTGTTCGGCTCGCTCGGCCTCGAATACCGTGCCGGCCGCAACTGGACCTACAAGGCCGGCGTCGCCTACGACCAGAGTCCTTCGAGCGATGCGACGCGCGAGCCGCGCATTCCCGATGCGGACCGCATCTGGATTTCGGCCGGAGCGCGCGTTCGTCTCAATTCGAACCTGGATTTCAACATCACCGCCTCGCGGCTGTTCAACCTGTCGACGCCCATCGCGCTCAATCCGGCGATGCCCGGCGCCGCCTTGCGCGGCACGCTCGCCGGCACAACGAAGTCGTATGTGAACGTCGCCGGCGTGGAGCTTACCTGGCGGCCCGATTAGGCGTCGATGGCGCGCCCTGTGCGGCCAGAGACGCGATAAGAGTGCAATGACGGCACCCCCCGGTCCGCTCAGTGCTTTCTGGGCGCGTTCAGGATGCGCTGCGCGAAGGCGATGAAGACCGGCCAGTTCGAATCGGCCGTGTCGGCGCCGGCATGCTGGCGGAAGGCAAGCGCGCCGCCCGTCAGCGCCGTTCCGACCTGCGGCAGCTTCGCGGTACCGAGATCCTTGGCGCCGAGCAGCCGGTACACCGGCCCGGCCGCGACTTCGGCCTGGAATTCGCCGCTCGCATCGTCATTCGCACCGTCGCTGACGAATACCGGCCGCGGCGCGCAGAGCGCCAACAACTCGTGGGCATCGACCGGCAGATCGGCCGCGGTCTTCGGTCCGGCATAGCTGCGAAATTCGTCGGCGAACAGCTGGGATTGGCCTTTTGCGACCAGAGTGTCGACCCGCCCGTGCCGCAGCAACGCCGCGCCGCCGGCCCCCGAGGAAGATATGAACGCGACCACGAACCGGGGGTCGTAAGCCATGGCGACGAGCGCCGCCTTGCCGAACCGCGCATGACCGGCGATCCCGATGCGATCCGATGCCACCAGATTGTCCGACTCGAAATAGTCCATTGCGCGACTCGCGCCCCATGCCCAGGCGCGCAACACGCCCCAGTCGTACGGTCCTCGCGGCTTGCCCGCGGCGGCGAGCCCGATGACGCCGCCGGCGAGCCCCTCCGCGCTGTCGGGCTGCACGCTCGAGACGTCGAGCACGGCAGCGCCCCATCCCTTGGCCAGAACCTGTGTCTTCCAGGGCGACGGCGCGCCGCCCGCTTGCCCAGGCAAATCGAGCTCGAGGATCACGGGCACCGGGCCCTTGGTCTTTGCCGGCAGCGTGAGCGTCAGCCGCACGTCCAGTACCAAGCCGTGCAGCCCGGCAGCATGACCGAGCAAGCGCCGCGTCACGGCCGGGACGTGCCCCAGCATTTCCCTGGTGCTGCCTGCGACGGTCCAGACAAGCACCGGCGCGTTGTCTGAGGCGTGGCCGTAGATCTCCGCCTCCGAGTCGTCGGCGACTTCCTGGCGCCGCAACTGCCACCACTTATCGGTCGTATCGACGCGCGAACCGTTCTTCAGCTTCAGCGGATCCGGCAGGCTGTGTTCGGCCGCCGGCATCGGCGCTGCGGCGAGCAGAACGATTGCGAGCATGGCGACGCCAAGGCGCAGCATGATTTGAGAACCTCCAGCCGGACAGGGTTGGCAGGATGCCGCCATGGCCACCGCCATGCAACGCCCCTTCGGATGCAGACAGGTCAAGTCGTAAGGGCCGCGCTCAGGTCGTCATAGGCGCGCGCGATTGCCGCCACGAACGGCGCGTCGCCGGCAAGAGCGGCGGGGAAGACCTCGCGCAGGGAGAGGAATATGGGTATGTCGGTGGTAGCACTGCCACTGCACCGCGCGGCAATGCGCAACAAGGCCGGTGCCAGAGGGTCGTCGAGCGTCGCGCCGGCGCGCGCGGCGACGAATCGCATCCAACCCGCGACCGCAGCGGCGTGCCGCGCCGCCAAGCGTCCCAGCTTGCGCAGGTCGATGGCCGGCTCCAGCAGTCTGTAGGGCAGCTTGAGCGAACCATCGGCTGCGATCTGGGTCAGACGGTGGGCGATGGCCGGATTGCGCAGACGGGCGAGCAGCGCGTCGATATAACCCGGAATGTCGAGCCCCGGCGCGAGCGTGGCGGCCGTATCTTCGCGCATCATCCGCTCGACGAAGCCTGCGAGCGGCGGATCCGCCATGGCCTCGGCCACTGTGGCGCGACCCCGCAGCAGGCCGAGATAGGCAAGCGCCGAATGCGCCCCGTTGAGAAGCCGCAGCTTCGCCTGCTCATAGGCGTGTACGTCGGTTGTGAGCTGGACGCCGGCCGAAGCCAGATCGGGCATGCCGGGGCCGAGACCGTCCTCCACCACCCATTGCACGAAGCTCTCGCGTTGCACCGGCGCCGCATCGGCAAGGCCGGTCGCCTGCGCCACGCGCGCCAGCAGGGCCGCGTCGCTGGCAGGCGTGATACTATCGACCATGGTGGCCGGAAAACGCACCTCGCCTGCGATGAAGCGCGCCAGATCCGCTTTGCCGGCAGCCTCGGCGAACGCGATTGCGGCGCGCCGCAGTTTCGGTCCGTTCGAGCCAAGGTTGTCGCAGCTCAGAACCGTGAGCGGCGGCAGCCGCCTGGCGCGACGACGCGACAGCGCCTCGACGACCCAGCCGACCAGCGTCGCCGGCACGCCGTCGCCACGAAGATCCCGCGCCACGTCAGGATGCGAAAGATCGAGCGCGCCCGCCGCGTCGAGGCAATAGCCCTTCTCCGTCACGGTGACGGTGACAAGCCGCGCCGCCGGGCTTTCCAGATAGGCAAAGGCGCGCCCCGGATCGGTCGGCGCGGCGCAGTAGTCCTTCAGCGCACCCAGGATGCGATAGCGCGGGGCGGCATCGAGTTCGACCAGCGTGTAGAGACAATCCTGAGCCTTCAGCGCATCAGACAGGGCGCCATGGCGAAGCGCAATCCCGGCGATGCCCCAGCGCGGATCGCGCGCCAGGAGCTGCTCGACGAAACTGGCTATATGGGCTCTGGCAAAGGCGCCGGGTCCGATATGGACAATGCCGGGCAGCACGCGGGCCCTGTCGTACGCCGGCGCTTCAATTCCATCGCGGCGCAGATCGAGGGTGGCTGCTGAGAGCGCCTCGGGCATGGAGAGATGGCTCCCGTCTCAGTGATTGTGCCGCGGCGTCTTGCGGGCAATCTGGCGGTATTTCAGTGCCGGTTCCATCACCGCGCCGGCATCCATCTGGCCGACCGTGGCACGAAAGATCTCCTGCCAGACGGTTGCGCTTTCCGGCACAGGCGGGAGGCCGTCCTTCCGGCGCCGGGCGATCTCGTCCTCCGGCACCAGCATGTCGCATGTGCCGGCATTGAGGTCGATGCGGATGCGGTCCCCGGTGCGCAGCCAGGCAAGACCGCCACCGGCGGCACTTTCCGGCGAGGCATTGAGGATCGAGGGGCTGTCCGAGGTGCCGGACTGCCGGCCGTCGCCCAGGGTCGGCAGGCTCGCGATGCCCTGCTTCAGGAGCGCGTCCGGCGGCTGCATGTTCACGACCTCGGCCGAGCCCGGCCAGCCGATCGGACCGCAGCCGCGGATGACGAGAATCGTGTTGGCGTCGATGCCGAGTGCGGGATCGTTGATGCGGGCGTGGTAGTCGTCGGAGCCGTCGAACACGACCGCCTTGCCCTCGAACACGTTTTCATGGCCGGGACGGGCGAGATAGCGGCGGCGGAAATCGTCGGAAATCACGCTGGTCTTCATGATCGCGAAGTCGAACAAATTGCCTTTCAGGACGAGGAATCCGGCGCGCTCCATCAGCGGATTGTCGTAGGGACGGATCATTTCGCGGTCGTGCGACTCGTGTCCTTCGATGTTCTTCGCCAGCGAAGCGCCGGTGCAGGTCAGCGCGCTGCCATCGATGCGGCCGGCCGTCAGCAACTCGCACAGGATAGCCGGCACGCCGCCGGCGCGATGGAAGCGCTCGCCGAGATATTTGCCGGACGGCTGCATGTTGAGCAGCAGCGGGACGTCGTGCGCGTTGCTCCAGTCGGACACCGACAATTCCACGCCGGCATGACGCGCCATCGCGACGATGTGCGGCTGCGCATTGGTCGAACCGCCGATGGCGGCGACAGTGGCGATCGCGTTGAGAAAGGACGCGCGGGTGAGAATCCTGGACGGCGTGAGATCCTCGTAAGCCATTTCGACGATGCGCTTGCCGGTTTCGTAGGCCATCTGGCCGCGCTCGCGATAGGGCGCGGGGATCGCCGAGCATCCCGGCAGCGACATCCCGAGCGCTTCCGCCACCGCGTTCATCGTCGAGGCGGTTCCCATCGTGTTGCAGTGGCCGGCGGACGGCGCGCTGTCGCAGGCGGCCTGCATGAACTCCTCTTGCGTGATCTCGCCGGCGGCGAGCTTTCGGCGGCTTTTCCAGATCACCGTCCCGGAGCCTGCCAATTCACCGTCATGCCAGCCGTCGAGCATCGGACCGCCCTAGAGCACGATGGCCGGAATGTCCACTGCGGATGCCGCCATGATCGCCGCGGGCGTGGTCTTGTCGCACCCGGTGGTCAAAACCACCGCATCGATCGGATAGCCATGGAGAATCTCCACCAGCGTCATGAAGGAGAGGTTGCGGTCGATCGCGGCCGTCGGTCGGCGGCAGGTCTCGAAGGTCGGATGGGTCGGGAATTCGATCGCGATGCCGCCCGCGTCCCGGATACCGTCGCGCACGCGCCGGGCGAGTTCGAGATGGTGGCGGTTGCAGGGATTGAGGTCGCTGCCCGACTGCGCGATGCCGATGATGGGGCGGCCGTCGCGCAGCTCTTCCGGCGTCATGCCGTAATTCATGAACCGTTCGAGATAGAGCGCCGCCATGTCCTCGCGGCCGGGCGCGTCGAACCAGTCCCGGGAGCGAAACCGTCTCGCGGGTTTGCGCGTCGCCATGGCGAACTCCTTCAGCCGATGCCGGCGACGTCGGATTCGAAGCAGAACAGCCCGCCGGCGAGCGGCTGCGCGGCGCGCGCCTTGTCGTCGAGCCCTTTCCACGCCGTCGTGGCGTAGACGGTCTTGAGGCCGGGGCCGCCGAAGGCGAGCTTGGTGATATTGGCACAGGGAAAGCCGACCGAGGAAATCAGCTTTCCCTGCGGCGAATAGCGGCGCGCCGCCCAGCCGCCATAGAGGCCGACCCAGATGCAGCCTTCCACGTCGGTCACCGAGCCGTCGGGAAAGCCGGCGCCGTCCTCAATCGTCACCCATATGCGCTTGTTGGACAGGCTGCCGTCGTCGGCGAGATCGAAGGCATAGATCGTCCGCTTCCGCGTATCGGTGTGATAGAGGATCCTGCCGTCCGGACTGACACAGGGCCCGTTGGTGATCACAATGCCGGTATCGACCGCCTTTGGCCCGTCGGGATCGAGCCGATAGAGGCTGCCAGTCGGTGCGGTTTCCGCATTGTCCATCGTGCCGAACCACAGCCGCCCGCCCGGATCGCGGGCACCGTCATTGAGCCGGTTGCCCGGCTTGTCGGCGTCGACGCGCCAGAGCAGCGAGAACGCGCCGGTTATGGGATTGAAGCGATACAGGCCGCTCTGCAGCCTGACCACAAACCGATCGCCGTCCGGAACTAGGAAGCTCGGGCTTTCCGGCGCGTCGAAAGTCTGCCGCGCCCCGGTTGCCGGATCGAAGCGGTGAATGTGCTGCTTCTTGATGTCGACGAACCACAGCGCCTGCTGGAGGGTCGACCAAAGCGGCCCCTCGCCCAGCATCGCCGCGACCGGCCAGATGCATTGCGGTGTCATGGAGCCTGCTTAATCGTTGCCGCGCGCCACCGCCAGAGCCTGCGTCAGGTGCCGCCTCCAATGAGAAAGGCCAGGCCGTACCCTGCGTTTCCACGGCGATGTCAAAAAAAAACGAAACAGGCCGGCTAATCGCCCAGAGTCGGCAGCAGTGCCAGGAACAGGCGCTCCACCCGATCGTAAGCCTTCGCGGCTTCGGCCAACGTGTCGTGATGCGTCAAGGCAACCCGGCTCAAGCCCGCTGCGAGATTGGTGATGACCGAGAGGCCGGCGACGCGCATGCCGCAATGAACGGCGGCGAGACATTCGGGAACCGTCGACATGCCGACAGTATCCGCGCCAAGCGTGGCGAACATGCGGATCTCCGCCGGCGTCTCGAAGCTCGGTCCCAGCGCATACACATATATGCCGGTCTCCAGCGCGACGCCGGCGCGCTTCGCGGCCGCCGCAAACAGCCCGCGCATCCCGGGATCGTAGGCGTGCGACATGTCGGGGAAGCGCGGCCCGACGGCATCGTCATTGGCGCCGATGAGCGGGTTCTGGCCCGAGAAATTGATGTGGTCGGCGATGAGCATCAGCGTACCGGCGGTGAATTTCGGATTCACGCCGCCCGCCGCGTTGGTCAGGATCAGCCGCTCGACGCCCAGCCGCCGCAGGATGCGGATCGGGACGGCGATGGCCTGGGCGGGATGGCCTTCATAGGCATGCAGCCGTCCCTGCATGCAGGCGAGGCGGTGGCCGCCGAGCGTTCCGATGCGAAGCCTGCCATGGTGTCCGGAGACAGTCGGGACCGGGAAGCCCGGAATGTCGCCATAAGATATGTCGGTCGGCTGTTCGATCCGCTCGGCCAGAGACCCCAGTCCGCTTCCCAGGATCAGCGCGGTCTTCGGGAACGCGCCCGGCACGGCAGCGCGAATGGCGACGGCGCCCCGTTCGATCTCGTCGCTCTTTGCCATGCACCGCTCCATCCGCTATGCCGCTACAGACCAAGTACATATTCGAGCGTCTGGCGACAATCTGTACGCTGGGCGAAAGTGACGGGTCATGCGCGCGATTGTCGGCGTTCTGGATTCCTTCGGACTGGGCTCCGCCCCCGATGCGGCACGCTTCGGCGACGCCGGCGCCAATACTTTCGGCCATATCGCCAGAGCCTGCGCCGAGGGATTGACGCGTCCATCGGGCAAGAGCGGCCCGCTGGACATCCCGAACCTGCTGAGCCTCGGACTGGGACTGGCGGCAGAAGCCGCCGATCCCGCCGTCGTCCTGCCGGCTCCGCCGCGCATTATTGGCCGCCATGGCTATGCCGCCGAACGCGGCCGCGGCAAGGACACGCCGAGCGGCCACTGGGAAATGATGGGCCTGCCGGTCGACTACGATTGGGGCTTTTTCCCCAAGACCGTGCCGGCCT
>Ga0134126_10006897_pt1 | contig 14281 bp, 13 predicted proteins | sample KB31752_FD_96881 | JGI IMG/M metagenome (GOLD analysis project Ga0134126, IMG submission 96881) | Terrestrial soil microbial communities with excess Nitrogen fertilizer from Kellogg Biological Station, Michigan, USA - KB3-175-2 | ecosystem: Environmental > Terrestrial > Soil > Unclassified ... | reverse complement strand
GGCTACCGATGACGCGAATCCAGCGCTTCGCGGGCGTGCGCGAGGCGTAGATGACCAGGATGGTGGATGTCCAGTACCAGGAGGCGTAGTTGGGATCACCGAACGTGAACATCACGCGGTTGCCGTCGGTGGCGGTGACGCCCTCGATGAAACTGAGGTGGCCGAGCCACGCGACGATCGTGACTGCCGCCCAGGCGATGCCAGACCAGCTCCAGGCCGCGAGAGCGTACCGCATGGCACGGGGTGCCGACAGCACGTTCACGACCGCCACGCACCAGGTGAACAGGAGTGCATCGATCGCCAGTGTGACCAGTGCCGTGGTCGGCAGCGTCGAGAGCAACCCAGACGCCGCCCCCGCGGCCACGTAGAGCATGACGGGGAAGAAATAGGGCGCTCGCAGCTTGCGGTGCGTTCCCGCCATCCAGACCAGGGCGGTGACGATTGACGCTACGGTGAGGACGTCGACCGGCGAGCTGTTGCCGGGCCCGCTCGGATGCAGGATTGGCTGAAAGACGATGGTCGCGATGAGGGTAAACACCGCGACGCGCTCGGCGCTGCCGCGACGCGGACCCGCCCCTCGCGCCATGCTGCTAGCCCCAGCCGGCGTGACCGCGTCCGGTGCCTGATAGCGCGCGATTGTTGTCGTCATGAGCGCTTCCGCAGGCGCCTGAAGGCAAGCAGGTGGTTCCAAGCGAATTCGGCGTGATCGGCCTGGGCGGCCATGACGGCCAGGTCCGCCAGCAGCACGTCACGCCAGCAGCCACCGGGCACACCGAGCCGTTCCAGCCCTTCGCGCACGAAAGCACGGGCGAGGCCCGGATACCAGCCGGTCCCGTTCATTATGTAGTCGACACCCGAACCCCATCTGCCGGCCCGCAGTCCCGGGTGCCCAGGCACCCGGCGCCCGGGGCGCGTGTGCCGGTCCAGATAGAGGGAGTAGGTGATGGCGAAACGCGCGAGATCGCAGGTGGCCGGCCCGTCCAGCCGGGCCATTTCCCAGTCGATGACCCCGCTCACCTCGCCATTGGAGACCAGCAGGTTGCCTGGCCAGAAGTCCCCGTGCACCACGGTGGTTGGCACGGAGTGCCCAGCCAGCCGTGCGCGCAGGCCCTCGACACTAGCGAGGTCGGCGTCGACGCCGTGGCGTGCGCCGAACCGGACGGAGATCGCGCCCGCGATCCCGTCCAGCATCATTTCCATGCGGCAGGCGCCACTCGCGGTCTGGACATGAAGGCCGGAAAGCCAGGCGCCTGCGGCGGCCAGGTCGGCGGCCACCGATGTCCGGCGGGCGGTGTGCCGCCAGGCGTGGTAGTCCGCGAGCATGGACCTGCCGGGCAGCGCAGTCGTGACCAAGACGGGTCGGCCGAGGTGCTCGAGATGCGTGATGACCCTCGGGACGGTCAGGCTTGCCGCCCCAAGATCACGACTAGCGAGCTCGGTCAGCCGTGCCGCCTCGCGTTCCACGCTGCGGGCGGCGGCTTCGGTGGTCGGCACCTTCGCGACGTACGAGGGCTGCTCAGTCCCGGGCGGAAACAGCAGGATTGTCAGCTTGGCGTTCGGATCCCGGGACAGTGCCAGGCAAGCGACCCGGCCGCCGACCTCGTCGATAAACGAGGCGAGGGTAGGCCTCGTAAGGGTCGCCACGGTCAGCCTCCCATCGTCACGAATCTCGCGTGTGTACATAGCGGTCCGGCGAGGAACTCCAAACCGGGGTGCCGGTACGCGCGCAGCCCGATGGTCAGCAGCAGGCTAAGCACCGGGCCCGTGCCCGGCGGTACGGACAGCACGCTGGTCGCGAGGTAGCGCAGCACGGCGGGATCCCGGCTGGCGACGATCAGCGGGCGGTGGCGTGACGGGACAACGATGTACTCCGCACGTGGCAGCACCTCAGCCCAAGCGGGGCCGCTCCCGGCCGTCCCATTCATGTCAACACCGCGTAAGGCCGCATCCGCGCGACCGGCCGCACTAGCCCGTGCGTGACAAGGATCCTGAGTGCCTCGTCGACGCCTTGGTCATCGAGGTGCGGCACGTGGGCCGGGGCGCTGCCGCCATACCCGTAGCGCGCGGTGGTCCGGCCGAACGGATCGGGACCCGACCTTCCGGACCGCTCGAACGCGGAGATAAGGCTTCCTGAGCCGTGGCATGCGGTATACAGGCTGCGGTGAGCGTTATCCGCCGGTACGCACAGGTAGGACGAGGTCCTGTTGGTGCCCGGCAGCAGTAGCGGCTGGCCGGTCGCGGCGAACGCCGGGTGATCCGCCATCATCGCCGCCGGATAGGCCCGGCAGGCGTTGTGCCGGTGGACGAAGGCCCGCTGCTCGCCTACCTGCTCCTCGTAGATGGAGTTGTGCGGTGAGTCAACAACGAGCTGTGCGGTCGCGCCGAACGCGGACCGTGCCATGTCACGCAGCGCCGCGTACGTCGCCATCCGGTACGCGAAGCCGTAGTTCATCGCTAGCCGCATCGCGAGCAGCGCCCGCCGCCCGTCGTCGCCGTCAACGGGAACCGCTGGGCACCCGCGGGTGAAGTATGCCTCCAGCCGGCGCGTGAGTCCCGGCCGCAGTGTGAGAACGTGGGACAGCAGCTTCTGCACGGACATCTCGGTGCGAAGCATCCGTGAGGCGCTCTTCCGCCGGGCGTAGAGCTCGCCCAACTGGCCGGTGAGAACGCCCCCGCCGTTGTGGAACTGAACTGTCACCTGCCCGACGTGCAGGCCGAGCCGTCCAGCCACCGCCGGGTCGAGCACTTCCTCAACTTCCTGCAACTCGAGGAAGTGGGTACTCGGGCCGATACCGCCAAAGCGCAGGCGGCTCATTTGGACGACTAGCCAGGGCAGTTCCTTTCCGGCGCGCCGCGCGCCGCCGTACTCGTCGATGTCTAGTCGGCCGCGTTCCTCGATGTGATCAAGCGTGTCCTCGCTAAGTCCGTACCGGTCGGCGGCGAACTCAGCACCTTCGGTCGCGGCGCGCAGCACCTCGGCGAAGCTGAGTTCACGGCGCCAGTTCGGCGGGCTGGGGAAGCGCCGCGTGACCTGCCGATAGAAGTCCGTTACCGCGGATTCAGGCGGGCGCGCGACGTCGAGTGTCATCAGCGCCATTCCGCAGTTGAGGGCGGCGTCGGTGAGCGCCGGGCGGATTTCTCCCGTGGTCGCGACCGCAATGCTCGATGGCATTTCTGATTTCGCCTTGTGGCAGAAATCCGGCAGCACGACCGGCGGCGCGGCCAGGCCGGCACCTGCCGTGCCCTCGTTCAGCCGGCCGATGAGGCTCCTGTCGGCCTGAGCGGCGGGACTCTCGAAAACGGTGCATCCGTCGGCGCCGCCCAGACCGGCTCCGCTGAGGACTTCGATCTCCATGTCACCTATCTCCATGTCGCTGCTTGGCGAGGCGGGCCAAGGCTGCGCACACCGTCTCCACGTGGGAATCCGTCAGTCGCGGGTGCATCGGAAGGGAGAGCAGTTGGGGGAACACGCGGTCAGCGTCGGGCAGATCGTGGCAGGCTTCCGCGCCGACCAGTTCACGGAAGTACGGCATGTGGTGCACCGGGATGAAGTGCACGGACGTGCCGATGCCGGCCTCGGCCAGCTTTTCCGACACTTGGTCACGGGACATCCCGAACTGCCGGCGGTGCAGTCGAATGATGTAGAGGTGCCATGCGTGCTGGTCGGCTGCCGGGCGGGGCGGCAGTTCCAGCCCGCTGATCCCGGTGAGCAGGGCGTCGTAGCGGGTGGCGATCTCCGCGCGGCGCTGCTGCCATTGCCCGAGGTGGCGCAGCTGTGCCCTGCCGATCGCCGCCTGCACGTCGGTGAAATTCGCCTTCAGTCCGCTGTCTTCAACGGTGTAGCGCCAGCTACCCGAGCGGTGATAACGCCGCCAGGCGTCGCCGCTCATCCCGTGCAGTCGCATCCGCCGCCAGCGTCGGGCGAGATCGCCGTCGGTGGTGGCGATCGCCCCCCCTTCACTCACGGGGAGGTTCTTGGTGGCGTAGAAGCTGAAGCACGCGGCACGAGAGAAGCTGCCAACGGGCCGTCCGCGGACCGTGGCGCCGAGGCCGTGCGCCGCGTCCTCTACCACGTTCGCGACTGGGATTCCGGCTGCGGCGGCGAGCTCGGCGCCGTCCACGGGATAACCCGCCATGTGCTGGATCACCATGGCGGCGGCACCACGCCTGGCTGCCTTCGACACCCCTTCGGGGGATACCGTCAGCGTCCGCGCGTCGGTATCAACCAGGACCGGCCGCAAGCCGGCGTGCACGATAGCGTGAACGGCGCCGCAGAACGTGAGCGTCGGCGTCAAGACTGGCGCGCCCGGCGGCAGGCCGAGGCCGGCCAGCGCCATCTGGATGGCAGCGGTGCATGAGCTGACGGAGACCACGTGCGGCGCCCCTACCCAGGCGCCGAACTCCTGCTCGAACGCGATCGTCTCCTGACCCATCGTCACCCATCCGCTGGCCAGGACCCGAATGGCCGCCTCTCGCGCCTCGGAGGTAATTTCGGTCCGGCAGAACGGGATGTCCGCCGCGCTGCGGACGGCAAGGGCGGAGGCTGCGGGTGCGTTCGTCATGACGCGGCCAGCTCACGCCCGGCTAGCCGACTGGCGTCGCTGGGCGTCGCCTGATAGGTCTGAGCCAGCACTTCGCCGAGCGCGGATTGCGTCAGGTCTTCGCCGAGCCGTTTGCGGGCCGTGGCGGCCAGCCGCGCGGCGACGGCTGGGTTGTCCAGCAGGTACTCCATCGCCCGGGCGAGCAGTTCGGGCCTACCGGGCGGCGCGAGCAGACCGGTCTCTCCGGCGACGACCACATTGGGTACCGCGTTGACAGCCGTGGCGACGACCGGCAGTCCGGCCGTCATTGCCTCGACAATCGCGCAAGGCAGCCCTTCGTAGCGGCTCGCCATCGCGAACAAGTCAAGACCCGGGAGAAGAGCAGCGACGTCGCTCCGCTCGCCGGCGAAGAACATCCGCCCGCGCAGGCCATGGCGTGCCGCGAGCCGCTCCGTCTTCGCGCGAAGCTCGCCGTCGCCGATCCAGACACCGAAGACATCGTCGCGGCGGAGCGCGGCGAGCGCGGCGACGAAATCGTCGGGAGCCTTCTGGAAGGTAAGTCGTCCGACCGTGCCGACGACGCGCATTCCGGGCGGCGCGCCCAGCAGGCGGCGCGCCTCTGCCCTTTCCCGCGGTCCGGGCTGAGGGGCTGCGGTGTCCGCGCCGATGCCGATCGTCCGGACCCGCTCCGGTGGCGCGATCCCTCGGGTGATGGCCTCGGCTGCCACGGCGGGGCCGACGGCGAGGAACGCGTCCGTGAACTTACCCACTCGCCGTTCGATCCAGATGTACGCCGCGCGGCGCAGCCCGGACTGGAACTGGTGGAACGGGAAACCGTGAAAGGTGTGCACGATCCGGCCGACCTGCGTGCGGTGCGCGGCGGTCCGGCCGAGTACGCCCGCCTTCGAGCTATGGGTATGCACCACGTCGAAGCCGCGCACAAACGCCTGCAGATCGGCCAGGACCCTTCGGTCGTCGGCGGGAGCGATGTCGCTGCGCAGCCGCGGCATTAGCACCACCTCGAGGCCCGCGTCGCGCGCCTCCCGCACGAGCCGGTCACCCTCGCCGGTCACGAAGACGGTTTCATAAATGTCCGGATCGAGGGCGAGCGCGCCGCGCAAGGCCACGCCGCCCGCCCCCGCCGTGAATCTGGTGACGACCTGTGCCACCAGGAGCCGCCTGGTCATGTCATCCCCCTAGTTCCCTCGTCTCCAGTGCCCTCCCGGTGCTGACGACTTCGCGCAGCCGGACTGCTGGCCGGTCGCCGAGCACGATCTTCAGGCACGGCAGGCGCGCGCTCAGCGCGGCGGCCGTTTCGGCTATTGCCGGATGGCTTCCGCCCGCGCCGGTACCGAGCGCCAACGTCGCCGCAAAAGCCCAGTACCGGCGCAATTCGCCGGCCATGTAGGTCCCGGCCACTAGATGCCGCGCCGCTTCGGCTGGATCGCAAGAGGTCACCGTCGGGGTCCCGCTTCCGCCGCGCACCAGGACGATCAGCTGGTCTGGCAGCAGCCGATCGGTGCGGGCCGGCCAGGGGGTCTCCCTACGGCCATGCGGCATGCGCCGCCCATGGCGGGTTTGGCCAGCGCCGCCGCCTATGGGCAGCCGAAGCGGCTCTACCACGCCCCAGGCGGATCGCCCATCGCTCACGCATAGGTTGTCGCAGGTCGCTAGGGCACCGCAGGTGAGCTCGCCCTGCACCAGCGTCGACTTGCCGACACCCCCTGGCCCGGCCAGCAGCAACGTCTGCCCACCGGGACCGGTGTCGCACGCGGAGGCGTGCAATGGGGCACGACCACGTTGCTGGCTGCGCCATAGCGCCGGGTACTGGAGCAGGACGGCGCGTATCAGTAGCCGTCCGCGAGCGCGGAGCAGGGCCGCGGCTATCCGGTCGGTGACCGGCGGCCGCCATCGGGCGACGATGTCCAGCGTCGGGTCTCCCGCGGTCAGCATCAGGTCGAGCCCGGAAGAACAGGCGTCTCGCATGATCACCTGCCCCGGCTGGTGCCAAGCGCCCCTAGTCAGCACCCGCCAGCCCGTGACGTCGAAGGCCGCGGAACTGCGTTCGACCGTCACGCGTACGTCCGGCTGCCCCGCACCGGCCGACGTGGCGCTCCCGGTGCCGCGTTCTACCAGCTGGCCGGCGGCGCCCTCGGCAAGGACGCGGGCGATCCGCGGTATCGCGCAGATCAGTTCCACGCGCTCACCCGCGGTATGAAGCTCCGCCCGCGTTACGCCCGGCACTCAGAACCCGTCCGGGTAGGGGCTCGCGGCTGCCAGGTGGTACCCCGGCACCAGGCCGGCCAGCATGGCCTTGACTAGCTGGTCGTTGCCTTCGGCAGCGGCCCGCTGCAGTTTGTCGAGGCTGGCGGCGAAGTCGTCGGGGAGCGGGTGCGGACGAGTTGCCCAGATGACAGGGCTTATGGTCGGCAGGCGTTCCTCATCCTCGCCGAACAGCTGCTCGTGTAGCTTTTCACCGGGGCGAAGGCCCGTGAAGTGAATCTGAACGTCGGAGACCCGTAGGTACTCGGCGTACCGGCGCACAAGGTCCACGATCCGGACCGGCTCTCCCATGTCGAGGACGAAAGTCTCCCCGTACTCCGCCATCGGCGCGGCGGTCAGCACTAGCCCGACCGCCTCCTCGACCGTCATGAAAAACCGCGTGACCTCGGGATCGGTCACCGTCACTGGCTCACCGTGCTCCAACTGGTCGGCCACCACCGCGAGGAGCGAGCCTCGGCTGCCAAGGACATTGCCGAAGCGAACCGAGCAAACGCGCGTGCCGCCGCACGCATTCGCCTGGGCGATCATCTCGGCTACGCGCTTGGTCGCGCCGAGGATCGAGCGTGGTTCGGCCGCCTTGTCGGTAGAGATCAGTACCAGCCGCGCCACCCCGGACGAAAGTGACGCGCAGACCACGTTGCGGGTGCCGAGGATGTTGGACTTCACCCCTTCGCAGGGGTGGCACTCAAGAAGCGGCAGGTGCTTATGCGCTGCGGCATGGAAGACGACATCTGGCCTGACCGCGCGGAACACCTGCTGGATCCGCTGCTCATCCCTGACGTCCGCGATGATGATCTCAGAGCTGTCGAGCAGCGCCTTGCCGTAGAGGGCGAGCTGCAGGGTGTGCATGTTCGACTCGTCATGGTCGAGCATGTGCAGAGACGCGGGGTCGTGGCTTCTGATCTGCCGGCACAGCTCCTGACCGATCGAACCGCCCGCCCCGGTGACAAGCACCCGGGCACCGGACAGAACGGCCTCGACGGACGGATCCAGTACCACGCGCTCGCCTCGGCCAAGGAGCTCTCGGTAGCTCACCCGGCGCATATCGGCGGCCCGCGCATCCCGTTCCATCGCCGACAGGAAGGACGGTAGGTAGCACACGTGGGCGCCAGTATCGGCGGCGGCGCGAATGAGTCGGCTCAGGGTAGCCGGAGGTAGCGACGGGATGGCGATAACAACCGCAGCTATTCGCCGGTCGCGGACGGTCTGCCGCATGTCCGCTAGAGTGCCGAGGACCGGGACCCCGTATACCGACCTGATTCCCGGGTTATCGTCGAGGAGGCCGACGGGCCAGAGCCCGTAGTCCGGGCAGTCCCTCAGGTCCCGCATGAGCGTCCGGGCGGCGGATCCAGCTCCGACGATCAGCGTTGCCAGGCCGCTTCCGCTGCGGCGGCGGCCGTGCCACCATGGTGCCGCTGCACGCAATCCGTTGTGCCAGCCCCGGCCAGCGATCCTGAGTTCAGTCATCACGCCGCTCCATCCTGGCCATGTCGGCTTTCCGGTCCATTCATGTCTCCGCCTTCTGTGCCTTCGGCGAAGCCTTCGACTTTGCCGCGTACCACGGTCTGCGCCGCAGGCCGATGACGCCAAGAACGGGCCAGTCGGTGGCGAGGCAAAGGTCCCCGACCTGGTCCAGCGAACTTTGGGGGGCGTAATCGGGCAGCACGCCTACCAGTGCTGCGTCCAGTTGCCGGTCTCCGAGCCTGATGTCCGGCAAGGCCACCACCGTCAGCCGCGGCAAGTTGTCGTGACTTGTGGCCTGATGGCCGGCGCCGACACCCGTGCCGTTGTCCGCCATGCCGGAGGGGTACCTTGGGCCATCGTTCTGCCAGGCCCCCGCAGACTGGCTCATTGCGTCGCCGGGGGACTGCGCTGGACTGAACGCTCGCACAGGCACTGGCGCGCCCCGCCGCTCCTCTGGGCTGCTGGGCCTGCCCGAACGAGCGGCAGTCAGATCACGGTTCAGCCGGTCGGCCAGCGCGGCGAGGCGCGCACGGGGGACGGGCCCGGTCAAGACGATGGTGTCGACGCCGGCCCGGTGCGCGGCCAGGCTGAGGCGGCCCGCGAGGTCCTCATCGATGCCGGTCACCCTGCCGCCGGTCGCCTGGGCGTTGCCGAGCGGGATCGTGCCGAGTTCCCTCGCGCCCGCGGCCGGCTCTGCGACCGTGGGCCGGACAATCTCGCGCAGGGCCCCGATGAGCAGGCCGACGACCAGGCCGAGCAGCGCGGCGAGCGCCCCGTAAGCCAGTGCATGCCGAGACGCCTCAGTCGCGGTGGACGGGGTGCTGACGACGGACGCCCCGGTGTTAGCGGAAAGGCCGGTCAGTATCTGCTGGGCGGTGGCCTCGTTCGTGGCCAACTCCTGCTCGGTCGCGCTGAGCCGCGACAGCAACGACTGCGTCTGCACGCTGGTCGACGGCGCGCCACCGGCAGTCGCGCGGTCAAGCTCACCGATGAGTGCGTTGCGCTTAGCGGTGAGCTGGACGATCGTCTTGTTCAGTGCCGAGAGCTCCGGGTTGTCCTTAATCCCGAGCTGATTGAGTTGGTCGGCGACCACCTTGGCAAGGGATCGCGCGAGCTGGACGGCGACCGGCCGATTGCGATCAGTGATCGTTATAGCCATGACAGCCGAGCTGCCGAGCGGCGTCACTGAGACTTCATGCCGCGCCACCTGGGTGGCGTCGCTGTTTACGCCGGCCGCGGTGATCGCCTGCCCCGCAACGGCGGGATCGGTCGCTACCGCGGTCACGCGGCTCTGAACGGCTGACACCTGTGTGGTCGTGTCAGGTGTGATCCCCTGGCCCTGCACGTTGGCCGTTGCAGAGTATGTCACCGGCTGATGCTCTTGCATCGCCACAACGACAGCCGTGGGCACGATCACCAGGATGAGCAGCAGCCACCTGTTCCGCCAGAAAATACGCCTGATCGCCTCGCTGGCTTCCACGATTTCCCCTCACGGTCGCGTGCTCACGTGATGGGCATCACGCTACGGCGGGCCGGTCGCCAGCTGCCTCAGCTAATTGCAGCTCATTGAAAGCTTTCTTCTACGTCATCTGCCGGACCCGCAAGGCGCCGTGACCGGCCTAGACTCGGCGGATGACGCAACGGGTCCGAAGGCGCGCAGGAGTCATGCTGGCCTCCTGCCTGCTCGCGGCAGGGTGCGGTTCTGCCACCACGGCCGCTTCAGGCTCAGCCGCCGGCAGCGCTGCCCGCCCAGCCGGCACGGCCCCCGTTCAGGCGGCCAGCGCCGCGGGCAGCCTCCGCAAGGTGTTGGTGATCATGGAGGAGAACCACAGCATCCAGCAGGTCTTTCCTGCGGCCATGCCCTACCTGTGGAGCGTCGCCCGCCGTTACGGGTACGCCACCGACTGGAGCGACGTAGGCCATCCGAGCCTGCCGAACTACCTCGCCATCTTCGCGGGGTCGGCTTTCAACAAACCGGCGGATTGCGCGCCGGGGCCGGGCTGCACCTACCCGGGACCTACCGTGTTCGGACAGGCTCTCGCGCTCGGCCTGACCGCCAAGTCCTATGAGGAATCGATGTCGCAGCCCTGCGATCTCGCCAGCTCCGGGGAATACGACGTCAACCACAACCCCTGGGCCTACTTTCCGGACGAGGCGGCCAAGTGCCGGTCCGGCGACGTGCCCGCAGGGACACCGACGGCTGGCGTCCTGGTTTCCGATGTACGCAGCGGGAATCTTCCAACGGTCGGCCTAATTACCCCGAATCTCCTGCACGACGGACATGACGGAACACTTGCTCAGGCGGACGCGTGGCTCGGTGCCTGGATTGCCGTCCTAATGTCGGGACCTGACTGGCAGCACGGCAGGCTGGCAATCGCGGTCGTGTTCGATGAGGGCGAGACGACCGAGCAAGTGCCCTTCGTGCTCATGGCTCCCGGGCTTTCCGGCGTTACGGTGACCACTCCGGGGAACCAGTATGCGCTTACCCGGTTCATCGATCAGTTCATCGGCGCCGAGCCGCTGCGGCAAGCGAGCGGCGCGGTGAACATAGCACCGCACTTCGGGCTCAACCCATGAGCGGCGGGATCGGCGGCGCAGTTGGAGGCGCCCTGGCGAGGTTGGCGCTGGGTGCCACAGGACTCAGTGTCACGATGCTCGTCGTGGCATGCTCGGCGGCGGCCGCCCCGTCGCCTAAGGCGGAAGTCAGGGCACCGGCGATCTCAGCAACCGAACCGGCTCCGGTTCGCTACCGCTACCTTACGGACTTGTCCAGCGGGACAGAGGCCAAGCGTTACGGCTTCAACCTGGTCGACCTCGGGCCATACCGCTCACTCATCGACGCGCTGCCCGCCGGGGAGCGGGCGCTGGTATGGCTCGGTGGTTACTCACTGGCACGTTGCGCGCTCGTGACCACGGACACACAGGTGCGTGAGCAAGTGTCGGCGCTCGCCGGGGACCCCAAGGTGGCTGGCTACTACCTCGCCGACGAAGCCGACGACGCGGTGCCCGCGCACGGGGGGCATTGCCGGCATGTTGCGGCGCAGATCTCGGCGCGCACCCAGCTGGTGCACCGGATGGCGCCGGGCGCGTTCACCTACGAGGTGGTCACCGAGCCCAGCAACTTCGCTGCCTTCGCCCGGGCGACCGACGTGCTGGGCACGGATCCGTACCCGTGCCTCGCGGGCCGACAGTGCGACTGGTCCCTGATCCCGAGGTACATCGCCGCCCTCGACGCCGCCCACGTGGCTAGGTACTGGGCGGTCCTGCAGGCGTTCAGCTACCAGAAGTGGCGCTCCCCGACACCTGGTGAGCTCGCCTCCATGATCCACCAGTGGCAGCACTCCAGGTGGCAGGGTGAGCAGGTATTCGCATGGCATTACGCCGACTGGTCCCTGGCGAGTCACCGCGGGCTGCTCGCCGTGTTCACCATGCTCAATTCGGGCCGGTTAGACGCCTCGTCGACGACCACTATCAGGCGCTTCGGCCCTAAGGACGGCAGTGGCGGCAGTCGGGGTGCGAGCCGACCCCGAGAACGGTGTCAGCGGAAGGAACCACCTCGGCGCGCAGCAGACGCTTCCCGCTGGCCACGCCTGATCCTCGCAGAGGCTAGAACACTCCCGGCTAACGCCTGGCCCCGCGGCGGCTACGGCTCACTTCAGTGACACCCAGGGATAGAGCACTCGAACTCGGACGGTCACAACAATCCGTAATTCACTGCTCACCGTATGTAAAGTGTAGCGGCCTGTCCCTCTCGGCGGGCCCGCGGGAAAGGGGTGACCGGGGATGAGCTATGCCCGTCTGCGTGGAGGTGTCAGCGGTGGCCTGTGGGGCTCGCGCCCGGGATGGGGGGAGGATCCCTGATGCGGCTTGTGCTGTGTGACAACAACCGCATCTTGTGCGAAGCGCTCGCGTCCGTCCTCCGGGCGCACGGTCATCGCGTTCTGGGTATCGCCACCTCCGCGTCGAAGGGAGTCACGGCGGTATCCCTGCTTGAGCCCGATGCCTGCCTGCTTGATGTGCGCTTTTCCGATGGCAGCGGCATAGACGCCGCACAGGCGATGCACCAGCGTAATCCGGAGACGAAGGTCGTGGTGCTCTCCTGTCTCGACGATCCTTCGGTGGTATCGGAGGCGAAGAAGGCGGGTGTTGTTGGGTTCCTTACCAAGGACCAGAAACTCGACACGATCGTCCGGGCCGTAGAAGCAGTAGGTGCCGGCGGGACGGCCTTCGACCCCGCCACTTCGCACCCGCCGGGCCGCGCGATGAACGGCGAGTGCCGGGACCACCGCCTAGGGACGCTCACCGGGCGTGAAGCCGAGGTCCTGCGACGTATTGTCGCCGGGCAGGGCACTAGGCCTATGGCCAGCGAAATGGGTGTCACCATCAACACCCTGCGCGGCTACGTCCAGAGCGTCCTGACCAAGCTGGGCGTGCACAGTCGGCTTGAAGCCGCTGCCACTGCGCGCGAGGGCCAGCACCGCTCCGTGGTATAGCGCCTGGTCTGACCGGCTTTGCAGAGCCTCTGGTTTGCAGAGTCTCTTGCAGGAAAGGTCATTATGGCATGAAAATCAGGATTCTCATCGCCGATCAGGAACGCACTTTCGCTGAAGCGCTGGCGGCCCGGCTTGAGGAAGAGGATGACGTCAAGGTAGTGGGAGCGGTCCAGGTGACGACGTCAGGACCCTGGCTGGCTGCCGCGAAATCCGCCGACGTGGTCGTCGTCGATGGCGATCTGCCCGGTACGACCGCGGACCGGATATGCACGCAGGTCTCCCGCAGCCCAGGGTCGCCCCGGGTGGTTACCTTGAGTGCGTCCTCCGAGCCCGAGCGGATCGTGAACGCTATCCGGGCGGGGACGGCCGCCTGGGTGCGCAAGGATCAATCCCTTGAGCATCTGCTGCAGGTGATCCGTGGGGTCGCCCGGGGAGAGATCTGGCTGCCCGGGTATGAGAAGGGCAACGTGGTGCGCCTGCTGCTGCAAGAGCAGGAGCGAAGACAGCAGAACGGGCGCTTGCTTGCCTCCCTCACGCCCAGGGAACGGGAAGTCCTGATGTGCCTCGCCGAGGGACCCCGGTGCCGTGAGGCGATAGCGAACCAGTTGTACCTCTCGGTCAACACCGTCCGGACTCACCTTCAGAACATCATGGCGAAGCTGGGCGTTCACTCGGCGCTCGAAGCGGTGGCGCTCGCCATAGCAGCAGAGCCTGCTCTTGGCGAACACCGTTCCCGGGTAGATAGGCAAGCGCCCCGGTAGGGGCGGATCCTGATCGGCTCTGGGTGCACTGCCCCTAACCTCGGAGTGGCCGCAGGTCGCGGGCATGTTTTTCGGCCGTGTTCGAGTGGGGCGGGTGGGGCTCGAACCCACGACCGGCAGATTATGAGGAAACCGGCCCGGCGGCGGTTGATGCTGGCAGGGAGCGTTCACTGTCTATCAGTGCTGGTCAGCCGGGATCTGAGAGGACGGGGCGGGACCGGCCAGGACGGGGCGGGACGGGACGGGACGGATGTTCCCATCATGAGGGAGGATCACGGGTCGCTGACCTGCACGTAGCAGCCGCCGGAGCGCGGTCGGAACAGCAGCCGGGACGATGTGGCCCAGTGACGGAGACTTTCCACCGGTACCTGTCGGCGGGACGGCAATGACCGACATAGGTGTGCTTCAGATGACGTGCATGATGCTTATGCACGCCGCTACGAGAATCATCTGAAGGAATGCGGCGCCCCGCCGGTTCGCATGATCGGCGGGACATTCGTACGTCTCGCGCGCCCATAGTTGTCGCTGTCTGACGACGGCCAGCCGGATCTGCCCAATGGCGGCCATGCCGAGCTGCCCAGTGGCGGCCAGAACGTCCGCTTGGTACAGAGCCGCGTGAAGGTAAGGGCCCTGTTCACGCATGGCACCGTCCGCTCAAGCGCGATATCATGAGATATCAAAAGGAGGCTCGGATGACAGACATGCTGATCCGTGACGTGCCCGATGACGTCATCGCGGC
>Ga0134126_10006895_pt1 | contig 14282 bp, 10 predicted proteins | sample KB31752_FD_96881 | JGI IMG/M metagenome (GOLD analysis project Ga0134126, IMG submission 96881) | Terrestrial soil microbial communities with excess Nitrogen fertilizer from Kellogg Biological Station, Michigan, USA - KB3-175-2 | ecosystem: Environmental > Terrestrial > Soil > Unclassified ... | reverse complement strand
GGCCCGGTCATTGAAAGCGATTACTACAACTTCGAGTCGCTGAACTTTCCGCCGAACCATCCCGCGCGCGACACGCAGGACACGCTGTTCATTGCCAATCAGGATTCCAAACCGCAGCGCGAACGCCTGCTGCTGCGCACGCACACTTCTCCGGTGCAGATTCGCACCATGGAGAAGATGAAGCCGCCGCTGCGCATTGTGATTCCCGGCAAAGTGCATCGCAACGACCCGCCTGACGCAAGCCATTCGCCAATGTTTCACCAGGTCGAAGGATTGGCAGTGGACACCAACATCACCTTCGGCGACCTCAAGGGCACGCTTGACCACGCCATGAAAATGCTCTTCGGTTCGAGCGTGAAGACGAGTTTCCGTCCGTCGTTTTTTCCGTTCACCGAGCCGAGCGCGGAGATGATGGTTTCCTGTTTCATCTGCGGAGGCAGCGGCAAGCGTGGTTCTGAGCCCTGCCGCCCCTGCAAGCAGAGCGGATGGATCGAGATCCTCGGCTGCGGCATGGTGGATCCGAATGTTTTTGGGTTTGTAAAAGAAAACGGCTACGACCCTAAGAAAATTTCCGGATTCGCCTTCGGCATGGGCGCGGACCGTATTGCTCTCTTGAAATACGGCGTGGACGACATTCAGTTGTTCTTTCAAGGTGACGTGAGGTTTTTAGAGCAGTTTGGATAGAAGCGTTCAGCCGTCAGCACTCAGCCATCAGTGCTGAATGCTGAATGCTGAATGCTGAGTGCTAAGAAATGAAACTTTCTCCCCAATGGCTACGCGACTTCGTTGATATCTCTGCGGCGGACCGCCGTCTCGCGGAAGATTTGACGGCGGCGGGCATCACCGTCGAAGGCGTCAGCGGCGAAGGCGCGAGCACGGCCTTCGAAATGGAGATCACCACGAACCGCCCCGACGCGATGAATCATTACGGCGTCGCGCGTGAGTGCTCTGCGATCTACGATCTCCCGCTGAAGCCCCTCGACACAAAGCTTCCCGCCAGCGCGGGCGAGGACACCGGCGCCTCCATCGAAATTCAAGACAAGCAAGGCTGCGCACGCTACACTGCCCGAGTCATTCACGGCGTAAAGATTCAGGCCTCGCCGGAAGCGATCGTAAAGCGCCTGGCCAGTGTGGACCAGCGCGCCATCAACAACGCTGCCGACGCCTCCAATTACACGCTCTGGGAAATGGGGCATCCAACGCACGCATTCGATCTCGACCTTCTCGAAGGCAAAAAGATCATCGTGCGTCGCGCCACCAAGGGCGAAATGCTCAAGACGCTCGATGGCGTCGAACGAAAACTTTATGTAGATGATCTGATCATCGCCGACGCCAAAAAGCCCGTCGCACTCGCTGGAGTCATGGGCGGCTTCGATTCCATGATCACCGACAAAACCAAAAATATCCTGATCGAGTCGGCATGGTTTGATCCCACGGTAGTCCGCAAAACCGCCAAGCGCCATGGGTTACACACCGACGCCTCACACCGCTTCGAGCGCGGCGCTGACTACGGCGCAACTTCCATCGCATGCGCGCGGGTCGCCATGCGCATCCTGGAATCGGGCGGCGGACAGATGCAGGGAAGTGAAATTGACGCGGTGGCGCACAAGCTCGATTTCGCTCCCATCCAACTCGACCGCGCCGAAGCCACGCGCATACTCGGTGAAGACCTCGGCGATACAGAAATCCTCCGCATCCTGCGCCGGTTGGGCTTTGTCGTGATTCCCGACACCAACTCCGATTACCTGGTGAGTGTTCCGAGCTGGCGTCTGGATGTAGAGCGCGAAATTGACCTCATCGAAGAAATTGCCCGCCTGCACGGCTATGACAAATTCCGCAAGACTCTGCCTGCATTTGCCGGAGCGGTTGCCGAGTCCCCCGATTCTCGTAAAGACGAAAAGCTGCGCGCCGCGTTGCGGTCGCTGGGCTACAACGAAGCAGTTTCGCTGAGTTTTATTTCTCACGCCGACGCCGAACAGTTTTCCTCATTGCCCGTGATGGAGCTTGAAAATCCGTTGAGCGAAGAAGCGTCCGTCATGCGGACGTCGCTCGTCCCAGGCATTCTCAATATGCTGGCTTACAACCTGAACCGTGGAAACGATGATGTCCGCCTGTTTGAGACTGGTTCGGTGTTCCCGGCGGCAAGCGGAAAGTTACACGAGCCAAAACAGATTTGCCTGGGCGCAACCGCCGCGAATATTGCCGGACAACTGCCCAGGGGCGGCACGCTCGATGTAAGCAAAGGCGCGAACGCGGTTGCAGTAGAGGCTTTCCGCAGCTTAAAAGGAGACGTCGAAACTTTGCTGGATGAATTCCAGCACGGGCCGATTCACTACGACTCTCAAACCTCCGATTACTACCACCGCGGCCGTTCCGCGCGGGCTTTGCTGAACGGAGAGATGATCGCGGAGTTCGGCCAGCTTGACCCAGGCGTCCTTGCCCAGCGAAAACTCCGGCAGGATGTATTCATCGCCGAACTTTATCTCGAACCACTCCACAAGCACCAGCTGCGCAAAATTCAATATGAGCCGCTGCCGCGCTATCCTGCCGTCGAGCGCGATTTCTCTTTCATCTTTAGCGATGAAGTTGTTTTCGCGAAAATCCAAGCCGCCGTCTCCGCGCTCAATCTTGGCGAACTGCGCGGATTCGCGCCAGCGGAAATCTTCCGCGGGGGCGCAATCCCCGCTGGGAAATATTCCGTACTCCTGCGCGCGACGTTCCAGTCCTACGAGCGTACTCTCCGCGACGAAGAAGTCGCAGACTGGTCAGCAAAAATCGTAAAGGCAATGGAATCACTCGGCGGAACCCAACGAGCGTAATCAACTTGTGTAGCGCCGGGTCTCAGACCCGGCAAACTTTCGCCCTCCCTCAAATCCGCCCTACAAATCTATTAAGATGAATACACTTGTGCCGCGCCTCATTTACTTGTCGTTCTTTCTTGCAATCTTCACCGCCGCGGCATTTTCCATCTTTCATTCCCAAACCATTTCAGCTTCAAACCCCCCGCCAACTTTTTACAAAGACATCCTCCCCATTCTCCAAAACCACTGCCAGAGCTGTCATCGCCCCGGCGAAGTTGCACCCATGCCACTCGTGTCCTACGCCGATGCCCAACCCCTTGCCCCAACAATTGCCGCCACAGTGCAAACAAAAATGATGCCGCCCTGGTTCGCCGATCCCTCCATCGGCCACTTCGCCGACGATCCTTCGCTGACCCCGCAGCAGATCGCAGCCATCTTGGCTTGGGCCAAAGCAGGCGCGCCCGCCGGAGACCCGAAGACTGCTCCGCCCATCCCTCACTGGACCGGAGGTTGGAACATCGCTCATCCCGACAAAATCTTCGAGATGCCGCAGCTCGTGCCGATTCCCGCCGACGGTGACATCGAATACACCTACGAGATCGTGCCTACGCATTTCCAAAGAGACCGCTGGGTGCAAATGTCAGAGGTGCGCCCTTCCAACCCGCAGTACGTGCATCACGCGGTCGTCTATATCCGGCCGCCACAGTCGAACTGGCTCCGTCATGCGCCAGTCGGTGTGCCGTTTACGGCGTCCACATTAAAAGATCCGGTCGAGCGCCTCGAAGCGCATGAGACTACCAATGACTTGTTGCTCGTTTACGCACCGGGCAGTTCTCCCGACGCATGGCCTGATGGTATGGCGAAACTTATTCCGGCGGGTTCGGACCTGGTTTTTCAAATGCATTACACCTCGAATGGCAGAGCGGGCAGCGACCAGACCGCCGTAGGACTTGTCTTCGCCAAGCATCCTCCCGCGCAACGTGTAATTACTTTGCAGTTGAACGATCATGCGCTCCTCATTCCGCCCAACGCCGACAATTTCCGCGTGGAGGTCCAGGGAACACTTCCCAATGACGCGACCCTGCTCAGTTTTTTCCCGCACATGCATCTTCGTGGCAAGGCTTTTGAATATGACGTTGTTCACGACGACGGAACGGTCGAACCGCTCCTGCGCGTGGACCACTATCACTTCCACTGGCAATTAAGTTATAAGCTCGCCCAGCCGCGATTTCTGAAGGCTGGCACGCGATTGCGCGCCGTAGCCTGGTATGACAATTCGCGCAACAATCCCCACAATCCCGACCCCGACGCGCTGGTGACCTGGGGCGACCAAACCTATCAGGAAATGATGGTCGGCTTTTTCGATGTCGCCGTGCCTGCTAGCGTGGACAAGCAACGATTCTTCGTTCGCAAAGCTGCCGCGAAGCAAACGAAGTAATGTAACTCAGTACTTCCTATTCTTCGCCTGAACTAACGGTTCTATCTTTCCGCGGTACATGTCCCTATTCTGGGCGCGTACTGGCCTCTTTAGCTGTGATTCTCGTTCAGATTTCCCGGAGAATAGAAGCCATGCCAAGATCCGCAATCAAAAAGCTTCTCATCGGAACCGCCCTCCTCGCCCTGCTCTTTTTTGTCGGCTGCGGAGGAACCACCATGTCCGCAGGAGGCAGCACATCGGGCGGAAGCGGCTCTGGCGGCGGCTCCGGCAGCGGCGGTGGTTCCGGAAGCGGAGGCGGATCTGGCAGTGGAGGCGGCACAACAACTCCGAACACCTCCTGCGCAATGACGGCCGGTCAGGGCGCGAGCCTCAACGGATTCGTCCCCTTCACCACCGATAGCCCCTGGAACCAGGACATTTCCACCGCGCCCGTTGATTCGAACTCCAGCCAGATAATAAATTTCATCGGACCTACAATTGGCCTTCATCCTGACTTTGGCGCAGGCCAGTTTCAGGGCTCAACCATCGGCATTCCTTACACTGTTGTGGACGGTACCCAGGCGCCGGTGAGCATCAATTTCAATCAGTCCGCCGATGAAAGCGATCCTGGCCCCATGCCCATCCCAGCCAGCGCGCCGGTCGAGGGTTATCCGAATCCCGGCAATGGCGACCGTCACGTGCTGGTGCTCGACAACAACAATTGCTTTCTCTACGAGCTGTACGCATCCTCGGCAAATAGCAACGGAAGCTGGACGGCTGGATCAGGAGCCGTTTGGGATTTGCTAGGGAACGAACAGCGTCCGTGGACGTGGACCTCCGCCGACGCCGCCGGACTCCCCATCTTCCCCGGCCTGGTCCGCTATGACGAAGTCGCAGCTGGGAAAATTCCACACGCCTTGCGCTTTACTCTCAATGACAGCCGCGCGGCAGTCGTTCCCCCCGCATCGCACTGGGCCGCCAATTCCACCAACTCCCTCGCCGCGCCGATGGGTATGCGCCTGCGCCTGAAGGCCAGCTTTGATATTTCTTCCTTCTCGAAAAACGTGCAGGTGATCCTTACCGCGTTAAAGAGGTATGGAATGATCATGGCCGACAACGGCAGCTCCATGTACCTGAGCGGCGCCCCCGACGATCGCTGGGACAACGACGACCTGCACACGCTCTCGCAAGTACCTGCCTCTGCGTTCGAAATCGTGCAAATGAATCCCATCTACACCGCGGCAAACGTCCCGCAGGGATCGTCGCCGGTCATCTCCAGCTTCACCGCCAGCACTGCCACCATTTCATCGGGAAGCAGCGTAACCCTAAGCTGGACCGCCACCAACGCCGAGTACTACATCGTCTCCCCCGAAATCGGCGCCGTGCGCGGAACCACCGCAAGCGTCACGCCCGCCAAGACCACAACCTACACCCTCTACGCGACTAACCAGTACGGCCAAACCTCCAGCACGGTAACGGTCAACGTGCATTGATCTCGCGCTAGAAATTTTTTACGTGTAGGCCCCACCCGCGATGGGGCGGGTGCCCCACCTTTCGCGGTTTTCGAAAGGTGGGATTCCACACCTTCGTTCTCATCCTTTGGGAGCTCCCCAAGCGTTTTACCGTTCCTTACCATAGCCTTCTGAACTTCACGGATGACTGCAAATGCGGCGCCCGCTCCGACGATCGATCCGATGTTAGATCGATCGCATTTCAAATAAATCCTTTGAGATTGGTTACAATTCCCACTCAAATCGAAAAGAAGGCTTGAATCGGGCACTCCGCCGGAGCGTAAACCTCAGTGAGCAGAAAACCGAAAAACGCAGAGTACAGAGCTAGCCGAAAACGGGTCTACGCCGGCGGAGTAGCGTGCCTCATACTCTTGCTGGAAGCCTCAATTTCCTTGAGAGCTGCAAGTTTCGTTCAGAGCGAGTTCTACGCAGACCCTTCCGAGCGGATAACGCGACCCTTACCCGTACCCGAGTCGGTTCTTCAAATTCTCGCAGGTGAGGACGTCGTCACTGCTTGTATGAAGGACACCCCAATACTGCGCGGAAGGCCGCTGGCAGCTTGGTTTGTAGCGTCGGAAATTCACCTCAACGATAGCAGTGAGCCCGACATGATCGTTTTGCCAAGCTCCCAGGCTCCATTTCTATGCTTCCACAGCGCCGAAGGCATCGGCCGGTTTTGGGCTTTTCGCCGAACTAACGGAGGCTATGATCTCGCGCTGACAACTTCCGGGCTGAGTCTTTCGGTCCTTGATACCAAACACAACGGGTATAGGGATATCCGAAGCGGCGGCCAGGTCGGCAAATTCGGCACGACAACAATTTTTAGATTCGAATCTGGACGGTATCGGGAATATCGAAAGAAAACGACGGAGGTGCCGTAGGGCGGTGGGCACATCGCAATCAGCGGCGACTTGTGAATGCCGATTCTATCTCTGATTCCCTTTGAGATGATTACAATCCCACGCAAGCCAAAAAAAGGCTTAAGTGGAGCACCCGGCAATGGTGTGCCGACGCAAGGAGCATGGCCGCCTTCGGGTTAAGGGTCACAGGACAAAGCGGCTTTGGGCCCGCTGATAACTGTTGGATTGGGGAACATTGTGATTTACTTCGAGCGACCAGTCGGGCCCTTGACGGCAGTAGCGAACGTATAAGGCAACGCGGCCAATATGGCTAACTATATCGACAGCGTCTGTAAAGGCGGCTGAGTGATGACCCTTAGGAATACAACTATGACGACGATCCACGATGAACAAACGGGCGTGCGCGGCACGTCTAACAGCCTTTGAGAATTCTATCCAGCGCGTAGAACATCCATCGGGTCGGCGCAGGAGGCGCGATGGGCTGGCGCGACGGACGCCAACAAAGCCGCGGTCAAAAGCACACCTAATGCACTCAGGAAGACAGACGCATCCAAGGTGCTCGTTCCATAGAGAATGCTTTGCATCGCACGGACGACGATGAACGCGCCCACCAATCCAAGGAGCGAACCTGCCAAAGCCAGTAGAAGTCCCTCTTTGATGACAAGCCCAACGATTTGAGAACGAGGCGCACCAAGCGCCATACGAACCGCCATATCGCGCGATCGCAACGCCACGGAGAAGGCCATCAGCCCGTAGACTCCTACCGAGGCGAGAAACAGGGCAACGACTGCGAAGCAGAGGAAAAGAATCATCGTAAATCTATCGCCGGCAAACATCTGATCTCGGACCTCGTCCAAAGTTTGGACTTCGGTGAGCGCCATCTGCGGATCGACTGCATGTACTGCTGCGGCGATGCCTTTCTGCATGGATTCAGGGTCTTCAACCGTACGGACTCCAATGCTGGCGCTGTCCCACGGAATTTGCCAGAACGGAATATCGATCTCTGCGTCATCTCTTCGCGGCCCGTAGCTTCGAACCGTGTGATAAACACCAACGATCTGCCACTCGACCGCCGGGCCAAGTTCCGCCACACCGGGAATGAATTGCTGCATGACAATGCGTTGCCGGAGCGGGTCTGTTCCCTGGAGAAAATGGCGCACGAAATCCTCGTTTACCATCGCAACTTTTGCGCTCGCCACGTTGTCCTGCTCCGAAAAAGTTCGCCCCTGAACGAGGTGAATCCCAAATGTTTTGAAATACTCTGGCGTGATCTGTTGCACGACGGCACCCGGTTGCTGCCCAACACCAGCAGGTTGGCCCGCTATGCTGAAAGGCATACTGAATCCCGGCACCTCCAACGGCATTCCGGACATTACCGTGGCACTGGAGACTCCTGGAACCGCCTCAATGTTCGCGAGGACTTGATGGTAGTAATTGATGAGCCTTGCCGACTCTTTCGAGCCGTTGTGAGGCGCCACCAGCACGAAGGTCAGGGCGTGATCCGTTCGGACGCCAAGATCGACGTGAATCAGGTTCCAGAAGCTATGAATCACGACACCGGCAGCAGCAAGCAGCGTTACAGCTAGTGCAAACTCGCTGACAACCAAAAATCGGCGAACACGATGGCGTCCCACGCCGATTCCAGTTCGGCCCGTTTCTTTCATTGACTCGCACGGATCAACACGCGAGGCAAACCACGCTGGAACCCATCCGAAGATGACTCCGGCGAGAGCGGATGCAGTGATCGTAAAGGCGAGCACCCACATGTTGAGGCGCACATCCGCCTGAGGAGGGAGGGTATGTGGGGGCATGAAGGCGATCAAAGCCTTGAGCATAATGTAGCCTGCCGCAGTTCCGACGATCCCGCCGGCAACCGCAAGTAGTAGACTCTCCACTAAGAACTGAATGAAGATTGCGGCCCGCGAAGCACCTAGAGCGCTGCGCACTGCGATTTCCTTTTGCCGTGAGATTCCGCTCGCCAGAAGCAGATTCGCCACGTTTACGCACGCAATCATCAGAAGAACAGCAACAGCGCCAAGCAATAGCCAAAGCATGGACTTCCGGTCCTTGGGGACCGGAGCACTCTCATACCGCTCCACCTTTGCACTCCAACCGCGGCCGCTCTTCGGATAAACCTGCGCGGTACGGGCGACGATTGAATCGATCTCCATCTGCGCCTGAGCCACACTCACACCGGGCTTCAGCCGAGCCACTACGTTGATCCAGTGGTATTCGTGATTGAGTCGATTGGGACCGAAGACGAGTGGAACGGAAACAAGCGCACCCTTGTCGCGCATGCCAGCCGCCAAAACACCGACAACCGTGTACGGCTCCCCATCAAGTCGGATCTCGGTGTTCAGCAATTTGGGGTCCGCGCCGAGCCGCTTCCACATGGCGTACGTCAGAATTACAACGTGATCCTTTCCCGGCGTCCCCTCTTCGGGCGCAAAATTGCGTCCGAGATAGAAGCGGTCTCCCATCATTTCGTAGAAGCGCGTGGTGACATGGCTGGCCCGGACATTTTCCGGTTCGCCCAACTTGGCGATGTTAAACCCGCCTCCGGTCCAAGCGTTTACATCTTGAAAAACCGTTGCTTGTTCCTTCCAATCACGAAAATCGCCCGTACTGACCCAATCGCGGTGTCCTTGAAACATCGATTGGATCGTGACCAACTGATCCGCGTGAGGAAAGGGTAGTGGCGCAAGAAACACAGCATAATTCACCGTGAACATCGCAGTGTTGGCGCCGATTCCCAAGGCCAGCGTTAGAACGACGGTGACGGTCAAACCAAGGTTCTTGGCCAACATCCGCAGTCCGAACCGGAGACTTCGTTCTACCTGATGAAGCCAGCGAAAACGTTCATTGTTTACGTGCATCAACAATTTATTCTCCAGGCTGCGATACTAAACCACCAGTGGTTCGGCCTGAAAGGCTCATCATCACAAACGTGTTGCGCTAGTATTTTTTGAGTATTGTGCGGCGATGCTGTCACCCTAAACTGCTTGCTTTACTGGGCCCATTGCGAACAGAACAATGGAATGCAACGACCATTGCACGTGGGCACCCATCAACTTTTATCATTGGACTTGCTGTCCCGGGGGCCGCCTACTAACAATCTAATGCCTTCCGACTAGGGCATGTCTTGCAAGTGTTCCGAATCTGGAACCAGTGTTTGGTCGATCGTCACGACAGCCCCGGTTTTCACTTCTATCCTTTTCGAAGCTGGAGAAAATGCCACTGCCCCAACCAAAACGTCATAGAACCCGGGCCCAAGGTCCACTTCAAATTTCCCCTCGCCATTAGACCTGAGAACTGGTTGCACGCCACCGCTCTCGCTGTACACGACTATGAAAGCGTTTCGGATGGGTACTCCGGTCTGATCAGACACATGCCCCCGAAGTGAAGAGGGCGAACGGACAGACTTCGAGTCCGCCTCCCGCCCCATTAATAGACAACACAAAATCAAAAGGCAGTAAATTTGAATCCATCTCATAATTCGCTCTCTACTGATAAATCTGATTTCGGCAATGGTCAACTACCGTCTTCGTGTTATACCCCGACTGATCAGAATCTCCGCGGTCGGTGCGAATAGCCGGGTGCCCCACTCATTCGCGTTTTGTGCGAATGAGTGGGTGATGTTTCAAACCTAGATCGCTAAAGCTCTGCACATGACTTCATCAGCACTGTCATGTACATACAATCCCTCCAACTCGCTGACTCCCAATGTAATCCTACGAAGTCATGCTGACAATAAAGTATTTACAATATGTTCCTTAGGGAACATCTGTGGAAAACCCACCGCGGCTGGCTGACTTAATAGGTAGCCTTATGCGTCGCGTTATATACTGCCCACTCGCCTTCTTTGCGCCTTTATGCCGGCCTCTCCTCCATCTCGTGTGGTCTATATTGACTGGTTGCGCGGGCTGGCCTGCCTGGTGATGTTCCAAACGCACTGCTACGACGCGTGGTTGGGAGGCGCGGCCCGCAAGGGCACATTCTTTATGTGGTCGCAGATTGGCGGTACCTTGCCCGCCCCTCTGTTTCTTTTTCTGGCGGGCATTTCCGTGGCGCTGGTTGCGGAAAGGCTGCGCAAGAAAGGCGCGCCCACTCGATCAACCGCGCTGCGGACGATCCGGCGCGGAGCTGAAGTCCTTGGCCTGGGATTGCTCTTTCGCTTGCAGGAATTCGTCATCTCGTGGGGATGGGCGCCGTGGAGCGATCTGTTGCGCGTGGACATCCTGAACACGATCGGCGTGGCCATCATGCTGATGGGCTGCTTGATGCTCTTGTTTTCCGGGGACGGGATCGCGTGGCCGAGAAAAAAGATGGTGATAGCGGCGCTCGGCGCGGCAACGGCTATTTCGCTAGCCACGCCTTTGCTCTGGACGACGTGGCGTATTCACTGGTTGCCGTGGCCGATCGAGACATACATCAACGGCGTTCACAACACCGGCAAGCCAGCGCCCGGATTCTTTCCTATCTTTCCCTGGGCTGGCTTTGCATTCGTGGGTCTTGCGGTTGGTTTCGCCATATTGAGCGAAGGCATCCGCAAGCATGAAGCTTCGTTTTTTATTTCATGTGGCGTCGCGGGCGTGGCGATTATGTACTTCTCGCAATGGTTCACGGCACGACCCTGGCACATTTATCGCGTGTTTGATTACTGGCACACCAGCCCTGAATTTTTTCTTTGCCGCGTGGGTTTGCTGATGATCGTGCTCTCCGGCGGATACATCTGGTGTCGCTGGGGCCCAGGCGCGTGGAAGTACAGTCCGCTGACGCAGATGGGAAAAACTTCTTTGCTGGTTTACTGGGTGCACATTGAATTCGTGTACGGCCGATTTTCCATTATGCAACGGCGGGCGCTCGGTATTGGCGGTGCATCGCTTGGGCTCGCCATAATTTTTGTGGCCATGCTGCTGCTATCTGTAGCCCGCACGAACTGGAAGAACCGTAGAAAAGAATTACCGGCCGCGCCCGGAAAGTTGGCAAACGCTTAGTTTCCTCTAGAGTCTGCTCAGGAAGTCTATGACCGCGAGTTCGGCCCAGTGGCCGTCGTAGCCTTTGGGATCAGCAAGAAACGAACAGTGCCCGCCGTCTTCGGTTTCCACGAAAAGAATGTTGGGGTTCGCCGCGATCTTTCGTCGCGTCTCGGGAGTGATGCGGATAAATGGGTCGCTGGCCGCGTGCAAAATGAAAGCGGGCACGCCGATTTTGTCCACAACGTTGGCCGCTCCGGCGCGCGCGTAATAATCGGACGCGCCATGAAAGCCGCAATAGAACGCGGTAATTTTGTCGTCAAACTCGCGCAGGCTTTTTATTCCCTGTAATCGCGACGGGTCAAAGGCGTCGGGAAATAAGCGGGCCTTGGCGCGAAAGCGGCGGTCGAGCTTCCACAGGAAATATTTTTCGTAGAGCCGGTTGCCGCGCTCGTGCAAAGCGTCGGCGGAGGCCGCAAGGTCGAGCGACGGACACACCACCGCGACTCCTCGAAATTGCTCCGGGTCATGATTTGCGAGAGCATGACTGCTGGAAGCACGGCTTCCCCATTCCCCGGCGGCTTTCAGCGCAAGGTTACCGCCCATGGAAAATCCCGCCAGCGCGAAGCGCGTGATGTGGTCCTGCTCCATTAAATTTGTCGCGACGGCGACAAGATCATTCGACAGGCTGGAGTTGTACAGTGTGGGCGCCATGTGGTCGGTGCCGCCGCAATTTCGTTGATTCACGCGGACCACGTTCATGCCAGCCGCGAGGCCTTTTTCCGCGATGCCCAGCATGTATTCCGATTCGCTCGAGCCTTCGAGCCCGTGCACAATAATGACGGTCAGGGCCGCTTGTTTTCCTTCGGGCTGCCAGTGGCAATGGCATAGAACGCTGATGGCGGGCTCAACTTCCACCAGTCGCTCTTCGGCTGGAGCGAGATGAAAATGCCGGGCGAGAAAATAGCTGGCGAGGGTCTGTATGTGGCCTCCGCGCAAACCGCGGCGAGGGCGAAAGGGCGGCACGGTCAGAGCGGTTTGCAAAGTCTCCACAAGTTAATTCTAATAGGAAGCACGCGGAGTTCTATCATGCCCATCTTTGAATACGTCTGCAAAGATTGTGACCACGGTTTTGAGGCGCTGGTTTATGGTAGCCAAAAAGCCGAATGCCCAAAGTGCCACAGCAAAAAGCTGACGCCGCAGCTTTCGGTTTTCGCGGCGCCGGCGAAGGGAACTGCGAGCGAATCCCCGCGCTCAGTTGGCCCATGCGGTTCGTGCGGAGACCCTCGCGGGCCGGGCTCGTGCTCGATGAATTAGGAGCCATTTCATAAATCGTTCTCATCGGGGGATGATTTCACATCAACGCGCGATTTTTGTATCAGGGCGTGGCTTCAGCCGTGCCAAGCACATCTGATATTTTGACCGGCTTTAGCCGCCGACCTAAAGGGCTAAAGCCCAACAATTTTTGGCGTCCTGATCGGCACGGCTAAAGTCGTGCCCTGATACAAACACTCCCTGATACCAAACGTGTCCTGATACAACGCGCCCTGATGCAGACGTAACCCCGATACTTTTCTCAGCTTCCTTGTGTTAGAGGGTGCTTACCTTCGTTAAATATGCGGTTAAGTGTCATCAATTCAGCACCTTCCTGCGGTGACTTCCGGCACCCGGCTCGGTAACTGGGGTAAGTTTTCTTCCTGATCCTTCAGGCCTAGTATCCCGCAATCAGCTGGAGGGCCGTATATGGATCGCCGACGAAATCCGCGAGTGGGTGCATTTTTGCCAGTTCGTGTGTGGGGCGTGGATTCGCACTGGCTTCCCTTTATGCAACTGGCGTCGGTGAGAAACATTAGCGCCGGGGGTGCCGTGGTGCAGGGCATGCAGCACCGCGTTTCTGAGGGAACGGTGTTAGAGGTCCAGTACGAGGACGAAAAAGCGCAATTCCGGGTAATTTGGGTGGGCAATGCGGAAATGCACACGAAAGGTGAAATTGGCATTCAGATACTGCCCTCCGAGCCAATGATTTGGGATTTAAATTTGTGCCTGTGCAGCGAAATGGTTGGAACAGGATGAAGTAAGACGCCTCACAGTTTGCAGTCGCCCTCCCCACCCCCAAACATTTCTCACGGGAATTCCAATCCAAGCAATTAACTTTTAAGCAATCCGTTTAAGGATTCCCGCAGCGAAGCATCCGCAAACCTATTCTTCATGAGACGATAAAAGCGTCCATGATTCAGCTTTCCGCAGCCGGAAAACGTTACGGCCACAAGCTTCTGTTCGACGGAGTGGATTGGCTCATCACCAACCGCGATCGGGTGGGGCTGGTGGGCGGCAACGGCACCGGCAAATCCACATTGATGAAGGTGCTCGCCGGGCTTGAGACGCTCGACTACGGGTCCATTGTTGTGGCCAAAGGCACGAGCGCGGGATATCTTCCGCAGGATGGCCTGTCGCTTTCAGGGCGTAGCGTTTTCGCGGAGTGCATGTCGGTTTTCTCTGAATTGCGCGCCATGGAGCAGGAGATGGAGGAGTTGACGCGCAAGATGACGGAGCTGGACCATACTTCGCCGGAGTACGAGCAGGTGGCGGAACGCTTCCATCGCCTGGAGCCGGAGTTCCGCACACGTGATGGTTATGCACTGGAAGCGCACGTCGGCGCGGTGCTTACTGGTTTGGGTTTTCATAAAAACGACTGGATGCGTAACGCCGAAGAATTT
>Ga0134126_10006894_pt1 | contig 14286 bp, 9 predicted proteins | sample KB31752_FD_96881 | JGI IMG/M metagenome (GOLD analysis project Ga0134126, IMG submission 96881) | Terrestrial soil microbial communities with excess Nitrogen fertilizer from Kellogg Biological Station, Michigan, USA - KB3-175-2 | ecosystem: Environmental > Terrestrial > Soil > Unclassified ... | reverse complement strand
GGCCAGGACACCCATCCCAGTTCACGCAATTCGAGGAGCGCCTTGTAGATCCCTATGATGCCCACCCCACCGCCCGTAGGGTAGATGATGACATCCGGCATCACCCAGCCAAGCTGCTCGACAATCTCCAGGCCCATCGTCTTCTTCCCTTCGATACGATAGGGCTCCTTTAAGGTCGAGCCGTCGAACCACGAGCGCGCCTGGACCGCTCGCGCCACGATACGCCCCGCGTCGCTGATCAGTCCGTTGACGTGGTAGAGGTGGGCGCCCGTCATCACGCACTCTATCGTTGTCATGGCCGGCGCGTCCTTCGGCATGACGATCCACATCGCGATCCCCGCTCTGGCCGCGTAGGTCGCCCAGGCGGCGCCCGCGTTGCCGTTCGTGGGCATCCCGATGGTCGTGATGCCAAGCTCAAGGGCGCGCGAGATGCCGACCGCCGCTCCGCGCGCCTTGAAGGTTCCGGTCGGCAGCAAGCCCTCGTCCTTCATATACAGCGACATGAGGCCAAGCCGCTCTCCCAGGCGCGGCAACCGGACCAGCGGGGTCATCCCCTCGCCCAACGTCACGATGGCGCCGGAATCCCGCACCGGCAACAATTCGTAATAGCGCCAGAGCGTCGGTTCGCGCTGGGCCAGATCGGAAGGGGTGAGCGCATGGCGGAGGCTCGCCAGATCGTAGCGCGCCAGCAAGGGCGACCCGCACTCACAGAGCTGCCGCGGCGCGTCCGCGTCGTGAAGCCGCGCGCACTTTCCGCATTCCAGATGCGAGAGGTAGCTATGGCGGGGAGTCATCTGGTCAGCTACTCCGATCTGCTTTTAGGATATTCGGTATGGGCTATACTATGGCCCGTGGGATCGCCGATGTCAAACGCAAACCGCGCGCCCGCACGCAATGTGAAAAGCCCTTTTGACGCGCGAATCCCTCCTTCGGTACATTCACGCCGTGATCACCCTGACCTTGACCGCCCGCGGTCCGGCCCCGTGCCGCTGACCCGGCGCCCCGTGGATGCCGCCGGACCAGCGCGATACGCCCTACTCGGCCTGCTGGTCGCGGGGCCGCGGCATGGCTACGATCTGATCCACGCATTCGCCCCTTCCACTCCCCTGGGCAGCACGATTCACCTCGGGACCAGCCATCTATACGCGCTGCTGGCCCGCCTGGAGAAGGATGGATTGATCGCGGGCGATCCGCCGGCCCAGGGCACGCACCCGCCGCGCCACATCTTCCACATCACCGAGGCCGGCCACGCGGCGCTTCTGGCCTGGCTGGATGAGCCAGTGGCCCGCCCTCGGGATGTCCTGCTGGATTTCCCGCTCAAGCTCTACCTGGCTCAGCGCCTCGATCCCCCCCGAACCGAAGGCTTGATCACCCGGCAGCGCGCGCTCTTCACCGAGTTTCTTCGTGACCTGGAAGCGGAGTCGCCGCCTGCGGACGATCCCCTGGACGACATTTTCCTGGCCCTACTGCGGGAGGCGCGTATGACGCGCACGCGGGCTACCCTGGCGTGGCTGGACCGCTGCGAGGCGTTATTGGGCGGCGCACGCTTGCTCCAGTGACATCACCTGACCGGCGGCCCACGCGGTGGCGAAGGCTTCATTTGGGAGGACCACGCGCGCGCCCGCGAGTAGGCGCTCATAGGCGGCGCGCTCGTTGCCATGTAGCGATGCCTGGATGGTGGTCCGCAGCGAGTCAGCGAATCCGAGCAAACGGACGGCGCGCTCGGCGGCCCCACGGCCAAGAGCGACCGCGGCCAACCCCTCCAGGCTTTCGACAATGCCGCGTTGCTCCCCCAACTCGCGATAGAGGGCGAGACTCTCCGTGAGCAGAGTCTGGGCCCGCTCGTAATCGCCTAGTTCCCGTGCTATATGGCCGAGGCTACTGATCGCGTTCGCGATCCCGGGCGTATCCCCGAGTCAACGCTTGAGGGCCAGGCTTTCTTCCTGAAGAAGCCGGGCCCGCGGGTAGTCCCCCAGATCATAGACCACATGCCCCAGGTTGCCGAGCGTGTTGGAAACTCCCCAGGTATCGCCCAGGGCCCGGCGTAGGGTGAGACTCTCCTCATGCAGCGCCAGGGCCCGCGCGTAGTCGGTCCGCTGTTGAGCCAGGTTCCCCAGATTATTCAACATGATGGCGATTCCCCATTGATCGCCCAGTTCCCGGCGCAGGGCCAGGCTTTCCTCATACAGCGCCCAGGCCCGCTCGTAGTCCCCTTGACTGTCCGCCACCCCACCGAGGTTGCCGAGGGTGCTCGCGACACCCCGCGCATCCGCCAATTTTCGCCGCAGGGAAAGACTGCTTTCATAGAGCGATCTGGCCCGCTCGTACTCGCCCTGATAGTACGCGAGGGCTCCCGCGCCGTTCAGGGCGGTGGCCCGCGCCGCGTCCTGCCCTCCGCCGCAGGCCAGCGCGGCATCCAACCAGCGCCGCCCGTCCCCAGCATGGCCGCGCATCCACCAGAAGCGCCAGAGCGGGCCGGCCAATTGAACCGCGAGAGGAGAGCAGCGGTGGATGGACCAGGTGAGCGCCGCCCGCAGATTGTCATGCTCGGTTTCCAGCAGAGTGAGCCAGACGGCCTGCTCCGAACCCAGGAGCATTGGTTCGGCCCGCGCCGCCAGATCGAGACACCAGGCGAGATGGCGCTCCCGGACCGTCGTCTCCTCCCCGGCCGCCGCCAGTCGCTCCAGCGCGTACTGCCGCACCGGCTCCAACAGGCGGTAACGCACCTCGCCCTCCGTCTCAGCCGGGGTAAGCAGTGACTTATGGATCAATCCGCTCACCAGATCGAGGACCGCCCATTCCTCGACATTGTCGCCCGCGCATACGGCTTCCACCGCCGGGAGGGAGCAGCCTCCGGCAAAAACCGCCAGACGCCGGAATACCGCCTGCTCGGACTCGGCCAGCAGGCCATAGCTCCAGTCCAGGGCCCCTTGCAACGATCGCTGCCGAGCCGAAGCGGTGCGGGGACCGCCGCTCAAAAGCCGGCAACAGTCGTTAAGGCGTTCCTCGATCCGTGGAATCGGCAGCACGCTGAGCCGGGCCGCCGCCAACTCAAGCGCCAGGGGGATGCCTTCCAATCGACGACAGATCCGCGCCACTGCTGGTGCGTTCTCGGCGGTGAGCGCGAATCCAGGGCGCCGCTCCCTGGCCCGCTCCAGAAACAGGGTCACGGACTCCACGGTCTGTATGTCCGACGGGGCCAATGGCGGCCGGTCGGACCCGAGGGGGGCGGGCACGGCCAGCGGTCCCACGGGATAGCCGACCTCGCCTTCCACCTCCAGGCGTTCGCGGCTGCCGGCCAGGATATGCAGCCCAGGGCAGGCCCGCAGCAGCGCCTGAACCAGATTCGCGCACGCGGCAACCACATGCTCGCAATTGTCCAGCACGAGCAGCAATCGCCGGGGCGCGAGCCACTCGACCAGGGTGGCGAGAATGGGCCGCGTCGCTTCCTCGCGCACGCCGAGCGCCGTGGTCACCACCTGACCAAGGAGGGGAGTGTCCGCCTCGCTCGTCCCTCCCAGGCTGGCCAATTCCACCAACCAGACTCCATCAGGGTACCGGATCGCCAGACCGGCAGCCGCGGCGATGGCCAGGCGGCTCTTGCCCACTCCGCCCGGGCCCACCAGCGTCACCAAGCGATGGCGTGGGAAAAGGGTCAGCAGCTCAGTCACTTCGCGGACCCGGCCAACCAGGCTGTTCAAGGGGATCGGGAGGTTTCCCGGCGGATTGGCGGCGTCCGTGGGCAGGGCCGGGGAGAGGATTGCCGGCGGGGCTATTTCCTCGGAAGGCGCTGCTTGGCTCAGCCTTCCGTCTCGAATGGCCGCCGCCAGGGCCGCCGATCGGGGGGCCGGCGCCTGCCCAAGCTCCGTGCCGAGCGCCCCAGTTAGCGTCTCATAGAGGTGCAACGCCTCGCGCTGGCGCCCGTCCGCCGCGTACAGCCGCATCAGGCCGCGGGCCGCCCATTCATGGCAGCGATCATGGGCGAGGATCGCCGCCAGCCAGTGCTCGCTCTCCCTGGGGTCGGACTGATTCAGGCTCAATCGGGCGCCAAGAACCAGCAAGGCGAGAAACTGCTGGCGCAGTTCCTCGCGGCGGCTGATCACCCAATCATCATAGAGCGCGTCGGGCAGGTAGTCACCGGTATACAACGCACGGGCCAGCCGGCAGCCCGCCAGGTCACGGGTGGCCGTGGCCGCCGTGGCCGCGCGGTCGAAGGCCGCCGCGTCCAACCAGCCCTCCGTCACGATCGGGGCTGCGTGATCGTCGCCGAATGGGGCCAGGGATAGTACATCGCCGCTCGCGTGGAGATACTCATCCTCCGCCTTCGGACCGTTCAGCACCCCTCGCAGTCGATGGGCGGTCACCCGCAGATTGTTGGCGCCCGCGGCGGCGTCCGCCTCGGGCCATAGGATCTCGACCAAGGATTCTCGGTGTAACCGGTAGCCGGGCGCGCCAAGCAGGCAGGTGAAGAGCGCGACCACCTTCCGGCGCGACCAGGCGGACGACGGTATAGGCTGGTCTCCGCGCCAGACCGCGAAACCACCCAGCGTCCGCACCTTCAAGGGAAACTTGGTCACGCTGGGAATCTCCAGATTTTCGCGGGTTCGGTGCTAAGAGCAGTATACGAACGTTGGCGGCCTGGCGGGAAATCCAGGGACCCGGCCGGCGTACCGTCAGGAACAGCGCGGTAATGGCTGGGTAATGATCGCCGTCTAGTCTACGCAGGGTATCGCGACCTGATCACCCTCCATACCTGGTAAGGCGGCAACGATGACTGGTACGGCGCTGTCTGGTTTCGCTGATCGGCGATGGGCCGCTCGTCAGGATGCCGTGATGGCCCAGGCCGAGACGCTGGCGCTCTCGCGGACTCCGAACGCTCGCCACCGCCGGCTGCTGGCCGCTGTTCTTGCCAGTGAGAGCGATTCCGCAAGTCGATTCGCGCCACCTATCCATCTTCATCTTTACCCCCTGATTTACGCCGGACTGTGGGGCGATGAGTCGCCGGCCTACCCGCTGGCCGCCGCCGCGGTGATGGCCGGCTTGGGGCAGGTGCTCCTCCATGGCCAGGACACTGGCCCGCACCCGGCGTCCTGGGCAGTCTTGCCCCGCGCGGAAACTCGGGAGGTCGGCACGTTCCTCCTCTATAACCTACCCCGCATGGCCATCGCCGCCCTGGAGGCGCCGCCGAACACGCGGGCGGTCATGTGGGAAGCGCTGGCGGCCTGCCTCGTTCGCGTGGCAACCAGCCAGGATGGCGCGCGGGCGCCGATGCCCCTCGACGCGGTTCTCGTGCGGACGGCGGAACTGCCTGCCACTTTCGCCGCCCTGAGCGCCCAATTGGCGGGCGCCGCGCCGCCGATTATCCAAGCGTGCCGCCGGCTTGGTCACGCGATCGCCGTGGCTGCTGAGTTCGGCCCAGTCCCTGATCGCGGGGTAGGCACCGCCCGCGCTCTGGCGCCTACCCCACCCAATCAGGCGGGGAGAGACGAGGGGCCGGCGCGGTCGCGCGCGAGTCCGTCCGCCACCCCTCAGGCGGCTATCTATAGCCAATGGGCCCTGAGCGCCCTGGTTGACGCGGGTCTTCTGGAGCCGGGACGGGGCCAGTTACGCGCGATGATCGAGGATCTCACCCCAGAGGATGAATGAGAATCCCCTATTCCAGGGCACGGCCGCCTGTACCGGCAAGGGATAGGCGGCGACTGATCAGGGTGCGGACAGGGATGAGAGACGAGGCGGAGTGTCGGGGTTGGTGGGAAAGGAACGTGAGATGAAGGGGACATCAGCACGGCATGGGTCGAGCAGCCAGAGGCCACGCCGCCAGATGCGTTATCTGGCACTCGCGTTGCTCCTGACCGCGGGGATCCTGGCTCGGACTCTCGGTATGACGCCTGGGTTGCCTAACCTCAGGGGGTTCTCCGGCTCTGCTAACGCGCAAGCGGCCGGACTCGCGGCGAACGCCACCCCGATCGCTCCGCCTCCCCCTCAGGGAGCTTGTCCATCCGGGAATGGGCTCTTTGTCCTCTATTACGGCTATATCCAGAACCCCGCTTCCACCGATCCAACCCTCCAGACGATCGTCGCCGGCCAACCGAATTTCGTGGTGGTGGGCGACGGTCTGGGCGGACGGAGCGACATTCCGGCGTACCTGCATCAGAGCGGCGTCCGGGCCATCCAGTACGTCCCCCTGAACTATGCCGCCGCGCCCGCCGCCACGGTTGACGCGGCGATCGATACGGCGATGGGCGCCGGCTACGACGGTATCTTTTTCGACCAGGTCAGTACGGCAAGTGCCGACTCCGCCTACCAGAGCGCCCGCGCGGCCCAGGTCAAGAGTTACGGCGCCACGAAGCTGGTGATCATGAACCCAGGGGTCGTGCCTCCCGATCCTTCGCTGTTCGGGTATGCCGACATCGTCAGCGTGGAGAACCAGTATGCCCAGCCGCTTCCTACTAGCTGGGGCATCCCCGCCTGGCGCTGGTTGGCAGTGCAGGGAGACCCCGCCAACCTGGCGGCAAGCTCGGCCGCGGACGCCGAGAACCGGCTGACCACCTTTAGGACCAACGGAGGCTTCTGGTATTACTCGTCCTACTATGCGGCCTCCGGGGCCACCGCCATTTCCCTGCCTTCCTGGTACGGCGCCTTCGCCGGCTGGACGCTCCAGCAAGCGGCCCCGGCCTGCGGCGGATCCATGATGCCCACGGACACCGATACCGCCACCAGTACCCCCGTTCCGGCGACCGATACGGCGACTGACACCCCAACCCCCATGCCCACCTTCACGTCCACTGCTACCGCTACCCCGACCCCCGTAGCCAGGGAAGGAGTCTGGAGCACCATCGCACCGATGATCACGGCCCGCAACGTCCCGGCCGCGGCGGCCGGCGCCGATGGGCGGATCTATGCGATCGGGGGAAACACCTCCAGTGGCTATACCGCCGCCGTGGAAGCGTATTCCCCGACCACGATGGTCTGGAGCGCGGTGGACCCGCTGCCGACCGCGCTCGCGGGGCCGGCCGCCGCGACCGGGCCCGATGGACGCATCTATGTGATCGGCGGCACCGCCGACAGCGGATTCACGAACACGGTCGAAGCCTATGATCCCAGTACCAATACCTGGAGCGTGGTTGCCGCCATGCATGATGCCCGTACGATGCCGGCCGCCGCTACCGGCGTCGATGGGCGCGTCTACGCCATCGGAGGCTCGAATGCCAACGGGCTGTTGAATACGGTGGAAGCCTATGATCCCCAGGCCAACAGTTGGACCGTCGTTGCTCCCATGCCCACGGCTCGCGTCGGATTGGCCGCCGCGGCCGGCCCCGAAGGGAGGATCTACGCGATCGGCGGCACCGATTCGAGCGGCATGGTGCTCAATACGGTCGAAGCGTATGACCCAGGCACCAATAGCTGGACGACGGTGGCGCCCATGCCCACCGCTCGTACTTGGCTTGCCGCGGCGACCGGCTCCGATGGACGAATCTATGCGATCGGCGGCTTCGCCACCGGTTTAGGTGAGTTGGCCACGGTCGAAGCATACGACCCTGGGACCAACACCTGGAGCACGGTGGCTCCTATGTCCACGATCCGCGAGGAACTGGCGGCGGCCGGCATCGACGGGCGAATCTACGCGATCGGCGGCGACAATAGCCTCTCAATCTTCAATTCGGTGGAGGCATACCAACCAGTCGCCCTCACCCCCACCGCGTCGAGTACGCCAACCGGGACCGCAACCCCAACTTCGACCGACACGGCTACCGATACCCCTTCACTCACCGACACCCCGACCGCGACCGACACCGCCTCGCCGACCGCGACGGACACCCCTACCGTGACCGATACGGCCACCGTAACGCCACCCCTCCCCACCGCGACGCGCACTCCTACATCCACGCGCACTCCGAGGCCCACGAGGACCGCTACCAATACACGCACCCCGACCGCGACCGCGACCCTCCCACCGGGGAGCATTCGCGTTGATGATTTTGGCGCCCGCGCGGACGGGATCACCGACAGCACCAGTGCCTTCCGGCAGGCGCTTGTCACGCTTCAGGCTGCCGGCGGCGGCACTCTTGTTCTCTCGCCCGGCACCTATCTGGTCGCTCCAGACAGCCTGAACCTGAGCGACAACATGACCCTCAGCGGCGCGAATACCACCTTGCGGCCCACCGGGCCGGGCTTCCAGCTACTGGACATCCATGGCAGCGCGATCACGGTCTCGGGCGTGACCCTGGACGGCAACGCCGCCGTGGTCCGCGGCTTGAGCATCGAACCAGGATCGAGTCACATCACGATCACCCGGAGCGTCATTCAGGGCATGCGCCAATCCACCGACCCCACAAGCGTCACCTACCGCGGGACACCGATCGGAGCCATGGTGTACGGGAATACCAATACCATCCTCTTCGACCATGTGACCGTGCGGGATATCCTGGCCACCAACGAGGACATTAGCCCCTCTTCCCGCTCCTGGATCGCCCGCGGCATCTTGATCACCGGCGGCAACGACGCCCAGGGGAATCCCTTGACCACCGTGGGCACCAACGTGACCATTCAGCGCGGCAGCTTCGCCAACATCGGGCCAAAAGACGACGGGGACGCCATCGTCATCCAACCCAGCAACATCGCCAACGCGGGCGGCACCGCGAATTTGCGGGTGCTGAACAACACCTTCTTCGACATCGCCAAGCGGGCGGTAAAGATCCAGGTGGGCGGCGCGACGATCTCGGGGAATACGATCACCAACGATTTCAACGGCAACAATCTCTTCACGGCCGGCCCCAACGCCGAGGTCCAAAGTGTCTATGGCCCCGATCCGAATCAGACCGAGCATTATGATGTCTACTCGGCCATCTCGGTCTACGCGCCGAACGTACGGGTCACCAACAACCTGATCGCCCCGACCTACGGCACCTTCTATCGCGCGGTCGAGATCGCGCCCAGCTCGTTCCTTCCCACGGGCGTGGCCAATGAAGTGGTCACGGGCAACCAGATCGCGATGGGGAGCGCGGCCGATCCCTCCTCCGGCCTCTCGCAATCCCTGATCCGGCTCGATACCGGTGGCCTGCCGATCGGGACGGTGCGGATTACGAACAACATCCTGAGCAACGCGGTCTATGGTGTCAGTCTCACCGCGGCGGCGGCGCAATCGACCAAGGTCACCATTTCCGGGAATACCACGCAAAACGTCTTCGCGCCCCAGGTTATTTACGGATAGCGAGCCGCGGAAATCCGCGGGAAGGGTTGGTCAGATCCGAATCCGAATGATCCGATTGACCGGTCACTACGGCAGTCTCTATACTCACACTGTGAATACTCAGCGAATGAGTGAACCCCTGTTTGGATACCCGGCCTCGCTTCTTCACTCATTCGCTTGTTCATCGTGAGTCAACGTTAGTGGCTGCCTGGAGGATCCATGCCTAATCGTATTCGATACGAATTCGTCTCGATGGTTGTCCTGGTCCTCATGCTCTTTCCCCTCACCGTCACGGCCATCCGCGCCGCACCGTCCGCCACGCCCGCTCGCGGCAATGGAAGCCTCACCGTCTTCGCCGCTGCCTCCCTGACCGAGGCGTTCACCACGATCGGCGCTGCCTTCGATAAGGCGAACGGGTCCACCACGCGCTTTAATTTTGGCGGTTCCGATACCCTGGTCACCCAGCTTGCCCAGGGCGCGCCCGCCGACGTATTCGCCTCGGCCAATCAAGCGCAAATGACGATTGCCTCCGGGAAAGGACTGATCGCCTCTACTCCGGCGGTCTTCGTCCGGAACCGGCTGGTGGTGATCGTGCCCAGGAATAATCCGGCCCACATCCACAGTCTGGCCGATCTTGGCCGCCCAGGGGTCAACCTTGTCCTGGCCACTCCGGCCGTACCGGTAGGCAAGTACGCGCGGGCCGCCTTCGCCGCGATGGCGCGCGATCGGGCGTTCGGGACCGGCTTCCTCTCGCGTGTACGGGCAAATATCAAGTCGGAGGAGACCGATGTCAAGGCGGTGGCCGCCAAGGTAAGCCTGGGCGAGGCCGACGCGGGCGTGGTCTACCTTACCGACGTCACCCCCAGCGTGGCCGCTAGGGTGCGGAAAATCGAGATCCCCCCCGCGTTCAATCAGGTCGCCTCCTACCCAATCGCGGTAACGAAGAATAGCCAGGATCAGGCCCTGGCCCGGAAGTTCATTGCCTATGTGCGATCGCCGGCCGGGAAGGACGTGCTGGCCGCTCAGGGGTTCATCCTCCCTTCGTGAGGGTACACGAGCAGGCATCATGAGATCGTTCCGCTCGACCGCTGGCCCCGGCATCCTTGCCGGGGCTGGCCGCGTCCTGATCGTCCTGCCGGCCTCGGCGCTGCTCCTGTTCATCGGCTTTCCCCTGGTGGCCTTGCTCCTGCATACGCCGCCGGGCACCTTATGGAGCAGCCTGAACACTCAGTCATCCCTCGACGCTCTGTCTCTTAGCCTGCAAACTACCAGCCTTACCCTGGCTCTCACCCTCCTCCTGGGCACGCCCACCGCCTACCTGCTGGCCCGCCGGCGGTTTTGGGGCAAACGCTTCCTCGACAGCATCGTGGACCTTCCGATCGTGGTTCCCCCCGCCGTGGCCGGGGTGGCGCTGTTGCTCGCCTTCGGACGCGAGGGACTGCTCGGACCCACCCTCAACACGCTGGGGATCCATCTCTCGTTCAGCACCGCCGCCGTGGTCATGGCCCAGTTGTTCGTGGCCTGCCCCTTCTACGTGCGGTCGGCCCGCGCCGGCTTTATCGGCGTGGATCGATCGCTGGAGGACGCCTCCGCTACCCTTGGCTACGGCGCCTGGGGCACCTTCCGCCGGATTACCGTTCCGCTCGCCCTGCCCAGCCTGATCAGCGGCGCCGTCCTGACCTGGGCGCGGGCCCTGGGTGAGTTCGGGGCCACGATCATGTTCGCCGGTAACCTGATGGGAGTGACCCAGACCATGCCGCTGGCGGTCTACCTCAACCTGGAGAGCGGCGACCTGGACGGCGCCGTGGCCCTTGCGGTGGTCCTGGTGCTGGTCAGCCTGGTGGTCTCGCTCGTGGTCCGGCTGATCAGTGAGTGACGGCGTGCTCGCGGTTTCCCCGCGGAAACAACTGCGCGACATCACCCTGGCGGTCGATCTGACCTTCGAACCGGGAGTGACGACCCTGGTCGGTCCCAGTGGGGCGGGGAAAAGCACTCTGCTTCGGATCGTAGCCGGCCTGACTCGGCCGGACGAGGGAACGGTGCGGCTGGGCGGCGTCCTGCTGGACGACGGGGCAACCGGCTTTCATCTGCCGCCGGGCCGGCGCGACATCAGTCTGGTGTTCCAGGAATACTCCCTCTTTCCTCATCTGAGGGTAGAGGACAACGTCGCCTACGGCTTGCGGGCTCGGCGCGTCCCTCGCCGGGAGCGGCGGCGGCGCGTGGCGGCCATGCTGGAACGCCTGGGGATCCTCTCCCTGGCCCGCGAGCGTCCCGGCCAGATCTCGGGTGGGCAGCGGCAGCGTGTAGCTCTGGCCCGCGCCCTGATCCTGGAGCCGCGGGCGCTCCTGCTGGACGAGCCGCTGGCCGCCCTGGACGTCAGGACACGGGAGCAAGTGCGGGGCGAGCTACGCTCTATCCTGGCCGAGACCCGGATCCCTACCCTCCTGGTCACCCATGACTACGCCGACGCCCTGGTGTTCCGGAAGCGCATCGTCATGCTGGTCGATGGGCAGGTGGCGCAGGATGGCGCGCACGAGGATCTGTTGGCCCATCCCAGCTCGCGTTTCGTGGCCGAGTTTACCGGGGTGAACTTCTTCGAGGGCCAGTTAGAAGAGTGGGATTCCCACCTTCTGGCCCGTATCCGCCTGGCGGGTGGGGTGGAGATCTTCGCGCCCGCCGAGGGAGTCGAGCCCGGCCCGGTGAACGTTGCCCTGCATCCGTGGGAGGTGACGCTCTCGCCGGAACCGCCGGCCGGATCGGCGCGGAATAGTCTGGCCTGCCGGGTGCGCGAGATTCTGCCGCTGGGCGGCCGGGCCCGCGTACTGCTGGCTCTGGACGATTCGGGGTTGCAAACCCTGGTGGCGGAAATTACCACCGAGGCGCAAGTGGCTCTGGGTGGGCGGGAGGGCCAGGTGCTGTATGCCGCCTTCAAGGCCACCGCGCTTCGGGTTAGCGCCCGGTAAGGGGTACCCTCACCCACCGGCGCTGGTATAGGCAGCGAGCGCCCGCCGCCAGAGCCAGGTCGAGGCGAGGCTGCTGACCAGGGCGCAGATCGGTGCGTAGAGGTAGAACCCCGGCGTCGCGTGTCCGGTCAGCACTCCGGCGGGGATGGTCGCCGCGACTCCCAGGGGCAGCAGGTAGCTGAAAAGCACGCGCAGCGCCCCGCGATAGGCCCCACTGGGGAGACCGGCCATATTCATTACCTCCTCAAAGAGGTAGCGCAGCCCATCCACCTTCACCACCCAGAAGGATAGGGTCATCACCATGAACAGCAGGTTGTAGAAGGTGATCACCGCGCAGGCGATCAGCGCCGCGTAGCCGGCCACCGCGCCGGCGGTGATCGCGGTGTGGCCCGTTCGCACCCCATAGATCACCAGGCCCAGGCCGATGGCCGCGTTCAGGGCGGCGCCAAGGTTGACCTGGGCGCAGGTGAGGAGGAAACGGGCGTTCACCGGCTTGAACAAGATAAAATCCAGTTCGCCCCGGCGCACCGCCTCGGGAATGGCCGTGATCGTATCCTCGGCGAAGAAATAGAGGATGCCCCGGACCAGGCGGAAGCTGCCATAGAGGATCAGGAGCGCGGACAGATTCCAGCCCGCGATGCTGCTCGTCCGCAGGAACAGGACGCTGTAAAAGACGAGGATCAGGGCGACCGTGGCCGCGTTCCGCGCCAGTCCCAGGAAAAAGTCGCCCCGGTAGGTCACCTGGGTCATCAGGGAGCGGCGGGCCAGATAGATCCACAGTCGCGCGTAGCGTCGGAGAACGAGTGGGATCATCGGTTCACATCCCTACCGCGCTATAGCGGCGCAACCCGCGGGCCCACAGGACGCGGGCCAGGGCGCCCAACCCCACCAGCCAGCCGCCTTGCCCGAGCAGCCCCAGGGCGGTCTGCCCCGGATCGAGCTTACCCAGGAACACTTCCACCGGGAAGGAGAAGGTATAGCGGAATGGGAGAAGGTTCAGCGGCCCCAGCAGCCAATTGGGGAAGAGCGAGAGCGGCACCAACTCACCCGAAGCCAGAATAAGGAGGAGATCGTAGATCTCGAACAGATTCCCAGTATTGGTGGTCCAGAACGCGACCACGCCGAGGATGATTTCCAGCTCGATGAAGATCGCGGCGCCGGCCAGGGTGGAGATCGCCGCGAGCGCGACCCGAGGCGCGCTGAGCGCCAGATGCAGATCGTGGCGGAAATAGATCACCAAGACCAGATAGAGGGGGAGGGCCAGCACCAGGTTGATCAGTTTCCAGCACTGTTCGCCCAGCACCTGCGGCGCCAGGGCGGCATAGGGTTTTAGCAGTTGATGGGCCAGCGACCCATCCTTGATCGCCCGCGCGATCTGAAAGTTGATCCGCCCACCGATCACGTACCAGGCAAAGGCGATCACCAGGTAATAGGTGATCATCTCGCCGCGGGTGAAGCCACCCACCGTCTCGCGCCCGCCGTAGATAGCCAGCCAGGCCACGATGGCGAAGAGCGGCGGCAAGACCCCCTGGACCACCCAGATTAGGTTCGTGGTCCTGTAGGTCATGCTTTCGGCCAGGCAGGTCCGGAAGAGCGCCCGATAGGGGCCGTTCGCGCGCCGAGGCAGCCAGTCGATCACGGCTCACCTCCCGCGCTCGATGTCTGGAAGAGGCCGGCAATGACCTCCTCCAGACCGGGGTCGCGCACGTCGAGATCGTCGACCGGGTAGCGGCTCAGCAACGCCGCCGCCTGCCCCGAGTGGCCGGCGCGGGGGACGGCCAGGGTGGCGGAAAGGCCGTCCTCATAGGAGACGACGCTGCCAAACTTCTCCAGTTCCCCTCTCGGGACCGGGGACGTGAAGACCACGCTGATGTATTTGGTGGGGGCATGGCGTTCGATCAAGCGCGAGACGGCGCCATCGAAGACGAGCCGCCCCTGATTGATCACCATCACCCGGGGGCAGAGCATCTCCACATCATCCATATAGTGTGAGGTGAGGAGGACAGTGGTCCCATAGCGGCGGTTGTAGAGATGGAAGAACTCCCGGATGTGCTTTTGCACCACCACGTCGAGCCCGATCGTCGGCTCGTCGAGAAAGAGGACCTCGGGCCGGTGAATGAGGGCGGCGACCAG
>Ga0134126_10006893_pt1 | contig 14286 bp, 8 predicted proteins | sample KB31752_FD_96881 | JGI IMG/M metagenome (GOLD analysis project Ga0134126, IMG submission 96881) | Terrestrial soil microbial communities with excess Nitrogen fertilizer from Kellogg Biological Station, Michigan, USA - KB3-175-2 | ecosystem: Environmental > Terrestrial > Soil > Unclassified ... | reverse complement strand
TGCAGTCGCTGACTGCCGATCGCGACAAACTTGAACGCGCGTACGATCGTTTGGGGCAAGAGCCCAACGGAATGTCGACGCACGCATTCGATGCTATTGACGATGCGGTGCGCATGCTCGCGCGTCATGCGCCGTTGACGCGCGAACATCGAATGGTCAAACGCGCCGTCGTCGTGATCACTGATGGCTTTCCGGTGGGTGACGTCGTCTCGCCCGACACCGTTATCCAGCGCGCGAACGCCGCGGACACCAGCGTGTATGTCGTGACCATGCCGTCGTATTCACAACTGCTTGCTTCGACCGGCACTGTGATGCCGCTGCCGACTCCTTTGGACGTGACTGGCGTAGTGGAAAGGACGGGTGGCCGCAGCATCTATGCTACCGACAATGATCTGGGGCCGCTCTTTCGCGCGATCGCCGAAGAAGTTTCGTCAGCTTACGTTTTAGGATTTTATCCGCCGCCGCAGAATCGCAAGGACGGCAAGTTTCATTCGATTAGGGTGGAAGGGCCGGCGGGCGTGACGTTGCGGCAAAGCCGGCCGGGATACCAAAGCCAGAACAAGTGAGCAGTGAGCTGTAGGCAGTGAGCATTTTTTTTGATCTGCTCACTGCTCACTGTTTTTCAGAATTCGTCTTCGTCATCATCGTCGTCGCCGTCTTCTTCTTCCACGATATCCAGTTCGACGGGATCCAGACCAACGATCTCCAATTGAATTCCACACTCTTCACAGTCAACAATCTCGCCCTTGTCCACGTCAGTATCGACGTGCACATCGGCTTCGCATTCAGGGCAAGTTCCAGTAGGCACCTTATCTACCTCCAAAAAACAATGTCTGAGCGCGCCATATTTGCGCGTTGTAATTTAATGAAACCGGCCAATCTAACCGCAGGCCAAAACTTTTTGCAACACGAAATCTTACGAGGGTCATTGACGGTCACTATTTCAAGCGAAAAACAAAACTTTGCGCACAATGTCGCGCCGTGCTTTAGCGCCGTTAGGCGCGAAATATTTATGGATGCGAAGCTTCTTTTAATTTGCGACAGCGCAGGAGCGAGAACACAACCTCGCTCCTGCGCATATTTTTAAAGCCGTACGAATTCTATAAATATTTCGCTCCTCCGGAGCTTTTCTTGGTCAGCCTGCGCGCGCTGCCGTAACCAGCAAAGGCCAGCACGATGCCCAACAGTGCGCCAATCAAATTGGTCGAAGGGCGTTGATTCTTACTCGTCAGAGCCCGAGGCTCACTTGTCGGCTCGTCGCTCACTGAGAAATATTCTCCTGTGCCGCCGTTTGTGCGCAACATGCGTTGCACTTCCGCGGAAGTGAAGGGGCGCGCGCCTCGTCTGCCAAAGACGGCGATCTGATTTCCGCTTTCATCAACTGCGCGATCACGATCCAGCGGCTTTGAGACAGCCAGCGCTTGGCCTCTCGTCTTGAATGTCGCGATGAGCTGGGGCTGCGGCCGTGGACTGAAACCAGCGTAAGTCGGCATAGTCTCCGGTGAAGTAAGCTGAAGAATTCGCAAGCCGTTCTTTCCATCGGCAACGTAAGCGAATAGGCTGGCATTCGTCATAGCAATCTTCACTTGAAGAACGTCGTTCAGTTTGCCGTCCGCGCTGAACATTTGATCGAGCCGCGGCTGTTCGGGATTCTTGACGTCGATAATCGCAACCCCATCTTTTCCGGCCGCAACATACGCATAGGTTCGCGCTACATAAACATCTCGCGCATCAGCCAGGGCGACCCTGGCGCCATCAATCACGCGCGGCTGTTGCGGCGAAGTGATATCAACGACTTTAAAGCCATCGGCATCGACGACGAATGCATAACGAAACTGAATCGCCACCGAACGCGGATGGTTCAATGCGATTCGCGCGCTGACTTTTGGGTTCAACGGATCGTTCAAATCTACGATCACCAGCTCGCGGTCAGTTGTGATAAACGCATTCGTTCCCGCAATGGTGATATTGTTCGCACCGGTTAACGCTCCATCGGGATTGAACGCGGCATTTGGATATTTTCCATCGTCCAACTCGCGCTTCAGATAGTTGTTCAGCGGATCGCCGTCCAGCAGCGTTGCCGCGTTCACCACGATCAATCCTTCGTATTTATCAACAACGTAAAGGTATGCATACAAGGGATGGATCGGCTGTTCTTCATTGAGCAGTTGTTCTTTCGGCAACCTGCTCGCTTCATCCGGCGAAACCATCCGTCCGTCCACTGTCATCCGCCACCGGGCTGGATCGACGGCCAGAGTTGAGGGCGCAGCGACGGCGGTCGCATATTTCGTCTTCACCCAAAACTTCTGTCCAAATCTTGAAACGGGCGCGGTGGTGATTCTTTCCGAAAATCCTTTCTGATCGATTTGCGCCACATCGTAAACGCGCAGACCACCTTCAGCCGCGGCCACGTATGCGTACTCACCGCGCAGCTGCACGCCCAGCGCGCGCGGATTCCCTTTGTGTTCGTAGGCTTCGCTCAACTCTCGGCCGCGCGCGACGAACTTCTGATAATTTCGCGGAAACGCTACTTTGTGGAGCGTGCTGCCGATCACAGCCTGCGGCTCGTCTCGCTCAGTCGCCACCACCGCTTCCAACGAATCGTTCGCGGCAACGTAAACGTAACGCCCCATGAAATTGACGAAGTTAGTGCCCTGCAAAAGCACCTGCGCCAGCCAGGCGTTGTTGTCGTTCTTTTTCGAAACGTGACAGTCGCCGCAGGTTTTTGTCTCAGTCGCGCGCACGGTGTGCGGCACGTGCGTATTGAATGTCTGTCCTGAGTAACCTTCGGCTGAGACGGTCTGCTGCTGCGAATAGATCCACTCGCGATTCTGATTCTGCGAGCTGACAAGGATCGCGCTCGAGGAACGGACAGGGGCAACGCGATTACCGGTGACTGTGCCATCGCGCCCCAGCATGAACACGTCGTCGCGCAATACCTGATAGTTGTAAGTGGTGAAGTTCCGGCTGTCGCCGCCTTCGTTATGCCGGTTTGGCCTCTTCCGATTCGCCGTCATTGAAAGATGGCACCCAAAGCAACTCGTCATCCACGACGAATGACAGGCAAAGCACGTCATGTTTTCATCGCGATGTGCCAGCAGATTGTTGTCAGCCGGAACGTCACCCCAGGTCGAGGCATCCGTGCGCATCGTCTTGGCGTAACGCGACTTGACGCTGTAATCCTCGGCATGCGCGGGGTGCGGACTGATCGTGTCGATGGTCTGCTTCACGCGCCACCAACGGCCGGGCACCACCATCGAGTTCTGAATGATGTCGCCGGCTTTCAACTGGACGTCGTTGCCGTTCTCGTCTTTCTTCTTAGTGTCGCTGTTGATTCTCTGAAACAGCAGCACACGTCCACCGTCCGGAGTGCGAAACCGCAACGTTGCGAGGTTCCGTCCGTTGCCGTCCACGATCTTTCCGTCTTTGATTGACGTTCCGGCGGCAAACCCCGAAGTTACGAGTTTGGCGCGTTCGCGAATCGTGCCGTGACAATCGATGCAACCTATCTCAATCGCAGCGCGCGGTTCGTTGTAAAGAATTCCGTTGCCGTGCGCGTCCTGCCGGAAGTGACAATCGACACAGTGCATTCCTTTCTCGAGATGAATGTCATCGAGGTGCACAGCTTTCTTGAATCGATCGGGATCGTCTGGTGACACGACATCATTCTTCGCGTCGAGCAAATTTCCTTCTCGATCGCGCTTGAAAACCTGCCGAAACATCCAGCCATGCCCGTGGAAGTCCGCAAACTGGGTGTTTTTCAGTTGCGAATTGAATTCGGGAGTGCCGGTCTTGTTTAGAAATTCAGCCTCCGACCAAAGTCCGCGCAGACTCGCCGCCTCAGGATTACGGTTCAGCTTCTGAGCCTCTTCCGCCGGCGATGCTTCGTGTTGTTCAGCGGGATACATTTTGTCGCCGTCGCTCTCGTTGTCCCACCAGGTCAGGCCCAGGTAGGACGCGACCATGTTTTCGCCCGGGTGCATGTGGCAAATCATGCACTGCGAGGTCGGAATGCGACTCGTCAGTTGATGCTTGATGGGATGACCCGATTCATCCTTCGGAATACTCGCATCAGCCGACAGCGACAAACCGCGATTACCCGCGGAGTTGTAGAAAGCCGAATGCTTCGGATCGCGATCGTTTGCATAGATAACGTGACACGCCGTACACCCGGACGATCGATAATCGCCGGGATGATCATTCGTGCCGAGATAATTCAAATTCGGATCGTTCAGACGCGTCTTCTGTAATCCGAGGTAAACCGGATCAGTACGTTGTGCCGTTCCCAGTCCGCGCGCGCTCAAACCTTTGTCGGGCTTGCCTGGATCTTCATCTCTGTCAGGCTGCCCGGTTTCCAGACGTCTGCGGCCGCCACGTTCGAACACGCGCAGAATGTTTCCCGGCTGCGAGATCTCCCAACGCGGCAAAGGATCGAGAAAAGGCAGTACGCCTTTGAGTCTTCTCTGCTCAGCAGTAGGCTGCGGAATTTGAATCAGAGATTGCGGGGCGCCACTCGCGCTGTAACTTTCGCCAAAGTTTGCGTCCTTAATCGGGAAGCCGCCGTTGTTGTAAAGTGCCGCGCCCCAAAGCATCGCGCCGTGCGTCATCATGCTGCTCGAGGCGCCTTTCGTCTCGGCACTGTGACACTCAGAGCTGCCGCACGTGGTGGCCGCGACACGCAAGTCGCCGGGATTCAGGAAACGTACAAACTCCAGACTTTCACGCGTGAGCAGCGGGCCCGAACTTTCCGGCACGCGGAACTTGCCGTTCTTCAACCACTCTTTGGGAAAACGGGGATGGACATGCGCTTCTTCTTTCGTCGCCGCCGCCGGATTGCCGCCGTGACAAGACGTGCACGTCAGACCCTTTGCATCTTTACCGTTGTCCAGTTTGTCGAGCGGCGCGGGTCCACCATAGCGATGCATCGGCTCGATGTTGGCGTGGCATTTCAGGCAGCCTTCGAGGGGAGGCGTCGCAGGCTGGGGTTGAGCGTGTGAGGGCGACCACACGATTGCGACGGATATGCAGAGGCATAGAAACAGCAGGAGAATTAGCCGCGGATGCACGCGGATACACGCAGATAAGAAATACTGAAAGCTGCTTAACCAAATTTTGCTTTGCTCTTTTTTCATCCGCGTGAATCCGCGGTAATCCGCGGCTGATTTCTAGAACACAAACTTAACCTGTCCGAACAAATTGAACAGCGGCTTGCTGGGGTTGATGTTCACGTTGTCCGGCGTGCAGAAGTCGATCAGATTCGGCGGGCAGTCGCGATTCGCGTCGGTGTAAATGTCGCGAAAGCCGCGCCCCGGTTTCAAAGTCGCCGCACCAAAAGTCATCGTCACGTTATTAATTAGAAGCGGCCGGTAAGCCACACCCAGGCTCAAGTCCCAACCAATCTCGTGACGAATATTCGGTTGGAACAGAACGTACTCGAGCGGCTCAGTACGATGAAACCGCAAGTAGTTCAGGTTCAAGACGGCTTTAATGCGCTGCGTCACTTCAATATCGACGCCGGCGTTGTAAATGAGAATCCCCGGATTGACGAAGTTCGCCTGGCCTTCGATTTTGCTGCTGCGCAAACTCGGCAGGATGCTGTTTGGCTGAACTAATCCCACGCCTGTTTGCGTCAGGCGAATGCCATTGCGATTCCAAAACGAGAACTGTCCGCCGACAAAATTCGGATCGTCAAAGATGGCGTCAAACCCGTTCGCCTGACTGTCGGTCGGGTTCTTGTCCCCCTGCGCCCAAAAGAAAGATCCGCGAAAACGCAGATAGTCGTGATCGATGGAAGCTTCAACCGCGGCCATCTGCGAACTAATATGCACGGGCCGCCCGGCGATCGGATTGCGATCGTCCCGGCCAAACGCGTAGTAGTAACTGTTTGTCAGATTCAGCCGCCCCAGGTGCCCATCGCCGTTCACGCCGAGATAGCCAACCTTGATGGCGTGCGGCCGTACATCACCAATCAGCGCGGGCCGCACCAGGAATCCGTTGCGGTCGTACTGAATGCCGCGGCGGTCATCGTTATAAAGCGCGGTCGCCTGAATCGTATAACCCTTGCGAATAAAGTCCTGCCGAAAAATATTGGCGACGTAGACGTTCTGCGGCCGTCGATCGAAGCGATTTAGACCGCTGTTCGTGTCCTTTTCGAGCTGCGCAAAATATGCGGCGTTGAACTGATAACGGTTATTGTCGAACGAGCCGAAGATGCGCGCGCCCAGATTGTTATCGGAAAAGATGAAGCCGCGAGCATCGGAAACGAACGGCTGAATCCCGACGCGGGCTGAGACAAAGTCGAAATTCTCGTTCACGTCAAACAGCTTCACTTCCGCAAAGGCCTCTTCGAGAGAGAACTGTGTATCCGTACGAGATGTGCCGCGCCGCACGTCGATATTCACTACACCATTTTCCCGCGCGTTCAGATAGTTGGGCAGGCTGAACGTCGGCGAGATCTTGATGGCCCAATCGCGGGGGCGAAAGGTCGAGTCGCCATGAAACATTTCGAACGTGAATTGGAACAGTTGATTGACCGCGAGCTGCTCCGGCTGGCCAAAGAACTCGGCGCTGCCGGGCCGGGCGCTGCTAACGTCGGAAGGTTTCGGCGTGCGACTTAATTCGACAGTGCTCGAACTCACCGCTGACAAAATCATGAAGACTTTGTTGCCGATGATTGGATAGTCGCCCTTCAGCCAGCTTTGATTGTAAGGGTCGTACCAGCGGCCTTTCTTAAAAGGAATGTCGCGGCCGCGAGCGCCTTTGTCTCCGTAGCGATCGTACTCGGGAAATCCAATGCGCCAACGGTCGCGCACTTCGCGTCGATCGGATTCTGTCTGCGATTCCGATTGAACACTGGGATTACCGGCTGCGCCCAGTGGCTTTCGCGGCGGCACATTTATCACCGGCTCTTCTTTCAGTTTCTCGACCCCGAAGTCGACATTCGTAGTCTTCCCTTCACTGACAATGACGTTTTCCAGGACATCGTCGCGAATCAGCGCGTGTTCGCCGTAGTTTTTTGTATTGTCGAATTTAGCCACGTACGGATGCGCGACGCCGACACGATACGCGCCGGGACGAACACTCAACGAATAGCTGCCATCCGCGTTGACTCTGGAACGCGTGACGCGACTGGTGACTTGATTGATAAGGACGACGGTTACCTCGGCCGACGCCGGTGTGACCTTTCCCGCGATGGCGCCGCGCTTTTGCGCCGACGCGGCAGTTGTCATAACGAAGATGCAAGCCGCGGCCAAGCCGAGTCGCTTGTCACTCTTAAGAAGGCCGCGCATGTTTTTCAGCTTGAGGGGTGGTACAGCTTGTAGCACACGCTCGCCGCCGCTTCAATGAAAATCATTTTCAGGCGGTGTCCTACTTTGCGAGTCTTTGCGTCTTTGCGACTTAGCGTGAACAAAGACCTTGTCGATATTTCACGCGAAGGCGCTAAGCCGCAAAGCATCGCAAAAGTGCAACGGGAAAAAATGCTTCGCAGCGCGTGCGATTGGTGATAGATTCGCAAGGCTTCCCCTCATTCGACGTAATTCAGCTATGGCGGCTCGGACCGAAGCAAAAGTAATCCGTAGAGGCTGGTGTTTTGCTCTGCTGACGCCGTGCGTAGCGATGTTACTAGCGCTCTCTGCAACTTCTTTTCATTCGCGGGCGCAATCAACTCGGCCGGTTCTGGTCAGTGAAGAGAGTTCCACCCGCGCAGTTGCTGTCGATTCCGTCACGCGCAAACATGAACCATTTTCTGCGACCAGCGAGGTGAGCTGGGGAAACGATAAGCGCACTCGTGTCATGTTGTTCGCGATGGGCATCGAGAGCAATGCAAGTGCATCCGAGGTCACCGCATCCGCGGAAGATGAAGCACACAATCTTTGCGCATTACCCGTCGAATTCGTGGGCCCAGTCCCGGATCAACCCTGGATGACATCTATCATCGTGCGACTGAGCGACACAATGGGCGACATCGGCGACGTTCTGGTTGGAATCAGTTACCAGGGCGTCGCCAGCAATCGCGTCCGCGTCGCGATCGGACACATCGGCGGTGGGCCACCCGATGATGAAGGCGCCGTGCCCACACCGGCGGGCGGCGCGCCTCTGCCGGCGGCAGCAACAGCCGGCACGCTGACGACTACTGAAGTGCAGACAATAATTGCGCAAGCTGTTTCGGCGGCGTCTGCATTGAATCGCGCAGTGACAGTCGCGGTGACAGACAAAGAAGGCAACGTGCTCGGCGTGTTTACGATGACGGGCGCGCCGGCGACAACACAGTTTCGCGGTGGAGGTCCAGGGCCCACTTTGGCGCCTGATCCAATTACCGGTTTTGTATCAACCGGATTAGATGGCACCGTCGTGCCTGCCAAGTTCGCGGCCATCTCGAAAGCGGGCACCGCAGCTTTATTCAGTACGCGCGGGAACGCGTTCACGTCGCGCACTGCGGGCTTCATCATCCAGGAACACTTTCCCCCGGGCGTTGACTTTGAACCGGGGGGCCCGCTTTACGGCGTGCAGTTTTCGTCTTTGCCGTGCACCGACATAAAGCGGCCGGGTCTGCCGTTGGGTTTGAGCGGAGATCCGGGCAGTGCTCCGATCTACAAGAATGGTGAAGCAGTTGGCGGCGTCGGGATTGAAGGCGACGGCGTCTACACGGTCGATCGCGACCCTACGGATTTCGATCAGCCTTTCGAAGAAGTGATCGCGGTTTCAGCCATCAGAGGCTTTGAAGCGCCATCGTTAATTCGCGGCGATAACATTCTGGTTAACGGCATTCGGCTGACCTATTTGAACCCAATCAATGCTCCCGCACCGCCAACCATAGCTTTCGGTTCGCTGCCTGGCGCTTTCGATCCGGCAATAGTTGGAGGCATTCGCCCGGCGCAACCGTCTCAATTTACACCGGCCGTCGTCGGCGGCATCGCCGGAGAAGTCGACACTCGTTTCTTTCCGTTCATCGGCAGTCCATTCGGAGCTACTGCCTTGAGCGCTGCGGACGTAAACACGATCATCTCGCACGCGGCGCAGCAGGCCAATATCACGCGCGCAGCGATTCGTCAGCCGCTGGGCAGCAACGCCCGTGTGACGATTGCAGTCGTCGATCCGAACGGCGTAGTGCTCGGCGTATTTCGCCAGCAGGACGCGCCCGTGTTCGGGTTCGATGTTTCGGTGCAGAAGGCGCGCACTGCAGCTTTCTATTCCGGCGCCAATGCGGGCGCCTTGCTGCGTGCCGCCGGTTTTGGATCTTACGTGGATCGGGCCGCTGCGGATGGCTTACAGCTCAATGGAGCGATTGCATTCACCGATCGCGCGGGTGGATTTCTGCATCGTCCATTTTTTCCCGACGGCATCAACAATACTGCCGCCGGTCCCTTCAGCACTCAGATCAATCAATGGAGCGTCTTCAACGTCGGTCTGCAGCTCGATTTGATCAAAGCCAATCTGCAAACCATTTTGAGTGGCGGGATTGTACCAGCCTGCACTTCGATTCTTAGCCTGCCGAACGGCATTCAGATCTTTCCGGGCAGCATCCCGCTGTACAAGAACGGCGTGCTGGTTGGCGCGATTGGCATCAGCGGCGACGGCGTCGATCAGGATGATTTGATTGCCGCGGGTGGAGCGGCGGGCTACGCGCCGCCGGTGGCCATCCGATCGGATCAGTTTTTTGTACGCGGCGTGCGTCTGCCGTTTGTGAAGTTTCCGCGCAGTCCCAACTTGTAAGAAGGCAAAAGGAAAAAGTAAAAAGGCAAAAGTAAAGAGGCAAACCGAGTGGCATCAGGGCGAAACAAGCGCGGAGGGTTGCTGAAAAGAATTCTCTTTCTTTTTTCCTTTTTCCTTTTGCCTTTTGCCTTCATTTTTGCTTTCTCTTTCGTCGCTCACACGCAGTCTCCGGAATCCGCGCGCGGCGTGGTTCGCCTCAAAATCCGTTACAAGTCTGCCGAAGGCACAAAGGATTTGCCGCGCAAGCGTTTCTTTCTCGTTCCCGGTTCGCTGGAACAAAACCAACCGCTGATCGAGAAGATCAAGGCGCTGAACGCAACCTCGCGCGAATGCTATTACCGCAGTCATGGCGCCAGCGAAGCGCTGATCAAATGGCTCAAAGACAACGATTGCGAATCTGTCTATTGCCGCGAAGTCGAAGACAAGTATCTTTCCGGGGCTGAGGCCGTGCCGGAGTTTCTGAAAGCATTCGCACAGGCGCTGGGTGAGCTGAAGAATCGGGAAGTTGCGAGACGCTGGCTGGCGAACTACCTGGCGCCTGAGATTCGCTCCGGCTTTTATGACCAGAAACAAAAAGCAATTCAGTCACTGGTTAACGATGTCGAAACCTCGACCAGAAAAACAGTGATGTCGATTATGACGGATCGTAAAGGAACGGCTTATCTGACGAACATCGAGCCGGGTACTTACATGATCTCAAATCTTGCAGGAAGTGAAACTGAAAAGACGAATATTCTGTGGATCTGTGAGCGTGAAGTTAAAGCAACTGATCTTGGCACCGCGATGAAACGGCCGATGATCCTTTCGAATGAAAAAGATCCAAAGTTGAAATGCGAAGTGATCGAGCGGCCGTTGCCGGTTTGTAACAAATGACGTGTGAATTCTGAGCCGCGTAGGCGGCCGAATGTTTATAGACAACCACATAAACCAGAAGCCATTGAGCTCCGTCAGGAGCGAAACGTTATGCCGCCCGTAAACGGCCTACGAGAAATCAATACGATGCTCGCGAGCCATAAACATTTAGCGCCCACGGCGCTGAGTCGCGCGCTCTGGGTGTGCGTGATTGTTCTGTTCTTCATTGGCGGAACTGAGATAGTCGGCTCAATCGCAGCACAAACTCGGCGCCGCCCTCGCACTACTACACGACCAAAAACGCAAACCTCGGCGCCACGTGGAGCGCCGCCAAAGTATTCCGCATTTCTGCACTCATCCGACAAGCACAAGAATCTCACCTGCAACGAATGTCACAAGGTTCCGACTAGCTGGACTGCGAAGCGAGATTTTCCCGACGTGGCCGACTTTCCCGATCATGATGCGTGCGTTCGTTGTCATCGCCAGCAGTTCTTCACGCGCCAGGCGATGATTGGAACCGGGCCGGCAATCTGCACGGTATGTCATGTGCGCGCCGCGCCGCGCGAGCAGGCCCGCTTCGCTTTCGGCAAGCCCAACAACTCTGCGCAACAGGCGAAGGCAAAAGACGAGCGCCAGTTCACGATTGAGTTTCCCCATGACAAACATCAGAACGTGATCGCGATGTGGCACGGACTTCAGTCTGTGAATACTTCCCTTCATCACAGACTGAAGTCTGTGCCACTCGACGACAAGAAACCCGATTACAACAATTGCTCGATCTGTCATCAGACCGACATGTCACTGGCGATCGTCGCGCTGGCCGCGCCGAATGCTGATCCGGCGCTGCTGCATCCGTTCAAGTCGATGCCGCGCACTCATGATTCATGCTTCAACTGTCACTGGAAAAATCAGAAGCCAGCTGCTGCGGACTGCGCGGGCTGTCATAAAGCGGCGCCCACATTCATTGCCGAGCTGGGAAGGAAACGAATCTCGGCGAAGTTCGCGCACGAAGGCGGCAAAGGCGAACACATCGCCGAGTGTACGACTTGCCACATCAACATCACGCGCGTCAGCACTACTCGCGGTTTGACGCCCGACGTGCCGCTCAACGCCTGTGCTGCGTGCCATCGGGACAGCAAGAAGATTACTTATTCCAAGGCCGTGACGATCGAAGCCGAGATAGAGCAGTTCAACAAGACTGGCGAGTGCAGTTACTGCCACACGCCTGACGTGGGAAAGAAAAAGCCGCCGGCGAGTCATGACGCGGCTGTGCAATAAGTTACAGAACCGCGAACGGTAGTGAGCGGGATAAAGACTCAATGTTGGAATTGATCTCACGCGTTACTTCTTCTTGGCATAAGCCGCGCCCTTATCCCGCTCGCTACCGCTCGCGGTTCTGTACCTACTTTCTTTTTGCCTTTCTCCTTTTTACTTTTGCCTTCGCTTCCGCGCAGGATTACTCGAAATTCCTGCACACCAGTTCGAAACACGCATCGATCGGTTGCAACGACTGTCACAGGCGCACTGACAATTCGGCGCGTCCGAACTTCCCCGGTCACAAGGCGTGTACCGGTTGTCACCTGACACAGTTCACCACGCCGAATATTCCGATGTGCTCGATTTGCCACGAGAACGTGAACGGCAACGATCCCCCGCGAAAAGCTTTCCCCGATCAATTCAAGGAGAGCTTCAACATGAAATTCGATCATGCGCAGCACCTAACCGGAGCAGCCCGGCCCAAAAACGGTTGTGCCAGTTGTCATAGCGGCAATCTCCGGCGCGGCGCAGCGTTGTCGATTCCAATAGGCATCTCGGCACATAACGGTTGCTACACCTGTCACACGCCCAGCGCGCAGGCGAATGGTCGCGACCTGGCGTCGTGCGGCGTCTGTCATGACGCGAAAGCATATTCGCGCACGCCGACTACTTCGGTCGCATACAACTACGCATTTCGCCACGCCGATCACACCACGCGTCAGCGTCTCGACTGCAATGATTGTCACACCGCCACGCGCGGTCTGGCACAACGCCGGCAAGTAAGCTCGCCGCGTCCGCAGGAACATTTCCCCGCAGGCAACAACAGCTGCGCTACCTGTCACAGTGGGCGGCGCGCCTTTGGGGGCGATTTGGATTTCAAGGCGTGTCGGCGGTGTCACACGGGAACCACTTTTCGAATTGGGAATTAACCACAGAGGACACAGAGGAAAACAAACCAGAAAGAACTGTGCATCCGTTTACTGTGATCCGTTTAGTGTGATCCGTTTAGTGTGCATCCTTACTGTGATCCGTTTAGTGTGCATCGTTTAGAGGCGGCACTTGTGCGGCTATTCGAAGCAGCCGGACAAGTCCGGCATCTAAATGATTTTTATCATCTAAACGTTTTTACCGTCTATTCGTTGTCTTCCTCTGTGTCCTCTGTGGTTAAATTCCCTTCGCAATTGACATGACCCCGCGCGTCTACCTAACATGCGATTCAATTCTGGCGAGTGCGGGAGGGTCAAGCAATGAAGCGATTATTCACCGGCAGCATCATCACGCTAGCGGCTGCGGCTGTTTTTGTGTTCGCAAACGGCGCGCGAACTTCGACTCGACTGACGCAGGACATTCCCAAAGAAAGCAAAGAGCAAACGAAAAAAGTTAAGCTCGATCAGGACAGCCTCGACGACAAATGGGGCGAAGTCGCTTTCGATCACGAGACCCACGCCACCAGGAATTACAATCCCGATGGCGCTTCAGTCACTTCGTGCGTCTTCTGTCATCACACCGATCAGCCGAAAGCAAATCTCAAGGCGCCTTTGACGACGTCGGAGCGCGACGTGGTGCTGACTGCCGATGTCTTGAAAGACGCCGCGGCCAAGCCCGTAAAAGCTTGCCGCTCGTGTCATCTGCAATCAGGAGATGAAAGCAAACCGCTGCCCGTCGTTACCAAAGACGGCAAGCAGGTGAAGATGGACAACGAGAACGCTTACCACGTCAACTGCTTCGAATGTCATGACGCAGCGATTAAGGCCAAGCCCGAATTAGCGCAGAAGATTTCAGGTTCCGATCCGAAGGGTTGCGCCAAGTGTCATGTGGCTAAATAGTGAGTAGTGGACAGTGGGCAGTGGGCAGAAAGCAGAAGGCAAAAGGCAGAAGGCAGTGAGCAGTTAATATCCTTGATCTTTGATCTTTGATCTTTGGTCTTTGGTCTTTGGTCTTTGGTCTTTGGTCTTTGGTCTTTGGTCTTTGGTCTTTGGTCTTTGGTCTTTGATCTTTAATCTTTGGTTGGTCGTTAGTCGTTAGTCGTTAGTCGTCTCACGTGCTTTCTGCCTTCCGCTTTCTGCCTTCTGCCTTCCGCTTTCTGCCTTCTGCTTTCTGCTTTCTGCCTTCCGCTTTCTGCCTTCTGCTTACTGCCTTCTGCTTACTGCCTACTGCTTTCTGCCTTCTGCCTTCTGCTTATTGCTGTACCATCAACGTCGGATTCCAGTGCCGCTTGTCTTTCATGTGCTGCACGTGACAGGACGTGCAGTTAGGTTTGTCCGAAGCAATGACCTGACGACCGGCGCGCGGATCAACCTGACCGTTATGACATTTGCCGCAGGTGGTGCGGGGCGTCGCCAGATCGATTGGATCACGAGTCGCGTGACAACTCGAGCAACTCAACTCGCCTTCGTTGTTTCCTGACAAGCCGGCGACCGCGCGCACGCGATAAAGATGCACGGCGTGAAACTGTTTGCTGCG
>Ga0134126_10006892_pt1 | contig 14286 bp, 12 predicted proteins | sample KB31752_FD_96881 | JGI IMG/M metagenome (GOLD analysis project Ga0134126, IMG submission 96881) | Terrestrial soil microbial communities with excess Nitrogen fertilizer from Kellogg Biological Station, Michigan, USA - KB3-175-2 | ecosystem: Environmental > Terrestrial > Soil > Unclassified ... | reverse complement strand
CGGCTTGTTGAGCACGAAATCCGGCTTCTCGCTGCCGTCGGTGTTGTAGCGCATCTCATCGAACAGCGCCTTGCTCAGGCCGGTGCGGTGGATGGTCTTCAGATACTGTTTGGGGATGATCATGTCGGTATCGACATTGATCATGTTGAGGGGCGCGGCGACCCCTTCGAGCGTCTTGAAAGGTTCCATGGGGCCGGGACCATAGCCATTCCTGCGAAAAAGTGAACCCCGCAAAAAGCCCGCCCCATATGCCTAAAAGGCGGGCTTTTCGCATGAATTGAGACGTTTCAGACCACCGGGCTGGTGGAATCCGGAACCAGCTTGCGGCCGGCATCGATCTGGGTGAACAGCAGGGCACCCAGGACCGCCAGGGCCGCCACGACATAGAAGGCCGCGTCCCAGCCATAGGCCTTGACGATGAAGCCGGTCACGGTGGCGATGATCGCGCCCCCGATATTGCCAAAGGTGTTCATCACCGCCGAGCAGGAGCCGGCGAAGCTGCCGCCGATATCCAGGGTCACGGCCCAGGCATTGCCCACCACCAGCTCCATCCCGAATACCGCGCCGCCGAACAACGCGGCGCTGAGGTAACGGTCGGGCTCATGGATGGCGAGCGGGATGCAGATCGCCGCCAGCAAGAAACCGACGATAGCCACGCTCTGGCGGGCGAACTTGATGCGGCCGGTCTTGTGGATGATCAGGTCGGAGAACACGCCGCCGCAGATATCGCCGATCACGCCGGCCGCCAGCGGCAGGCTGGCGAAGAAGCCCATTTCCTTCAGGGTGTAACCGCGCGCACTTTCCAGATACTTCGGATACCAGACCAGGAACATGTTCAGGCAGTAGCCATAACAGAAATACATGGCCGCCACCGTCCACATCTGGCGGCTGGAAAGAATGAGCTTCCACGGAATCGGCTGGCCTTTTTTAGGCCGGCCCAGGGCGGCGGCGATCTTGTCCCGCTCGGCCTCGTTGACACTGGCATGCTCACTGGGAACGTCGCGATAGTACCAGATCCACACCGCTGCCCAGACAAGGCCAAGCGCGGCGAACAGGAAGAAGGGCACATGCCAGCCGTAAGCCCCAATCAGGGTGGCCACCAGGATCGGCGCCGCCGTGCTGGCCAGCCGCGAGCCGGCATGGGTGGATCCTTGCGCAAAGCCGCGCTCGGTGGGCAGCATCCAGCGCGACAAGGCGCGGTTGGAGATGGGGAAAGCGCCGGCCTCGCCCATGCCGATCAAAAACAGACAGACCATCATCATGGTCACCGAGACGGAAAAACCGGTGATGAAGGTGAAGACCGACCACCAGATCACCACACTCGCCAGGGCGATGCGCGGGCCGGCCCGGTCGCCGAACCAGCCGCCGGGAATCTGGAAGATGGCGTAGGCCCAGTTGTAGCAGCCGATGATGATGCCAAAGGTCTCGATGGAAAAATGGAACTGCTTCTGGATCACCGGCAGGGCGTTCGACAGCAGCACCCGGTCCAGGTAGGTGATGAAATAGACCACGATCACCAGCGCAAGGACGGAGTAGCGAATGCGCGTCGGGTTGCCGGTGGACGACATGGTCTTTCCCTCAACAGCGGAAGAGGAAGGCGATGCGCCTTCCTCTTTCCAGCCTCATATCTTCGTCACGCCCTGATGACACTCAGTATGGCATGTCCGGCAGGTTGGCCGGCCGCGGCTGGCATTGGTTGACGGGCCGGTCGCGGCAGCTCGTCCAGATGGTCGGTACCGAATTGCCGGCGATGTAGACCGAATTGATGGTTTCGGTGTTGTGGATGTCCTGGACGGGGTTTTTGTCCAGCACCAGAAGATCGGCCCACTTGCCGTTCTCGATGCTGCCGATGGTCTTGTCACCCAGCCAGCGCGCATTGTCGCTGGTGGCCGACTTGATCGCATCCATCGGCGAGCGGCCGGCCAGCACTTCCAGCTGCATTTCCTCGTGCGCATTGAAGCCGGGGAAACGGCCATTGGGGCCGGAGTCGGTGCCCATGCCGGTGTTGATGCCGGCCTTTATCATCGCCTGATAATTTTCCAGGGTCTGGAACAGGGTGCGATCCATGTCGGCGAAGACCTTCTTTTGATAGGGCAGGCCCGGGAAGCGGGTGAAGCCCAGCACCACCGCTTTTTCGCGGTCGGTGCTCTTGAGGGCCTTCAAGGTACCGGGCGTGACGCCGCGGGTGAAGAAGGGATCGTTCAGCCACGGCATGATGGCCAGGCTGTAAGCCATTTCGCGGCTCAGGGTGGCGGAGACCTGCCAGGCGCCCTTGCTCTTCATCATGTTCAGGAATTCCTGATCCACCGGTTGGTCGCGCACCATATGCGCGAAACCGTCGACGCCTTCGCGCAGAAGTTCCTTGGCGTCGGACAGATAGAAGACATGGGCCACGGCGCGCAGATGCTTCTTGTGCGCCTCGTCGATGATGGCGGCCGAAACCGCCGGCGGCATCTTGACCGGAATAGTCTTGCGCTCGTCATCCACCCAGAGCTTGATGAAATCCACGCCCTTGGCCGCCTGTTCGTCCACCAGCTTGCGGCCCTCTTCCGGCGTGGCGATGGGGTTGGTCACGCCCACCAGGCCGCCATAACCGCCCTTGATCACCGCGCCCTGGCCGGCACTGAAGATCCGCGCCATGTTCGGGCGGCTCTTGCGCTGCTGGTTGCGCATGTTGAGGACGAAGTCCTTGTCGGTGCCCAGGACCTGCACCGTGGTGACGCCGTAAGCGGCGTACTGCTTCAGGTCGGCCTGAACATTCTCCGGGGTCTCGTATTTCTCGTCCTGGGTGACGTCATGCATCATGCCGACATGGACGTGGCTGTCGATGATACCCGGCATCACGAACTTGCCCGACAGATCGATCTGTTTGGCGCCGGCGGGCGCCTTCAGTCCCGACATCGGACCGACATAGGCGATCTTGCCGTCCGTCATCACGATGGCGGAATTGGGTTTGGCGGGCGCGCCGGTGCCGTCAATCACCGTGACGTTCTTGAGCACCGTGGATTCGGCCAAGGCCGGAGCGCTCGCGGCCAGCAGCGCCACCACGGCCGCACCAAATTTCACAACCCGCATGTCAAAACTCCCTAGAACGCCTTACCGGACTGAAGTTCTTTACGGCACAGGACACGGAAAAAAAACAGCAAAAGCAGTTTTGCTGCACTGCGGCATTCAACGGGGAAGGACCAGAAAGAAAGAGGCCGCTCCTTCTTTCGAAAGAGCGGCGCCCAATACGGGTTGACCCCGCTTTATCCTGTCCAAAACCGCGCACGAATATCAGTGCGCGCGCGCCTTGTGATCTTGCGCCGATAACGTGTGATTCTTGTTGTTTCCTCGACCCCAGTCGGTGGTCTTTTCGCCACCTTCGCTGACGCGGCTCCCTTCAGCGGGGCCGCTTGCAAAAGAGACTATGTCAGATGACAGCGAATGACAAATGCCGCAGCAAACCGCCGCGAAAATTTTGCGCCACAGGGTAATAAAGAGGCTAACGTCCCGCCCACGCAAAAATCCGGAGGGGAAAAGATGGATCGCCGTAATGTAATGAAAGCGCTTCTGGGCACCGCCGCTGCGCTGTGGACGGCACCGGATGCCTATGCCCTGGGCCTGCCCAAGGACAAGATCAAGCGCATTCGCTACTACAAAACCCCGACGGATGCGGCGGGCCGGCCGAATATCCACCAGCCGACCTTCAATCAGTCCACGAATATTGTGGTCATAGAAACCCAAGGTGGGTTGATCGGCGTTGGTGAAGGCGGCGAGCCCTCCACCATGGAACAATGCGCCGGCCTGCTGATCGGCGAGGACCCGTTCCGCATCCAGGACCTGTGGCAGGTGATGGAGCGGGCCTATTTCTATCCCGCCGGCCGCGAAAAAACCCACTCGCTGGGCGCACTTGACGTGGCGCTGTGGGACCTGAAGGGCAAGGCGCTGGGCGTGCCGGTCTGGCAGCTTCTGGGCGGCAAGAGCCGCGAACATGTTGAATGCTACGCGACATCTTATCCCACGCCGCCCGGCGGCACCCTGGAAGACGCGGCCCGGGCCTGCATCGCCGAAGGCTTCCGCGCCTATCGCACGGGAGTGCGCGAGAACAGGACCTTCGACCGCTTCGAAGCTGTGCGCCAGACGGTGGAAGATTGCCAGGCCATCCGCCGCGGTGCCGGCAAGGATGGCGCTTGGGCCATCGATTTCCACGGCACCATGGACCCGGAAGACGCCATCACCTTGGCCACCGAGCTGGAACCCCTGCATCCCTTCTTCTGCGAGGACCTGATCCGGGGCGAGAATCCGGAAATCTACAAGGTGATGCGGCCCAGGCTGCGCGTGCCGATCGCGGTGGGCGAGATTTACGGCGTCAAATGGGAGATGAGCCCGCTTATCGAGCAAAATCTGATCGATTTCGCCCGCTGCACGGTACCCAATGTGGGTGGCATCACCGAATACATGAAGATCGCCGCGCTGTGCGAGACCCACTATTGCGGCCTGATCCCGCACTTCACCGGTCCGATCGGCGAGACCGCGCTGGTGCACTGCCTGACCGCCACGTCCGTGATCGCGCTGATGGAGATGACCAGCGCCGGCCGCAAGCCCTGGCCCTATCTGCCGCAGGCCTATGATTTCCATAACGGCAAGCTGTGGCCGAACGACCGGCCGGGCCTTGGGGTGACGCTCGATACCAGCAAGCTGCAGCAGGTGGGTGACTGGTCGGAGCATTACGCGCCAATCCAGATCAACCGGCGGCCAGACGGTTCTTATACGAACTGGTAACGCGCAGCCCTTTTGGGGCGTGGGTTCGACGCGCGTTTAGCCGGCAGCCTTAAAGGCTTCCACGCATCGGCGCGCGCGGGCAGCAATGTCCGCATCGCTGAAGTCGGGCTTGAACAGGTCCGAGCCCAGGCCGAAGCCGGCCGCACCAGCCTTGCGCCACTCCGACATATTACCCGCGCCCACGCCACCCACGGCATAGACAGGAATTGTCTTCGGCAGCACAGCCAGCATCGCCTGCAAATGGCCGATACCGCCGCTGGAGGCGGGAAACAGTTTGAGGTGGCGCGCGCCTGCCGCCAGCGCGGCAAAGCCTTCGCTCGGCGTGTAGAAGCCGGGCATCACGGTGAACCCCTTTTCCACGCCCCGCGCGATCACGGCGGGATTGGTGTTGGGCGTCACCAGCAATCTGCCGCCCGCATCCGCCACCCGATCCACATCTTCGGGTGTCAGGACCGTGCCGGCACCGGTCAGGCAGCGATCGCCGAACTGCTTTGCCAAAAGCGCGATACTCTTCAGCGGCTCGGGCGAATTGAGGGGCACTTCGATGGCGCGAAAGCCCGCCTCGAACAATCCTGCCGCAACGGCTTCGATCCGCGCCGGCGTCACCCCACGCAGGATGGCGACCAGAGGAAGTTCGGCCAGAAGGGCGTCAGCAGTCATGAGAAGATTTCCGCATGGGCAAGGATAAGACCCGAGAGAGAGGCCTGGTCGCCATCAACAGGCAGACTTTTGACATCATAGGCGGCGAGCGCCTGCGTATAAAGCGCGGCCAGGCCGGGGGCACAGACCAGCGGCACCTTGTTTCCCAGATCAAACAGCGCTGCCGCGGTCGCCACATCCTTGCCCACGATCAGGCCCGACAGATAGGAGGCCGCGTCACTCTTTGGCATTTCGCCCGTCACCACCCGCGCCCGCGTGCTGAAGACCAGATGCAGCAGGTCGGCCTTTTCGTTGCGCTTGGCAAATTCCAGGCCGAGCAGGAAAGCGTCATTGACCGCGACCTCGCCGCCGTCGCGCGCCAGAACGCTGTGACGCCGGAGCAGCTCGAACAGCTCGCCCGAGAGCGCAGTCTGAAAATCGCGCACCGCGCCATCCTCAAGCGCGACCCATTTGGCATGGGTGCCGGGCAGGCAGATGACATGGCGGCCGCGCGCCAGTTCGGGATGCAGCCTGAGCGCGCCCAGAATCTGCGTCTCCTCGCCGCGCATCACGTCAGCGGCGCCGGTTTTGCCGGTGCAGGACAGACCAGGAAGAATGGCGATAGCCCGCCCCTCGATCTCGAAGCGCGAGGCCGCAGCGGCGATGGCGGCCGGCTTGGCCGGACACTTCAGATAAGGCACTTCCCGCCAGCCGATGGTCGACCCCACCATGCCGCTGAGCAGCGCCGGCAATTGCCCATGCGCATGGTCCCAGGACGTCACGGCCGCGGCGAACCGGCCGGCGCAGTCGGGCACCGCGGCGCCCTCGCCTTCGGTGCGCGCCAGCACATGGCCGGTCTCGTCGCACAGATAAAGCCGCAGCCGGCTGGTGCCCCAGTCGCCCGCGATGAATGCTGCCCTGCTCATGGGCGCTTCTTACAGAGAGGATCAGTCCTTGTCGAACAGCGCCCGCAGCTCGTCCTTGGCCTTTTCCAGGATACGCTTGCGCCGGGCCGACAGATCCTTGCCGCCCCGGTTGATATAGAAAGTCAGCATCGACATGGCCGAGCGGTAGGGGCTGGATTTGCGGCGATGGCTGTGTTCGGCGGATCGCTTGAGCGAGCGGGCGATCTTCTTGGGATCATCCTGGGTGAACACGCCCTTTTTCAGGTCCAGGGCATCGCTCTCGCGCGTCACCCGCGACGACCATTTGCGGCCACCCGTTTTTTGGGACTTCTTGGCCTTGCGGCTTTTGGTTTTCCTACTTTTGGCCATGGGTTGGTGAGGTCCTGCCCTGTGGCATATTCAGCTCGTTGGGATGCACCGCGATCCCGGCCGGGTCCAGGCCTCGCGCCCGGCGCCTCTCGCGTTGGGTCAACACATCTTCATAGAAATCGCGATCCTGGCCCGCCACCCGGATGGTCACCAGGGTGCCGCCACGCCGCACCCCTTCGGCATAGCCGGCCGCATCATTTTCGCTGACCCCGGCCTCGATCAGGGCGCCGACCACGCCACCCGCGGCGCCACCGGCGACCACGCCGGCCAAGGTGCTTGCCAGCCATCCGGCTGCGATCACCGTGCCGATACCTGGCAGGACGAAGGCGCCCAGACCCGCCAACAATCCCGCCGCGCCGCCCAAGGCGGCGCCGATGCCGGCACTCCTGTTTACCGTCTGGCCGCGGTCATCCTGGCCGTCACGGTCCCGGTCGATCACATCATCGGCATTTTCGACATCGGCATTCTCCATGCGGATGGCGCGCGACGGGGCGATGATACCGATATCGTCCTCGGGCAGGCCCGCCGCCTTCAATTCATCAACCACCGTATGAGCGGTCGCTGCATCCGGGAACAGCCGGGACAAGGTTACCATCATGGCGGAACTCCACACCGATATGTGTGGGAACACGCGAGGACACGGGCCCGTTCCAGGCGGCGCCTTACGATGCCGTCAGTTCCGCCGCCAGGGCGCAGAGCCGTTCCAGGTTGAATGGCTTGTGCAGGACCTGAACCTCTGTCTGCCGCAACAAAGCCGGCGGCGGGTCCTGGGCATAGCCGGTCATCAGCAGGATTTTCAGGTCTGGTTTGAGGGCAAGCCCGGCCTCTGCCAGCGCATAGCCATCCATGCGCGGCATCTTGATGTCGGAGACCAGGAGGGAAATCTCCGGATGGTTTTTCAGCAGTTCCAGGCCTTCCAGGCCGTCGGCCGCCTCGAACACTTCAAAGCCTGCCTCCTCGAGCATCTCCACCGCCAGCAGGCGCAGCATGGCTTCATCTTCTGCCAGCAGCAGGACCGGCTTGTCGCTCATGGGCCCTCCCGGTCACGCGGCATCAGGATGGTGACGGTGGTGCCCCGCCCCACTTTGCTTTCGATCGCCAGATAGCCGCCCGATTGGCGGACAAAGCCGAAGGTCATGGAAAGCCCCAGCCCGGTGCCCTTGCCTTGCGGCTTGGTGGTGAAGAAAGGATCCACGGCCCGCCGGCGCACCTCTTCGGGCATCCCGCTGCCGGTATCGATCACGGCCAGCGCCGCGTAATCGCCGGGAACGAAGTTCTCATTTTCCATCTCGGCGGGGGGCCGACTGAGCGTCACATCGCGCGTCTCCAGCACCAGGCGCCCGCCTTCGGGCATGGCGTCACGGGCATTGATCGCCAGATTGAGGATCACATTCTCCATCTGATTGACGTCGCACAGGGTGGACCAGGTGCCGTTCAGGCGCATGGTGATATCGACTTTCTCGCCGACCGAATGGCGGATCAGTTCCGTCAGCCCTTGCGCCAGGGTACTGAGATTGACCCGCTGCGGCGTCAGCGGCTGGCGGCGCGAAAAGGCCAGAATGCGCTGGGTCAGATGCGCCGCGCGGTCCAGCGCCTCGTCCGCCGACTCGATATAGGTGCCGGCGGGCGTATTCTCGGCCTGCGTACCCAGCTTGCGCCGCAAGAGGCGCAGATTGCCCTTCACGATCATGATCAGATTGTTGAAATCATGGGCGATGCCGCCGGAAAGCTGGCCCACCGCTTCCATCTTGTGGCTCTGGCGCAGCGCTTCTTCTGTCTTGCGCCGTTCTTCCATTTCCTCATAGAGGCGGGCATTGAGCCTGGAGAGCTCCTGGGCGCGGCGCGACAGCGCCGCCTGCGAGAAGCTCAGCACCGCGATCACCAGCGCGCCCATGGTGAGCAGCAGGATCACGCCGACATAGCGCGCGATGCGCCGTTCTTCCGGCTCGGTCAGGGCGCGCAGCAGCACGATGCCGACCTGGCTGTCGTTCTGGCTGACCGGCACGGCGATATCGATATAGCCGATGCCGGCCGAGGCGCTCGCCTCTTTCATCGTCGAAGGCAGACGCGTCGCGCGGGCAAAGCCGGCGATCAGCCGGCCGTCGCCGCCATAGACAGCAGCCGCCTGTAGTTCCGGATTGACGCGCAGCGCATCCACATATTCCTGCGAGGCTTTCTGGTCGTTGAAGATGACCGCGGCGGTGACGCTGGCCGCAAGAATCTGGGCCTGCTCGCGAATGCTTTTGGCCTGCTGGGCGCTATAGAGCTGCTCCTGATAGACCGCCATCAGCACGCCGGCCGCCAGCAGCACCGCCGCCGCGGCCAGGGCCCCGATGACCATCGGGCTCCAATTGCGCTTGCGGCCGGCCAGGGGTGCGGTGCTCATGGCTGGCTCCGCATCCGCACGGCATGCGCCAGCCCCAGAAGCTTGGAGCTGATGGCAAGTCCGTCCTCGTCCGCCAGGGCATCATCGATGTCGAAGCGGACGTGATTGTTCTCGATCACAAAGCTGATGACACCGTGAACCGGCAAGCCGGAGTCGGTCACCGTCACGACGGGCTTGCCACGCATGGCATCCAGCGTTGCCTGCATGGATGCCGGGTCGCTTCCTGCCGGCAGGAAGATCAGCTGGCAATTGGCGGCGGCATCTGACGCCGCCAGATGCCGCACCTGCACGGCATGATCGCCGGCGCGCAAGCCCGCCGCGGCCTGATCCAGTTTTCCCGCAAAGCGATCCTCGCCCAGGGCGCAGATGGTGAAGGGTGCGCCGGCCCCGGCAAAAGCGTTATCGGGCCAGGTGATGAAGGGAATGAATTTGGGCAGATAGGCGGCTTTGACCGCATATTCCAGCGACGGAGCGGCGTCGAGCGATCCCGGCAGCAGGCCCAGCAACACGGCCAGAAGGGGACCACCGCGCTTCATCAGAAGCGCAGCCTGGTTTCGAGATAGACGCCGCGGCGTATTTCCGCGCCCCCCGCATATTCCAGATGCTGGCCATGCAGAAGGTTATAGCCGGACAGCGCCAGCGAAATGGTGTCGGAGACTTTCCATCCCAGGCGCGCATTCAGTTCGACATATTCGGGGACCCTGGGATCGGGAAGCGCGCCGACATAGCGCAGGTCTGCATCGAAATTGACATCATCGCCCAGATTCATCGAGGAGCGTAGCGAAGCCTGATGATGGGGATCATCGCCCGCCTGCGACAGCGGCAGGATCTTGCTGGCACCCGGCTCGAATTCCAGATCCAGATGCTGGACGGTGAGGCCGGCGGAAAGCTGCCACCAGTCGGTCGCCTGCAGGCTGCTCCAGATCTCCACCCCATGCACATTGCCCTGGATGGTGTTGGACCAGTGCAGCGGGACGAAAGTGACGGCCGTCGGCTCGATGCTTTTCAGATCGTCATAGACATTCTCGAAGGCCGAAATGGAAAGAGTGACCTTGCCGAACCATTGGCCGCGATAGCCGGCCTCATAAGCGGTGACCTGCTCTGGCTTGAAGTTGGAATCGCCGACCAGGAAACGCGTGGTGCCAGCCAGCTCCACCACATCGGTGTCGAAGGGCGTGGGCGAGCGGACGGCGCGGGAAATGGAGGCCCACAAGAGATCTGTCGGCGAGGCCTGCCAGGACAGCTTGCCGCTGGGCATCAGCGAGATACCCGAATAGGGATCATTCTCGGCCTTCAGGCCGATCGTGGCTTCCACCGTGTCGCTGAGGCGGATGCGATCCTCGGCAAAGATATTGGCCAGGTTCAGGGTGCGCGCGCCCGGCTGCCAGGTCAGGGAGTTGTCGGTGCCGATGCGGTCCGCGATCTGATATTGCTCGATCCGGTCGCCGATGCCCCAGACGATGCTGTTCCAATCCGCCAGCCGGAAATTGTGCTGCAGCTCCAGGTTATAGATGTCGAGATTGAACCCGCCTGCGCCGAACGTGTTTCGGCGCGTCTCATCGTAGTAGGCCAGCACCTGCAGCGAGGAATCCTCCGCCAGCTGCCGCTGCCAGTTCAAGGTCAGATTTTCGCCCCCGATGACTTCGTCCGGCCCGGTCGGCTGGCCTTCGGCGCCGCCATAGATATCGCCCGACAAGGTCAGGAAATCGGCGCCGCCATCCCAGTCCAGCCGGAAGCCGGCTTGCGGCCGCGACCAGCCATCATGGGCGGAGACTCCGGCAGCGGTGTTGAAAGAGCGCTGGTAAAAATCCTTGAAATAGACGCGATAGTCGATCTTGTCGGTCAGCGCGCCGCCATATTGCAGGGCAATGCTGCTGTACTGATCGCCAGGCTGCAGGATCGCCACGCCACCGGAGGTGTCCGACGCCTTGCGGGTGATGATGTTGATCACGCCATTGACGGCATTGGCCCCCCACAAGGTGCCGCCTGGTCCCCCGACCACCTCGATGCGCTCCACATCATCGGCCAGCACATCCTGCATGTCCCAATAGACGCCGGAATAGAGTGGGGTATAGACACTGCGGCCGTCGATCAGCACCAGCAGCTTGTTGGGAAAATTCTGGTCGGCATCATTGCCGTTAAAGCCGCGGGCGGAGATCTGATAACGCGAGGGGCTGGTCTGCATCACCTCCAGGTTGGGGGCGAGCCTCAACATCTCCGGCAGGTTGATGGCGCCGGAGCGCACCACATCGTCGTGATTGATGACATAGACGGCCGCCGCAGCGGTGGAGAGCGACTGCGGCGCCTTGGAGACCGAGGTGATCTCCACATTGGCCAGCTGCTCGATACTGAGGCCCTCGACATCGTCCGCGGCTGCTACTTGCTGGGCCCGGGCCGGAAGCGTCAGCGCCGGCGACGCCAGAAACAGGCCCGCCAGGCCAACGCCCGCCGCTTTCCCCCACTGCATTAACGAACATCCCCCACAAGCCAGCGTTGCCGGAACGTGCACCCCTTATAAAAGTTCCAACGTATACAGCGCTTTAATGGGACAGGCCGCGATGGGCGAGCATCGGGCCGATATCGGGGTCCTTGCCGTAAAAAGCCCGGAACATGGGGCCGTAATCCAGGGTATGGCCGCGGGACAGGATGAGGTCGCGGAAACGCTGGCCGTTGGCCCGGGTAAGGCCGCCATGGGCGGTGAACCAGGCATAGGAATCGTCCGCCAGCATCACCGTCCATTGATAGGCGTAATAGCCCGAGGCGTAGCCATTGGCCCAGATATGCAGGAAGTAGCTGGAGCGGTAGCGCGGCGGCACATTGGGAAAGTCGGTGCCGGTATCCTTCAGCGCCTTGGCTTCGAAGGCGTCCACATCCTGGCGGGGCGTATTGGCAGGAAGCATATGCCACTTCATGTCGAGCTGCGAAGCGGCCAGCAGTTCACCCAGCGCATAGCCCTGCCCCCACTTGTCCGCCGCCTTGATCCTGTCCACCAGGGCTTGCGGGATGGGCGCGCCGGTCTTGTAGTTCACGGCATAATGCTTGAGCACGTCGGGATAGAGCGCCCAGTTCTCGTTGAACTGGGAGGGAAATTCGACAAAGTCGCGCGCCACATTGGTGCCCGAGACCAAGGGATAGGTCTGGTTGGCGAAAAAGCCGTGCAGCGCATGGCCGAATTCATGGAACATGGTGGTGACGTCGTCGAAGCTGATCAAGGCAGGCTGCCCCGGCGCCGGCTTGGTGAAGTTCGCGACATTGTAGATCACCGGTTTGGTACCGAGCAGTTTGGACTGGCCGACGAAATTGCTCATCCAGGCGCCGCCGGATTTGTTGTCGCGCTTGAAATAGTCGAAATACATCAGGCCCAGGCTCTTGCCGTCCTGGTCGAAGACCTCGAACACCATCACATCCGGCTGATAGACCGGAATGTCGTGGCGCCGCTTGAATGTCAGGCCATAAAGCTTGTTGGCCGCATAGAAGACACCGTCATTCAGCACCTTGTTGAGCTCGAAATAGGGCTTGAGCGCCGCCTCATCCAGGTCATAGCGCGCCTTGCGCACCTTCTCGGAATAGCGCTGCCAGTCCCACGGTTTCAGCTCGAAATGCTGGCCGTCCTTGTCGATCGCCTGCTGGATCAGCCTGGCTTCCTCGGCCGCCTTGGCGCGGGTGGGCGGCACCAGCTGGTTGATGAATTTTTCCACCGCAGCCGGCGTCTGTGCCATCTGGTCGTAAAGCACATAGGCGGCATAGTTGGGGTATCCCAGCAGCTTGGCCTTCTGGGCTCGCAGTACCGCCAGGCGCGAAATGATCGCGCGCGTATCGTGGGCATCGCCCTTTTCGGCACGCATCCAGCTCTGATGGAATAGCTTTTCGCGCACGGCCCGATTTTCCAGGGAGGTGAGCAAAGGCTGCTGCGTCGTGTTCTGCAGCGGAATGACGTATCTGCCGTTCAGTTTTCGCGCCTTGGCTGCCTCCACCGTCGCCGCGACTTCGGCGTCGGTCAGGCCCGCGAGATCGGCCTTGTCGCGCAACACCAGCGCGCCGGCCTTGGCGGCCGCCACCAGCTTCTGCTGGAATTGCGCTTCCAGGCTCGCGTCTTCCTTGTTGATCTCCTTGAGGCGCGCCTTGTCCTTGTCCGACAACAGGGCACCGGCATGGACAAACTGGCGGTAGTAGAGCGTCAAAACCTGCAGCGCTTCCGGATTGAGCTTCAGCCCGGCGCGCCGGTCATACAGCGTCTTCACTCGCGCAAAGAGCTTGGCATTGAGGAAAATCGCATCATTGTGCGCCGCCAGCTTCGGCGCTTCGATTGTCTGCACCTTGTCCAGGGTGGGATTGGTATTGGCTTGCACCACCCCGAAGAAGGTGTTGTTGACCCGCTCCAGCATGCGCCCCGAACGTTCCATGGCGGCAATGGTGTTGTCGAAGCTGGGTGCGGCCGGCTTGGCGGCGATGGCGTCGATCTCCGCCATCTGCTGCTTCATGCCGGTATCGAAGGCCGGCTGATAGTCACCGTCCTTGATCAGGTCGAAGCGCGGCGCCTGATAGGGCAGGCTGCTGGGGACTGCGAAAGGATTGGGCGCCGCTGCCGCCGCCCCGGCCCACAAAAGCGCCGGTAGCGCCACACACAAAGACCGATATCCGCCCATGCCCGTCCCCGATGATTGCCGAGCGGATATTACCCGGCCAAGGCCGGGATGCCAGAAGCGGTCGCTTCCGGGGATGCTTTTTAGATCATGCCGCCGGTGGCGCGAATCGCCGCCCGCGCGATGGTGACATTCTCGCGTACCGCCTGGCGCTTATGATGGTTGATGGTCAGCACGGCCTGTACGGAGGAATTATATTCGCCCGGCAGCGGCGCGCGCACAGCCGTGACCTGGGCCGCGTCGATCTTCATCGTCGCCCCGTCGGGACGCGTCAGCCTGACCAGGTCAAGGCTGTTCCTTGCCGACTTCAGGGTCTTGGTGATGCCGCCGACATAGGCGCGTGTCTCGGCCGGCAACCTGCCGCCATGCTCCACACGGCCGGGGCCGGCGTTATAGGCGGCAAACATCTTGGGAAAGCCATAGCGCTGATGCAGCCAGCGCAGATAGGCGGCGCCCGCCATGATGTTATCCCGCGCGTCGAAGGGATCATCGCCCAGCTTGTGCTGCTCGGCCATCTGATCGTAGGTCGCGGGCAGCACCTGCATCAGGCCGACCGCACCGGCGCGGCTGACGATAGGCT
>Ga0134126_10006890_pt1 | contig 14288 bp, 11 predicted proteins | sample KB31752_FD_96881 | JGI IMG/M metagenome (GOLD analysis project Ga0134126, IMG submission 96881) | Terrestrial soil microbial communities with excess Nitrogen fertilizer from Kellogg Biological Station, Michigan, USA - KB3-175-2 | ecosystem: Environmental > Terrestrial > Soil > Unclassified ... | reverse complement strand
TCGAGGCAGAAACTTCCCTCGAGGTCGGAAGCAGCGGATGCGTGTCGAGCACCAGCACCCTGAAACGTTCCAGACGCGTGTGGCGCGCGGGAGGCAGGGTCAATCGATATGCCGTGGCCTGCGCCTCGTCGGGGCCGGCGAGGACGTCGAGTGCCAGCATGAGATCGCCCGCGGTGCGCGCAAGAGGACCGACGACGGCGAGGTCGCCATCGATTCCTACGGACAGCTCTGGTGTGCCCGGAGGCGCGTGACCGCGCGATGGAATCAGCCCGAGAGTTGGTTTGTGGGCGAACACTCCGCAGCAATGCGCCGGGACGCGCAGCGAGCCGGACAAGTCCGAGCCGAGCTCCAGCGAGACGAATCCGGCGGCCAGCGCCGCGGCGGCGCCGCCGGAGGAGCCCCCGGGCGTGCGCGTCGGATCCCACGGATTGCGCGTCCGGCCATGAACCGCGTTGACGCTTTGCCAGTCCCCGAGATAAGTCGCGACGTTGGTCTTGCCGATGATGACGGCGGCGCTCGCTTTGAGGCGCGCGACGGCGACCGCATCGTGTTGCGGCAGTGGCCCGCTGACACCCTGTATGCCCCAGGTCGTCGGCAGTCCCGCTACATTGAAGGATTCCTTGACCGTCATCGGCACACCGAGGAGCGGCCGCCTGTCTCCACGGGCAAGCGCGGCGTCAGCGGCGGCAGCGGCCACACGCGCCCGCCCGAAATCCCGCACCACCACCGCGTTGAGGTCTCCGTCCCGCGCTTCGATCCTGGCGATCGCCTGATCCAGCGCCTCGACCGCCGAAATGCGGCGTGAGCGCAGAGCCTCCACCAGCGCGACCGTCGAGGGAGAGCTCGTGGTCTCACTCCGCTCCGCCGGATCGATTCCTCTGGTCATGCGCCGCATTCCTCGAGCTGTCGTGACAGGAGCCGTCATTGTACGATGTGCCTGAATGACCACATACGTCGCTTTGCTTCGCGCCGTGAACGTCGGGGGCACAGGCAAGTTGCCGATGGCCACTTTGGTCAAGATGTGCGAGGCCTGTGGATTCGAGGCGGTGCACACCTACATCGCTTCCGGCAACGTCGTGCTCACCAGCGGGCTCAAGGAGCGAAAGGTCAAGGCGCTGCTCGAGGAGCGTCTCGCCGCCCATGCGGGCAAGCCCGTGGGCGTCCTCGTCCGGACCGCCGAGGAAATGGCCGCGGTGGTCGCCGCCAATCCTTTCCGGACGGCGCCGCTCAATCGCACGGTGGCCATCTTTCTGGATGAGCCGCCTGCGCCCACCGCGCTCGCGGAGGTCAGAGGACGACAGTCGGAGCGGCTGGCGCTCGGCGTGCGTGAGATCTACGTCGCGTATGGAGAGCGGATGGCGGATTCAAAGCTGGTCGTCCCCGCTGCGAAGGCGGGCACGGCGCGCAACATCAACACGATCACCAAACTGGCGGCGATGGCTGCGACGACATGACCTGCGGTCAGAAATACATGTTGACTGCCGCCACGGGGGTGACCGTCGCGCCGACGTTGCGTCCCAGCGCGGCGATCCGCGCGCCGGCGATCACGCCCATGCTGCCGCTCCAGTTGTATTCGACCGCCGGCGCGAGGTAGAGCAGGTCGTCCGAGCCGGAGTCCTGCACGAGGTATGACGGCGGTGCTGAGGTAAGGGTCGGCACATAACCGCCCTCTACGCGCGTACTGCCGTCGTGCTCCCAGGCGAAGTCCGTCGCGAGCACCCATTTTTGAGTGACGCTGTATTCGAATGCCAGATCGGCAACGAAGCTCTGACCAGGATGTGCGTGTCCGTTGAAGTTGTCAGAGGTACCGTAGACGCTCATGCCGTGCACGGGTGCCCACCGGTATATCTGATAGGACATGTCGAGACGCGTGCGCAGGATCCGGCCATTCGGCATCCAAAGATAAGTCTGCGAATACAGGGACACCGTCGTCGAATAGGCGCCGCTGCCGAGGGCATCATCGGTGCGGCCGTGGAGCCGATCGTACTTTCCCGTCGGGAAAGTCTCGCCGATCACCAGGGCGGTCGCCGGAATCCAACTGCCCTGGTGGAACTGCGTCAGTCCATACGCGCCCTGCAGGGTGATGTCACCCACCGCGAATCCGGAGGAGTCCTGTCCCGCGCTCGATTCGTGAAAACCGAGCCGCGGAATGAGGCCGAGGGTGAACCCGTTGACCAAGCCATACTCGATGTACGACTGGTTACCGATGTCGTGTGCCGCGCCGGCGCTTCTCAGTGTCCCGTTTCGATCGAAGTGTCCGTAAGTGATCAGGTCGTACAGATAGGGCTCGAGCAGCCAGTGGCCCTGCGGTAACGTCGAAGGGTTGGGTGCCAGCAACGGGCCGGTCCACCAGGCCTGATCGAGGGATTGCTGCGGCGCCGGCACGGTCTGCGAGGTCGCATGGGCCATCGTGCTCGCGCCAATGCTGAACGCACCGCCCAGCATGGCGCACGAGATGGCGGCCCGGAGCGCCGAGGCGCGCGCCCGCCCGGCCGGCGTGTGAGTCAATTGCGGGAACATTGCGGAGCTTACGTTAGCATTGTCCGGGGCGGGACGCTTCGAGATCGACCGAACCGTTCGCCTCACGCTGACTGTCGTTCGCCGCAAATGTCATCGCGCTAGAATTCGCGCGATTCGAGAGGCCCTATACGGGAGTGAGCCTGCGTGGATACTGTGTTGATTACCGGCGGGTCGCGGGGTATCGGACGCGCCACGGCGCTGCTCGCAGCGCAACGCGGCTGGCCGGTCGCCATCAATTATCGCCACGACACCCGCGCGGCCGCGGAGACAGCGGCAGAGGTGCGAGGGCGCGGGGCGCGCGTGACGATTGTGCAGGGCGACGTCTCGGTGGAAGCGGACGTGGTCGCCATGTTCAACGAGGCTCAGGCCGAACTCGGACCGCTCGGGGGCGTGGTGATCAACGCCGGCATCGTGGCTCCCGCCATGCGGCTCGCGGACATGAGCGCGGCGCGCATGGAGAAGATCTTCCAAGTCAACGTGCTCGGCGCCTATCTCTGCGCCCGCGAGGCGGCCCGCGCGTTGTCGCGAAGCCGGGGCGGCCAGGGCGGCTCGGTCGTCATCGTCTCGTCAGCGGCGGCGCGGCTGGGATCCCCCGGTGAGTACGTCGACTACGCGGGCTCCAAGGCGGCGGTCGATACCCTGGCGATCGGGCTCGCCAAGGAGCTCGGCCCCGACGGCGTGCGCGTCAACTCCATCCGGCCTGGCCTCATCGAGACCGAGATCCACGCGACTTCGGGGGATCCAGAGCGGGCGCGCAAGCTCGCAGCCGCCGCGCCGCTGGGCAGGGCCGGCAAGCCCGAGGAGATTGCCGAAACCATCGTGTGGCTGCTGAGCGATGCCGCATCCTACGTCACCGGCGCCGTGCTGGACGTCGCCGGCGGCCGATAGACCGCCACGCGCAGACGGCGGCAACTGCGCGGACTCGCCATTCGCGGACTTGCTATTCGTAAGTACTTACGGATATGCTTTTCGCCCTTTTTGGATGGCGCATCTCGCGCCTCGACCTCGAGCGCACTCATGTTGACGGAACGACAACAGCGGGCTTCGGCGGAGATCGTGGAGCGGACCGGCATCGACGCCGCGATGATCGACCGGGTGGTTCGCGCCTTTTACGGCAAGGTCCGCCAGGACGAGGTCCTGGCGCCGGTCTTCGCCGCGCGGGTCACCGACTGGGAGCCGCACCTCGCGCGCATGTGCGAGTTCTGGTCCTCAGTCGCCCTCATGACCGGCATTTATCACGGCCGGCCGATGGAGAAGCACCTGCCGCTGCCGGTCGATGGCCGCCATTTCGATCGCTGGCTGCGGCTCTTTCGCGAGACCGCTCAGGAGGTGTGCCCGGCCGCTGCGGCCGCGCACTTCATCGAGCGCGCCGAGCGCATCGCCCAGAGCCTGGAGATGGGTATCGCCGTGAGCCAGGGGGTCCTGCTCACGAAGGGCGCGCGCTTGCGGCGCCCCGACAGCGAAGTCGCCTGGCCTGCCGCTGCGCAGGCCTAGCCCGCCGGCAGCTCGGCGCCGCCGCCTGCCCCGCCGCTCGACACGCCAGCCAACGTGGATTGCGATCCGTAAGTGCTTACGGATATAGTGCTGCCGGCGGAGGGCCTCCATGGCGACACTGCACGACTACGGCTCGCTCCTTCTAGGCTCGCGTCTGCGCAAGGTGAGCGAGGCGCTCTACGCCGGCGTCGATGAGGTCTATCGCGGCGCCGGCGTCGAGCTGCCGTCGCGCTGCTTTCCGATCCTCTTCCTGCTGCGCGACCATGGCCGGCTCGGCATCTCGGAGCTGGCGGCAAAGCTGGGCCAGACCCATCCCGCGGTCAGTCAGATGAGCCGCAAGCTCCTGCGACACCGCGTCATCACCGAGTCGCCGGATCCCAAGGACGACAGGCGAAGGCTCCTCTCGCTCTCGCCGCATGGCCGCAGCGTCATGGCCCGCCTGGAGCCGGTCTGGAAGGCGATCGTCGCCGCGGCGGCCGATCTCGAGGCCGATCATCCGCTTTCCAGACACCTGACGGCCGTCGATCACGCGCTCGAGGCACGTGGCTTCGCCGCCCGGATCCGCGCCCGGCTCGGGGATGCGGGCGCGGTGGAGATCGTCCCGTTCGAGCGCCGCTACGCCGCCGACTTCAAGCGCCTCAACGTCGAGTGGCTGGAGAAGTACTTTCGCGTCGAGCCGATCGACGAGGAGGTGCTGTCCAGACCTCAGCGGATCCTGCGCGACGGCGGCGCCATCTTCCTCGCCCGCCACCGCGGCGAGGTCGTCGGCACCTGTGCCCTGCTCAACACCGGAGGTGGGCGCTTCGAGCTGTCGAAGATGGCCGTCACCGCCGGACATCAGGGACTCGGCATCGGGCGCAAGCTCATCCACGCGGTGATCGCGGAATACCTGTCGCGCGGGGCGCGCGAGCTCTTCCTCGAGAGCAACAGCAAGCTGACGCCCGCGATCACCCTGTACGAGTCGGCGGGCTTCGCGCACGCGCGCCGCCCGGAGCCTTCGCATTACGAGCGCAGCGACGTCTACATGGTCTATGTCGGCGGCAAGCGCTGATCGCTCCGTGCCGGACGCGCTGCGCCGTGGGCCGTGGGCCGTGGACCGTGCGTCCTTGCGCCGCCGGCACCCCTGTGTTAGCTTGACCGAGATGATCCGCCTGCCCCGCAACGCGACCCTTCTTCCAACCCGCGCCCTCGCGCGGCGGTCGCTGCTTGCGCTGCTGCTGCGCCGCCCGGCGCAATAACCCCACGCGCTACCAGTCGGCGCCAACAGGACTGGACTTCGATTCCCCCGCCTCCAGGGGAAACTCACTCTTCATCCCATCGCGCCGCGCGCGAGAGGAAAACTCATGCTCATCGAACCTGCCGGCAAATACCGCCCCTTCCCGCCGGTGAATCTGCCCGATCGGCAATGGCCGTCGCGGCGCATCACCGCCGCTCCCACCTGGTGCAGCACCGACCTGCGCGACGGCAACCAGGCGCTCTTCGAGCCGATGGGAAGAGCGCGCAAGCTGCGCCTGTTCGAGGTGCTGTTGACGATCGGCTTCGAGCACATCGAGGTGGGGTTCCCTTCGGCCTCGCAGGTTGACTTCGACGTCTGCCGCGCGCTCATCGAGGAGGAGAGGATTCCCGATGACGTGACGGTGATGGTGCTGACCCAGGCCAGGGAGGAGCTGATCGAGCGCACGGTGGCGAGCCTGCGCGGCGCGAAACGCGCCATCGTGCACGTCTACAACGCCACTGCGCCGGCGTGGCGCCGGATCGTGTTCGGCGTGACCGTCCCCGAGGTCATGCGCCTGATCGACCGGCAGATCCGTTTCCTGCGCGAGCTGACGGAGCGGGAGCCGCAGACGGAGTGGCTGCTGGAGTACTCCCCGGAGACCTTCTCGGCGACGGAGCTCGAGGTGTCGCTCGAAGCCTGCCACACGGCCATGCGCGCCTGGGGCGCCGGGCCGGGCCGGCCGGTGATCCTAAACCTGCCCAACACCGTGGAATGCGCCACGCCCAACGTCTTCGCCGACCAGATCGAGTGGATGCACCGCAACCTGGAGGGTCGCGAGCACGTGACGCTCTCGGTCCATCCGCACAACGACCGAAGCACGGGAGTCGCCGCGGCGGAGCTCGCGCTGATGGCGGGCGCGCAGCGCATCGAAGGGTGCCTCTTCGGCAACGGCGAGCGCTGCGGTAACGTGGATCTGGTGACCCTGGCATTGAACCTCTATTCCCAGGGAATCGCGCCACGGCTCGATTTCTCCGACATCAACTCCATCGCGCGGGTCGCCGAGGAATGCACCGGACTGCCGATCCATCCCCGGCATCCCTACGCCGGCGACCTCGTGTTCACGGCGTTCTCGGGCTCGCACCAGGATGCGATCAAGAAGGGCTTCGCGGCTCGGGAGTCGTCCGACTTCTGGGAAGTGCCGTATCTGCCCATCGACCCCGCGGACCTCGGGCGGACGTACGACACGGTGATCCGCGTCAACAGCCAGTCGGGCAAGGGCGGGATCTCCTACCTCCTCGAGCGTGATCACGGCGTGGTGATGCCTCGCCGCATGCAGGTGGAGTTCAGCGCGGTGGTCCAGGCGCATGCCGATGCGGCAGAGACGGAAATCGCCTCGGCCGAGCTCTGGTCGCTTTTTCAGGCGACCTATCCGCAGGCGGCCTCCGCCCTGGGATACCTCGGCCACCATCTGTTCGAGGTGGCCGGCGCCACGCAGGGCATCGAGCTCGAGTTGCAGGCCGGGGACGGGAGGTTCCGCCTGAGCGGCAAGGGCAACGGCCCGATCGCGGCGGCCCTCGATGCGCTGAGCCATGCACTCGGGTCGCCGTTGCGGATCGACTCCTATGAGGAGCGCTCCCTGGGCCGGGGAGCGGACGCCGCCGCGCTCGCGATCGTAGAGGCCGCCCGGCCCGGGGTCGCCGGGACGCGCTTCGGGGCGGGTATTCACCCTAATATCGTGACGGCCTCCATCCTGGCGGTCCTGAGCGCGGCTGCCCGGCTCGGGGTGAGGGCTGCCGATCTCACGGCCCAGCCTCCGGCGTGGGGTGGCCGGGCCCGGAGCGCCTGACCGCGTCCGCACGTCCCTTGAGCGCGTCGACCCCGGCCCCGCGGGGCGCCAGCGCGCCCGATCAGGTAGGCTTGCCGGGTTCCACGCTCATCCACCAGGCAGCGCTACAGGGCTGTAACTTTTCGGCGCCCGCCGTGTTCTTGCCTCAAACGATGACACACCCGTGCAATTGGCAAGCTCCCGGCCCGTCGACCCGAATGAGTTCGCAGCGTTCATGCGCGCCTATCAGGATATGGTTTTCTCTACCGCGGTCCGGCTGACCGCCAATCCCGCCCAGGCCGAGGACATCAGCCAGGAAGTGTTCCTGCGCGCTTATGAAGGGTTCGACCATCTGCGCGCGAGCCCGAAGGTCGGCGGATGGCTGAAGACCGTCGCCACCAATCTGACGCTCAATCACCTCACCCGGCATCGCAAGCGCTGGCGCCTGTTCTCGGAGGTCTTCTCCGACGACAGTCGGGATGAGGAGCTCGAATCCGCCGCGGCCGTGTTCGACGGTGTCGTCACGGAGTTGGAGGCGGATGAGCGGCGGGCGCGCGTCGAGAAGGCCCTGGAGCGCCTGCCCGATCACCAGCGCATTCCACTGGTGCTGTATCATTACGAAGAGATGCCCTATCAGGACATCGCGGACCGGCTGGGCGTCTCCCTCGCCAAGGTCAAGACCGACATCCTCCGGGGAAGAATCGCCATGGCAGGCCTGCTGGCCCAAAGCGGGATCGGCTCGCCGGACGGGGCCCGCCATCCCTCTGCCACACGCGGTGCGCAATCATGAGCTCACGCGATCAGACTGACGAGAAGCTGGAGCGCCTGGTCGGCCAGGTGTTGCGGGATCAGCCGCTGCGGCGCGCGCCAGCCTCACTCGAAGCCCGCGTGCTGGGTGAGCTCGCGGCTCGCGCCCGCCTGCCGTGGTGGCGCCGCGGGATCACCACGTGGCCTGTCGCGGTGCGCATCCCGGTCCTCGTCTGCTGCGCCGTGTGCGTGCCTCTGGTATGGGTTCTTTCCCTGTGGTTGGCGGGGCACGTCGTCGATGTCACGACGCACCCCGCTGTCGTGGGACCGATCACCAATGTGTTGGATGCCGGCCGCACCGTCGCGGCGCTCGGCACGATCATCGCTCACATCTTCCAGAGCATCCCGCGGGAGTGGCTGCTCGGCGGCGTTCTCGCCACCGCCACTGTCTATGCCGCGCTATTCGCGTTGCTCGCGGCCGGCTATTCGCTGCTCTGGCCCCGGCCCCGATATTCCAAGGCTCAGCTCACATGAAGAATACCCTTCGCTGGTTGTCGGCCTGCGTCCTGCTCGCCTGCCTGTTCGGCTGCTCCTTGCCGGTGCAGGCGCAGGACAGCGCCGGCGCGATGGATCAGAGCGATCGCCAGATCGTCTCGGTGGGACACGACGCCGTGCTGCCAACCGGTGAAACCGCACAGGATGTGGTCGCGATCATGGGAAACAGCACGGTGGACGGCGATGCGTCCGACGATGCCGTCGCGGTCATGGGCGACCTGATCGTGAACGGAACGGTCGGCAGCGGTGGCGCGGTGGCCGTGATGGGTAATGCGTACATCAACGGCAAGGTCAACGGCGATGTCGTTGCCGTAATGGGCAACGTGACGCTCGGCCCGCAGGCCGTCGTTACAGGTGAGGTCACGGGGGTCATGGGGACTGTCAAGCGCAGCCCCACGGCGATGGTCCAGGGCGGCACCGTCCACGTCCTTCCGTTCGGCGGCCTGGGGGGCCTGCGCCCCTGGTTCCAGCATTGCCTGCTGTACGGGCGGCCGCTCGCGCCGACGCTCGATGTGGCGTGGGCCTGGTGGATCGCGCTCGCCACGCTCGCCTTCTATCTGCTGCTTGCGGCGGTGTTCCACGATGGCGTGCGGCACTGCGTCCGGACGCTGGAGTCGCATCCCGGACCGTCGATTCTCACCACCATCATCGTGGTGCTGCTGGTGCCGGTGGTGCTGTTGGCGCTCCTGGTGACGGTGGTCGGCATCGCAGTGATTCCGATCTTCTGGATCGCGCTCTTCTGCGCAGGCATCTTCGGCCGGGTGGTGGCGCTCGGGTGGCTCGGCAGCCGTTGTCTCAGAGCGGCCAACACGGGATCCTCACCGCCCGTGCTCGATGTGCTCGTGGGTGGGATCCTGGCGCTCGCGCTCTACATGATTCCGGTGCTCGGGTTCCTCGTTTACGTGCTCCTCGGCGTATTCGGCTTCGGCGCGGTGATCTACGCCCTGTTGGTTGCGATCAGGCCGGAGCCGGCCAAGCCCGGTGCCGGCGGCCCCCGTCCGGGAGTGGCCCCGCCCACGGGCGGTGCTGCGGCCGCGGGTGTATCGAGCGCGAGCGCCGCCGCGAGCATGGCCTCGCCGGAAACCCAGATGGGCACGGAGCCGCCGCCATCGCCGCCGCCGGCACTCTCAGCGGCTGCCGCGGCGCCCGCCATCCTCGATATCGCAACACTGCCGCGCGCCGGGTTCTGGATTCGGATGCTGGCGCTCCTGATCGATCTCATCCTCGTCGCCGTCGCGCTCGGCTGGTTGCTCGGCCATGGCTCGAGCGTGCTGCTGGTGCTCGCGGCTTACGGCGCCATCATGTGGAAGCTGAAGGGGACGACGATCGGCGGCATCGTCTGCGACCTGAAAGTGGTGCGCATCGGCGGCGGCCCGCTCGACTGGGCGAGCGCGATCATCCGCGCTCTCGGCTGCTTTCTCTCGCTGGTGGTCGCCGGCCTGGGCTTCATCTGGATTGCCGTCGATCGCGAGCATCAGGCCTGGCACGACAAGATCGCCGGCACGGTGGTCGTGCGGGTGCCGAAGGGCGTTGGGTTGATCTAGGAGGGTCTCATGGGAGCTCAGCTGCAAGAACGAACCGGCGACGACGTGGTGGTGGTGCTCGACCCGTCGGCGCGAGTGAGGCGTAAATGGTTGCTCGGCGCCGCCGGGCTCGTGGTCGTCATCGCCATCGCAGCCGCCGTCTGGATGAGCAGGGCCTCGGCGCCCAAGGCGATCGCGCCCCTGGCGGCCGAGAACAGCGCGCCCTTGGTCAGCGTCGTCACGCCCGGGGTGCAGCCGGTCTCGACCGAAATCAGCTTCAGCGGCACTATCGAGGCGCGCCACCAGCTCCCGATCGGCAACTCGGGCGACACCGGCCGGATCGTCGCAGTCTATGTGCAGGTGGGCGACGCCGTCAGGCGCGGGCAGCTGCTCGCGAGAATCGATGACTCCGTGCTCGCTCCCCAGGTCGCGCAGTTGACCGCCTCGCTGGCGCAGGCGCGCGCGCAGGCGGCGCTTTCCGCCGCGGAATATCGGCGCGGCGTGGCGGTCGGTCCCGCCGGCGGTCTCTCGGCCCAGGACATCGAGAAGCTGCAGGCACAATCGATCATGGACGCGGCCAACATCAAGGTGGTGGCCGCGCAGCTCGCCGTCATGCGCGCGAAGCTCGCATTGACGCGCATCGTCGCGCCCGTGGACGGTATCGTCCTCACCCGCAACGCCGAGGTAGGCCAAATCGCAGGCTCCGGCGGCCCGGCGCTGTTCGACCTCGAGGACGCCGGTCAGGTCGAGATGATCGGTCAGGTCGCGGAGCAGGACATGGCGGACCTCAAGGTCGGCCAGTCGGCCGACGTCTATCTGATCGGCAACCCCAAGCCGTTTGTCGGCCACATCTGGCTCCTCGGCGCGGTGATCGATCCGCAGAGCCGGCTCGGCGAGGTGCGCATCGCGCTGAATCCCGATCCGGCGCTGCGGCCGGGCGCCTTCGCGCGCAGCTCGGTGACGCTCGCGCGCGCGGAGCGGCCGGTCCTGCCGCAGACCGCCGTCATGGCCGACAGCAGCGGATCCTATGTGTACGTGGTCACGCCGCACGATCAGGTGGAGCGTCGCGCGGTCCGCGTCGGCAGTGTCACTCCCGACGGAGTCGTCATCGCGGAGGGTCTGTCCGGACACGAGCGCGTCGTCTCGATGGATGGGGGCTTCCTGCACGGTGGCGAGCGGGTGAGCGTCGACTCGACCGGGGCGCCGCGGACATGAAGAACATCTCCGCCTGGGCCATCCGGCACCCGGTGCTGCCCATGGTGCTGTTCGCGGTGCTGCTGTTCGCGGGCACGGTGGCATTCATCAGGCTGCCGGTCACGCTGAACCCGCCGATCGCGTACCCGATGGTGTCGGTGAACATCACGCAGCCCGGCGCCGCCCCCGAGGAGGTCGAGACCCAGATCGTCCGCCGCGTCGAGGCCGCCGTCGCCAGCATCCCCGACATCAATCACATCAACTCGATCGCCCGAGAAGGCGGTGAGGAAACGGATATCGAATTCCGCATCGGCACGCCGATCGATCGCGCGGTCAACGACGTGCGCAACGTCATCAGTCAGGTGCAGGTCGATCTGCCGCAGGACATCCAGCCGCCGATCGTGCAGCAGATCCGGGTTGGCGGCGGCCCCGTCGTCTATTACGATGTGAGCGCTCCCGGCATGACGCCGCAAGCCGTGTCCTGGTTCATCGACAACACCATCACCAAGAATCTGTTGACGGTGCCGGGCGTGGCGCAGGTCTCGCGCGGCGGCGGTGTCGACCGGCAGATCAACGTGGAGCTCGACCCGGCCCGCATGCAGGCCCTCGGCATCACCGCCTCGCAGGTCAACGATCAGCTCCGTGATCTCAATATCGACATGCCGGGCGGCCAGGCGGACCTGGGTGACGGTGAGCAGCTGATCCGGGTGCTGGGCGGCGCCGACACGGTGCGACAGCTCGCCAACACGCAGATCGTGCTGCCGGGCGGACGGTTCGCCAAGCTGGGCGACATCGCCGACGTGCGCGACGGCGCGGCCGAGATCCGCAGCTATGACTTCCACAACGGCCGCGCGGCCATCTCGTTCTCGGTATCGCAGGCGCCGAACGTCTCGGACGTTGCCGTCCTGAAGGGCGTGCAGCAGGCGCTCGCCAAGATTCGCAAGCAGTATCCCGCCGTCAAGATCGACCAGACCTTCACGACGGTGACGTTCACGGAGAAGAACTATCACTCCGCCATGAGCGCCCTCATCGAGGGCTCTTTGCTCGCGGTCCTCATGGTGTGGTTCTTCCTGCGCGATATCCGCGCCACGCTGATCTCCGCGCTGGCCATCCCGCTCGCGACCATTCCGACCTTCCTCTTCATGCAATGGGTCGGCTTCTCGCTCAACCAGATCACCCTGCTCGCGTTGTCGCTCGTCTCCGGCGTGCTCGTGGACGATGCCATCGTCGAGATCGAGAACATCGTGCGCCACAAGCGCATGGGCAAGACCGCCTTCCAGGCGGCGCTCGATGCCGCCGACCAGATCGGCCTCGCCGTCATCGCGACCTCGGCGACCATCATCGCCGTGTTCATGCCGGTGAGCTTCATGGGAGGCATCATCGGGCAGTTCTTCAAGCAGTTCGGGCTTACGGTCGCCGCCGCCGTCTTCTTCTCGTTGCTGGTGGCACGGTTGCTGACTCCGGTGATCGCCGCCTACGCGCTCAAGTCCGACGGCGGCCACATCGAGGCGGGCGACGGGCCGATCATGACCGGGTACCTCAAGGTGCTGCGCTGGTGCGTGCGCCACCGCTGGAAGACGATCCTCTGCGGCACCCTGTTCTTCGCCGTCTCGATCGTCGGGCTGATGCTGATGCCGAAGTCCTTCATCCCCGATTCGGATTCGAGCAACACCGCCCTGCACATCGAGCTGCCGCCCGGTGTGTCGCTGAATGACACCCGGACGATCGCCGACCAGGTGTACCACATCATCGCGCGCCAGCCCGAAGTGGCCAGCGTGGATGAGGCGGTCGGCAACGGCTCCCTGAATGTCGCCGACCTCTACATCACGCTGGTGCCGCGCGACAAGCGCGGCGTGAGCCAGCAGAAATGGCAGAACCGCGTGCTCGGGCTGTTGAAGTCGGTTCCGGACGCGCGGATGAATTTTCAGACCAATAACGGTGATTCCGACGGCCATGCCATCACGATCGACCTGACCGGCGATGACCTCGCGTTGGTGTCGCGCACGGCCCGTGGGGTCATGGAGCAGATGCGCTCACTACCGGGTGTGATCGACGTTGGCTCCGATGACGATCTGCCGCAGCCGGAGATTCTGATCCACCCGAGATTCGACCTCGCGGCGCGTCTCGGCGTCACGGTGGCCAACATAAGCGACACCATCCGCATCGCCACGCTGGGCGATCTGGTCCAGAACGACGCCAAGTTCACCCTGCCCGATCGCCAGGTGCCGATCCTCGTCAGCCTGCGGCGCTCGGCCCGCACGGATCTCAATGCTCTCGAGAACCTGCCGGTGCCGACCTCGAGCGGCGGCACGGTGCCGCTGAAGGCCGTCGCCGACTTCAGCTTCGGTGAGGGACCCACCACGATCAACAGCCGCGATCAGAGCCTGCGCGTCGCCATCGATGCGGACCTGAACGGCATCCAGCTCGGCACGGCGATGAAGGAAATCCATGCCCTGCCCTCGCTGCAGCACCTGCCTGCGGGCGTGCGGCTGGTCGAGACCGGCAACGCGCAGCTGATGAGCGAGCTCTTCACGGACTTCGGCATCGCCATGTTGACCGGGATCCTGATGGTGTTCGCGGTCCTGGTGCTCCTGTTCGTGCGCGTGCTGCAGCCGCTCACCATCCTGTCCTCGCTCCCCCTGTCCCTGGGCGGCGCGGTGCTCGCGCTGATGTTGACCTGGAACCCGCTGTCGCTCGGGGTGATGATCGGCTTTCTGATGCTGATGGGCATCGTCGCCAAGAACGCCATCCTGCTGGTCGACTTCGCGATCGAGGAGATGCGCGCCGGCAAAGACCGGATGACGGCCCTGCTGGAGTCAGGTCACAAGCGTGCCCGGCCCATCGTCATGACCACCGTGGCGATGGTCGCCGGCATGATGCCGGTAGCGATGGCGTTCGGCGACGCTTTCCGCTCCCCGATGGCCATCGCGGTGATCGGTGGCCTCATCACCTCCACCGCGCTCACCTTGATCGTCATCCCGGCGGGCTTTACGCTGATCGATGATATCGAGCGTTGGCTCGGCCCCAGATTGACCCGCGTGTTGATCGCGGAGCCGAACGCGTCGCCGCCTCCTCCGGAGCACCAGCCGGCCGCCTGAGGCATCAGGCGGGGCGGCCCAGGCACGTTTGTGGCTAGGAAGTTGCCCGCAGGTCGGCGCCGGGCGCTGTGCTTGCAGGACGCGTGATCCGGCGCGGGGTTTCGCCCCGGTCAGGT
>Ga0134126_10006889_pt1 | contig 14288 bp, 17 predicted proteins | sample KB31752_FD_96881 | JGI IMG/M metagenome (GOLD analysis project Ga0134126, IMG submission 96881) | Terrestrial soil microbial communities with excess Nitrogen fertilizer from Kellogg Biological Station, Michigan, USA - KB3-175-2 | ecosystem: Environmental > Terrestrial > Soil > Unclassified ... | reverse complement strand
TCGTCTCGGGACTGACGCCGATCGGGTTCTCCAGCGACGGCACGCGCCTGCTCACGGAGTTCGTCGGGCAGGACACGAGCGAAGCTTGGACAGTGCAGATCCCCTCTGGTCGCGCGCGGCCCGTGAGGGTGAAGCGCCGTCCGGTGGTCGGCGGTGCGATCTCGAAAGACGGCTCGCGGCTCCTCGTCGCCGAAGGGAGCCTCGAAGGGCCCGCCGAAGGCGACAACGTCGTCACCGTGCCCTTCGCCGGCGGCGCGCCCACGTTGCTGGTCGCGCACGCCGCGCAGCCCAGCTGGAACGAATGACCGGGCCGCCGCGCGCCGGGCGATAGCATCGGCGCCGCCCCCCACCAGAAGGACCCGACATGGCGAAGATCAAGGTGAAGAACCCGGTCGTCGAGCTCGACGGCGACGAGATGACGAGGATCATCTGGGAGTTCATCAAGCAGCAGCTGGTCCTCCCTTACCTCGACGTCGAGTTGAAGTACTACGACCTCGGGATCGAGAGCCGGGACGCCACGGACGATCGGATCACCGTCGAAGCCGCCGAAGCGATCAAGCAGTACGGGGTGGGCGTGAAGTGCGCGACGATCACACCCGACGAGGCGCGGGTGGAGGAGTTCGGCCTCAAACGCATGTACCGCTCGCCGAATGGGACGATCAGGAACATCCTCGGCGGCGTCATCTTCCGCGAGCCGATCGTGATCTCGAACATCCCGCGGCTCGTGCCGAGCTGGACCAAGCCGATCGTGATCGGACGCCACGCGTTCGGCGATCAGTACCGCGCGACCGACCTGGTCGTGCCGGGGGAGGGCAAGCTCACGCTCACGTTCACGCCCGCGAACGGGGACGAGCCGATCGAGCTGGAGGTGTACGACTTCCCGGGGAGCGGAGTCGCGCTGTCGATGTACAACCTCGACGAGTCGATCCGTGACTTCGCGCGCACGTCGCTGCGCTACGGGCTGGAACGCGGCTACCCCGTCTACATGTCGACGAAGAACACGATCCTCAAAAGCTACGACGGGCGTTTCAAAGACATCTTCGCCGAGGTGTACGAGAGCGAGTTCAAGGCCGACTTCGAGGCCGCCGGGCTCACCTATGAACACCGCCTGATCGACGACATGGTCGCCGCCGCCCTGAAGTGGGAGGGCGGCTATGTGTGGGCGTGCAAGAACTACGACGGCGACGTGCAGTCCGACACCGTGGCCCAGGGCTTCGGCTCGCTCGGGCTGATGACGAGCGTGCTCGCGACAGCCGACGGCAAGACCGTCGAGGCGGAGGCGGCGCACGGCACCGTCACCCGCCACTACCGCCTCCACCAGCAGGGCAAGCCGACTTCGACCAACCCGATCGCCTCGATCTTCGCCTGGACGCGCGGCCTCGCCGCCCGCGGGCGCATGGACGAGACGCCGGAGGTGATCGCCTTCGCGGAGACGCTCGAGCGCGTGTGCGTCGAGACCGTCGAAGCTGGGAAGATGACCAAGGACCTCGCGCTGCTCGTCGGCCCCGACCAGGCCTGGCAGACGACCCAGGAGTTCCTCGGCTCGATCGACGAGAGCCTGCGCGGCGCCGTTCCGGCCGCATGAGAAACCACAAACCGCCACACCCCCAGGAGATGAGCCTGTGAGCAACCCCGTACGTGTGACCGTCACCGGCGCCGCCGGCCAGATCGGCTACAGCCTCGTGTTCCGCATCGCAAGCGGCCAGCTGCTCGGGCCCGACCAGCCGGTCGACCTGCGCCTGCTGGAGATCCCCCCGGCGATGGGCGCGCTCGAGGGGGTCGCGATGGAGCTCGTGGACTGCGCCTTCCCGCTGCTGGCGAACCTCGACCTGCACGACAACCCCGAGGAAGGCTTCGACGGGGTCAACGTCGCGCTGCTGGTCGGCTCGCGCCCGCGCACGAAAGGCATGGAGCGCGCCGAGCTGCTGGCCGAGAACGGCAAGATCTTCACCGGCCAGGGCAAGGCGCTGAACGACAAGGCCGCCGACGACGTGAAGATCCTCGTCGTCGGCAACCCCGCCAACACCAACTGCCTGATCGCGATGAACAACGCGCCCGACATCCCGCGCGAGCGCTTCACCTCGATGATGCGGCTGGACCACAACCGCGCGGTCGCCCAGCTCGCCAACAAGCTCGCGAAGCCGGTCACCGACGTCACGCAGATGGGCGTCTGGGGCAACCACTCCCCGACCATGTACCCGGACCTGTTCCACGCGAAGGTGGGCGGGCACATCGCGGCGGTGGCCGTCGACGACCAAGAATGGATCGAAGACGAGTTCCTGCCCGGCGTCGGCAAACGCGGCGCTGCGATCATCGAGGCTCGCGGCGCCTCCTCGGCTGCCTCCGCGGCGAGCGCGGCGATCGACCACGTCAGCGACTGGATCAAAGGCACCGGCTCCGAATGGGTCTCGATGGGCGTCGTCTCCGACGGCTCCTACGACGTGCCCGAGGGCCTCATCAGCGGCTTCCCTTGCACCTGCGAGGGCGGCGAGTGGAAGATCGTGCAGGGCATCGAGCTGGACGAGTTCTCCCGGGGCAAGATCGACGCCTCCGTGAACGAGCTCGTCGGCGAGCGCTCCACCGTCGCCGAGCAGGGGATGATCTAGGCACCAACGAAAAAGGGCGCGGTGTCACACACCGCGCCCCTTGTCGTCAAGAGTGTTACTGAAGGCTAGGCTTTCGGGTACCAGCCACGGCCTTTCTTGGTGACCTTTTTTTCCTGCTCGAGGCCCGGCAGAACCCTGTAGAGGTAGTTCTGCTTGATGCCCATCTTCGCCGCGAGCTCGGGGATGGTGATGCCGGGCTGGCCCTGCACCAGCGACAGCGCCTCGGCGGCGCGGGTGCCGCTCCCTTTGCGCCGGCCAGCGCGGCGTTTGGCCGGACCCCGTGCTTTGCGGGTCGTTTTGGTCGTAGCTTTCGACGTCGCGCCGCGGGGCCGTCCGGGGCCGCGTTTGACCGCCGAACGGGCGGACGCGACGGCCGAGGCGCCGACGCCGGCCAGCGCGCCGGCCGCCGCCTCGAGCCGGTGGTACTCGTCCACCAGCGGCTTCAGCTCTTTGAGCCGGTCGGTGATCTCCTTGCGCTTCTCATCGAGGAAGTCAGTCACAGTCAGTTCCCTGTTCACTCGTTTGACATGTAGGGGTGACACATCGCAATAGCTCCACCCTACAGCAGCGTCACGGGTCCTGCTCGATCTTTCGCTTGAGCGCCTGCAGCGTCCGGTTTGCCTCTCGTACAGGTATGCCGCCCACCAACGCGCGGCTCACGAGCGCGCCAACCGGTCCGAGCGGCGCACGGAACTCGTTGTGATAGTCGAAGTGCGTGCCGCCGCCGTTGCCACTCAGCAGATATTCGGTGTGAGCACGCGAGCGCGCCGGCCCGCGGCCCTCCCACACGGCACGCCGCGGTGCTTCGCACTCGACGAGCTGCCAGTGAACGTCGAGGGTGACGCCGCGAAGGTGGATCGCCTGGTCCATCTCGAAGCCGATCCGAGGGGGACCGTCGTCGGCGTGCAGCAGACGGCGGTGGATTGTGACCCAGCGCTCGAGGCACTGAGGGTCCATGACCGTCTCCCACACCTGCTCGGGGGGCGCGTCGATGTCGATCGAGGCTGTGACTGTGCTCATCAGCGTGCGGCCAGCGGCTCGGCGCGCTCCCATTCTGCCAGCGCGCGGGCGACGGCCTGCTCGAAGCTGTGAAGCCTCACCCCGAGGCGCTCGGCGGCATGGTCCTCGCGTGCGAGCAGATCGCCCTGCAGGCCTTCCATCAACGGCAACACGAGCTCGGGGTGCTCGGCGGCGATCGCGGCGGCGACGCGCCCCGCCACAGGCGTCATGCTGACGCGCAGCCTCAGCGCCGGGCGGCCGACGAGCATCGCCTCGGCGATCCGCTCGAGCATCTCGCCATAGGTGAGCACATCCGGCCCGCCGACCTCGAGCACCTCGCCGGAGATCTCCGTGCTTGCCCCGGCGCGGAGCATCGCGATGATGTCGCGCTGGTCGATCGGCTGCGTGCGAAACCGCTGCCACGCCGGGAGGGTGAGAACCGGCATCCGCTCGACGAGGCGCACGAGCAGCCGGAAGGAGCGCGAGCGGGCGCCGATCACGATCGAGGCGCGTAGCGCCAGCGAGTCGGGCACTGCTTCCATCAACACGCGCTCGACCGCCTCGCGGCTCGCGAGGTGACGCGAGCGCGCGCGGCGGCCGCGCTCCTGCTCCCAGCGCGGTACGAGCCCGCCGAGGTAGACGATCCTGCGCACGCCCGCGTCATGCGCGGCGGCCGCGAAGTTCCGGGCGGCCCGCTGCTCGCGCTCCTCGAACCCGGCGCCCTCGGGCGCAGGCTCCATCGAGTGGATCAGGTAGTAGGCGAGCTCGACGCCCTCGAGCGCCTGCGGGAGCCCGTCGCCCGTGACGGCGTCGCCACGGAAGACCCGCGCCTCGCCGGCCGGCACGCGCGCCGGATCGCGGCTCAGCGCACGCACGGAGTGGCCGTCGCGCAGCAGCTCGGGTAGCAGCGCCGAGCCGACGAACCCGCTGGCGCCTGTGAGCAGGACCTCCACGTGGCCAGCATGATGACGCGAGGAGCGACGCGTGCCGCGCAAACTGCGCGCTTCCCGCTGGGATCGTCACAGGAAAGTGACGCGAAGGCGGGTGGTTGCGGACAGCAGCCCGTTTTCTCTGGCATTTGCGCGAAGCCCACCACGCCCTGCCGAGAGGGTGTGATTTGATCGTCGCGTCCCATCCACAGCGAAGCCGACGGGGGAAGAATTGGGAGCGAAGCCGATGAGCCGGGGAACGATCACGCCTGCCGCCCGCGCTCGGCGCTCGGCGCCGAAGGCGAGCTGCGAGGGGTGCTTCTTCCGCGTGAACCTGCTCTGCGCCCTGCAGCTCGACGAGCCCTGCTCGACCTTCCGTCCGCACGAGGCGCAGCTGCGCCCGCCCCAGCAACTGCGGTTCGTGTTCCGCCAGGAGCGCCGCACGCGGGCGGCGTGGTCGTTCCCCTCCGCGCAGGAGCAGGCGGCGCTGCACGCGTAGGGAGTGTCCAAGCGGGTGCTCACGGCACGCGCTCGCGGGTATATTGGTCGCTGGACCTGAAAGCTTTCGGCAAGGCGGTGGCGAGATGGCATCGAAGGACAGATTGGGGAAAGCGTCCGAAGCGGCCAAGGCCGCACAGAGCAATCGGTACGTGCAACGTCTGATCGAAGACGAGGAGCTGCGCGCGAACCTGCTGGCCGCCTACGGCGCCGCACGGAGCGCCTACGGTCGCATGACCAACGGCAAGCCCGCGGGCAAGGCGCTGCTCGAGGACCGCAAGCTGCAGGCCGAGCTGCGCAGCGCGGTGGACTCTCTGCGAGAGGCCAGCGGGGCGCTGCGCGAGGGACCCCCGAAGCGCCGTCGCAGGCGCGGCGGCCTCGGGCGCACGCTGCTGCTCATCACCTTCGGCGCGGTGCTCGCCGTCGCGTTGAACGAGGGTCTGCGCTCCAAGGTGCTGGACATGCTGTTCGGCGCCGAGGAGCAGTTCGACTACAGCTCGACGACCGCGCCCGCCACGCCCGAGCCGGCCGGCGCAGGGGTCTGATCGGAGCCTGTTGAGCCCCGCCGACGCGACCGCAGCACCGCCGCGCGCGAAGTTGGACGAGGGCTCCGAGCAGCAGGCCGCTGCCACCAAGCGTCCGCTTTCGGGTGAGAAGGCGCAGCGCATCATCGATGCGATGCGCCACAGCGTCGCCAAGCGGGGGACGACCGGGTCGACGTTCGACCACGTCTCCCGCGAGGCCGGCGTCTCGCGCGGCCTGCTGCACTACTACTTCGGCACCAAGGAGCAGCTGCTCGTCGAGGCCGTGCGGCGCGACGGGGAGCTGCGGATCGAGCGCCTGCAGGCCCAGATCGCGACCGCGACCTCGGCCGACGACCTGATCGAGCTGATGGTGCAGAACCTCCAGCAGACGGTGCGCGAGGACCCGGACTTCCTGACGCTCGTCTTCGAGCTGTTCACGCTCTCCAGGCGCAACGAGGACATCGCCGTCGAGTACGCCGCCCTGCTGCGCCGCACGCGCGAGCAGGTCGCCGAGCTGCTCGCCTTCGCCCAGCAGGAGGGAGTCCTGCACCTGCACGCCGAGCCGGAGGCGATCGCGGAGATCCTGTTCTCGCTCGCCGACGGGTTCGCCCTGCGCATGCTCAGCCAGCCCGAGCGGGACTTCACCGCCTCGATCGAAGCCGGCATGACGGCCGTGCGCGCGCTGCTGGCCGACTGATCCGCCTCCCTCCCCGCGCGGGAGGGGTGAACGTTCACACCTATAATCGCCGCGCCGATGCCGATTTACGAGTACAGGCGCCCGGATGGCAGCACCTTCGAGATCGTGCAGTCGTTCAGCGACGAGCCGCTGAAGGTCGATCCGGACAGCGGCGTGCCTGTGGAGCGCGTGCTGCACGCCCCCGCGGTGCACTTCAAGGGCAAAGGCTTCTACAACACCGACTACGGGACGCGCCGGCGCCAGCGCGAGACGGCAGCGGCGGCCGAGAAGTCATCCGACTCATCCTCTTCATCTTCATCCTCCTCGCAGGACTCGAAGAAGAGCGAGCCGGCGAAGAAGGAGTCGAAACCCGTCTCCTCCTCCTCGAAGGACTGAGCTCAGCCTTTCATGAAGGCTTCGACGGCCTGGTGGCGCTCGGCTTCCGAGACCGTCAGGCCGGCCTCGCCGTCCGGCAAGGTGACGGCGCCGCTCGGCTTCAGCACCCGCGTGGGCGGCGTGCCCGAGGTCGCCATGCCCGCGAACAGCGCGAGCAGCGTCGGCCCGCCCATGTCGGAGATGATCGCCGGCGGCGCGTGCCACGCGATCCACGGCAGGCGGAAGAAGCTCGTGGGGGACAGCAGCCGCGATTTCATCGCGTTGAACAGCTGCTGCTGGTGTTCCTCGCGCTGGATGTCGTTCGCGTTCGGCTGGCACAGGTTCTCCCGGGTCCGCGCGATCGCCAGTGCCTGCTTGCCGTCGATGTGGTGGGTGCCCGCGGGCAGCCGCAGCGTGTAGCCGCCGCGCGCGAAGCCGCCGTCGATGCGCGAGACGATGCAGCCGCCCTTGTAGTTCACCCCTCCCATCGCGTCGATCAGCGCCGGGAAGTTTTCGAAGTTGACTTCGACGACGTGGTTGATCGGGACGCCGAGCCAGTGCTTGATCACTTCGATCGACTCCCTGGGTCCGCCGAACGCGTGCGCGGCGTTGATCTTCTGCAGGCCGTGGCCCGGGATCTCGACGACGGTGTCGCGCGGGATCGACAGCCGCGCCGCGTGCCCGCCCCCGGTGCGGATCAGCATGATCGTGTCCGAGCGGCCCGGGCCGTCCTTTTCGGCGCCCGGTTCCTTGCTGTTCTTCTGGCGCGTGTCGGAGCCGAGGACGAGGATGTTGTTCGCGGAGGTGAGGGGGTTGCCGGATGGGTCCAGCACGGCTGCGACATCGCCCTGCGGCGCGGTGCGCTCGAAATGCGAGCTGATCAGGAACAGGACGACCGAGAGGAGCAGCCAGCCGACGATCAGCCCGAGCACGACCAGGACGATCCGTTTGCGCGTCGTCCAGCGTCGCCAGCCGCCTGCGAAGAAGCGCGCGCGGCGGGTTCCGCCACCCCCGCCGCCCGAGCGGATTTCGCCCGCATCGGGGGCATACCCGGCCCGCTGGTCCGAGGCCGGCGGTCGCGGCGGTGCGGCGGTGCGGCCGCCACGCAGACCGTCGCGTGGGGAGGCCTCGCCGCCGCCCAAGAGGCGCCGTCGCGCGCGGTAGCGCGTGTACTGGGGTGGCTCTTCGCTGTCGGTGCCCATCGGCGGAGACCTATATTTGCCGCATGCCAGCCACCGAGGCGCAGGTCGGGCGCCTGGTCGTCTGTCCGACGCCGATCGGGAATCTCGCCGACGTCACACTGCGGGTGCTGCAGGAACTTCGCGCCGCAGAGCTGATCGCCTGCGAGGACACCCGCCGCACGCGGCTGCTGCTCGACCGTCACGATATCGACGCCGCCGGAAAGCTCGTGAGCCTGCACGAGCACAACGAAGCCGCGCGCGCAGGGGAGCTCAGCGGGCGCATCGAAGCGGGCGCGCACGTCGCGCTCGTCTCGGATGCCGGCACGCCGCTGCTCTCAGATCCCGGCTACGCGCTCGTGCGCGCCTGCATCGAGGCCGGGCTGGCGGTCGAGGTGCTGCCGGGGCCGAGCGCCGCGGTCACGGCGCTCGTCGCCTCCGGGCTGCCGCCCGCGCGCTGGCGCTTCGAGGGCTTCCTGCCGCGGCGGCGCGGCGAGCTGCGCGAGCTGCTGTCGGGGGCGGCGGAGACGCTCGTCGCATACGAGTCGCCGCGGCGGCTCGCGGCGACGCTCGCGCTGCTCGCGGAGATCGACCCGGCGCGCCCCGTCGCCGTGTGCCGTGAGCTGACCAAGGTCCACGAGGAAGTTGCCCGTGGCACCGCTGCCGAGTTGGCAGAGCACTACCGCGCACACGAGGCACGCGGGGAGGTCACGGTCGTGATCGGCGCTGCGGCCGGTGACGGCGCCTCCCGCGAGCAGGCGCTCGCGGCGCTGCGCGAGCTGGTCGCGGCGGGCGCGCGCACGCGGCCGGCCGCGGCAGCTGTCGCCCGCCTGACCGGCGTGAGCGCCAACGAGCTCTACGCGGAGCTGACCGGCCCCGCCGAGTAGCCTGGGCCCAGCCTGATGTCCTTCTACGTCACGACCCCGATCTACTACGTCAACGCGGCCCCGCACCTCGGGCACGCCTACACCACGATCGCCGCGGACGTGATGGCTCGCCACCACCGCCAGCGCCACGAGCCCGTCTTCTTCCTCACCGGCACCGACGAGCACGGCGAGCCCGTGGCCGACGCCGCCCACGCGCTCGGCCTCCAGCCCCAGGAGCTGGCCGACCGCAACGCCGAGCGCTTCAGGGCGCTGGCCCCGCAGCTCGGCGCGAGCAACGACTTCTTCATCCGCACGACGGACCCGCAGCACGAAGCGGTCGTGCAGCAGGTGCTCTCGCAGGTTCGCGACAACGGCTACGTCTACATGGGCACCTACGAAGGCTGGTACTGCCCCCGCTGCGCCGACTTCAAGGCCGACAACGAGATCGACGAGGGCAACCGCTGCCCGATCCACCACATCGAGCTGACGCGCGAGCAGGAGGACAACTACTTCTTCAAGCTCTCGGCCTTCCAGGAGCGCCTCGAGCAGCTCTACGAGCAGCGCCCCGACTTCGTCGCGCCGCGCACGCGCTTCAACGAGGCGCTGTCGTTCATCCGCTCGGGGCTGCGCGACGTGCCGCTGACCCGGCACAAGCTGACCTGGGGCGTGCAGGTGCCGTGGGACCCCGAGCACGTCTTCTACGTGTGGTTCGACGCGCTGCTCAACTACTACAGCGCCCTGTCCTACGCGCGGCCCGGCGAGGACCTCGTGGACGAGTTCTGGCCCGCGAGCTACCACCTGATCGCCAAGGACATCCTGCGCTTCCACACGGTCTACTGGCCGGCGCTGCTGATGGCCGCCGAGATCGAGTTGCCCGAGCGCATCTTCGTGCACGGCTACCTGCTGCTGGAAGGCGAGAAGATGAGCAAGTCGCTGGGCAACGTGCTCGACCCCTTCGAGGTGATCGAGCGCTTCGGCTCGGACGCGCTGCGCTTCTACCTGCTGCGGGACGTCTCCTTCGGCCAGGACGGATCTGTCTCGACGGCCTCCTTCGAGCTGCGCTACGAGACCGAGCTGGCCAACGAGCTCGGCAACCTCGCGAACCGCACGATCTCGATGCTGCTGCGCTATCGCGACGGGGCGGTCGCCGCGCTCGCTCCCGATCCGGCGATCGCAGCCGACTTCGCGGGGCTCGCGGAGCAGGTGGAAGCGCTCGTCGACCGCGGCGAGCTCACGAACGCGCTCGAGGAGATCTGGCAGCGCGTGCGGCGGTTGAACCGCTACGTCGAGGAGCGCGCGCCGTGGCAGCTCGCGAAGGACGACGGCGCGGCCGAGGAGCTCGACCTGGTGCTCGCGACGCTCGTCGAGGGGCTGCGCGTCGTGACCGTGCTGCTGTGGCCCTACCTGCCGGCCAGCACGGAGCGCCTGCTCGCCGCGCTGGGCGCCGAGGACACCTCCCTGCAGGGCGCCGAGCTCGGTCGCGGCGGTGTCGAGCGGGTGCAGGCGCTCGACGCGCTGTTCCCGAAGGACGCGCCCGCCGCCGCCGCTTCGTGATCGACTCCCACACCCACCTCGACCTCTGCGAGCCGCCCGACGCCGAGCTGGTCGCGGCGGCCGAGGCAGCCGGCGTGCGCCGGATCCTCACGGTCGGCATCGACGGCGCCTCCTGCCGTGCGGCGCTGGCCGCCGCGGAGGACTTCCCTCAGGTCTATGCCGCGATCGGGCGCCATCCCAACTCCGCTCGCGGCTTCGACGACGCGGACCTCGCCGAGCTGGAGGCGCTCGCGGCACACGAGCGCTGCGTGGCGATCGGCGAGACCGGGCTGGACTTCTACCGCGACAGCGCGCCGCCGGCCGCCGATCAGGAGCGCGCCTTCGCTGCCCAGATCGCCCTCGCGCGCCGGCTCGGCAAGCCGCTCGTGATCCACACGCGCGCGGCCGAGCGCCAGACGCTCGCGCAGCTCGCCGCCGAAGCCGACGGGGTGCGGGTGGTGATGCACTGCTTCTCGATGCCCGATCGCCTCGGCGAGTGCCTGGAGCGCGGGTACATGATCTCCTTCGCCGGCAACGTGACCTACAAGAGCGCCGAGGATCTCGCCGAGGCCGCTCGCGCGGTGCCGCTGGAGCGGCTCCTGGTCGAGACCGACGCGCCGTTCCTCACCCCGCAGGCGGTCCGAAAGCACCGCAACCAGCCCGCCTTCGTCGCGCACACGCTGTCGTTCATCGCCTCGCTGCGCGGGGTCGGCGAGGACGAGCTCGGCGCCGCGGTCGAGGCGAACGCGGCGGGCCTGTTCGGCTGGCCCTGATCGCCGTGGCCGGCGCCGGTCAGCCGAGTCTGAGCCGGATGCGCCGCTTCGGGGTGCGGCCCGACCGCGACCTCGGGCAGAACTTCCTGATCGACTCGAACATCCTCGGCGTGATCGACCGGGCGGCCTCGCCCTCGCGCGAGGACGTGGTGCTCGAGATCGGTGGCGGGCTCGGCGTCCTGAGCGAGCATCTGGCCGAGCGCGCCGGGCACGTGCACGTGATCGAGATCGACGAGCGGCTGCGTGAGCCGCTGCTCGACGCGACCGCGCCGCATGCGAACGTGACGGTCCACTGGGGCGACGCGATGGCGATCGACCTCCAGAGGCTGCGGCCGGCGCCCACGAAGATCGTCGCCAACCTTCCCTACGGGATCGCCGCGACCGTGCTCCTGCGCACGATCGAGGAGCTGGCCGGCGTCCGCGTGTGGGTCGCGATGACCCAGCGGGAGGTCGGCGAACGGCTCGCGTCGGCCCCCGGCTCGCGCCAGTACGGGGCCAGCTCGGTGCTCGCCCAGCTCGAATGCGAGGTGCGCGTCGCCCGCGCGATCCCGCGCACAGTCTTCCACCCCGTCCCCAACGTCGACTCGGTGCTGCTCGAGATGCGCCGTCTGCCGCCGGGCGATGCGGCGGCCACACCGGCCTTGCGCAAGCTCGTCAGCGACGCCTTCGCCCACCGGCGAAAGACGCTTGCGGGCTCGCTCGCGCTGGCCGGGTCGGCGGTGGCGCGGGAGGAGGTGCGCGCGGCCCTCGAACGCCTCGGACAGCCTCCCGATGCGCGAGCCGAGCGCCTCTCACCGCAGGACTTCCGCGCGCTGGCCGGAATCCTTGGCATGTGAACGCCGGGCTGCCCACGCTGCGCGCGCTCGCGCCCGCGAAGATCAACCTCGGTCTGTTCCTCGGCCCCGTTCGCGACTCCGACGGGCGCCACGAGCTGGTGACCGTGATGCAGTCGATCTCCCTCGCCGATGAGCTGACGCTCCGGGCGGCGCCTGGCGGGCGCGTCGGCGACGAGCTCGTGTGCCCGGGAGTGCCCGGGCCCCTCGAGGACAACCTGGCAGCGCGCGCGCTGCGCCGGTTCCGCGCCCGCACGGGCTGGCAGGCGCCGCCGCTGCTCCTCACGATCGAGAAGCGGATCCCCATCGCCGCCGGCCTGGCCGGCGGCTCGGCCGACGCGGCCGCGACGCTGCGGCTCGCGCGGGCGGCATCCGGGCTCGGCGACGATGCGCTGCTGCTCGAGATCGCGGGCGAGCTGGGCGCCGACGTGCCTGCGCAGGTCGCTCCCGGCCGCTGGCTGGCAACGGGGGCGGGCGAGCGTCTCGAGCGGCTGCCGGCGCCGTCGGCGAGCTTCGGCGTGCTGGTGCTGCCGGCCCCGTTCGAGCTCGCCACGGGGGAGGTCTACGCGGAGGCCGACCGCCTGGGCCTCGGACGTGACCGCGAGCAGCTCGCGCGCCGCCACGAAGAGCTGGCGTCGGCCTTCGCCCGCGGCGCGCCGCTCCCGGCCGCCACCGAGCTGCTCCACAACGACCTGCAGCGCGCCGCCGTCTCCCTGCGCGGCGAGATCGGCGAGGCGCTCCGAGCGCTCGGTGCCGCCGGGGCCTCGCCCGCGCTGCTGAGCGGCTCGGGTCCGACGGCGCTCGGCCTGTTCGCCCGCCCTCGCGAGGAGGGGCTCGCGCTCGCGCGCCTGGCCGCGGAGGCGCTCGGCGCGCGGGAGCCGGCCGCGATCGCGGCCGCCCCGGTGGATGCGGCGTTCGGCGCGCCACTACCGGCCTGACTGCGGCTTGCGCAACAATTCCGGCCGAGACGAATGAGCAGGACACAGGTCAACGAGCTCGTAGCGGGCGCCAGCGCGATCATCGGACTGGTGGTCTACGCGGGCCTCATCGTGAGGCCCGCGTGGACTGCGTACTCGCGGCTGTGGGAACGGGTCGCCGCGGCCGTCCTGTCGCTCTACGTGCTCGGCGTGTTCGTCGGCGCGGGCGTCGCGGGCGCGCTCGCCGTCGTCTACTTCTGGGGGTAGTAGATGACCGCACCAGCGGACAGACGGCACGCTGCCGCAGGATCGATCACCTGATGTCAGACCTGGAGGCGCTCGACGCCATCACCGAGGCGGTCGAGTCCGGCGCGGGCCTGCCGGAGGTCGTCCGCGCCGCCGCCCGCGCGCTGGACGCCAGCCTGGCCGTGACCGACCCGTGGGGGGCGACGCTCGCCGTGGCCGCCCGCTCGCCCGCCGAGGAGCGCGCGCTGCTCAGCCGCGGCGACGGCGTCGTCAGCTCGCCCCTTCGCCTCGCCGACAGCGTCGTCGGCACGCTGCACATGCGGGCGAAGGCGGCGCCCTCGGCTTCGATGCAGCGGCTGCTGCTGACGATGATCGCCTCGGAGGTCGAGCGCGTTCGCGCGCCGGAGCGCGTCTCCGAAACGGCTGCCGCCGAGTTCCTGCGGGCGATCCTGGCGCGGGAGCTGACCGATCGCGAGGAGCTGCTGGCGCGCGCGCGCGAGCTCTCGCTTCCGCTCGAGGACGGCGCCTCGATGATCGTCGCGCGCGCTCACCCGCAGGCGCCGACGGACGAGGGCTGGCGCGGGCGCGTGCGCGCCGTCGCCGAGCGGGGCGCGCGGGCCGTCGCGAGCCGCTCGATCGCCGCGCTGTCCGAACGCGAGGGGACCCCGGCCGCCGAGGTGCTCGTGCTGGTCCCCGGAGGCGAGGAGGCCGGCGCCGCGCGTGCCGCCGACACGGTGCTGCGCGAGATGGAAGCAGGCCTCTCCGGCTACACCTTCGCGCTCGGGCGAAGCCGTGTCACAGCGGATCCGAGCGAGCTGCCGCGCGCGGCGAGCGAGGCGCTGCTGGCGGCGAACGTCGCCCAGGGCTCGCGCGAGAGCGGCACGGGGCTCGCGTTCGAGGAGACGGGCGCCTACCGGCTGCTGCTCTCGGCGATGAGCGAGAACCCGGCGGAGCTCGAGCGCTTCTACGCCGAGACCGTCGAGCCGCTGGTCGCCTACGACGAGCAGTACGAGACCGACCTCGTGCGCACGCTCGAGACCTTCCTGGAGGCCGACGGCAACGTCGCCGGCACGGCCCAGCGCCTGTTCACCCACCGCCACACCGTCTACTACCGCCTGGAGCGCGTGCGCGAGCTCTCGGGACTCGACGTCAGCTCCAGCGACGGGCGCGAGAAGCTGAGCCTGGGGCTGAAGTCGATGCGCGTGCTCGGCATCGCCTCGCCGGGCGGACCCGCCTCGGAGGCGGGCGCGGCGGGCGGGCGCGTGCCCCGGCGCGGCGGCAGGCGCTCCTGAGCCGCCCGGCTCAGAAGTGGCGGACGCCGAACTCCATCGCGTA
>Ga0134126_10006888_pt1 | contig 14290 bp, 14 predicted proteins | sample KB31752_FD_96881 | JGI IMG/M metagenome (GOLD analysis project Ga0134126, IMG submission 96881) | Terrestrial soil microbial communities with excess Nitrogen fertilizer from Kellogg Biological Station, Michigan, USA - KB3-175-2 | ecosystem: Environmental > Terrestrial > Soil > Unclassified ... | reverse complement strand
GACGAAGCCGACGCCGCGAACATTGATTGCTACGGCGCGCTGCTGCAATATCCCGACACGTTCGGAACCATCCACGATTACAAGTCGTTGTGTGACGCGCTGCACGCCAAGGGCGCGCTGGTCGCGGTCGCGACCGACCTGCTCGCGCTGACGCTCATCACGCCGCCCGGCGAATGGGGCGCCGACATCGTGGTCGGCAACTCGCAGCGCTTCGGCGTGCCGTTCGGTTTCGGCGGCCCGCATGCTGGATTCATGGCCTGCCGCGATGCGTTCAAGCGCTCCATGCCGGGCCGCCTGATCGGCGTGTCGAAGGACGCGCAGGGCAACAACGCGTATCGTTTGACGCTGCAGACGCGCGAACAGCACATCCGCCGCGAGAAGGCGACCTCCAACATCTGCACCGCGCAAGTGCTGCTGGCAGTGATGGCCGCGATGTACGCGGTGTATCACGGTCCGGAAGGACTGGTGCGCATCGCGCGCCGCACGCACCGGCTCGCGGCGATCCTCGCCGCCGCATTGCGCAAGGCCGGCATCGAGGTCGGCGGTGACTTCTTCGATACGTTGCACGTCACCGGTTGCGATGCACACACCATCCACGTGATGGCCACTGCGGCGCACATCAACCTGGGCCGCATCGACGACCAATCGCTGGCGATCGCGCTGGATGAAACCACCACCCGCGACGACGTGGTGCAACTGGCCTCGCTGTTCGGTGCGCGCATCGACGACATCGACGCGCTGGATCGCGAAACCGCCGATGCGCTGCCGGCGGCGCTGGTACGCACGTCCGCGTTCCTCACGCATCCGGTGTTCAACAGTTATCGCAGCGAGCACGAAATGCTGCGCTATCTCCGCCAGCTCGCCGACAAGGACCTCGCGCTCGACCGCAGCATGATTCCGCTGGGTTCGTGCACGATGAAGTTGAACGCGACCGCCGAGATGATTCCGGTCACCTGGCCCGAGTTTTCCAACATCCACCCGCTGGCGCCGCCCGAGCAGTGGCGCGGCTATCGCGAACTGATCGACAGCCTCGAAGCGCAGTTGATCGCGATCACCGGCTACGACTCGGTCAGCCTGCAGCCGAACGCCGGCGCGCAAGGCGAATACGCAGGCCTCCTGGCGATCCGTGCGTACCACCACGCCAACGGCCAGGCGCAACGTGATGTGTGCCTGATCCCGGAATCCGCGCACGGCACCAATCCCGCGTCCGCGCAGATGTGCGGCATGACGGTCGTCGTCACCAAATGCGACGGCAACGGCAATGTCGACGTGGATGACATCCGCGCCAAGGCCGAGAAATATTCGGATCGCCTCGCCGCGATCATGCTGACCTATCCCTCGACGCACGGCGTGTTCGAGGAAGAGATCGCGCAAATCTGCGAGATCGTGCACCAGCACGGCGGGCAGGTCTACACCGATGGCGCCAACTTGAATGCGCTGTGCGGCGTGGCGCGGCCGGGCCGCTGGGGTTCGGATGTGTCGCACCTCAACCTGCACAAGACGTTCTGCATCCCGCACGGCGGCGGCGGCCCCGGCGTCGGTCCGTGCGCGGTGAAATCACACCTCGCGCCGTACTTGCCCAGGGCATTCGGCCATGAAGATGGCGCGCGCAACGGCGGCATGGTTTCCGCCGCCACTTTCGGCAGCGCGTCGATCCTGCCGATCTCGTGGATGTACATCACCATGATGGGCCGCGAAGGGATCCTGAAGGCCACGCAGGCCGCGCTGCTCAACGCGAACTATTTGTCGAAGCGCCTCGCGCCGCACTACCCCACGCTCTACACCGGGCGCAACGGACTGGTGGCGCACGAATGCATCCTCGATATCCGTCCGCTGGAAAAAACCAGCGGCGTCAGCGCCGAGGACATCGCCAAGCGCCTGATCGATTTCGGCTTCCACGCACCGACGCTGTCGTTCCCGGTGCCGGGCACGCTGATGGTCGAGCCGACCGAATCGGAATCGCTGCACGAACTCGACCGCTTCATCGACGCGATGATCCAGATCCGCGAAGAAATCCGCGCGATCGAAGACGGCCGTCTCGACCGCGAAGACAATCCGCTGAAGCACGCGCCGCACACGGCGGCCGCGGTTTCCGCCAGCGAGTGGACACATGCCTACCCGCGCGAACTCGCGGCCTATCCGCTCGCGTCGCTGAAGCACGTGAAGTACTGGCCGCCGGTCGCGCGCGTGGACAACGTGTACGGCGACAAGCACGTGTTCTGTTCGTGCGTTCCGATCGACGCCTTCAAGGAAGACGAACCGGCGGCGATCTGACGCTCGCCGGGCTTCGGCAATGCCCGCTCCGCAGAGCGGGCGTTGCATCGACGGACTGCACGTCCCGATCACCCGAACGCGAAGCGACTGCGCTCACGCACAGATCACGCTGAAGCCGCCGTCGTTTTCGAGATACATGCGCTTGACCTGGTCCAGCCGAATCTCCAGCGGCGACATGCTGAAGCTCAGGAAGTTGCTGAAATGATGGGCGTGCATGGTGCGTCCTCGCGGGAAGAGTCACCCGAATCTACCGCAAAGCCGATACCTGCTCACGTCCCGCTCGATGCCGCCCACGCAATGCGTTGATGCCACGTTGCAGAACGGCACCGCATTCGCGACCGCGCTTGAAAGCGGCACCGCAGCGCTGTAGTATAACCCACGTTATAACACACGAAGCAGCCACCATGAAACTGAAAATCACCGCCATCGGCAATTCTTCCGGCGTGATCCTGCCCAAGGAACTGCTGGCGCGCCTGCGCGTCGAGAAGGGCGACGAAATCTACGCGCTGGAAACGCCGGATGGCATCCGCTTGACCACTTACGATCCGGAATTCGCGGCGCAGATGGAAGTGGCCGAGGGCATCATGCGCAAGCGGCGCAACCTGCTTCACAAGCTGGCGCAGTAGCACATGGACGCCCTCATCGTATGGGTGGACAAGCGCCTCGCGCTGGCCATTCACGAACGCCAGCTTGCCGAACACGGCGGCAGCGGCGGCGTGCGCGATGAAAAATTGCTGGAATCCGCGCTGGCTCGCCCGCAGCAACTGCACGCCTACCGCGATCCGCCTGCGGATTTTGCCGATCTGGCCGCCAGCCTCGCCTACGGCCTCGCGCGAAACCATCCCTTCGTGGACGGAAACAAACGCACGGCCGCTGTTTGCTGCGAAGTTTTTCTCGCCATCAACAACGTCGAGCTGGAGGCGCACGATGCGGAGCTTTACACCGGGTATTACGCACTCGCGGAAGGCAAACTCGAAGAAACCGACTTTGCTGCCTGGTTGCGTCCACGCCTCAAGCTGACACGTCGATCACGCGTGCATGAAAAGCGTGCGCGTTACGCGCGGCGCTGATCCACACCATGCGACCCCGGCATCCGCGGCCGCACGAATACCCACAGCGCGATCACGTACACGAACACCACCCCATAGGCGACCGCGAAGACCCACAGCGGCAGCGGCCAGTAGATCAACCGGTCGATCCAGCCCGCGATCAACGGCTGCACGTGCGATGCGCCCGAGACATCGCCCTGCCAGATCGTCAGGAAACACGCGCGGCCGAGCAATGCCTGCAATGCAACCACAGCCAGGCTGAGCAAATGCGCCAAGCGAAACCAGAATTCGCGCACCCAGCGCCAGCGACGCCACGCGCCCACCGGAATCAGCACGCAACTCGCGACGTTGAACGCGATGATCGCGAGGTGCAACGCGAGCACGGATGTCGCCGCCATCTGCGCGCGCCCGGCTCCGTCAGCCCATCGTCACGAACTCTTCCGCCGACGTCGGATGGATCGCGACCGTCTTCAGGAAATCGGAATAGGTCGCGCCCAACTTCACGGCGACCGCGAAGCCCTGCAGCATTTCGTCCATGCCGATGCCGATCCCATGCACGCCGACGACGCGTTCATCGGCGCCCGCGCACACCAGCTTCATCATGGTCTTGCCTTCGCGTCCGGCCAGCGACCACAGCATGGGCGGGAAATGCGTCTTGTGGATTTTCACCGCGTCGCCGTATTGCCTGCGCGCCTCGTCCTCCGACAAGCCCACGCTGCCGATCGGCGGATGCGAAAACACCAAGCTTGGAATATTCGAATAGTCGAGATGCGCGTCGGGCTTGCCGCCGAACAACCGGTCCGCGAGCTGCCGCCCGGCCGCGACCGCGACCGGCGTCAGCGCGGGCTTGCCGTTGACATCGCCGATCGCATACACGCCCTGCGCCGACGTGTTTTCGTAGTCATCCGTGACGATCTCGTTGATCTTGCCCAGCTTCACGCCCGCCGCATCGAGTTGCAGCAATTCGATATTCGGCAGGCGCCCGATCGCGCTGATGACGCTGTCGTACGGACCGTGTCGCTCGTGGTCCGAGCAATCCATCCATAAGGAGCGGCCATCGCGGCTGACGCCCTTGGCCGCGCAACCCTCGTGGTGCACGATGCCCTCGGCCTGCATCATTTCGCCGAGCGCGCTGCCGAGATCGGCATCGAAGCGCGACAACAAACCGTTGCGCGTGAACAACTCGACCTCCGAACCCAGCGCGCGCAGCACGCCCGCCAGTTCCACGCCGATGTAACCGCCACCGATGATTCCGACGCGCTGCGGACGCTCGCTCAACTTGAAGAACCCGTCGGAGTCGATGGTGAATTCGCCGCCCGGCAGGTGATACGGACGCGGACGCGAACCCGTCGCGATCACGATGTGCGGCGCCTGGTAATCCGTACCGCCGACATGCAGCGTGTGCGCGTCCGTGAAATGCGCCAGCGCGGGCACGTGCGCGATGCCGAGTTCGCGCAGGCGATTCGCATACGACGTTCGCGAGCGCAACACGTAGGCCTCGCGATGGCCCACGAACGTGGCCCAATCCAGCGCGCCGGGCTGCACGTCGAAACCGACGCGCTGCGCCATCCGCTGCGCGTCGGCCAGTTCCGCCGCCAGCCACATCGCCTTCTTGGGCACGCAACCGCGATTGACGCAGGTGCCCCCCAGTTCGTTGGGTTCGAACAGCGTCACCTTCGCGCCGTGCCGCGCCGCCCGGATCGCGGTCGCCAGTCCACCCGAACCACCGCCGATCACCAGCAAATCCGATTGGATGGCCATGCCCGTCCCGTTTGTTCGAAGACTGCCCAGAACATCGGGGCAACCTGCGCGGAATCAACCTTGCCCCGGCTCCGGAACGCAGTTCAGCGAAGTGGAAAACCCTGTCGATTCCAGGCACCGTCATTCGTTGCCATCATGAGCGCGACAGTGAATGAAGCGCCACCCGCCTTTCCCCTGCCACCCACGACGAGGATCGAGACATGCCAAGTGCCCACGCAACGAGGAACATGGCCGTTTGCCTGTGGTTCGACGGCCAGGCCGAAGAGGCCGCCAACTTTTACGCCAAAACCTTTCCGGATTCGCGCGTGGACGCCGTGCACCGCGCGCCGGGCGATTATCCCGAAGGCAAGCAGGGCGACGTGCTGACCGTGGAATTCACGGTGCTCGGCATGCCGTTCCTCGGCTTGAACGGCGGCCCGCAATTCAAGTTCGACGAGGCGGTATCGTTCCAGGTCTACACCCGCGACCAGGCCGAGACCGACCGCTTGTGGAACGCGATCACCGGCAACGGCGGCGCTGAAAGCGAATGCGGCTGGTGCAAGGACCGCTTCGGCCTGTCCTGGCAGATCACCCCGCGCGCGTTAATGGACGCGTTCACCGACCCGGATCGCGCCGCCGCCAAGCGCGCCTTCGACGCGATGATGACGATGCGCAAGATCGATATTGCCAAGATCGAGGCGGCGCGGCGTGGCTGATCCCTGCTCGTCACTCTGATGCGGCTCGCAGGCCGAACCTCACGGCGTTTGCAGAGCCATTCCCGGACCTGATCCGGGAATGGCGATCAGCCAGCCGGTGCCACTCGATCCAGCGCGTTGCGATCCCACTTCGCCAGATCCGCGGCGCGATCGTAGGTGCTGTCCATGAACGCGCGGATCATCGCGTCCGGCGCGTCGGCCTGGCGCACCGCCTCGTACGGCAGGATGAATTCGTTCAACTCGCGGTGGTAATACGCCGCATCCGGTTGCACGCGCATCTCTTTAAGGCCGGCCGGTGCCGGCACGGCGTAGGCGTAGAACGCCGGCTCCAGCACCGGCCCGCTGCCGGGCCAGAAGCCGTGGCTGATCACCTCGTGCGAATACGCGTCGCGCTCGAACGCAGGTCCCTTGCGCGGCGGCGCGCGCCGGCCTGAGAAGCGCGTCACCGCCAGGTCGAAACTGCCCCAGAAGAAATTCACCGGGCTGCACTTGCCGACGAACCCGCATTGCGAGGCGGTGAACACGCGATCCACCTGCACCAGGATGCGCCGCAGGCGCTCGACATATTCCCGATCGTAGGCGTGGTGTTGCGTATCGCGATCCAGCCGGACCGGTTCGGGCAATTCCGTCGACACCGGATGAATCTTCACCGGCAGCCGCATCGCTTCCAGCATCGCCAGCAGCTCGCGGTAGAAATCCGCAACGCTGCGCGGCGCAAGCGCCAGCGTGCGCGTTTCGCCATCCGACACGCGCACCAGCAATTGATGATCAATGAAATCGAACTGGATGGCGAAAGTGCGCCCGCCGTGCGGCAGCGATCGCGTGGTCAGCCCGCGCGGCGTGACCCGCAGCGCTACCGCCCAGCAATGATTGAGCGGCGGCGCCAATGCCAGCGCGATCTTCCCGACCACCTGCGACCACAGATGCAGCGTGGCGTACGTGTCCTTCCACGCCTCGTAAGGCAGCGCGGGCCAGCAGGCGTCGCCGTCCGGTCTCATGATCGCCGCCCTTCGCTGACGGAGGCCCTACATCGTAGCGCGATGAATGGCGCGCGTAACCTCACATGCAAAACGCATGGCCACCACTCTGTTGCTCATCCCACTTGCATCCGTTGCCACACAACCGTAAGGTAAGGTTTCCTTACTTCAGGCATTTGTCATGCTTGCCAAGCTCACCAGCAAGAATCAGTTGACGCTGCCCAAGGCCGCGGTCGAGGCCGCCGGCAACGCCGAGTATTTCGACGTCGAGGCACGCGCCGGACAACTCGTGCTGACGCCCGTTCGCATCCAGCGCGCCGATGCCGTTCGCGCCAAGCTTGCCAAGCTCGACCTCGGCGATGATGACCTCGCCGCGGCGGTCGCCTGGGCGCGTGGGAGCGGCGCGACGGACAAGACCACGCGCGTCGCCGAGCCGAAAGGTCGATACGGCGCGAAACCACCGAGCAAGCGCAAACCCGCGAAGCGACGTAAGCCGTGAATTCGCCCACACGCGGGACACCGCGCTGGGTACTCGACACCAACGTCGTGCTGTCGGCACTGATACGCCCCGGTGGCGTCAGCGGACGGCTGCGGCTTGCATGGCAATCGCAACGATTCGTGCCGCTCGTCAGCCGCGCCACGGCTGCCGAGTTGATCCGGGTGCTCGCCTACCCCAAGTTCAAGCTGGCGCCAGGGGAACAACACGACCTGCTCGCCGACTACCTGCCCTGGGCGGAAACCTTTCGCGTCCCCGACCCGCCGCCCAAGACACCTACCTGCCGTGATCCGCACGACGTGCCCTTCCTGCAACTCGCGATGGCAGCGGAAACCGACGCACTCGTCACGGGCGACGCCGATTTGCGGATGCTTGCGCCATTGCGCGGCCTGGCGATCATCACGCCCGCACAAGCAATCGAGCGATTGACAGATTGAGCGGCCACGATGCAGCACCATGTCGTTGCCGTCGTCCCGGCGCAGGCCGGGACCCAACGGCGACATCGCTCGATCGAGCGTAATCATTAATGGATAAATCGCGCCATCCATGGCGCTGATTGCTCGGATCCTTCTTCAATCGGGCCTCATGGACACTCTGACAAACTCAACAGATTGTCCGGTTGTACGCCATCCGCCTCGGTCTTGAGATATTTGTTCCCGAATCGGCTCACCGCCACGATGACACGCACACGCCGACCTTGCTGCGAGACATAGAAAGCCCACTTGCCGGCTTCAATATCCGCGATCGCTTGCTGCTGACTGATTTTCCAGCGGGTTCCGTCTGCGTTGACCCCGCCTACAGATCGGATCCTGTCGTGTGCGTCGTAACGATCGGACTTATTGATGCACTGAATTTGAATATCCACGGCCATTTCTGCACTCCTGTTCCTGCGCCTGTGCCGACGATCGGCACAGTCCACTTTGGAGAATGCAGTTTGCGTGTCTCACCCGCCGAGACCAGGAATCGCTGTGTGACTCCCGCACGAGCTTGGCGGGATTCGCTGCGCAACTCCCGCACGAGCTTGCTGGACTTTGCAGCCCAGCCTGCAAATCAGGCAACCGCCGATTCTTCGGCGGCGGATTTTGAGTCCGCCGCGGCATATGGTTGTCTGCTGCGGGTCAGCTCGGCCACAGCGGCGGAGAGGAGATTGGCGGCAGTGGTGCATGCGGTGCCGAGTTGAGCTTCCAGCTTGTCCACCAGCGCCATCAGTTCGTCCACCTTGGCCACGATCCGGTGTTGCTCGGCGAGGGTTGGAAGTGCAATTTCGAATGCGCTCATCTTGCCCAAGTAAAGGCACGGCTGCGCATTCTGCTTTACGCCACCCCAAATCTGACCTTGTCCGAGTGGGCTCCTCAAAAAGAGATCAAGGTAAGCGGGAGCCAATACCTCGTGATCGGCACGAAGCAACGCAACGCTGCGGACCAAAACCATCTGCGGCGGATCGCTGAGAAGACATACCCGTCCGGTCGTCGCGCCGACACATACCATTAGCACGTCGGCGCCGCGAGGCTTGCATCTACGCCAACATTTTCGAGCCGTTTCCTCAGCTACATAGTCAGTTACGCCCAAATCCAAATATCCGTCTCTTACGTTCTTTGCCGTCGCCAGCGGAATACCGCTTGCAGTCCTTTCAGGAGTCGCGTGTTCACCATCAGTGATCAGAAGACATGCCTTCTTGAGAGTCGTCTTTTTCCAGTTCGAGCGGCCGGAAATGAGCTTGCCTTGGACGGCTAGGCTGAGGATGGACTTGCGGAGGTCGGCGGGCGAGATGTCGTAGGCGTTGTGAAAGAGAAATTCGAGGTTGGCCGGGGTGGGCGCTTCGGCGAAGCGGGCGAGCGAGGCGCGGGCGAGTGCGGCGTGCCGCGCCTCGCGTTCCTGCTGCTGTGCTTCCAGCCGGTCGCACAAGACCATCAATTCATTCACCTTCGCCACAATCCGCTTCTGCTCAGCGAGCGGCGGAAGTGGCACTACAGCGTTTTCAATTTGCTTCGATGAGAGATGATCAACCGTGGTGTATGCCTTCTTGCCTTGCAGCTCAGTCAAGCGATGCTGCGCAGCAACTGCAAAGAACTTCGGCTCCAACTTCGTCGAGTACCACTGCAATCGAGATACTCGCTGGTTCAGCAACGCCTGTGGTCCGCGCCATTTAGCTACAGCGAAATTGCCATCCATCCCAACGAGATAGTCTCCGGGATTGATCAGGAATTCTTCACGGTATTCGCCAACGTAGTTCACTTGCGTGTGGTCATTCGCGATGTCGCGAATGCGAATGATCGGAATTCCCGAGTCGCCCTGAACGAATGCCGCAGACGAAAAAGCAAACCCGGCTTGAACACGGCATAGCGCCCCCAACCGTGTCCACGCCCAACCACGCGGAAGCGCAAAGGGGCTTTCGCTGCCGGAAACATCATCGTAGATGCGCTGACGCGACAGCTTGCGCTTCTCCACGAAGCTGCTGCGATCCTTCTCGATCTGTTCTGTCAACGCACTTACAGGCTCATCTTCGTCGTCCTGAGCTACGAGCTCTCCCATGACCGCCAGGCGAAGCACCAACACCCGCATCTTCGCGACAGCATCCGGCGCACCCACTAATAGCCCGAACTTCTCAAAAAACGTTTCGAGCTTCATGCGGAAACGTCACCCGTTGCGCTGAGCGCGGCATGCAATTCGCGCTTCAATGCGGCACGGGTTTCCGCAATCTGCGCCAGCAGCTTTTCATATTCCGGCAGCAGATGGTCCACATCACCGGGGCCGGCATCGGGGCTGTTGGGATTCTTCAGGTCGAGGTTGTAGTTGCCGGCCTTGATCTGCTCGATCGGCACGCGCCAGGAATGTTCGCTCTCGACGCGCTTCTTGAAGCCGTTGGACTCCTTGCCCCACCACGCCTTCTCCGCATCAAATTCATCGATGCGGATCGGCTTGCCCTTGTTGTAGCTCTTGGCGCCGAGCGGATACGGATGCTCGTAGTACCAGACTTCCCTGGTCGGCACGCCTTTGGTGAAGAACAGCAGGTTGGTGCGGATGCCGGTATAGGGATTGAACACGCCGTTGGGCAGGCGGACGATGGTATGCAGGTTGCAGTCTTCCAGCAGCGCCTGCTTGATGCGCGTCTTCACGCCCTCGCCGAACAGCGTGCCGTCGGGCAGCACGAGACCGGCGCGGCCACCGGCTTTGAGCAGTCGCATGATCAGCACCAGGAACAGGTCGGCGGTTTCGCGGGTGCGGAACTCCGCCGGGAAGTTCGCCTCGATGCCGTCCTCTTCCATCCCGCCGAACGGCGGATTGGTGACGATGACGTCCACGCGATCACCTGGGCGCCAATCCCGCAACGGGCGCGCGAGGGTATTGTCGTGCTAGACGCTGGAGGGCACGTCAATCCCGTGCAGCAACAGATTGGTCATGCACAGCACGTGCGGCAGGTGCTTCTTCTCGATGCCGGCAAAGCATTCCTGGATCGTGCGTGCGTCGGCTTCGCTTTTGGCCTGCTTGCGCAGGTGTTCGATGGCGCAGACGAGGAAGCCGCCAGTGCCGCAGGCCGGATCGAGGATGGTTTCGCCGAGGCGCGGATTGACCTGATCCACGATGAACTGGGTGACCGCGCGCGGGGTGTAGAACTCGCCCGCGTTGCCGGCGGATTGCAAATCCTTCAGCAGCTTCTCATAGATGTCGCCGAACATGTGGCGGTCATCGGAGGCGTTGAAGTCAATGCCGTTGATCTTGTTGATGACCTGCCGCATCAACGTGCCGTTCTTCATGTAGTTGTTGGCATCGTCGAAGGCCATGCGGATGAGGCCGCCGATCCTGTCGTTGCCGCCCGGCAGGTTCTTGAGCTTGGGCAACAGGGTGTTGTTGACGAAATCGAGCAGCGCATCGCCGGTGATGCCTTCGGCATCGCTGGCCCAGTTGCGCCAACGCAGATGCTTCGGCAGCGGCGATTTGTAGCCGTCGCGGATCAGTTCGAGTTCAGCCTCGCGGTCGTCGAAGATTTTCAGGAAGAACATCCAGCCGAGCTGTTCGAGGCGCTGCGCGTCACCGTAAGTGCCGGCGTCCTTGCGCATGATGTCCTGGATGGATTTGACGAGATTGGAAACGTGGGGCATGGATCAGGCGGCCTGCTGGTAAAGGGCGTTTTCGAGTTCGTGGATGGCGGCGAGGTAGGCGAGCTTTCCGCCGAAGAGGCTGACGATTTCGACCGGCGTGCCGAACGCGCGGAGCGGGTCCACTTTGAGGATTTCCAGCGATTCCATGCTGGCGAGCCCGCCGTCGGCGTACTTGTCGAGCAGCGCGTCGAGCACCGCCCGGGTCTTCACTTCGTACTTGCCGAAGACGTCGCGCTTCTTCACGTTGTTGGCACGCTCGCGGCGCGTCAGCGGCGGACGATCGAAAGCCACGTGGCACACGAGATCGAACGGATCGAAATCCGATCCGGCTTCCGCGGCAAGTTCATCCAAGAAGACGCCTTGTTTCGCTAGTTCTTCCAAAATCGTGTACTTGCGGTCGGCATGACTCCAGGCACTCAGGAAATCGTCGAGTGAAGCGTAGTTCTTGCGGACGGTCTTGCGCGTGTAGTCGGTCAAGGATTCGGTGATGAGCTTGCCGTGCTCATCGAGATACTGGACCCGCTGGAGCGCGACGCTCACCGGGACATCGTTGACGACATAACGCTTGGGCCGCGCGGGATCTTCTCCGCCATCCGGGTACGGCGGCGCGGGAGGCTCGGTCACGCCGCCATCGGAAATCGGCGTCGGCTCATCCGGCGGAACCGGCGGATCGTGCGGACCGGTTTCGTAGATCTGCACGGGATCGCCGTCAAAGGCCGGATCGGCGAACAGCGCTGTGGCCCGGCGAAAATCCATGATGGTGAAGTAGAACTTGCCGTAGTCCTCGTTGATGCGCGTGCCGCGGCCGATGATCTGCTTGAATTCAGTGATGGATGCGATGCGGCGATCTAACACAATCAGATGGCAGGTTTGCGCATCCACACCCGTGCTCATCAGGCGCGAGGTACAGGCGATGACGGGATAGGTGGATTCCGGATCAATGAAGTTGTCGAGCTGCGCCTTGCCCTCGTCGTTGTCGCCAGTGATGCGCATGACGTACTTGCCGTTGGCGGCGGCGAGGTCCGGATTGGCATTGACCAGCGCCTGGCGCATGCGCTCGGCGTGATCGATGTTTTCGCAGAAGACAATCGTCTTGTCGAAGCGATTGGTCGCGCGCAGGAATTCGGTGACTTTCTCGGCGACCAGTTCGGTACGTTTTTCAAGCACCAGACTGCGGTCGTAATCGCGATCGTTGTATTCGCGATCGTCGATGAGTTCGCCGTACTTGTCGGTCTGCCCTGCCTCCGGACGCCAACCGTCGAGATCCTTGTCGAGCCCGATCCGCACAACCTTGTAGGGCGCGAGGAATCCGTCCGCGATGCCCTGGCGCAGCGAGTAGGTATAGATCGGATCGCCGAAGTATTCGATGTTGGAAACGTCCTTCGTTTCCCTTGGCGTTGCGGTGAGCCCGATTTGCGTCGCGGAAGAAAAGTATTCGAGCACCTGACGCCATGCCGCATCATCCGCCGCGCTGCCGCGATGGCACTCGTCCACGACTACCAGATCGAAGAAGTCCGGCGAGAACTGCTTGTAGATGTTCCTGTCCTCTTCCGTGCCGGTGACCGCCTGGTAGAGGCACAGGTAAACCTCGAACGCCTTGTCCACCGTGCGGTTGGTGATCTTGGTCATCGCCTGACCGAACGGCTTGAAGTCGTTGGTCTTGGTCTGGTCGGCAAGGATGTTGCGATCAACCAGGAACAGGATGCGCTTCCTGGTGCCGGCCTTCCACAATCGCCAGATGATCTGGAAGGCGGTGTACGTCTTGCCGGTGCCGGTCGCCATGACGAGCAGGATGCGATTCACGCCTTTGGCAATGGCTTCGACCGTGCGGTTGATCGCGACGAGCTGGTAATAGCGCGGCGCCTTGCCAGAACCGTCGTCATAATAGTCCTGCGTCGCGACGGTGGACTGCTGGGGCGTGAGGCCTTTGGCTTTGCAGTAGCGCGACCAGAGTTCTTCGGGCGATGGAAACTGATCCAGCGGTATTTCGCGTGTGATTGTGCCGCTCGTCACCGTGCGATCGTGTTCGAGGAAGGCGTTGCCATTCGAGCTGTAGGCGAATGGCACGTCGAGAATCTCGGCGTATTCGAGCGCCTGCTGCATGCCCCCGCCGATGGAATGGTTGTTATCCTTGGCTTCGACAACAGCAATGGGAAGGTTCGGCTTGTAGTACAGCAGGTAGTCCGCTTTTTTGGCTTCGCCACGTTGCACGGTCTTGCCGCGCACAATCACCCTGCCCTTCGTGAAATACGCTTCCTCACGAACCTGCGTCATCAAATCCCAGCCAGCACCGTTCGGCCCGCAGATCGCCGGAGTGATGAACTTGGAGCGGATATCCGTCTCCGATAAAGCTTTCTTGTTCATCGGACAGGAACGGGAGAGTTTTTCGAAGTCACCGGCAACGACGTCCCCTTGCGCGTTCCTGCAAGGTTAGCGCAAGGCGGTGAGATCGCCAAAAGCGGATCACGATGCGTGTGAATCAGCCGCTCTGTCGAACGCTATCGTCACTGGATTCCGGCCTGCGCCGGAATGACGAGCAAGAGCGCTGGGCCCCCGGCCTGCGCACCGAGGCGACGGCGTTTACGCAAACGGATCCTGCAGCACGATGTTGGCGTCGCGGTCGGGGCCGGTGCTGACGATCGCGAGGGGGCAGCCGGCGAGTTCTTCGAGCGCGCGCAGGTACGCGCGCGCCGCGGGCGGCAACTGGTCCCATTCGGTCACGCCGTGGGTGGATTCGCTCCAGCCGGGGAATTCCAGGTACACCGGCGTGCATTCCTTCCAGCCCTCGGCGTCCAGCGGCGCGTACTCGGTGCGTTTGCCGCGGTACTCGTAGGCGATGCACACCTTCAGCTTTTCCATGCCGTCGAGCACGTCGAGCTTGGTGATGCACAGGCCGGTGATGCCGTTGATCAGCACCGCGCGTTTCAGCGCCACGATG
>Ga0134126_10006885_pt1 | contig 14293 bp, 12 predicted proteins | sample KB31752_FD_96881 | JGI IMG/M metagenome (GOLD analysis project Ga0134126, IMG submission 96881) | Terrestrial soil microbial communities with excess Nitrogen fertilizer from Kellogg Biological Station, Michigan, USA - KB3-175-2 | ecosystem: Environmental > Terrestrial > Soil > Unclassified ... | reverse complement strand
CGTGACGTGGCTCAGTGCATTGAGTCTCGCCCGGCTGGCGTGGAGCTGGTTGCGCACCGCCGATATCCTCTCGGCGTCCTCCTCCGTGAGCACGTGGTCGTATCCGAGATCCGTGAGATTGGTGAGCGTGTCCTCAATAACCAGAAGTGCGGCGCCCTCGTCCATGATGGCTGTGTGGATTGCATGGAGATCGGGCGCCGGCTCGGCCGGGTCGGCGGCGATGTCGACCTGCGTGCGGTCGACGGCGGCGCGGATGATGGAATCGGGAACGGAAGGATCAGACTGCGCCTCGGCGGGCGCGGAAGAGACGTTCGGCTTGTTGGACATGGGACACCCCGTTGATTGCGTGGCGGACCCGCTGGCCGATAGCAGCCTGGGCGGGCGTTATAGCCTCGCGAGCGATGCAGGGGTGTTAGGAGACCCAGAAATCGGAACTGGCCGAAAACTGTCCGACGAGTTCAGAAATGTGGCGCTCCCTACGGGATTCGAACCCGTGTTACAGCCTTGAGAGGGCTATGTCCTGGGCCTCTAGACGAAGGGAGCGCTGTGGCATTCGGGGCCGGCTTCAGGAGCGCGGTATTATAGGGATGAATCGCCGGCTGGCAATGGCTCTTTGATTTCAAGGACATAGGCGCACGGCCGCCGGCTCAGGGAGCGGGCTCCGGTTCCGGCGCCTGCGTCGGCTGGCTCGATTCAGCGCCGCACGACCCCAGGGTCTTCACGCGATCGGCGCACTGCCGCACGGCCTGCGCATCCTGTCCCGCTGCGAGCGCAAGCCAAAGGATGATGAGGCTGAAGGCGGCAATGATCCACATGCCGGTGAAGAAGCCGATCATCCCCTTGCCGCCCATGGCGCCGCCCGGCCCGAGATAGCTCACCAGCCACATCCCGGCGAGATAGGGAATCACCCACCAGCCCTCGCGCCACCCGAGCTCCCGCAAGGGCCGGCGCATGACCAGGGTCCACGCCAGATACACGACGATATAGGCGAATACCGCGCCGAACATCCACTCGGCCACCGCGTAACCCGTCCAGTAGATGATCCAGTTGGAGGCGATGAAGGCGATGGGTGCGATGATGCGGCTCGCGCGCAGCCGGAACGGCCGTGTGGCGTCGGGCAGGGTTCTGCGCAGGTGCAGCAGAATCACCGGTCCGATGCTGTAGGAGAGCACGGTGATGAGGGAGACGGCCGAGACCAGTTTCTGCCAGGAGGGGAAGGGGAAAAAGAACACCACGCCAACGATGTAAGTGACGACCAGCCCTGCCCACGGCACGCCATGGCGGTTGAGCCGGACCATGTACGCCGGAGCGTTGCCCATCTCGCCGGCGGCCATGATGATGCGTGGGCTGCCGGTGATATAGATGAATGCGGTTCCGAGAGGCGAGATGATGGCGTCCGCATAGAGCACAATGGCCCACCAGAGCGCGCCCACACCGACCGCGATGGCCGCAAGAGGTCCGAACATGCCGGTGAAGTGCAGGTGCTGCCAGCCGTTGCGGATGTCACTCGGATCGAGCGCGGTGATGAACGCGATCTGCAGGCCGACGTAGATCAGCATCCCGATCAGTACGGAGCTGATCAGCGCTATGGGCACGTAGCGGTTGGGGTTGCGGGTCTCTCCCGCGAGGGCGATCGCCTGTTGAAAGCCGAGAAAGCTGAAGACGATTCCCGCAGTGGCCACCGCCGTGAACATGCCGCTCTTCGGCGTGCTCGCGGCGTGCGCCACCATGTTGGACGGATGAAACGAATACGCCATCAGAATGCCTATGGTCACGATGGGGATGACGAGCTTCCACCAGGTCGTCACGTTGTTGATGGCCAGGACCCAGCGCACCGCCAGGAAGTTGAGAGCCACCACCCCCGCCAGCAGGACCGCCGCCCAGACCATGCCGGCGGCGGTCATGAGGCCCGTATGCGGCTCGATCAGGCCGGGTATGTAATTGTTGGCATAGGTGAGCACGGCGCTCACCTCCACCGGAGGCACGGATACGAACGCCAGAAAGAGGATCCAGCTCCAGATCTTGCCGACGAGGTCGCCGTGGCTGACGTGAGTCATATGCACCATGGCGCCGGAGTTCGGGAACATGGTCGAGAGCTCCGCGAACACGAAAGCCAGGAGCAGGATGGACACCGCGCCGATGACCCAGGAGAGCACGCTCCACGGGCCGGCCTCCACCGCGGCGTGCAGCGCCCCGAACAACCAGCCCGAGCCGATGATGCTGCCGAGACTTGCGTAGAGGAGCCCAATGACTCCCGCATCGCGCCTGAGCCGGGTCGGACCTGCCATTCGTCACCCCAAGTGTTTGGTTTTGGCGCGTAATGCGTTGAGCTGCAACGGAAACGTGCGCCCGTCGCGGTATAATAGGCGGCTGTGTCCAATGCTCAAGCGGAAAGCCACGAATTGAACTCTCCCCAAGCACGCCTGGTGGCGCCTGCGGCCAAGCCCCGGATCATTCCACGGGCGGAGCACACGATCTCCCGCTCCCATATATCCCCCAATGCCTTACGGGTGCTCTACCGCCTGAAGGACGCCGGTTTCCACGCATTCCTGGTGGGCGGCTGCGTGCGGGACCTGCTGCTCTCCCGGGAGCCGAAAGACTTCGACGTGGCCACGGATGCGCTGCCGGAGCAGATCAAGCGGCTCTTCCGCAATTGCAGGCTGGTGGGGCGACGGTTCCGGCTGGCCCACGTATTCTTTGGCCAGGAGATCATCGAGGTCGCCACGTTCCGGGCAGCCAGTGCGCCGTCCCAGGGGGAGGAGCCGCTGGCGGACGCCGACCCGGAGGATGGCGAGGCAGCGGAGCTCGATGATCCGCAGCTGCTGGCGGGGACCACGGGCGAAGCCGCGGCAGAGGCAGACGTTGCGGCTGCGCGGGGCGGACCGGAGGCGCGTTCTCTCATCGATGACGACTCGGAGCGCATGTTCGATGAGACGGGCCGGATTCTGCGGGACAACGTCTACGGCACCATCGACGAAGACGTCTGGCGCCGCGACTTCACGGCCAACTCGCTTTACTACAACATCGCCGACTTCTCCATCTGGGACTATGTCAGCGGTGTGGAAGACATCGCCGCCAGACGTCTGCGGCTGATCGGTGATCCGGAGACGCGCTTTCGCGAAGATCCGGTGCGCATGCTGCGCGCCGCGCGCTTCGAGGCGAAGCTCGGATTGGAGATCGACCCGGAGACGGCCGAGCCGATCGGGCGGCTGCGGGAACTGCTGAGCGGTGTGCCGCCGGCGCGTCTCTTCGACGAGATGCTGAAGCTCTTCCTCACCGGCCACGGCGCCAGGAGCCTCGAGGTTCTGCGCCGGCGCGGCCTTCTGGCCGGGCTGCTGCCCAGCGTCGATGCATACCTTGCTACCCACTCCGGCGGGCTCGTCGAGCGGCTGCTGGTGAAGGGACTCGCCAACACGGATGCGCGCGCCGTCGCGGGCCGTCCGGTCGCACCCACATTCCTGCTGGCGCTGCTCCTCTACGGTCCCATCGCGCAGATCATCGAGTCGATGCCGCCCGAGAAGTGGCACGAGCTCTCCGCGATCCTGGAGGCGTGCGACCGCGCGGTGCGGCAGGCGCAGGCGCATCTGGCGATTCCCAGGCGCTTCTCCCTGGGGTTGAGCGAGATGTTCTCGCTGCAGCCGCGTCTTGAGCATCCCAGTGGCCGCCGGTCGCTGCGCCTCCTGACCCACCCACGGTTCCGGGCGGCCTATGACCTGCTGTTGCTGCGGGCGGAGCTCGGCCTCGCCTCCCCGGAGATGGCCCAGTGGTGGACCCAGGTGCAGGAGGTCCCGCACGAGGAGCAGGGGCGTATGGCGGATGCGCTCGCGCAGACGGCCACCCCACGGCCTGGACGCCCCAAATCCGGTCGCCGGCGCCGCAGAGGCCGACGCGGCCCGCACGGCTCGTGAACAGCCGCGCCGCGGCGATCTGGCAGCCGGCGTACATCGGTCTCGGCAGCAATCTCGAGGATCCGAGGTCCCAGGTGGCGCGCGCGTGCGCGGGTTTGCAGGCTCTCGCCGTCACGCGGCTGGTACGCATGTCGCCGCTCTATCGTTCCCGCCCTCTCGGTCCCGTGCCGCAACCCGACTTCGTCAATGCGGTAGCGGGGCTGCTCACGCAGCTCGACCCCCGCAGCCTGCTCGGGGAGTTGCAGGCATTGGAGCGGGCGCTGGGCCGGCCGGCGGAGCGCGAGCGCTGGGGACCCCGCATCATCGATCTCGACCTCTTGGTCTACGGCCGGGAGCGCCGGGAGGAGCCGGGGCTGACCCTCCCCCATCGCGGGATAGTGGAGCGGAACTTCGTTCTGTATCCTCTTTGCGACCTCGCTCCGGACCTCGACGTGCCCGGGCTCGGCCGGGCGGCTGAGCTCAAAGGGCGCCTTGCGTCCGACGGCCTCGAACGCCTGGGCGAGCTCTGAATTCCGACTGGATACCGCGTGAGAGCATGACCGGGGCTGAGCACCAGTTCATCGTGGTGGAAGGGCCGATTGGCGTTGGCAAGACCAGCCTCGCCCGGCGTCTGGCCGAGAGTCTCTCGGCGGAGCCGGTGTTGGAGGATGCGGCGCAGAACCCCTTCCTGGAACGCTTCTACAAGAATCCGCGCGCCGGCGCGCTGCCGGCGCAGCTTCATTTCCTCTTTCAACGCTGCCAGCAACTCGGCGCCCTGAAGCAACAGGACCTCTTCGCACAGGTTCGGGTGGCGGACTACCTGTTGGAGAAGGACCGCCTGTTCGCGCGGGTGACTCTGGATGAAGCGGAGTTCGCCCTGTACGAGCAGATCTACGCGAGGCTCGACGTGCAGGCGCCGAAGCCGGATCTCGTGGTTTACCTGCAAGCGCCGGTCGACGTGCTGCTCGAGCGGATCTCGCGGCGCGGCATCGGCTACGAGCAGTACATCGAGCGCGATTACCTGGTACGCCTCAACGAAGCGTATGCGCGCTTCTTCCACGAGTTCGAGGCCGCGCCGCTCCTCATCGTCAACGCCGCCGCGATCGATCCCCTCAACAATCCGGCGGACTATGAGGAGCTGCTCGCCGCCATCCGGCGCATGAAGCGGGGACGCCTCTACTACAACCCGATGCGAAGCAGGGCGCCCTTCCCGTAAACGATCGTAGGCTGATTCTATGTACACGCACCTGCAGCTTCGAGATTCCGACCGCCAGCCCGTGACGCTGAGCACGCTCGCGCGCATGAAGGCCGACGGGCGCAAGATCGCCAGCCTGACCTGCTACGACGCGAGTTTCGCCGTGCTGCTCGATGAAGCCGACGTGGATGTCGTGCTGGTCGGCGATTCGATGGGCATGGTCATCCAGGGACACGACACGACCGTGCCGGTGACGATGGATCACATCGTCTATCACACCCGCGCGGTGGCGCGCGGGCTGCACCGGCCGTTCCTCATTGCCGACCTGCCCTTCATGAGCTACCCGTCGAAGGACAAGGCGCTCGAGAATTCCGTGCGCCTCATGCAGGAGGGCGGCGCCAAGATGGTGAAGCTCGAAAGCGGCGGCACCCAGGCCGAGATCGTCGAGTTCCTCACCGGTCACGACATCGCGGTCTGCGCCCACCTCGGCCTGCGGCCCCAGTCCGTACACAAGACCGGCGGCTTTCGCGTGCAGGGGCGGGAGCGGGATGCGGCCGCGCAGATGATCGAAAACGCCAAGCGCCTGGAGTCGGCGGGTGCGGACATCGTGCTCCTCGAATGTATCCCCGCGGACCTCGGCAAAGTGATCACGGAGGCGCTGCACGTGCCCGTCATCGGCATCGGAGCCGGACCGTCCACGGACGGGCAGATCCTCGTCCTCTATGACATTCTCGACATCACGACCGGACGCAAGCCGCGTTTCGTACAGGACTTCATGAAGGGCGCCGGCGACAACCGCGAGGCGCTGAAGCGCTACGTCGAGGCCGTGCGCACGGGCGCCTATCCCGCCCCGGAACACTGTTTCTGACAGTGATGGATACGGTCACCACCATCGCGGCGGTGCGCGAGCACGTACGCCGCTGGCGCAGCGAGGGAAAGCGCGCGGCCTTCGTCCCGACCATGGGTAACCTTCACGCCGGCCACGTGAGTCTCATCGAGACCGCGCGGCGCCACGGCGACCGCTTCGTGGCCAGCATTTTCGTCAATCCCATGCAGTTCGGGCCGAACGAGGATTTCGCGCATTATCCGCGCACCCCGAGTCAGGATGCCCGCATGCTGGCGGACGCCGGGTGCGACCTCATGTTCATGCCCGACGTCGTCGAGATCTACCCCAACGGCTCGGAGCGGGCGACGCGCGTCGAGGTGCCCGGCCTCTCGAGCATCCTCGATGGCGAATTCCGTCCCGGACACTTCGAGGGTGTCGCGACGGTCGTCGCCAAGCTCTTCCACATCGTGGAGCCGGACGTCGCCGTGTTCGGCGAAAAGGACTTCCAACAGCTCGCCGTCATCCGGCGGATGGTGGCCGATCTCTGCATGCCGATCTCGATCATCGCCGCACCGACGGTCCGTGAGCCCGACGGCCTGGCCATGAGCTCGCGCAACCAGTACCTCACCGACGAAGAGCGCCGCACCGCGCCCCTCATCCACCAGACACTGCTGGGCGCAGTCGAGCGCCTGCGCGCCGGCGACAAGGATTTCGTGGCCATCGAGGGCACCGGCGTCGCAGCCCTCGAGCGCGCGGGCTTCAGGCCCGACTACTTCGCCGTGCGCCGCGCAGACGATCTCACCAGCCCGGATGCCACCACGAAGCACCTCGTGGTCCTGACAGCCGCGCGCCTCGGTCGTGCCCGCCTGATAGACAACCTTCAGGTCGGAACATAAGAGAAGAGCGCCGCGCAAGAGGATCCTGGCCAGACGCTGATCGCCAGGACGGCGATCCGCGAGCTTACATGGATGTATCCATGGCGTTCTGGCCAGCGTCCTCTTGTGATGCGCTCTGGACACCGGCGGCGCCACTCCGCTGCCGCGAAAGCGCCCAATCGATATGCTCCCGCACGAGCTCCGACGCACCCTCCCGCCGCTGCTCGAGCGCCCGAATCGCTTCCTCTGAAGCAGGCGCATTCCCCAGCGCCACCGCGATGTTCCGCGACCACTTCTCATACCCGATGCGGTAGATCGCCGACCCCTGCATCCGCTCCTCGAACTGCGCCTGCGTCCACGCGAACAGCTCCGTCAGCCGCGCCGCATCGAGCCCGTGTCGTACCTTGAAATCCGGATGCGAGGCCGCGTGCGCGAACTTGTTCCACGGGCAGACGAGCTGACAATCGTCGCAGCCGTAGATGCGGTTGCCGATCGCCGGCCGCAGCGCCTCCGGTATCGCGCTGTGATGCTCGATCGTGAGGTACGCGATGCAGCGGCGCGCGTCCAGGCGGTATGGCGCCACGATGGCCGCCGTCGGACAGGCTGTGATGCAGGCCGTGCAGGTGCCGCAGTGCGCGCTCGCCGGCTCGTCCTCCGGCAGCGGCAGGTCGGTGAGGATCTCCCCGAGGAAAAACCACGAGCCCGCGTCGCGCGCGATCAGGTTGGTGTGCTTACCGATCCAACCGAGGCCCGCGTTGCGGGCATGCGCCTTCTCGAGCACCGGAGCACTGTCGACGCAAACGCGATAGCCGAAGGACCCGATGTCCCCGGCGAGCTCCTTTGCGAGCTGCGCGAGCGACCCGCGCAGCACCTTGTGGTAGTCCCGTCCGAGCGCGTAACGGGAGATGTAGCCCCTCTCGGCACTACCCAGCACCGCCCCGGCATCCCGGGCGGCGGCAGGCCAATAATCCATCCGGACGCTCACCACGCGGATCGTCCCGGGCGCGAGGTCCTGCGGACGGCTGCGCATCGTGCCGTGGCGGCGCATGTAGTCCATCTCACCGTGAAAGCCCGCATCGAGCCAGCGCAGCAGGTGTTGCTCGTCCTCCGGGATGTCGATGCGTGCGACCCCCATGCGATCGAAGCCGGCTTCCCGGGCGCGCGCTGCCAGCTTGCTCTTGGCCGCCGCCGGGTCGAGCGGCCGCGGTTGGGTCATGGCTTCCTCACCGTGCCATTATAATCGGCAGATGCCGCTGCCCGTCTGCCTCTACTCGACCGCCCAAGTGCGTGCGCTCGATGCCCACGCGATCGAGACGCTGGGTATTCCGGGCTACACGCTCATGAAGCGAGCCGGCGAGGCCGCTCTGAGGTACCTGCGCACGCGCTTCCCCGTCGCCCACCGCATCGTCATCGTCTGCGGAGCCGGCAACAATGGCGGCGATGGCTACGTACTCGCCCGTTTCGCGCACGCGGCAGGTCTCACCGTCACCACACTTGCAGCGGCCTCACCCGATACCCTTCGTGGCGATGCGCGCCGGGCCTACGAGGATCTGCGCGCGAGCGGCGTTCCCGTTCAACCCTATTCGCCGGAGCGGTTTGCAGAGGGCGAGGTCATTGTCGACGCCTTGCTGGGCACGGGGCTGCGGGGGCCCGCGCGCGAGGAGGTCGCGCGCGTCATCAGTGATATCAACGGCTCCGGCCGTCCGGTGCTCGCGGTCGATGTTCCATCCGGTCTCGACGGCGACACCGGCGTGCCGCTCGGTGAGTGCGTGCGCGCGGATTGCACCGTCACCTTCGTCGGCTTGAAGACCGGGCTTTTCATCGGCGATGGACCGGAATTTGCGGGCACCGTGTTCTTCGATGACCTCGAGATCGTCGCGGACCCGGCGGCAGCGACGCCGGCTCGTGCGGAGCGCATCCTGGATTCGGCGATCCAACAGGCACTGCCGCGTCGCGCGCGCTCCGCCCACAAGGGCGAGTTCGGACGGGTATTGATCGTCGGAGGAGGAGTGGGCATGCCGGGAGCCGTTCGGCTGGCCGGTGAAGCCTGCCTGCGCGTCGGCGCCGGGCTGGTGACCGTTGTGGTCGCGCCGGAGAACGTGCCGGCCATCGCCGCCGGAAGGCCGGAGCTCATCTGCCTGCCGCTGGCAGAGCCCGAGGCGCTGACGGAGACGTTCGCGCGGACCGACGTGATCGCCATCGGCCCGGGACTGGGCCGCACGCCGTGGGCGCAAAGCGTGCTCGAGAAAGTGCTGCACGCGGATAAGCCCCTGGTGGTCGATGCGGATGCGCTCAACATCGTTGCGCAGTCCCGCGTCCCGGCGCGCGAGGATTGGATCCTCACACCGCATCCCGGCGAGGCGTCGCGCCTGCTCGGCACCGATACGGGTGAGATCCAACGCGACCGCCTCGCCGCTCTCGAGCAGCTCGTCACACGTTATCGCGGCACCGTCGTCCTCAAAGGCGCCGGCACGCTCGTAGGCGCGCCGGGACGCATTCCGGCCCTCTGCGAGCGCGGCAATCCCGGCATGGCGACGCCCGGCATGGGAGATGTGCTGACCGGGACGATTGCGGGGATTCTGGCTCAGTGCCGGGATGCGTGGCTCGCCGCCCGAGTGGGTGTGCTCGTACACGCCATGGCGGGCGATGCGGCGGCGCGCATGGGTGAGCGGGGGCTCATCGCCGGCGATGTCGCCCGGGAGCTGCGCAACTGCGTCAATCTCTGAAGACACCGCAAGAGACGGAGGCGCTCGGAGCGAGGCTCGCCGCAGCCCGCCCGGCCGATCACGAGCGGCCGGCCGTCCTCTATCTGACCGGGGAGCTCGGCGCGGGCAAGACCACTCTGGCGAGGGGATTCGCGCGCGCCTGCGGGGTCGCGGCAGCGGTGCGAAGTCCCACGTACACGCTGGTGAACGTGTATGAGGCGGGCGCCATCGTCCTGCTGCACCTCGATCTCTATCGACTGCGCGATCCCGCCGAGCTCGAGCACCTCGGCCTGCGCGAGTGGGCGCGGCCCGGCTGCCTGTGGCTCGTGGAATGGCCGGAGCGGGCAGGGGGGCTGTTGCCGCCCGCCGATCTGACGGTACGGCTGGCCGCCGGGCCGGATGCGCACGAGGCCGACGTCACCGCGGGGAGCGCCGCCGGCGCCGTCTGGCTGGAGCGCATCCGAAGTAGTTGAAAACTTGCAGCGCGGCCCGTAGATTACGCGTCAAGTAGCGCTGCAAAGTCGATGATAAAAAAGGTCTTTCAGCTAGGGGTACTGGTTCTTCTCGGGTTCGCCGCGGCAGTCGTCCCGGCTGCGGCGGTCCGGGCGGCCGACGCGCGCCTGCGCGCAGTGCACCTCGCCACGTCAGCGGCGGGTGCGCGCGTGACCCTCGATCTCTCGCGTGTCACGGGGGAGAAGCTCTTCACCCTCGATCACCCCTTCCGCGCGGTCATTGACCTGCCGCGGACCCATGTCCGGCCCGGCCTGAGCGTTCCCGGCGCGCGCGGGCTCGTCGCCAGCATCCGGCTGGGCGCCCGACCGCACGGCGCGCTGCGGCTGGTGCTCGTACTGAATGCCGCCACGGCCGTGCGCGCCGGTTGGGCGCATTCGCGAGCGCGCGGTGCGCAGCTCGTTCTGACGCTCGGCCAGGCACCGGCAACCGGCGCAGGCACGGTTGCGGGCGCCGCGCCCGAGCGCATTCCCACGGCGATTCATGCGCTGCACGCGCCCGTGGACAGCGGGCGGGACATCATCGTCGCGGTCGATCCCGGACATGGCGGCCAGGACCCGGGCGCCATCGGCCTTCACGGCACGCAAGAGAAAAACGTGACGCTCGCGATCGCACGCCGGTTGGCGCAGCAGATCAATGCGGCGCGCGGCATGCGGGCCATCCTGACACGCAACAGCGATGTCTTCATTCCCCTGCGCGAGCGCATGGTGATTGCGCGCCGCGCCAAGGCCGACCTCTTCGTCTCCATCCATGCCGACTGCATCACGGACCGGCAGATCGCCGGCGCATCCGTTTACATCCTCTCCCTGCGCGGCGCCTCGAGCGAAGCAGCCCACTGGCTCGCCGAGCGTGAGAACGACGCCGACCTCAAGGGTGGCGTCGCGCTCGATGACAAATCGAGCACCCTGGCGTCCGTACTCCTCAACCTCTCCCAGTCCGCCACGATCAGCGAGAGCATGACGGCTGCACGGGAGGTCATCGTCTCGCTGGACCGCTCCGTCCCGGTACGCAAGTCCGAGGTACAGCAGGCCGCTTTCGTCGTGCTGAAGGCTCCCGACATCCCCTCGATGCTCGTCGAGACGGACTACATCTCCGATCCCGCCGAAGAGCGCAAGCTGCGCAATCCCGCCCGCCAGGAGAAAATCGCCGGCGCGGTCTTCCACGGCATCCGGGGCTACTTCCGCGAGCACCCACCCGCCGGCACGCTCTTCGCCGAGGAGCAAAAGCCGCCGAACGACCTGGTAGCGGGCAATCAGTAGCCGCTGATCGGGAGATTTTACGGCACGCCGCGGCGCTATAGACTGCCGCTCCCATGCCCATCCGAATCCTCCCGAACGCGCTCATAGACCAGATCGCCGCCGGCGAAGTCATAGAGCGCCCCGCCTCGGTCATCAAGGAGCTGGTCGAGAACAGCCTCGACTCCGGCGCACTCCGCATCGAAGTAGACATCGAGCGCGGCGGCGTAGCGCTGATGCGAGTGCGCGACGACGGCTGCGGGATCTTCGCCGAGGAGCTGCCGGTGGCGATCTGCCGGCACGCCACGAGCAAGATCGCGGCCGTGGATGACCTGGCCGCCATCACCACCCTCGGCTTTCGCGGCGAGGCCTTGCCCTCCATCGGCTCCGTCTCGCGGCTGCGCGTCATCTCTCGTCCAACGGACACGGACCGGGCGGCGGAGATCGGGGTCGACGGCGGTACCGTCACCCCGGTGCGGCCCGCCGCACATCCGCCCGGCACCACCGTCGAGGTTCGCGACCTTTTCTTCAACATCCCGGCGCGGCGCAAATTCGTGCGCAGCCCTCCGACCGAGACGGCGCACATCGCGCGCCTGCTGGAGCGCCTCGCGCTGTCCCGCCCGGACGTCTCCTTCCGTCTGCGAAGCGGCGAGCGCGTGCTGCTCGATGCGCCGCTGCCGACACGCGAGCCGGCGGGCGAGGAGCGCCTCGCTCAGGTGTTGGGAAAGGAGCTCATGCCGAGCCTCGTTGCCGTCAGTCACACCTCCGGGCCCGTGCAGCTCGCGGGTTGGATCGCCTTGCCGACGGCCTCGCGCGCACAGCCCGATCAGCAGTTCTGGTTCGTCAACGGCAGGAGCGTGCGCGACAAGCTGCTGGCGAGCGCCGCGAGGCTCGGCTACCGCGACGTGCTGTATCACGGCAGGCACGCCGCCTACGTGCTGCATCTGTCGCTCGATCCGGAGCTCGTCGACGTCAATGCGCATCCGGCCAAGCTGGAAGTGCGATTCCGTGACGGCCATCAGATCCACGAGTTCATTTTCCGCGCCATCGAGCGCGCGCTCGCCGCCACCCGGCCGCAAGCCGGCGCCACACCGGCTGCCAGCGCGCAGCCCATGTTGGAGGGTGCTGGCGCCCGGCCGGCCGCATCGGCAGAGGCATGGTCCGGCCCAGGCCCTCGCTCCGGCGCCTTGCCGCTTGATGCGCCGCGCGTCCCTTTGCCTTCGCGCGACCCCTGGATGTTGGCGCAAGAGACCGGCGAGTCGAGCGCCAGCGTCATGGAGCGCACTGCTCGCGACGACGCTGCAATGGGCTACCCGCCGCTCGGGGTCGCGCTGGCGCAGCTCCACGGCATCTATATCCTCGCCCAGAGCCGTGAGGGGCTCATCCTGGTCGACATGCACGCCGCGCACGAGCGCGTGCTCTACGAGAAGCTCAAAGCCGACCGCGGTGCCGGGCCGGCGGCATCGCAGCTTCTCCTCGAGCCGCTGGTCGTCACCGTGAAACCCCATGAGCTCGACGCCGTGCTGGAGGATCCAGGGCCCTGGGAGCGGGCGGGATTCGAGATCGATGCCGTCGGCCCGAGCTCGCTGGCGCTGCGACGGATTCCGGCGCTGCTCGCCAATGACCGAGTGACGGACATCGTCAAGTCGGTGATCGAAGATCTCGCGCGCGATGATGGCCTGCACCATCTCGACACGGCCGCCGACCGATTCCTCGGCACGCTGGCCTGCCGTACCGCGATCCATGCGCGCCGCCGTCTGACCCTGCCGGAGATGGATGCGCTGCTCAGGCAGATGGAGGCCACCGATCGTGCCAATCAGTGCAACCACGGCCGGCCCACGTGGACGCGCCTCTCCCTCGGGGAGCTCGATCAGCTCTTCCTGCGGGGACGTTGATGCCGTCTCCGGCGCGCGCCGGCACCGCGGCCACGGTACAGCTCCCGGTGTACCTGCTGAGCGGCCCTACGGGCACCGGCAAGAGCGACTGGGCCATCCACCTGGCGCAGGCCGCACCGGTCGAGATCGTGAGCGTCGATTCCGCGCTGGTGTATCGCGGCCTGGACATCGGCACCGCGAAACCCGCGGCGGCGCTGCGCGCCCGGCTGCCGCATCACCTCATCGATATCTGCGAGCCGGTGGAGAGCTACTCGGCCGGCCGATTCGTGTCCGATGCGATGGCCGTGATCGGCGCCGTGCATGCGCGCCGGCGCGTACCCCTGCTGGTGGGCGGCACCATGCTCTACCTGCGCGCGCTGCTCAAAGGCTTGGCGCCGTTGCCACAGGCGTCGGTGGAGCTTCGCCGCGAGATCGATGAGCGCGCCGCGCGCTCGGGCTGGCCCGCGCTTCACGGTGAGCTCGCGCAGCTGGATCCGGAGGCTGCCGCGCGCATCAACCCCAACGACAGCCAGCGAATTCAACGGGCTCTGGAAGTTTGCCTTGCGACCGGCCGACGCCTGTCGCAGCTGCAACGTGAGACCGTGAGTCCGCTGGCGGGTATGCCGCTCAAAGCCTGGGCGCTGGCACCTCGCGACAGGCCCATGTTGCATCGGCGCCTCGCAAGCCGCTTCCACGCGATGATGGCCGCCGGCTTTCTCGATGAGGTGCGGGCGCTCCACGGCAGGGGCGACCTCACGGCGCGCCACTCTTCGATGCGTGCGGTCGGCTACCGCCAGCTCTGGGCGCACCTCGAGGGTGAGTGTGGCCTCGCCGAGGCGGTCGAGAGGGGTATTGCCGCCACGCGCCAGCTCGCCAAGCGCCAGCTCACCTGGATGCGAGCGGAGACGGCCCCGCGCTGGCTCGACCCGGAGGTGGACGAGCTGTCGTGGAATCGCGACGTGTGTCTCGAGTTGTCACAGCTTGGTCTTTGATTAGGCCCGCATGTTAAGATCCCGCCCGTCGGTCCCTTCGTCGGCGAGGGCACATACCTTGCTGGACGCTTCCAGGGAAGCTCGCTTGCGATCCAATCTCTCGAACAATTAGAAGCCGTGAAAACAAGGAGAACCCGATGGCCAAAGGCCAGTCGCTCCAAGATCCCTTCCTGAACGCACTACGCAAGGAACGG
>Ga0134126_10006884_pt1 | contig 14293 bp, 13 predicted proteins | sample KB31752_FD_96881 | JGI IMG/M metagenome (GOLD analysis project Ga0134126, IMG submission 96881) | Terrestrial soil microbial communities with excess Nitrogen fertilizer from Kellogg Biological Station, Michigan, USA - KB3-175-2 | ecosystem: Environmental > Terrestrial > Soil > Unclassified ... | reverse complement strand
TCGCACCCGGATGTTGAACCACATCGTCGCGTTTGAAATCGCCATCACTCGCGTCGAAGCGAAATTCAAGCTGAGCCAGAACCGGACGAAAGCCGAACAGGAAAATGTTATCCAGTCTCTCGCGGCCAGCACTGATTCAGCGATCTCCGGCGTCGCTGATTTGATGCGCAAGCGCGGCTTGGGCGCGAAATGAAAACCCCGCAGAAGCGAAGCGCGCCTCTGGCTGGGGTCCGCGTGCTGGTTGGACGAGCGCGCCGGCAGGCCAGTGCGCTTTCTGCGCAACTGCGGGCTCTGGGCGCAGAGGTCATCGAAATTCCTTTCATCGAGATTCGCCCGCCGGGTTCTTACGAGCCACTCGACACTGCGCTCCAACATATCTCTGAGTATCAGTGGCTCATTTTAACCAGCGTGAACGGCGTCGAGGTGCTGGCCAAGCGAATGAAGCACTCAGAAATCGAGCCTAGAGAATTAGCTCATCTGAAAATCGCAGCCATCGGACCGGCAACCCGCAGCGCCACCGAACAAATGAGCCTGACAGTTTCGCTCGTCCCACCGAAATATGTTGCTGAATCGGTGGTCGAGAGCCTGCTCGGCAGAGTTGAGGAACAGCGAGTGCTGCTAATTCGAGCGGCGTTGGCCCGCGATGTGATTCCGCGCGAGCTGCGAAATATGGGAGCAACTGTAGATGTGGTTGCGGCATACCAGACGGTGGTGCCTGATTCATCCCGAAAAAAATTGCAATCCCTGATGGAGGATCCGAAACGAAGACCGCAGGTGGTGACTTTTACAAGCTCCTCCACCGTCAGAAATTTTGTAGAGCTGCTTGGCGGGCGAGGGCACCCGCCCCACCCCACCAACCTGTTGGATGGAGTTCGGCTGGCGTCGATCGGGCCGGTCACTTCAGCCACGCTGCGGGAATTTGGATTACCGGTGCATATCGAAGCCGAGGAGTACACAATCGGAGGTTTGACCCGTGCGATTGCGGAGAAGCAAGTTCCTCGCTGAATGAGATGACGTTGTCGGGCCGGCCATTGCGGAGCTTTCGCTTCGCAGGAAGGCCGGGGGCGGCTGTCCCACAGTGTGGTTCCGAGGGCAGCAGGAACCGCTCACTCCAGCTTGCAGCCGCAATCTGCCGGCGGAACGTGGGCTTTGAGGAAATCGGTCACGCGTCGATATGCATCGATCTGATTTTCGACTTTTGCGAATCCGTGGCCTTCGTTCTCGTAAATTTTGTAGTCGGCAACGCCGCCATGTTTTTTGATCGCATCGGCAACTTGAATCGTCTCTTCTTTCGGGCAGCGCGGATCATGGCCGCCAGCGAGCAATAGCAGCGGCGCCTTGATCTGATCGACAAAGAAAAAGGGCGAACGTTCGCGGAAAAAGTCAGGATTTTTTTTGGGATCACCCATGGTTGCAAGATCCGACTGCTGTAGCACCGGATCTTCATTTTCGATTTCCGTGAACCAATTTACGAACGGCACAATGGGCACGCCTGCGGCCCAGACATCTGGCGCCTTCGTCACCGCCATCATGGTCATGTAGCCGCCGTAGCTGCCGCCCATGGCAATTATTTTCTTAGGATCTGGATAGCCGGTTGCCTTCAGGAAGTCGGCGGCGGCAAGCACGTCCTGCAAATCGCCGCCGCCCATATCGAAAAGATTGGCGTCTTCAAACGCTTTGCCATATCCGGTCGATCCGCGATAGTTTGGCGCGATCACCATGTAGCCCTGATTCACAATGTGCTGAATGAAGCGATTGAACGAATCCACGCTTTGTGACTTAGGCCCGCCATGGATGTATACAATCGCGGCGTTCTGCCCATTGCGCTGCATGTTGCGGGTGACATACACCCAGGCCGAGATTGTCCACTTGCCATCGCGACTGGGATAGTGGACCAGAAATGGCTCGACCATGTGATCGGCAGGAACGCCAGCCATCAACGAATGTGTTATCTGGGTCGACTTTCCGCTAGCGACGTAATACGTCCACGCATCTGCGGGAGCGTTCGCCCCGTTGTGGTAGTACAGCAACTTCTTGCCGTCAGGTGAGAAAGCTGACTCCGCGCCGCCAAACGAGTTCACGCCTTTCGACAACGGCAGTTCGGTCGTCTTCTGAGTAGCGAGATCGTGCACGTACAAGTCGGCGTGACCATCCACATTTGCCCGGAATGTCACGTTTTTACCGTCGGGAGAAAAGTTGCCGCCATATACTTCCCACTTTTCTTCGGTCACCCAATTGATTCTTTTGGTGGCAAGATCGAGGAGGCCAGCATTTTGAAAGTGGTTGGCAGCGTTGCTCGTTATTAGCAACGTTTTGCTGTCGGGCGAAAAGTCATTCGCGGCAAAAAGTTTCTCGCCTTCATGCGGTGTCGCGAGAACGCTTTTCATGGTCTTCACATCAGTCACAAAAATATTGGAGTCAGTTCCCTTCGCGTCTTCCTGGGTGTAGGCGATGAGCTTACCGTCCTTCGACCAGATAGGATTGGTATTCAGCTTGCTGGCTGGCGTATTCGAGGTGACGCGCTTCACATCGCGCAGCACGGTGTCGAATACATCGATTTCAAAAACCGACGAAGTTTTCGGTTTGACGATATACGCCAGATAGCGGCCGTCCGGTGACCATGTCGGATTTTCCTCTGATATTTCACGGGTCTTGGTGACGTTAACGATCTGTCCGGTTTTGGGCGAAACCAGAAAAATGTCCCACTGCTCATCGCCGTCGTAGTCCGATTGATAGGCGATCCATTTGCCATTCGGCGACCATGCAGGGCTCGACTGGCGCTGATCGCTGACCGTTAACTGCGTAGGCCATCCGCCCTCGGCAGACACCAGCCACAGATTATTTCGCCCGGTGATATTGGAAACAAAGACAATGCTTTTGCCATCGGGCGACCAGGCCGTGCCGCCGATCTGGCGCGTCATGTACAGGCGCTCCAGCGAGAGGCCTTCCTCGCCCTGCTCGACATTGGCATCAGGCTTGGCTGTGATTTGTTTGGGATCGGTAATCGCTTCTGGTGGCGTGAGGGTTTGAGAAACTGCGAGCGTGCTCATCAATACGACGATAACAAATCGCAGGATGGGTTTCATGATTCGTGCGTTGGTCACTACATAGCTGGAAATGTCATCGCAGCAAAATCGCGGAGGGCTGTCCCTGCACAGCATACAGGCTGGAACTCGGAGCGATCAGCTTGCCCGTTGTCACCACTTGAAAAGTGGACAGATTCGAAGACCCATTGTTGGTGACAACCACCCAATTGAATGTATTCGTATTGTTCGCGATGTTGGAAGTAATGCCACCGGAGAAAGCCGAGGCACCGCCTGAACCGGTGGCCAAAGGTGTGAGAACGCCGGTTGCCGGACTGTATTGATATTCCGAAACCTGGCTAGACCCGCGATCGACGGCGTAGACGAAATCTGACGTAGGGTTGACGAAGATTGTGGCTGGCCCGACCCCAGCCGCGACCGGCGACTTCGACGGAATCTCGGTCAATGTTCCATCGGGTGCGGTGCCGCCGCCACCGCAAGTAGCCGAAACCTGAATGCACGCTGAAAAAATGCTGATATTGTTCGAGCCTGAATTAGAGACGAAAAGATTATTGTCATCGGCAACCGTGCAATTCACCGTAGAGGTGCTCGACGTGATTCCCGCGCAGCGCGAAAAAGCCAGCCCGGTGGGATTGGTGCCAGCGGTGTAGGTATTAATCAAGGCAAGACTGCCCGATGCGTCGTACGAATAACCCTGCACGTTGTTGCTGAATTGATTGGCCACATAAAGGAAGCTGCCTACCGGAGAAACTGCTAGACCGCTGGGCCCGGAGCCACTCACGTCACCCGGCAACTCCGTTGGGACCGGATTGCCCACCGGCGTTAGGTTGGCGCCAGAAATCGCAAACACCGAAATAGTTCCGGAAGTGACATCGCTTGCCGACCCCTGGTTGGCAACGAACAGGAATTTGCTGGCAGGATCCGCAATTAGGGCCACGGGCACTGAACCGGCGTTGACCGGAGAACCAGCGGAGCTCAGCGTGCCATCACCATTGATGGTGTATGCGGTAATGGTCCCGCCGGCGTTGGCGATAAACATGGCCTTGCCATCGGGGGTGATGATCATTGCTTGGGGCTGAGCACCTGTCGGTTTGGGAGTTCCGTTGGTTCCAACAGGATTAATAGCGCCATTGTTTTGGCTGATAGTGTAAGACCGCACCATTTGATCGCCCTGCGTGGCAACCCACATGAAGCTGGTAGTGGAGGACACATTATTCGAGCTACTGCAGCTATTTAGAACCAACACCGGCGCAATCCCCAACACCACCAGCGCCCAACGAGACTTCATCCCCATGCTTATCCTCGGAAGAAAGGTTTCAAACCGCGAAGGTCAGGCTTTCAAGTTTCAAAGGTTTCAAAATTCATCAAAGCTTTTGCGGCCGTATGGCTAAAGGTTTCGTCGAAGCCTGAGGCCAGAAACGACTAAAGCTTATAACTTGAGTATTCAATTGTTTATCAGGAATGGGGAGAAAAGAGCAAACTCGCGGGATTAAGAAATTTTGCCAACAACGACCGATGCCCGCGGCTCCTGCAGTCCTTGTCCGGGCTGCAAAGGAATATGCGTCTCAACCAGAAGCCCACCCTCAGGTAAGTTGGATGCGCGAACCGAGCCTCCGTGCAGCCTGATGGCCTGATCAGTAATTGCCAGGCCTAGCCCCACGCCGCCGGTTGACCGCTCACGGGCATCATCGATTCGATAAAAAGGCTGAAAAATTTTCTCCAGTTCCACTTCCGGGACTCCCGGGCCGGAGTCGCTAACCTGGACATAAGCTTCGTAGAAAGCGCCAGCCTTCCGCTTTTCTGCGCGTATGGCTACAGCGGTATCCGGTCGCGTGTATCGCGTGGCATTTCGGACTACATTTTCTATGGCGCTCCGCAAAAGAGCGGCATCACCGGCAATCGGAAGTTCGTCAAGAATTTCGCACTCCACTTGTATGTTCCGCGCCTGAGCTTCAAACGCGGCGTCGCGGGCCACTTCCTGGACCAGGTCTTCCAATTGGACAGTCTGCTTGCGGATGCTGCCGGCGCCACTTTCGAGACGAGCGATCGTGGTCAGGCTCCCGATAAGCTCATTCATCCGGTTCGATTCCAGGCTGATGCGATCGAGGACGCTTTGCCCTTCGGGGCCCGTCTTTTGCCTTGCCAATTCGAGCGCAACGCTAAGACGCGCCAAGGGAGACCGGAGCTCGTGGGAAATATCCTTGAGCAAACGCGATTGCGCGTTGACCAATTTTTCAATCTGCTCGGCCATCAGATCGAAGTCACGAAGTAATTGCGAAATTTCATCGCCGTTCTGCGAAGAGCCGGCGCCCACGCGGGCAGAGAGATCTCCGGATGCGAGTTTCTGGGTTGCTTTGCGCAGTCGAATCACCGGGGAAGTCAGGAACTGCGCCAGAAAGTAGCAGACCAATCCTGACATCAGCACGGCAATGAAAATTCCAAGACCAGGCACGCCGTTGGGTCCAAACACTGCGCCCTGCCCGGGGGGAAGTTCGGTCACCAGCATATAGGTGTGCCCGTCGGTTCCCATGGTTGACGCGCGCAGCATCTGAAATCGAGGGTTCAATCGGCCAAGCAAGGTATCCGTAGTATGCCGCTCGCCCTTTGCGACTTCAGAGAACCAGGGCGGGACCGAGTGTCCGAGCAAGCTTTCCCCATCCCTGAACAGTACCGCGCGAAGGTGCTGGGTATCACGAACCCTATGCAGGAAATCGCGAAGGCCGTCGGTGCCACCAGCTTGATACGCCGATATAGCTTCATTCAGAATCTTAGATTGCTGGGTCTCGATCGCAGAAATCTGACGGGTGGGCCGCGTAGCAACCGTGATCAGGATAGCCACAACCACGAGCAGCGCCACGACCAGCCAGAATGACAGAAATATCTTTAGAAAAAGGCTTTTCATCGGGTCGCGTTTTTCACCTTTGGCCTGGTCAGCGCGTAGATGTAGCCGGTTCCACGAACTGTCTTGATGTGATCGCCGGTATCGGTATCACCCAGTTTCTTCCGAACTTTGCTCACGTGCATATCGATGCTGCGATCAAATGGAGAAAACTTGCGTCCCAAAACCTCGTCGACCAGGGCCTCGCGGGTAACCACGCGGCCGGCTTCGCGCAATAGAACTTGTAATAGCGCGAACTCTACGGAGGTGAATTCGACCGGCTTGCCGCGATGCAGTACTGACCGGGTCGCAGGATCCAGTTCGACATCTCCAACACGAATAACTTCCGGAACGTCATGTTCACTGCCCTTGCGCGAGCGACGAAGAATTGCGCGAATGCGGGCCACCAGTTCACGCGGATTAAAAGGCTTGGGAAGGTAATCGTCGGCACCGATTTCGAGACCTACGATGCGATCGACATCTTCTCCACGCGCAGTAAGAAGGAGCACGGGAATGCGCGAGCCATCACGAATGCGCCGCAGCACGTCAAAGCCATTCAGCCCGGGGAGCATGACGTCGAGCACAATCAAAAGGTGATCGCCGGAAAGGGCACGAGTGAGGCCGGTTTTCCCATCATGCACAGCTTCCACCTGGAAACCCTCAGGCCGCAGGTATTCGCTGACCAGCGAGCAAAGCTCAACATCATCGTCGATGACCAGAATCCGTTCCACGTTATTCATTTTAATAGTTCAACCCATAATGCCCAGTAAAGATTCGTCATAGAACGGCATGCCACGGTTTACAAACATTTACTCGGAATGACTTACTCTTTACCGCCATTTGCCTGCCATCCGTGTTCCTATTCTACGTAGGGCACAAAGTTCGAACAGTTTCTGAACAACAGGAGGAAGATGTGAAATCCATGAACTCAAAACTAACTACAATTGCGGCCGTGCTCACGCTGTTCGCGGGCATGGCATTCGCGCAGGGCGGGGCCACTGCGCCAATGCATCATCGACATGGCAACTTTATGGGAGGGATGGAGCTGCCGCTGCACCAACTCAATCTCACGGATGACCAGAAGGCGCAGATCAAACAGCTTTTTGAGACCGAGAGACCGACCATGAAACCACTGATGCAGCAGGAGCACGCTGCGCGTACGCAGATGATCCAGTTGATTACCAGCGGAACATTCGAGCAGGCGAAGGTCGCTGCCGTCGCGGCGCAAGAGTCGCAAACCCATATGCAGATGGAAATCGAGCATGCCAAAATCGCGTCCCAGATTTACCAGCTGCTGAGCTCTGATCAAAAAGCCAAGGTGGCGGACATCATCGCCCAACACCAGCAGCGCATGCAGGAGCGCATGCAAAACAAGGAACAGGCGCCGTCAGAGCAGCAATAAGCTCTGGCTTCGCCCAATCAGCTTTTGAGGGCGGACTCCCGCGGCGACGCGGGCTCCGCCTCGACTTTACGCAAAGCCGCACCTTCCGCATGGGGATTGCGCGCACGAGGATAAGGAGAGTACATTGGCAACCGCATCAACTCAGTCTGATCTGGTCAGTATGATCGCCCACGAAGTCGTCTCAGGCATTGATGAAGCAGTTGGTTATTGGCTGGGCCGGATCGAACAAGAAATAGCTGGAAGAGGTCTTAGCGCAGAACAACAGCTTCGTGCAGTCAAGTTGGTCATAAGGGAATACAAACAGGTAACCGGCAAAATGCCATTTCAATGCGCTGAGGCCTGATTCGGGCGCATAATGCTTGCGGGTCGGCTCCTTGGTCGATGTTAACTGGCAGTCTCTGGAGCACATGATGAACTTCGACAGCGCAATTTCTCTTTTAAGTCATTCCAACTGGGGATTTCTCGCTCTATGGCTGGTCCTCTTGGCGGTCGCGTTTACCGCAAGCTTCCCGGAGAGAACAAGCACATCGACATCCCACGGCAACGGCAAACGTCATCCGTAACCCTTCCCTAGAACGCCGTAGCTGCTCTCCGTACTGCTAAAATCGCACCAGCAGCCCATGTTGCCCAAACGTCTTGGACCTCTTCTTCCCTATCTAAAGAAATACCGCCAGAGTTACGTCTGGGGCGGAATATTCGTTTTATTCATGAACGCGGCGTGGGTTTTGGTGCCGCCGATTGTTGGGCATGCAATCGACGACATGCGGCAGGCTGGAATTTCCCTGCATAAGATCGGGCTGCTCGCGCTTGTGCTGTTACTGGTCTCCGGCACGAAAGCGATCTTCCAGTTCCTTATCCGTTGGGTCCTGATCGGAGTTTCACGGGAAATTGAATTCGATCTTCGTAACGATCTGTTTAAGCACCTCGAAGGGCTTTCCCACAGCTTCTATCAAAGAACCCGGACCGGCGACATCATGGCCAAGGCGACTAACGATTTGAACGCCGTGCGTATGTTGCTGGGCCCCGGCTTCATGTATACGGCCAACACCGTCGTCTTTACGGCGTTTGCATTAGGATTCATGCTGCACATCAGCTATCGGCTGACGTTCTACGCGTTCCTGCCGCTGCCGGTCGTAAGCATCATCATTCAATATTTCGGACGGCGAATTCACGAGCGATTTGAGCGCATTCAGGCGATGTTTTCAGAGATCTCGGCCCGAGCGCAGGAAAATTTCTCTGGCGTTCGTATCATCCGGGCTTATGCGCAGGAAGAAGCAGAGATTGCTACCTTTGAGACTGCCAATCGCGAGTACATCGCACGTAGCCTGACCTTGGTCCGCCTGATGGGCATGTTGTGGCCGACGCTCGAGACCATGCTCGGCTTGGCCATTGTGCTTGTGCTTTGGCTCGGCGGACGCGAAGTGTTGCTAGGCCGCATGACGGTGGGCCAATTCACAGCCTTTAACACCTTCATGGTGCAACTAACCTGGCCGGTGATTGCACTGGGTTGGGTGATTAATATCTTCCAGCGCGGCACAGCATCACTCGTACGAATCAGTCAACTGATGGAAGAAAAGCCCGAGATCGTGGATGCTCCCACCGTTCAGATGCCAATTCCTGGCGAGGAAATCCAGGGCGAGATTGAATTCCGCAATTTGCAGTTCTCCTACGACGGAACTCCCGTCCTGCACAATATCAATTTGCACATTCCTGCCGGCAGCAGTCTGGCCATTGTTGGTCCAACGGGCTCAGGAAAAACTACTTTGGTGAGCTTAATCCCGCGAATCTACGATGTTGAACCGGGCATGGTGCTGATCGATGGCAAACCGGTGCGTGAGTATCCTCTGGCGTTTCTGCGGCGGAATACCGGATTCGTGCCGCAGGAAACTTTCTTATTCGGCGACACTATCCGCGAGAACATCGCCTTCGGAGTCCCGGAAGCTACTGACCAGGACGTGCACTGGGCGGCGGAAGCAGCCAATATCGCCCGAGAGATTGAAGATTTTCCCGAGCATTACAAGACAATTGTCGGGGAGCGCGGCATCACCCTTTCCGGCGGTCAGAAACAACGCACTGCGATAGCCCGTGCATTGATTCGCAATCCCCGCATTCTGGTGCTCGATGATGCACTCTCCAGCGTTGACACGCAAACCGAAGACAAGATCCTGAATCACCTGCGCGAGGTTATGCAGGGCAGAACCACAATTTTTATTTCGCACCGCGTTTCAACTGTTCGAAATGCGGACCGCATTGCGGTCCTGCACAGTGGCCGAATTGTGGAGCTTGGCACTCATGAGGAACTGATTGCCAGGAACGGCTACTACAGCGATCTCTACAACAAGCAACTGCTTGAGGAAGAACTGGCGGAAGTTTCGTGACGGCCATCCATTTTTGATCTCTCGGTGACAAAAAGCAGCTCGTCCATCCGATAAACTCTGGAGATGAAGCGGCGGCCCACGCTCGAGCTGCTCGACAGCGACTCCGGCACTCCGGCGGAAATCGAGGGATCACTGCGCGATTTGCAGTCGTTCAATCAACGATTGGGCGGCGTTTCCACCACGCGTGATCTGATTCACGATGTGGTTCGGCGAACCGGCAAAACGCGCCTGTCTCTGCTCGAGGTCGCGGCCGGGACGGGTTTCGTTCCGGTCCAAGCTAGCCGAGAGCTCGGCAAAAGTGGAATAAAACTAGACATCACTCTATCTGACCGATCTCCCACTCACCTTCCGCGCAACGGCAGCACCCACAAAGTCGCAGCCGACGCGTTAAGCATTCCGTTTTCCAATTCTGCATTCGATCTGGTTTCTTGTACGTTGTTCCTTCACCACCTTGCACCAGATGAAGTCGTGAAGTTTGCCAGGGAGTCTCTCCGGGTTTCGCGAATCGCAGTACTGGTCAATGACCTCGTACGGAACCCATTACATTTGGCATTGGCGTACGCAGGGGTCCCGATTTATCGCAGCCGGATTACCCGTAATGATGCGCCGGCTTCAGTGAAGCAGGCATACACCGTCGAGGAAATGAACGGATTTTTTCGCAGTGCAGGAGCGGCCAAAGCAGAAGCGCAAAAGCATTTTCTGTTTCGAATGGGCGTGATCGCATGGAACTCTGCGCCTGGCGGTGGGCGTAGTGATTTTTAATTTGGCAATCATCGGGGGCGGTCCTGCCGGTTGCGCAGCGGCAACTGTTGCGGCACGAAAAGGGGCACGAGTACTCTTGTTGGAATGCAGCCGTTTTCCACGGCACAAGGTTTGCGGAGAATTCGTTTCGGCTGAGTCACTTGAATTTTTGCGGAACCTGCTGGCGAATGACCCCCATCACCTGCTGGCGTGCGCACCGCGCATTTCCAGCAGTCGCATCTTTCTGGATGGCTCAATGTTAGAGGCTCGGATCGATCCGCCAGCGGCAAGCATTCCGCGATTTAATCTCGACGCCGCCTTATGGGAAACCTGCTGTCTTGAAGGAGTCGAAGCCCGCGCCGAAACCGTAGTGAAATCTATCGAGGGAAATGGGCCGTTTCAAATCAAGGGTGATAAACAGGCCTTCGAAGCTGATGCAGTCATTAATGCCGGCGGTCGATGGTCAAGCCTTACCAGTGCAGAGGTGCGCGCTCGAAATAGCGGGGACAAATGGATTGGAATCAAAGCCCATTTTTATGAATCCTCTGCTGTGCCTTCAACAGACTTGTACTTCTTTGATGGCGGATATTGTGGCGTCCAGCCAGTCACCCGAGCCACGAACTTGGGAACTAGAATCAATGCATGCGCCATGGTGCGCGCTGACGTCGCGAACACTCTGTCAGCCGTCCTCCGCCTGCATCCTGCTTTACAGGAGCGCAGCCGAACATGGAAACCAGCGATGGGAACGGTCAGCACATCGCCGCTGATCTTTCACAAACCTGAGCCAGTGCAGAACACAATGCTGCAAGTAGGCGATGCGGCAGCTTTCGCCGATCCCTTCGTCGGCGATGGAATCTCGCTGGCGTTGCGCAGTGGCGCGCTTGCGGCCGAATGCCTGCAGTCATTTTTTGCGGGAAAGTGCTCGCTGCAGCAAGCAGCAGCGCTTTATAGCCAGGCTTATAAGGAACGCCTTGGCCGCGTTTTCAAAGTCTCATCCATGCTTCGCGGTTGGCTGCGGTGGCCTAGACCAATTCGCAAACCGGTATTTTCATTGATTTCGCGGGCAGACTTCATCGGTCGACAGATGGTGAAACTGACGCGCTAACGCACCACGAGCACTTCGCGTACATTGTCTCGCGACAGGAAAAACTTGATTGAGGCGAAGTCACGAAAAAGGTTTTCGATGTGGCGGTTGTTGAACACCCGCTGGAGAACAAAATTCGACTGCTCGGTGCGGCCTTTTCGAGACGCGGCTTTTGAATTCAAAGCGTGCATTTCCAGCATGTCGTTTCCGGTAATGTGATAGCGGTAATACGGCGCGTCGGGACCCGCCTCGCGGGTGTGAAAAAAAGCTATCAGCATGGCCCCGGGTTTCATCACTGACCACAATCTTCCAATCACCGGCTTTACCAGGCTTTCATCCATGTAATCGGCCAGATTCCAGCAGAAGACGAGATCGAAGTGCGTATTGGGATATGCCAAATTTTCGTCAAGGAATTTCTTGCTGTCGAGGATTGGCAGGCCCTGTTCATTGCTGATGGCCAGCCCGGGATCGGTTGAAGCTTCCAGCAAGTCCTGGCTGTAGATTCGATGACCACGCTCGGTAAAGAAGCGGATGTTACTGGCTGAGGTGGCTCCAATATCGAGCACACACAGGGTTTCTTCTGTTTTCAGTGTCCGTGCGATCTCCGCCATTGCGGTTGAACGCCTTGAGAGTCGCTCCTGAGGCTTCGGTTGCGGCGCAGCCGCCGGCGTGCTGCGGAAAAGTTTCATAGTTACAGAGTAGGCCCTAAAGACCTTTGAGGGCCAACGCCAATGCGGACCTCATCCGTTGCTCAAAATAACCGGGGACGAACCCGGGACCAGATTACTTGCCAGGCTCCGAGGCAAGGGGCTTCGAATGGGAAGGGGCTGCCGAAGCCGCAGCTGCCACAACACCCGGCCCGGTTTGGGCCTTGCTGTCGCCCAGGATCTCCAGCTTGCCCGTGAAGTAAGCGCCCTCTTCGATCGCGATTCGACGGGTCTTTACGTCTCCCTTGACCACCGCCGTTTTTCGCATGTCAGTGCGCTCTCCGGCTTCGATATTGCCGTCAATCGAGCCACCTACAGTCACGTTCTTGGCCGTAATATTGGCGCGAATACGGCCGTTCGGGCCAATGGTTAAACTATTACCGCTCAGTTGGATAGTACCTTCCACCTGGCCATCTACATAGATATCCTCGCTGCCAGACAGCTCTCCACGAATAAATACTGACCTGCCAAGGTGGGCGAAATTCTCAGAACCAGCCATATCCAGCTACCCCTTTCAGAGGCGCGAACCAGTTGAAACAGGATTGTAAACCATTCGAACTGTCCCAGCACCCTCAGAATTGCCCGGCTTAGCTTGACCCGTAAGGCCCTGAGCAGAGGCCGAGGCAATAAAGGGCAGTTGCACTGAGACAACATTGGGGATATGGTTCTCCTCTAAACTATGGCCAAGTGTGCTATGCGCTCCGGTCCGCGATACATCGCGTATGTTGTAGCCGCGCTGTTCTCTGGAATATGCGTGTCGAATGCGCTTGCCGAAGACAGTGGGAACGCTGGGTTGGCGGAAATCGTTCGCCGTGCGGTTCACAATGAGGTCGCCTCCAACCAAAGCTCTTCGGGCATGCATTTCAGATTCAAAGACGAAAAACGCACTCCGCAGCTTTCTCAGACCAAGCTAATGGTTGAAACCGTCGATGCTACCGCGGGCCTGCTGGTGATGCAGAATGGCCGCCCGCTCACACCCAAGCAGCGCCATGAAGAGGAAGCCAGGCTGGCAAACTACGTTCAGAGCCCGCAGGAGCTGCGCAAGAAGAAAAAGCAAGAAAAAGAAGACGCTGAGCATACTGAGCGCATACTCAAGGCGTTGCCTGATGCATTCTTGTATCGGCGGGATGGCACTGAATTCGGACGGCAAGGATTAGGTGCGCCGGGAGACGAACTCGTCCGGCTGAACTTCCGGCCAAATCCCAGCTACAATCCCCCTTCTCACGTTGAACAGGTGTTGACTGGAATGAGTGGGCACCTGCTGATCGACACCACCCAAAATCGTATCGCGGAAATTGATGGCACTCTGTCGAAGGAGGTCGAGTTCGGCTGGGGAATTCTGGGGCATTTGGACCCGGGCGGCAGGTTCCTGGTGCAGCAAGCCGACGTTGGCGATCATCAGTGGGAAGTGACCCATATGCAGTTGTCGTTCATTGGTAAAGTTCTATTCGTTAAAAAAATCAGCATCCACTCTAACGAAATCTTTTCCGATTTCCATTCCGTCCCCGACAACCTTACCTTTGCCCAAGGTGTAGAACTTCTCAAGAAAGAGGCGGCGGGAAATCTCCCGAATTCAAAAGCAATAGAAGCGGAGCAAAAATCGGTGCAGAGCGCTCAGACCCGCAACCGGGTTGAGGCGAGAGATCAAGCTATTTGCTGCAATCCCTAGACGGTCGCAGCGTTGCTACGCAGAACTTCTTTTCTGACGGTTAATTTATCAATTAATTTTTTCTTTGGAACATAACCAGTTCCTGCAGCGTTCCCCACCACGATTGTTCCGCGGGCCGTGACTTCGATTTCTGGATCGGTAATGTCTTCCGTCCAGTAGCGCTTTGAGGCAGAGACATCTCCCGGCAACTTAAAATTAGGAAGGGTCGAAAGTGCGATGTTGTGCGCGCGCCCAATCCCCGTTTCGAGCATACCGCCACACCAGACGGGAATTTGATTCCGTTCGCAAACCTTGTGCACGGCAATGGCTTCGCTGAAGCCGCCAACGCGTCCAACTTTTATATTGATGATGCGGCAAGCTTTCATCTCGATTGCGGCTTCCGCATCGCGG